>JAABUV010001465.1_pt1 | contig 34224 bp, 21 predicted proteins | sample 5559971 | NCBI WGS metagenome assembly JAABUV01 (sample SAMN10711881, study PRJNA513362) | rock metagenome | isolation source: Antarctica rocks | place: Antarctica: Victoria Land, Knobhead nord | collected 2015-12-19
GAGGCAGGGGAGGGGTTCATCCTAGTAACCTTTAATGTGTGTATGGAACTAAACGCCTTTATAAGGTCAAGGATATCAGTGTTGTTTAGTGGCGATGCGATTGCGCTGATCATTCTAGTGGCTGATGATGGTGGTTTAGTTATAATATGGTTTGTAGCTTATGAGATAGTAGCCATGAATATGATATGAAGCTTGATATTAGTAGAAGATTAAGGCTTTAGCGACGGGTCTTGGGAATTTTAGTGGGCGAAGAAGGGGAGATTTGTCTTTGGGTGCAATTTGAATTGATTTTGGTATAGTTCTGGTGTTGATGAATTAGTAGTCGGGATCGAGTTTTTTATTCTGGTTTATGGAAAGCCTATGTGAGGGGGAAGTAGCAGCTGTAGTGCAAAGGCCATGATATGGTTCTAAGATTGGTAGTGATGCACTAGAGCTCTTTGTTGTACAAAACGCGCTGTTGGAGTCTCTGTTGATTGAGGGTCTCTAGGTTAGGAGATATTATTGATTAGAGGTACGGGCCATAGTGACAATATTCGATGAACAGTGGATGTTGTTGATCTCATTAACTCTAATTCCATCATCGGTCTGCCACTGGTGTCTTGTCTCAACGAGCAGTCTGTAGACGAACAGAGCGAGGTTTAAGACCAATTCGATACGCTGACAACTGTAAGCGTGATCTTTCCAGACGTTCACAGTTCATCCTTACATCGCTTATGAGAACGTGGGCTCACTGCTAATCTGCAGCGGCTGCACACCGAATTGCTCTCTCTGGGCAATCTCTGCCACTTCCTGTAGATAGTCGAAACGCCAATCTCCCCCAACTCCACCAAGTTCGAGGCAGACCCAGGCACAAAAAATCAACAGAGTAGCAAACCGCCGATTGGTCACGAGCTCCGTGTCTTCATGGTGTTCCATATACAAGACAGCGAGCGCTTCGACATGTTCAACAAGGGTCACTTGCTCCTCGTTGCTGAGATTGTGGGTCAAGAACTCTTGTTCGTAATAATCGCGTGTGTGGGCGAATGCAGTTTGCAGTTCTATTTGGTTGGACTGGAGGCGTAGCCAATTCCAGCGGCGTGGTGACGGTGTCATGAGATAGGCTTCCCATGGCGGGGATCCATCCATGTAGACGAGGTCTGAGTGGCGAAGATCAGCAACCTCATTGGGAAATCTGTTGCGGAGCTGTTAGTATCGTGCCTACGGCAAACAAGAGGATGCTTAAGTTCCACACCTTTGCAGCATCCTTCTGGGAATGTCACTGCGGCACCGGACCAGAGTGAGGTGGTCGAAGAGTTCCTTTGTACTGTGTACCAGGAGGTCTCTTCTTACGGCATACACGCTATCTTCCTCGGCGGTAAACCCTTCGAAACGAGTATTCGATGAGTCATAATCAAGTTCGGAGGACCCAGCATCGGACAGTGTGGCAGATATGGCAAAATCTGGTGAATCGTCTGTTCGATGGGGATCAGCCATACTAGCTGGGAACAGATTGATATGAGGATGGAGTATCCTGTCCTACCTCCGAAGACGACATTGTTAGAAAGTGCGAGTGACGTGCGAGGGCTCATGTTGGTTTCTTGGTGTGACCGAATTCCAATATGCTGGAAGTTCTGCGAAGATCGAGGAGGTGCTAGAGTGTACAATAACGGAGGAAAGCTCTGAAGGAGACTGGTATATAAAGGCTGGCAGCAAAGAAAAGAAGAAGGGCGACTAGATCCGCCAACCATATCTACTTAACCGCCACTGATCTCTTGCCGCGGCCGCAATGGATATTTGGAATAAATATGAGTTGCTGGGTTCCGTTATCGAGGCCCAACCCATAAGCCACATTGGATTTGACTCCAAAGAACATATAGGCAGCGAGGGCAATAGGATGCACACAGGTAGTGAACCAATTATAAGAAAGGTGGGGACGTGTGCATAGAGTCAGCAGAGTCCTCACACTATCCCCACTCAGAAAAGACAAAAGAAACAAGTCCCACCATTGAGCCAGCGCCAATAGTAATCGAACCCATTCTCTTATGAATCTTAACCGCGAACAAGGAAAAGACACAATCACCCCCATTGGATCAGCGCCAATAAGAATCGAACCTATTCTCTTGGATACCCTCCGCAACCACACTTTCGGGAATTGATCATTCAGGAGGACCTAGCCATGCGTGTGTGTTCTGTTGGAGGATGGGAAGAGCTAGAGGACCACCAGAGAGGGTTGGAATTGACTTGGTTCCGGTAAGCCAATCGCCAAAAGGAAACATCCTATGAGGTATTGAGTGCTCCACACCAACTGACGTTACACGTACATGGGAGTACATGGTAGTACATAAACAAAGTAGTAAGTGAGTGAGAACAAAGAAGACTTAGACTCGGGTAGTGATCGACGCTACTGCACGCGACGACAGGGATTGTCTTTAGCTCGATGCCAAGATTTACATCAAATTCGCCGCACCACTCGACAGTGAGTATCATTCTATTCCTGTACGATCAACTGCGCAAGATGCCTCAGAATGAGTATATAGAACGTGAGTCGGATCACTGGATGAATATCATCTGCGCACCAAGAGACCGCAAACTGCAAGTTACAACCCAGCTGACCGTAGATCGCAGGTTGGCAAAAGGAGCATGGAAAGCGGTATGATGGAATATGCAAAGTAATAGCATGATGACTGTTCTGATCCTCACAGATTGGACCATGATGAGCGAGTTCGTAAGAGGACTGCGGTGAGCGTTCTCCTATATCGTTTGTTCAATATGACACTAATGTTCTACAGCGCGAGTCACATAAAGTCAGCAAGGACAGCCAAACCCTGACGGGCCTACGGGCGAAGCTGTGGGTCTATAACAGTCACCTGTATAGGTCAAGTCGAGCCTGACCTGGCGTCTTTACACAGGTTCGCGAAGAAGCGGCGCAATGAGAAGATACAGATGAAGAAGAAGATACGGCAGACCGAACAAAGCGATGTCAAGTCCGCTGCACCCGAACCCAGCTCGACGCCAATTCCTCAATACCTGCTGGATCGCAACAATCCTTCCAACGCCAAAGCTTTGAGCTCCGCGATCAAAAACAAGAGGAACGAGAAGGCGGTAAAATACTCGGTCCCGTTACCGAAAGTCCGAGGTATCAGCGAAGAGGAAATGTTCAAGGCCATCGGCACAGGGAAGAAGACGAAAAAGAAGGCATGGAAGAGAATGATCACAAAGCCAACATTTGGTATGCCGGTGCTTATACGCGGATGGCGACTTTGTGGAGATACTGATTAGGCTGGTAGTGGGACCGGATTTCACACGGAGACCTGTCAAGTATGAGCGATTCATAAGGCCGATGGGACTGCGGTATAAGAAAGCGTATGTCCAAATGGTCCAACCTTGGTAACCACATGACTACTAATATGCTCCTTTAAGGCATGTGACCCATCCGGAGCTGAAGGTCACCGTTCAACTGCCAATCATATCCGTCAAGAAGGTACGTATTCCAAGGTTCCCCAATCCAGCGCCAAAGACCCTAAAATCGCGCACAGAACCCCCAGAACCCAATGTATACCCAACTCGGTGTCTTAACAAAGGGTACCATCATCGAGGTACGTTGTCCGAAATAGAATTAGAATATCCAGTCCGGTTCTGCATCTTGAGACATAAGATCACCATACTGATCCCACACTCTACAGGTCAACGTCTCCGAACTGGGCATGGTGACTGCGGGCGGGAAAGTCGTGTGGGGCAAATGGGCGCAGGTCACTGTACGCACTCTTATATGTCCCTCAGGACAGGGTACCACTCACTGACGGCGCGCAGAACAACCCTGAAATGGACGGCTGCTTGAACGCCGTGTTGTTGGTATGATATAACGTCTGAATAGCGAAACATATGCATGGCATGATATGGCGTTTTGGTACTTGGCTCCCCATAGGTAACTCACCGTTTGATTCTCCTACAGGACCATTCACGTAAGCTGGATCGTTAGCTAAATAAATCCAGGAGAAAAGGGGGAGGTTTCATGATACCCCACGTACTTAGATCCTCAGAAAACGAAGGCTTGTGCTCGTGTTCCTCACTGTCCAACAAATTCACTTATTAACCTTTACAACTAACCTATCCCACTTCTAGCAATTTTGGCACTCGTCTAGTCTGTCTGTATCTTGACTAGAAATTCCCCGAAAGAGTGTGTTTCTAGGAGATGGGATGGGATATATAGCTTACACCCGTCCTCCTCCTCCCACAACTATTTATCCCTCCCATATCCACTCCACCACCCACCCCCTTCTCTCTTTAACCCTATCCGCTTCCCTTCACTCCCCCTCCCTTCTCACAACCACTGCACATCCCAACGCCTTCCCAATCCCCAAGCCTATGCAGTCCTCCACACATATAGGACCCACCAGCCACCAGCCATCAGTTCTCCATTCGCAATTCTCAATTCTCAATTCTCAATTCTCAATTCTCAATTCTCAATTCTCAATTCCTACCAGGTGCTATATAATATACAACATATAACATCCAATACACAACATCCTCTACTATAATATCACTATCATCGACCTATATCATATCAGATCTAATCCAACTACTAATTATTTAGAGATAGGGAAGTATAAGGATTAAAGGGCTGAAGGATTAATTAGATGAAGGATTGTTTTAGGGGTAGCGAAGGTGTAGGTTTAGGTAGGTGTTAGGTGACGGTAGATTTAGGCAGGTTTTATTTATATGGGCTGTAGTCGCGGATAAGAGGAGGGGGTTATAGGAGGTGGAAAGGGGAAGGGGAAGGGGAAGGGGAAATAAGAGGATAAGAGCATGAGGGGAGTTTATAGAAGGGAAGTAAGGAGGGGAAGGGGAAGGGGAAGGGCAGGTAGGAGGATTGGAGTTGGAGTTAGTAAATTATCATATAAAGGGTAGGAGTTTAGGATATATTAGAGGAGGTAGATATCTCAAGAGCTTTCATCCTCAGAAAAGCAGGTCGTTCTCGAATGAACAAAGTGAATATCAATATTCCATTGTATAGCATACAAATTCATAATCTACAATTCATCCTTATACTCCTCCTGACTCCCCTCCCCCTCCTCTCCATCCCCCTCATCCCCAATCCCCATATACTGCCCACCATCAGCCTCACCCCTCCACTCCTCCCCATCCTCCCCCCCCTCCCCATCAACAATCCCCCTCAACTCCCGCCCCCCACCACCCGTCTCAAAAACCTCCAACCGCCACCCCTTCCCCTCAGCCACATCCTCCAACTCCCTCCGTGCAGCCTCCACCACGCCCGGATCCAACTCCATCCCCCGCAACTCCTTATCATTGAGTCTCTTGATCTTCCCCCCCCTCTCCCTCGGCTCCTGCGTCACCAGCGTCACCGTTTTCGACGCATCTTCGGCGTGCAGCATGTCGTGATTGTGGCTACCAGGCTGCATGTTCTGTGGCAGTTCTAAGCGTCGGCCTTCGCGGCCGACGAGCGCCATGCCGCCGACTTCGATACCGCCGACAATCGGACGGCCGGTTCCTTCGATCGTGGTGCCCGGGACGAGTCTCGTCTGCGCTTCTTGTGCTTTGCGAGCTTCCCACGCTGGTACATCTTCTTCTTTGACTACCTCGCGGCATGATATGGCCTCCGCACGCTCTTCTCTCGGTGGGAGAAAGGCAACGTCGTTGCATAATCGCGGCGTGTATACGACCATGAGATAGCTGCACGTGCTGACCTCCTTGATCCACCCGATGCGATCGGCGCTCTGTGGATGGCAATGGAATTGTATTTCGACTCGTCTCGGACTTCCTGTCAAATCGCACGTTGTGCCTCCGCTCAATTTCTGACTGAGGTAGCGAGAAGACGAGGTGCCTTTCGCCTGGATTTCTGTCGTGCGCCCCTGATCTCCCTCCTCTGGACTCAAACCCGCCTCTCTATCACCTTTCCCACCCCCCTCGACCGCAGCCCGGTTCCGGACCTCTCCGAACTTCCCCAGCACATAGCTCGGCGTGGCCGGGTCCTCTACCGGTGGGAATATCGGAGTATTTTTCCCAGGAGGTAGTTGGTGGAATTGCTTTACGTGGGCGTTGTAGCAAAAGCTGTAGGACCACCACCCGCTTATGAAATAGAGACAGCTGCCGGACATGGATCTGAGGAGGTCATACCCGCGGTCTGTGGCTCGAGCTAGCTCGGCGGCTTCTTCGGCGGCGAAGTGGGATTGCGTTGTAGTGTTCTTTGGGATTGTGGTGACGTGGGGAATTGCGCAGAGGAAAGGCTTGTTGTTGAGGATCATGTGTTCATATGACGAAGGAGCGAAAGCGTCTCCATTGGGGGAGTCTGAGGAATCGGCGCCTGGCCGTCTTTGGGACAGCTCAGCTGTTTGTAATGAGGTATCATGGGCCTCTATGGAAGTGGAAGGGTCGTTGGTAGATGAGGCAGACGAAAGCTTTGCTATGTGCGACTCGGCATCCTTGTCTAATATGAAAGTGTCTGAGAAAATGACCTCGTACTGCGAATAGTTAGTACGTTCTCGGCATGCGCTTGGGAAGACTTGACCTGAGGATATGCCAGCAAGTCGTCAGTGACGCTGAAGACATGAGGGCTTCCGTATGCTACACTGGCAGCCGCCAGCCATATGAACTTGCGCTTCATACTTACATTGTAAGAAAGTGGTGAAGCAAAAGACGTTGAAGCCACTTCCACTGCCTGAAGCCAGTTGATAGGGCTGAGTTGGGGCTAGCCATCTTTGGCTATTGACGTCTCTGTCACTTGCTTTCACACAAAACTTTGGGACTTTCTTAACACATCCTAATTTTGGGAGTCGTGGACATGCAATTAGAGATGTCGAGATCCTGCAGATTCTATAACCGCGACCTCTTCTTCTCCGCATTTCAACGCTACATGTCCCTCACAACGGCTACCAAACGTCATATGCACCCCTCAAGCCTCCACCTAGGTCAACCATCAAAGCGCCTGCGAGTTGCGCCTCCGTCTTTAAGAGCCAAATATGCATCGACCTCCACCGCCCCTGCGCTAGAACGGCGAGAACCCGACACACCCATTCTCTACAACCTCTTTCCCGCCACACTCCCAAAAGGCCCCCCACCTCATGGCCCATTCATTGTGAATACGCAGCACTTGAAGAGAGAATTCCTACAATTGCAAGCCCGCGCGCATCCAGACCGCCACACTGGCCCCAATAAAGCAAGAGCGGAAGGTACCTCTACGCTTATAAATGAAGCTTACAAAACGCTCCAAGACCCGCTCAGAAGGGCGCAGTATCTCTTATCGTTGCGAGGAATAGATGTCGCGGAAGACGAAAGATTGAAGGTTGAAGACCCTGAATTGCTCATGGAGGTGCTGGAGGTAAGGGAGGCTATCGAGGCTGCACAAGAGGAGAGCGAGCTTGAAGATATGAAGAGGGATAATGATGCTAATATTGAGAGGAGCGAGGGAATACTAGACGAGGCATTCAGACAAGATGATGTGCAGCGGGCCATGGATGAGGCTGTCAAGTTGAGATACTGGATCAACATCAAGGAGAGCTTGGATGGCTGGGAGAGGGGGAAGCCTATTGTACTCGTGCATTGAATGGGAGGATTGCTCGAATGTTCGCATGCTCCCAACGAATCAGTGAATGCAGCTACGCCGGCCCACTGTTCTCTGCTGTAGCGCGCTCCCTCAATATCCGCATGCCTTACACCACGGTAAAATACCGTCAAGCATCAGACACATGACCTATCACCCACTACAGCTCACTTTGCCATTGGTACCGCGAGGTTCTCTATGCCCAAACCCTATTCGACCCACGAACTCCGCCAAAGATGCATCTTGTCATCCTTAGGAAACCTTGCAGAATCCACAAGAGGAGGGCAAGATGGAAGATAAAGTTGAGCCAGAATATGTCAGCATGGCGTGTACAGGTATCGAGGATCGCAACCACCGCACTAGTACCTCAGTGATCCAATACGTTCGCCAGTATGAACCCCTCCTTCGTTCCGTGCGCATTCAGCATCGTTCCATTGTGTGTCCAGCTATCACCTTTCCGAAAGCACTGAACCCACTACCCAAATTACCAAAATAGCGCCTATCACTCCTTCAAACCAATTTCACACTCCCCTTCCCTTTTTCACCTCACAGAAGTAGGCCAAGTAATACGGACCATGCGCACAATCCAAAATAGGATCTCAGCTTCCCGTCTCTATAAAAGACCCGTATGCGCCAAGGAGCTCCTGGAGACGAGAGGCGATCAAACAGCTGGGTATACATGCCGAACCTCAAAGGTTCGCCCTATCTATCACCTTCAGACTTCACAACGCAAGGAGAACACCCTGCAACCTTCCGGAAGCCGATTCACAACGGCTTCTTCATTCCGACAACTGGAATTCCTCGCAAACCATATTTCTCCAGATCCCCCCGTGACTTTCCTTAAGCTTGGCCAAACTGCGTAAGCTGCTTACTATCAGAATACTCGTAAGTTAGAATATGTTTCGTCTTGTCAATATACAGCCTATATCATAACGAAACTTACCATGCCTGTCGACCGACGATTTTAATAAGTCTATGATAGATAAGGTGATGGTAAAAGACATTTCTTCAAGATCATAGAGCGCTATTTCCTGCTAGGCTTCTTTCATTGCTACCTTATGTCTAGATAGGTGTCGTACTGAAGAAAATTCACAAATCGTCTCGCCCCCAAAGACAGAGAACAGCTCGCGAATGTGAATGTGCCCATCAATGGCTCTTGCTGCGTACGTAGCCTGCTTCATACACCGGGAACCAGCTATTCTACCGAAAGGACTTATCCCACCAATGTCCCATCCGCCTTCTGGCCGAGCCGCGGAGAGACATGAAATGAGCAAGAACACTATTATAACATTCTAGCAGACAATTCCACCGCGTCGCATCCCACGAACTTATAGAAGCTGGGGCCATAACCAATGCCATTAATGCCCACGTCACCGCTCCACCCAGCTACCCCAAAAGAGATGTCAAACTTGCATAGAATAGATGCAGCTGTAGTGTTGTCGAATAGACTACCAAATATCTGAAGATATCTCCGAACCAGCAGTCAGTATTCCCATATCACCCATATCAACCCCATCGTCACCGTATCACTTCCTTGAAAACCTATCATCCTACGCCCATCTCCACCACTGTACGGACGGACAAACTACAATAGCCCAGCCCATCAGAAATCTCCCGAATGAACAGAATAGAATAGAATAGTGTTCGATAAAATCTATGGGGTATGTATTTCCATAACCTAACGTGCTATCGTACTACTGATGATGTATGACAATTGTTCGTAGGGTGTGTTCATGTATACATACATACATAATCGAGCAATATCAGAAATTTTATGTTTGCGATCAGTATAGCTTTTATTAAATGATGTGTCATTCTCTTATCCCCTTCCTACATTCTGCCCTCCTTTGAGGGAGTGGAGAGAGGAGTGGAATAGGGTGGAGGGGGAAATTTGTATCTGGTTGTATGATAGAACTTATGCTTAGGGATGGCACGTGCTTGGTAATCTATGGGATTCGTGGGCGAACTGGGTTTTGATGGGGTGGATGAGAGGATATTGTGATTTGTAACTCTTGGTTCATTCGTCTTCGGATATCTATTTACAATGCTAGTCGTCAAGCCATACAGTCATCAACACCATGCATATGCAGCTCCAATCACACCCCATCCCACAATGCAAAACCCCGAGTGAGCTCAACTCAATGAACCAAACCCTTCCCAATCTCGCTCGCCCACCCCTTGGCGCGCTCGAAGCCGTTGGCATGGCTCTGATAATCGAGCATGGCCTGATAAACCTCTTCCTGACTATTGACCACGAACGGCCCATACTGCACCACTTTCTGATCCAACGGCAATCCCGCAACGAGCACCAAGCGTCCTTCTTCCGCCGCGTCTTTATCGACTTCGGCATTGACGACGTCGCCTTCGCGCTTGAAGACTACGTTGTGATACTGCCCCACTGTCGTTTGGTCTTTGCCGACACCGAAGGTTGTGGACCCGGAAAGGGTGTATGCAAATGCGTTCCAGCCGACGGGTAAGGGTTGTGTGACTTTTCCGCCGGGGTGGATGGTGATGTCGAAGATCCAGACGGGGGTGTAGGCGAGTTCCTGCACGCTGTCCGTGCCGTGGCTCTGTCCCGAGATGATTTTGATGCTGACCTTGCCCTCATCGACGGTGATCTGCGGTATTTCCGAAGCGCGCAGGTCGCGGTATCGAGGCTCCACACCCTTCAGCTTCGCAGGGAGGTCGACCCACAGTTGCATGGCGACGTTCGGGGTGCCGTCGGGGTTCGGGCGGGGCATCTCGGCGTGCATGATGCCTCGGCCTGCGGTCATGAATTGCAGGTCGCCCGTCTCGATGGTGCCTTTGTTGCCAGCGAAGTCTTCGTGGTCGATGGCGCCGTGGAGGATGTAGGTTATTGTTTCTTGGCCTCGGTGGGGGTGGTCGGGGAAGCCTGCGCCGGGGGAGACGGAGGCGTGGTCGAGCATGAGGAAGGGGCTGAGGTTGCGGAGGGCGGAGGTTCCGATCGAGCGACGGACGCGAGCACCGGCGCCTTCGGACTGTTCTGTGGCGAGGAAGGCCTTTTGGATTGTCCGCGGCACTGTCATGTTTGCGGACTTGGTGGGAGTGAGGGAGGTGAGTGGAATGGGGGATAGTCCTACGAAAGGGATCCGATCTGCGGTGTCGGAGCTTATGAGCAGGGAAGGTGAGCTTGTGGTGTTTCGAGCTACTGCTGAGGAAACCTGGTATACGAATGGGATCCGGTACAGGAGAGAGGTCAACTGCAACTGATAGGAAAGAGAAGTGGCATAGAAGACAATCGCGACAGCACAGATGATGAAACTTGATATGAGCAATCTCATGGGCTCGGACAAGGATGGAGACCTTTATAGGAGATGTCAGAGGTGCCAGAAGCTTCTGGTTGAGTTTTGCGAATGGTCAGTTGAGGAAGGAGCTTTGTAAAGAAGTGTGAGACTTGGGAGAGAGGTCTTGGTCGTTTACCACAGGAGCATTTGCTCTAAATGTAAATCTAGTGTTACTACCAATGCATTTGCTGCCATATTCTATGGAAATATTTGTCGTGTATGACCAAGAAAGTTGTAAGCAATGGAATAACGCGATGCGGCAGTTCGTACTAGGATTATGCCGGCCTCACCTGCTTACTACGTAGTAGACAGGTCTCTGGCGGTAGATCAGTCTGAGTTGAACCTGGTGAACGCGAAAAGCGAGAGGCCGCCAAGCCTCAATCTCATTGACTACACTGTAATGCTAATAATATATACACTGACTGCTCCATGGCTTATCTACCTCATTAGTCCAGACATGCGATCTCTCCCCATAGACAATGGAAACAACTACTCCCAAGTTCCGACATCAAAAGCCAAAAGGATTCGAGGGAGCTACACTACATTAGCATGAGCATAAAGTTCGAGGTTCGATAACATACTGGCCGATGCAAGGTTTGCCCTCCCCGTTCGTTGAGGCACCAATTTATTCGCTGCTGGAGTCCCGAATCTCACGGGTGGTGCCGGCCCGGTCTTCTGGGGTTGCAACGGCGCAGCGGCCGGCTGCTGCTGTTGAGGCATTGGCGGCATAGGAGGTACTGGAGCAGGTGGTTGGCCGAACCCCGGTCTCGAGAATCCATTGACCCCAGTCGGCTGAGGTTGCAAGGCTGGAGGCAGCATCGAGTTGATTCCAGTCTGCTGCGGCTGCTGGTATTGTGCTTGGAAGCCAGTCATCTGTGGCTGCAGTGGCGCGAAGCCGCCTGTTTGCTGCGGGCCTCTAGGATCCGCAAAGGGGCTTCCTGCCTGTTGGCCATTGACATACGGATTTTGCAATGCCTGTAAACTCGACTGCTGCGGTGTCATTTGATTGAATTGTGGAACAAAGCCAGTCGGTTGAGGGATTATCCCGTTCGTAAATTGGTTGAAGCCTGCCGGCTGTTGACCAAAACCAGTCTGCTGCGGTTGTAACTGCTGCTGAGTCAATTGCGGTTGCTGCTGATTGTATTGCTGCTGCTGAAATCTTTGCTGACTTAGGTCGTTGAGACTCTGGCCGGGTGGTGCGATTTGGTTCTGGAATTGACTCTGAGGTTGAAAGCCTGTCAATTGCGGCTGCAACGGCGGCGGACCGAAGCTACTGGTCTGCGGGAGGGTTTGGGGTGCTGAAAGGGGTCTGGCAGGCGGCGGTGGCATCAGTGTACCTTGCTGAATGCTTTGAGACTGTAAGGGAGCCTGTGGTCTCTGCCGTGGAGGACCCGTCTGCTGGGGCTGTTGTTGATTCTGAACATTTTGCAATAACCCAAATCCCTGAGGCTGTTGAGGCTGGCTAGTGCTCTGCTGCTGGAACTGCTGACCTGTAGCTTGTGGTACAAGTTGAGAAAAGAATGATGGATTAGCACCAGTAGGTTGCTGTTGTATTGGCTGCTGCTGCAACTGTTGTGGTTGTGACTGCTGCAATTGCTGCTGTAGAGGGACTTGGGTAGGTGGTTGTAATTGTGTTTGTTGAAGCTGTATTGCAGGAGCTGGCTGCGCCCTTTCAGGCTGCAAAGGTTCCGATAAAAGCGAAAGATCCAAGAGTGAGCCTGTCAGCGTAGACTGTTGAGGTGTACTGGCTGCTGGTGCCGGCGCTGCTATTGACTTTTGTGAAGTTTGTTGGGTTGGCTGCTTCGAGGGCTTGACGTCCCATGCATCGTCATCAAAACCACTGGTGTCTTTCTTAGGTGGAGCTGGCGCCTGGGATAGGGGCTTCTCCGTTCGATCAGACGGTTTATCCTCGCCTGATCCTTTCTGGCTGAACTTGCTCGCATCGACGACATCACCACTCTGGACTGCAGGCGCAGGCCTTCCCTTGCGCGTGTTATTCCTCAAGGCGCCACCAGGTCCGGAGAAGAGTCCTCCTGCTGCATTATCGGGTGACGTCGGACCACCTACATTGTCAGCATAACAACGTAGTGAGAGTATGCTGCAAACATACCTGTACGACCAAATTTAGTATCCAGGTACTTCATCACTCGGAGAATGTCACCTTCCTTCAGACCCAGTGTCCGTAGAACAGTTGGAGTGATGTCCCCAAGAACCTTTTCATCCATAGAATCCTTATTGAAATTGAAGGCATATCTTTCACACTGGTAGGGGCTGACTCCGGCTTTCAGGAAGAAGTCGAACCAGTCATATTCGGGCCCTTCAGGTTTAGGCGGACCACTCTTTGGCTGCTCAATGGATGCGCCAGGCTTCGAAGAAGCAGGAGCTGCCTGTGATTTTCTGCGTTCATTGTCCTTTGCTGTCTGTGTACTCCGCCGGCGGATGTCAGATAACGGCTTGTCATCATCCAAGGATACTCCAGTGACTTTCTCCACGTATTCAAGATCCTCCATAGCCATCTTAACCACAGGAACCGCGATCTTGACCCCATTAAGTTTGTGTAAATGTATTTTCCCGTCCTTCAATCCTATAAATTGCGCTTCAACTTTGAATGTCCCTGATCTATCGGTCCAAGTTCTCGTTTTCGCCATGTCTGGCTCTAAAGCGGTCATCAGTGGATATTGAAGAACAGAGAATTGGGACTTACTCGATTTCGACCCAGATGAAGACCTTCCATGTTTGCTATCTCGTTTGCTTCGCTGCAATGTCTGGTTACTATGGTTCCCACGTGCTATGCTGCTGCCCCTAGTGGGGAGCTTCAAGCCTGGGCCTACCTCATAGCCCTTTGTATCCTGCGCCTTGGAAGTTTTCATTGCTTCTTTCGTCAACTCCTTTTCTTCGAGTCTGTTTTGCTCGACGACCGACTTTCCAGCGTTGATCCCAGAACTGGTTCGCGGAGGTGGTAGGATGCCTGTTATCTCAACATAGCTGCTGGGAACGACTCCCTGTTTGCTATTCTTCAGTCGCCGAACCATCCACCATTCTTCGCTCTTGGTGTCATCGAGAACAGCGACTTCATCGCCAATCGTGACTGTGACCTCATCATCGCCCTGCGCCATAAAATCGTAGAGTATTTTCCCCTTCCTCAACCCACCCGCACCCGAACCCGCGTCAATTATCTCTCGTAAACCTTCCGCTCTCGCGGCGCCCGCAATTTCGCCAAGTCCGCGCACGATCTCGTGAGCAGTGTCTTTTGCACCGGCATGGAAGTCGATGCTCTTGCTTGGTCTCACAAGCTCTATGAAGACGTGTTTTCCCTCGATCGAATAATGGGTGAGCTTTTCAGCAGTCCATTCCATTTGTGGCCCGTCCCGTGACTTCTCTGGTGCGATCATGATGACACCGGTGGCCAGGTTGAGGCCTAAAGTTGTGGGTAACTTCTTGTTCTTCCCCATTGCGGAGACAATCTCGTTGATGTTGTACAGATGATAGCCACCAGCTTTAGCCTGAGGTTGGTCGTCACCAAACGTTTGACCAATGGCGCGATTATGTGGTGACGAAGCTGTAACTCCGGGGGAGTCTGGGGTCCGAGGCGAAGCATATTGAGTGGGAGGTGGGGAGAGCTGCTCAGATGGTGGTCGCCGAGGCAGTGATGGAGCAGGTTGCTCTTCGTCTGAGTCCTCCGGGGTAAGTTGAGGTCTTCGAGGTGGTAGTGTTACATTGGCAGGCGGCGAGCCCGAGGAGAGTGACTTCTTGTGCATTATGCCCGCAATTGCAAATGCTGGACTTGTTGAAGGTTGAGCATATTGGACTGATGTTGGCTCCGGCTCTGGAATTGGTATCGGACTCTGAGGTGATAGCGGCGGTTGTGGAGATGCGTGCTCAGCTTTGCCTGTAATCTCAATGTAATTTGCAGGCGCAAAGCCGTATTCACCATCCAACCCCACCAATGTCCATTCTGGATCTTCAGTATCATACACAGAGAGTATGGCCTCTTCCGAGAAGGATAATTCCTCATCAGTCTGCCGAGCATAATCATACAGTGCCTTTGCGTAGTGAGTCGGATGGGCCTATGTGCGGCACCTGTCAGCACTTCCATCATACATCTGAGCTTCAACTACACAAGTGGACGTGATCTAAAGGTTTCATCCTCGCGATAGAGAGCACGACTCTACTAACCTCTTCAACATAGTTATTGGGTATCAAGCCCACGGGCTCATCTTCATCCTCGCTGGGCGCCCTTTTCTTTGCCTTCCACCAATCATCTTCCGCACTCTTCTCAAGGATATAGACAATTTCCCCTTCATGTAATTCTAGCTCGTTATCACCTTGCGGAGCATATTCGTAGAGCGCAGTGCATATGGAAAGGAAAACCATCGTGCAGAATAGCGGGAGCTCCTGTCCAAACGGAGGAGTTGAATCTTATAACACGGCGCTGACAGGCTATTGCATGGTCAGCAGTATTGTGGATCTACCACTGAGCCATCATCATCTGCGCCATCAAGCGAAATTTGGACATACAGAGTTCGTCTGCTGGTAAACATGAAATCAGACCGTTGACGAACTGCAAGCCTTTTTGACCCTTTTAGTTCTAGCCTCTACCCATGCACAGTTTGATACGGGTAGAACCTCTAATTAAACCTGGTCTTCCTCTTCTTCACCTTCTTCATCCACGACCCGGCACAATCAATGAGGACACGCCTAGCTACAATCATGACTCGCACTTACGAGCATAGCATCGGAGACTCCGAGCTAACATATCCGGTTAGGGGATCCTGACTCAACACGGGGAAACACCATGATTTCGTAGACCACGAATCATCAATAATGAATTACCACTGAGGAGAACGATGGGATTGACCAGGCTCAGGCGTGAGGTAGTGATATAATTCGAAGCCCCAGGAACCTCATGAACTACGAGGCAACAGGACACTAGCGGGCGAGAATGGACACAGGGGCAGGTCTAAGTACCATAGTGCTATTCGCGTGGTATGTGTGCAGGCGAATTACTTCTTGCGGTAAAGCGCTGCCCTCCCCCCACGTTTTGGCCGCTGTTACAATCCTTGGATGCTTTCTTCCTATCGGTATGAATACACCGTATCCTGCTCCTCCCTTAACCTTAACAACGTTTCCATCCTTACGGGACTTCGATCAGGCTCCTTGTTACGGTGCAAGACCGCGAATGGAGCCAGATAGGGTTGGCTTCACCCCGATGCGTATCATCGTCTTGGCTGGCAGAGTCTTCTTGCCAGCTACTCTCTTTCACTCTTCTTTTCTCCTTGTCTTTCGTCTTGTGTCTTGTATGAATATCAAGCCACGTTGAGCTACCAGAACCTTCCGTTCCTTGGCAACCACTCTGAGCAAGCATGTCGAGTAAGGGGGTGATCCGGGCTACTAAAGCAAGCAAGACGAATCTCCTTTATCTGTAAGTATGTAGTCATTTCCTTTGATAGAGATTCGTATTCAACTCATGTTATGACTCTCAGCCGTATGACTCTCAACCTACTGTGCACTGGAGACAAGACTGCCACTTGCTTGTAATCGACCTGCATAGTACTCAAGTCTACTTATCCCTCAGTCCTTGACACTAGTCTTTACAAGCTCTACCCGAGAGACTTGCTAGTGAAGCCACATTCTTTTAATTGACCCACTGAGGCTCGTAACATCTACCAACTGCCCACTATAACGTCCTCTCCTCTTACCCTCATACTTGTTGCGTCTGACTCATCTACTTACGTTAGCCCGTCAAAAATAAAATAATACTACTGTCCGCGTTTTTATCGTAAATCGACTCTATAGATAGTCCTTCCTTACTGTCTCTTTTTGCTTTACATGTTTTCATACTTGTTATGATTTGGCATCTCTCCTACTTCTATATCGTTTACGATAACGAATAAGAGGACTACTACGTAGTTGTCCAACAGTGTGACCTCGAGGAGATATTATAGCTTTAATGACTCAAAAGAAAACGGTCATGCTATTTGGCGAGAGAAACCGACGCAATACTTACTACCACGAAGGATAATGGTCTTGGTCTCGGTGTAAATCCAGATGAGAATTTTAGAAGATTTGCGAAGAATGGGGTTTTTTATTAATCAAATGGATAGAGGGAGCGGATAGTAGGTTACGACAACCGTTGCTATGGGCAAGGAGACCCAGAGTACAGAAGTCACGACTTGGGAGACTGACTGATAGAGAGCGTGCAGGGGATTGCGATCTGCGGCGATCCCAAAATAAGTGAGCTGGAAAGGGAGCCGAGCAGAGTCGTTCGAGCATGAGATCTTTCTACATCCTCACTCGGTGCGTTTCTTAATACGCAGGGCGGACCAAGATTACATCCCTCGGAGAAGTTAGAAACATCGGCTGGCGTGAACCTTGAACCGACCAAGAGTGATCAAAAACCTTTGTATTGACGATAGCGACGCTAAAAAAGAAAAGATAGAAAATTAGAAGATCACACTAGTCTATATGAGTCATTCCATTCGCCAAACACCAAACAAACCCCAAACGATGGCTTCACACACCCACAATCATAGCGTGCTGATAGACAAATCCATGACAGCGCGGTCATTATACCAAAGACTCCAGAGACGTGCAATAGACTCGTCTAGACTAGCACACCCTCCTCAGGCTCAACCGGCTTTTGGGCCGCGACCCCACCCGAGATAAGAGGGACGGGAGATTCCCTGGTCCGAGCTTGTGACGCTTCGTAGTGTGCGATGAGGTTGGTCTTCAGGGACGTCGCGTTCTCCATCGCCCATTCCTGCAGGTTCCGCAAATGCTTGCGGGTAAGGGTGAAGTTTGCGTGGTTCAATAGGAAGTTGTCGCTGAAGATTGGACAGTGGTGGTAGACGGTCTGGCCCGAGGTATGATTCGTCGCGTAATGCACCGATATATGCACCTGGTCACCGTTCGAGACGAAGGTCCCAACGCAGGCGACCTTGGCTGCGTCGGGCTTGCCCATCGCGAGGCAGGCTTGGTTTCGACCATAAATGAGTGTGGCAGCGTCGTACGCCGCTTGGCACATCGCACATTCCATGTCCCCACTCAATCTCTTGAATTCTCCGGCAATATGTGCGAGCGCGATGGGACGTCCGCCAGGGACTGGGACGGCAGAGCCTCCCAATAAGCGGACCAAGGGATATGGCTTGAATGTTGTCGCTACATAAGCTTCGACGAAGTCAGGCTTCGCAGGAGAGAGACCGTCGTTGAAGCCAACATTGCTGGGAAACATCGTGAATTTTTGATCGTAGACTTGTGTATAACCTTCGCCAGTACGCCGACAGAGAAGGGGCATAATGGCCTGCGCGACTCCTGGTTCATTCTGCGATAATTGTATCCGCTTGCAAAAATCCTGGAATTCCTGGAGGTCCGGCTCTGGCGAGTTGCGTGACTGCTCGAGACGAGTACGGACCTCATCGAAATTGACCGGTTCAACGGAATCAAACCTGTCTAAAATACCATTTTCCTCTGCCATTCTTGCGAATTGAGGATCAGTGGTGGAGACAGTTTTTGACCTTGAAGAAGCTTTAGATGATCCATCCGACGCTGTTGTGGTTTGCTTCGATTTCGAGGCCTGTGACCTAGTACGAGCCATGTTGATGAAGTCCCACTGTTTTGGGTGAGTCTTCTGTTTCTGTAGATCGCTTTTTCGGGCGACTCGTTTCAAATTTTTGGAGGTGAGCCTCTCTATTACGGTATTGGAGCCTGACGTTTGCCGGCCTCGGTCGTCAGACTTATCTTGTTCCGACGAAGACAAGCGTTCTAGTAGATCGTGCCCTGATGGATGAGATGCGACTCTACGACCGGGTGAGCCCGACGATGGAGCAGTCTTCTGGACTATTTGATAGACTCAACGTTAGCTTTATGCGGTTCATCAACGCACACGATGATCTAGAGCGACTTTTGATTTACCTTTGGATGACCTTAAGCCAGCATGGCAATCAGTTAGACGGGAATCTGGTAATGGCTGATTCTCTCCAGGGAGACTTGGTGTTCTGACTTGTTTCGACTGCCTCAAAGCTTGCTGTCGTTCACTTTTACGAGTAGCTTCGGATGGAATCTTCTTCCGCCGGGCTTTGGCAATGGATTTACTACCTAGCAGTAGTCAGCAGCGTATCATATAGACGATTGATGAGCCTATTGATACTGGAATTCCCCCGAGATCTACCTTTCTGACTCGTCCCATCTCGTCCAGCGTTGCAGGATTCTGATTGAAACATGTTTTATTCTATCGTCTCAGGGTTCATTTTGACTGGCAGCGATTGCTTTGAGCATGTCTCCGGAGGATGAAACTTTCACGCCGAAAATGGAAGTGTTGCGAGACTGCAGGCGGTTTGGACTGTATACGGTGCTCAGAGCACTCAATATTAGGGGGTTTCAGACTGTTCCGTAACTAGGAACAGATCACTGAACTGATCCAATTTCCTGATTCAGTCTGAAAGCAGTATACTGATCTGTTCCTAATAATCCGGAACACCTAACCCAAATAGGACTGGAACCCCGGAATTACCCGCAAGATTAGCTTACGTCAGCTGTTCTGTTCTAAGTTTTAGATTAGTTCCAGCTCTTAGAGCTGGAATGCTTTTTTAGAACAGAATACTAAATTAAAAGTTAATTCAGGTAGTAGAATAGTAATAATACAAGCTAAATTACTATTCTATTCCTATTTATAGAATAGTCTGAATCCTACTAATATCTATAGTAGTAAATAATAGATAGAACGGTTAAAACACGTTGCTATTTATAGTCTATACTAAGTATATAAGACTAAGACTAATTTCTAATATATAGGAGCTATTATATTAAGGCGTATACTAGCGGTTAGTTATTCGAATATTTATTCCCTGTAATAAAAGAGTTTAGCTTAGGAGTAGGTATCTACGTATTTCACTTCCGTAAATAGTCTATTAGCGGGCGCTCCCTTCTAGTAGTATCTAATAGAATCTTAGATATTATAATTCTACTCCGCTCTTATAAATTAAGTTTTAATAAGCTGTATTATTATAAATAAGTAAATATCTAATAGGGAATAATTTACTTAGCCTACTAGTCTAGAATTAGTTTGAAATATTAAGCTCTCTTAATACTTATAGTTATATATATAAGAGGACTAGTAGTAGGTAGTAGTTTATATAATATAATATATACTTACTAATATAACTACTACGTATTATAACTAATTAGTATTATTTAAATACTAATATTATATATATATACTACTTTATAATATATACTTCTACTATTAATATAATCATTTAATATAATATAATAGAAGTAGCTATTATATAACTTTAAGTTCTAATAGTTAGATTCTATTAACCTTATAACTTAGTAGAGTTTATAGAGAAATAAGTAGTATATTTCTAAATAAATATAATAGTAAAGTTATAGATTAGTAATACTATAAGAATATATATATAAAGTATAATTAGTAGATTTATAACCTTAAATAAAGCCTCTTATAAAGTATCTAAGTAGTATTTAAGTTATATATTAAGGACTATAAGTTAAAAAAATTATATCTATTATATATCTATATACTACTCTAATAGCTAAATAATATTAATAGTAGTTATAAAATAAGTTTAAATAATTATTTACTATATCTTTTATAAAGGGATTATAGCTAGATCCTACCCCTATAATATATTTAATAAGGGCTAGAAAGGGCGTAGAGCTAAGGAAGATAAAGAGTATTAGTAAACTAGGAAGCTTATAAACTGTAGAAAAATGCGTATTTTCTATATATAACAGGCGCGCTTATATATTAGCCCTAGGGCTCGTTTTAATACCTCTAATTACTATAAGCTACTATTTACACCTCTATAATACTAAAAGCGCGCTTGATTTTCTAATTATTTATTACTACGTATAAATTAGATATTACGATTTATATAATATTCCTAGAGAAGGTTTATTAAATATTATAGCTAATATTTCTACTACCTACTTACACGTATTTAATAAATATATCTTTCTTAGAATTTACACCGTTATTATTATAATATTATTAGGCGGTATTATTACTATATCTACCTATCCTATATATTCCTTAAAGAGCGCTGTTTATACTATTATTATAAGTAGTATTATTATTAGGAATTACTACTTATCTACCTATTCTAATTATAGTAGTCTATCCGCGCTACCCTAACTTATCGCCTATATTAATACTAGTACTATTATTAATAATATATAAAATTATACTTATAGTACTTAATATATATTTATTAGGCTATTTACTTAGTATTTATAAACTACCTTCTAATAAAACTATTCCTACCTACTCAACCTCCCTATATTATAGATTCTCTTCTTAGATCTTACTACTTTCTAGTTAAATTTCCACGTATAGCTTTTTTCTAACCTACTTCTTAAACCCTATATATTTAACCTTATCACCATTTATTATAATTATATTACTACCCCTTAGCGTCTTATACTATATCTATTCTAGTTATACTAGCCTAAACGTACCCTAGAAATCCTCTATTAACTAGGATTTATAAGTGCTTTAGTTTATAGGTAGATCTTCTCCTTCTATTATATATAATATATAGCGTCTTATAAGTTACTACCTACTATCTATCTTTAGTATACTCGGCGACGTACATCTACGTATAAAGGTAGAATAATTATTAAGAGGGAGGTTATTATCCTACCCGATTTAAAAGGTTAATTATATATAGATAAATAGAATAAGTGGAATTATACTATTAGCTATTTCCTCTTAAGCCTTACTAGTATATAAGGATAGTATTATTAAGGTTTAATACTTATACCCTAAAGAGCTATTCTATAATATTTAATTAATACTAGAATTATTACCTTAATTAGGTTTTAAGTTAGCTATTATATCTCTCTTTATATTAGTTAGATAGGAATACCTACCCTAAATACCTAAAGGACTAGAGTATTTATTATTATCTAAATTATCTAATAGCGGTAGGTTATCTAGTTAACTAGTATTAATATCTATTCTATTCGCCTTATTTTTATTTTTATTTATAATTATAATATTACGGAGTATATCCCTTACCCCTTTTAGATAAAGCTTACGGATACGCCTCTTATAAAGGTTAAACTCTAAGTTATCTTATATATACTATATCGTTTACTAGCGCCTTATAATAGTATATAATTAGCTCTTAGTTACGTATTTATATATAATAGTAAGATAGTTAGCTATATACCCTAGGCCTTTTTACCCTTAAATTTCTTAATACGGTGAATACTATACTCGTATTTAGATATATAATATCCTACTATTATCGCGGTATAGATTAATAGGATATTAGGTAGGGGGTTAAAAAACTTCCTTATACTTTCCTTATTAATAAAACTAGTCTTTATTAGTTTAAATACTATATTTATAAGTACTTTTATTAGGATAAGATTTAACTATTTAGCCTTCCTCTTATAAACCTAATATTTAATTAGAAGTAATATTAGATAGAGAGGTAACTTATATTATTATATATAAAAGTTAGGCGGTTTAATAATATATTAACTTATATTATTATATCTACTTATAAGCTATCCTATTTATATATAAATAATATTATAACTTATATAATAGTTAAAGAGTACGAGCGCTATTCTCTAAATAAGTTAAATAACTAATACTTAGTTTAATTAGGATAGGAGGTAATTATAAATATTATACTAACCTTTTAGGCTTTAAGCGTAGTAGGTATACTATTAACCCTATTTAACTTACTTCTAATCTTAAGCCCTAACCTTTTAGTTACCTCGTTTTATATAACTTTTATTTAACTATTTAATTATATAGGGTTATCTTCTAGCTATATCTCTCTTCCCTTCCCTAGGCTCTTAATAGTATTAAAAAGAATTATTACCTTTAGATACTTTATATAATTAGGAATAATAATAGTATATATCTTACGGGAGAGTACCTTAGAATAGTAATAGATACTATCCTAGAGATATAGTTCCATTCTATTACTACTATAATAATCCTTATTAATATTAGGGCTTAATAGGATATTATTTATCTTACTACTTACTCCCCCTACTAGATTTCCTATAAGAGGACTTATTAATAGTTAATTTCTCCTTAGACTATATTAGTAGATAGTTATAGTATAGTATAAAATAAATACCCCTATCTCTATATATCTATTATTAATAGAGGATATTACGCGTTTTTACTTCTCTCTAACTAAAGATTACTTATTCTCCTTATTACTTAATTACTTACGGTCGTCGTCCTTAGCGGATACTAATAACTTAGTAGACTACCTATTATTCCACCTACTATAATCGCGTCCTTTATCTATCCTATAATTTTAGAGTTAGATTATATTAGTAACTAAGTACTACGCGTCTAGGGCTAGTAGTCTTACTATCTTATATATTATATTAATATTATATAAAGAATAGGTATTATATTCCTATAAGTAGATAGAAGGAAGAAGTAGTAGATTATATTATTAATAAATTTAAAAATAATAGGGGAAGGGGAAATCCCCTAAATTATTAGGAAATTAACCTATTTTATATAGCGTTAGGGGGCTAAGCTAAGTTAATTAAACTAGATAGGATTTAATAAACTAACTAATATCACTTTAATCTATATTAAGTATATTAGTACTAGTAACTTATACTACTTATTTATAAGGAAAACTATTACTAGTAATATCTACTATTACTCTTAAATATAATATCTTTATTATATTTAGGCGTAGGGCGCCTTATTATAAATACTATCTAGACTCTAGTTAGTTAAAACCGCTTATTAATACTACGTATAGGACTTATTCTAATATATATTATATATTTTCTAGTAGCTATTAAACCCTATATATTAAAAGTAAAGCGCTTAATACCTTAAGTATATATTTCTACTAGCGCTACCCTCTATTCCCGTTTATTAGTAATAATAATACTTAATAACCTAGGGTAGGCGTAAATAATAGTATTCTTTATCTTATTATAATCTAGGTTAGACCTAATTAGGGCCTTAAACTTTCTAAAGTTAAGGTTATCTATATCTAGTAGTTCTATATATATATTACTCTTCTAAATATCCTAAGTTATATATATTATACTTTAGTCCGTATTATTATTAATATATAATAAGGTATAGTAAATAGAAGCCGTATATTAATTAGGTTCCCTAACTAAGTATATAGATTCTAGTCTCTTATCTAAATCCCTAGATAATTTAGTGCTTAATATTTTATAATCTTCTCTACTATCTTTATAGCGTCATTTAGCCCTTATTTATCTCCTGTAATTATAATTATTTTATTAGGCGAGGAAGAGGAGGTATTAATCCTTCTACTATTTAAGGATATTACTAAATATATAAGTAAACTCTTTATATATATTAATAAACCTAGATTATAAGTAGTCTCTTACCTTCTTTATATTTAATCTTTAACCTAGTAGTCCTATAGATTCTAATTACTTTTATAGTTAGGTGAGAAGAAGTATATAGGTAGTTTTATTAATTTCTAGTATATCCTTTATAATCTTAGCGGACTATCTTATATTATTAAACTCCTTAGGGTTTATTCCTATTAAGTCTAGTCTAAGTAGCCATCTTATATATATTAGATAAATAGTCGTATATATATTAATATTATAATATTATTTATTAGTAAACCTACGTAGTATACGCGGTAATATATATATTATAGAAAGTCTATTACTTATATTTTATCCCTACCTCTAAGTAGCCTATAAATATAAATACTAAATATATTATTATTTAAGTATTATTATACTACTTCCCTATTATAATATTTAAAGTATCTATTATATTATTTTATAGCTAGGGCTATTCTAGTATTATAATATAGAGTACTATATTCTATATCCTTAATAAAGAAGAATAAAAGGTAGGATATTATTATATTATAATTATAGTATTATATTTTTAAGCCTTCTTATATCTAGTAATTAAGAAAAGAAAAATACTTAGATTATAGTTTTATCTATTTAATAAATAATTCACCGTCTTTTATTAGCTTAAAGAGAATAGCCTTCTATTTTATTACTTATCTAGTCTATTAGAGAGATTTCTCGTCGTATATTATATTATATAAGTCCTAGTTAGTATAATTATTAATATAAGCTATATTATTATATCTTATACCCTTTCCTATATATACTAATATAATATATATACTCCTTATAATTCCTATTAAGAGGATAAGTTAACGCGCTCTAAGTATCCTTAGATTAATAGTTATACTAATTAATTATAGTTCTACCTCTATTATTCTATAGATCTTATATAAAGCCCCCCCTTTATAAATTCTTAAGAAATCTATAAGGGCTCCGCTATACTTTAATAGTTAACCCTTAGTAGTTAGACGCCCTATATCTAATACTATTATAAGAAGCTAAAGCTTAATAGGCCTTTAGCTGTAAAGTAATACTATACGCGCCTACGGCCTTAATTCCTATATTAAGATGTAGTTACGTCTCTACTTTCCCTAATTCTACTAGTTTATTATATATATTATATTATTAATAATAAGATTATCTATATCTTCTAAATCTTTCCTATCTAGTTTCTAGTATCTTATTAATAGATATAGGTAGATAAAGTATATATCTACTTATTTAGGATTATATTCCCTTCTATCTATATTTCTATTAATTATAATCCTCTTATCTATCTCTTCTTAATATTAGTATATAAAGACGGCTAGTATCTTAATAAGGCCCTTTATTTATAAATACTATTATACTATAAATAGTATATACTAGACCCTATTATCTAGTCTAGTAGCTAAAACTATTTATATTTATTACTTATTAAGTTTATACTAAAAACGTAATAATCTAACTTCGCGACTAAGTATTAGTACCTTAGTTATAAGGTCTACCCTTTTTAGGGTAGATAGCCTTATTATAAACTAAAATAGGTTATCCTTTATAACTAGTATTTATAAGTAGCGGGTAGCATAGTATATAAGTTATTCTTAAAAGTTTTCTTACTTATTAGTTAAATTAAAGAAAGCCTTAACTAGATAGTAATATACTACCTCTCTATATTTACTATTATAATTATTTATAATACTAAATTACTAAATCTACTCCGCGTAATATATTATTACGTAGAGCTTTAATATATTAAAATAGCTATCTAGGTTCACCTTATTAACTAGCTTATACTAGCTAAAATAAGTCTTAAATTTATTAAATTAGTATAACGCGTCTTTAAGATATCCTATTATTTTATTATTATATAAATAGTATTAAGTAATTAGGATAAAGTCTACTAGTACCTAGGTATATTTAATTTTTAAACTATATAAGTTTATAAATAGTAGAGTAATTACTAGTATAAGTTATTATATAATAGCTTATTAATCCTTACCCGTCTACTATATAACGGCGCTATAATACTTAAAAATCTTTAGGTCGCGGAAGGGAGGAATATTACGGAATCTTTTATCTAATTATATCTTCCCTAGTACCTCCTTTAATATCCCCTTAAACCCCTTTAATTTCCTAGTACCGGGTATGCTACCCTTAATAGTAAGACTAACTTATTTAAGTAAATAATTAACTACGCCCTTTAGGAGTTAATATAATACGTTAATAAGTATTCCTATATATATATCTACTATTATATATAACTAGGCGAAGTTTTATATTAGATATACCTATATATTATTATTTTCTAATATATCCTTAGCCTTCTAGCGCTAGATTTAGGAATAGGTAGAGGAGTAGGTTTAGAGGGGCTACTTAATACTAAGGTTCTATTATTAATTTAGTAGTACTATATAAATTATATACTATTAGCCCTTCTTAATACTAGTAATTAATATTTATTCTTTATAATCTATTATAAAGCCTATAATAACTAGATAGTAGTATTATATTATTTAATCTATATATAAAATCTTAAGACCTATAGCCGCGGCGTCTTAAATTACTAAGAAGGTATTAATATTATAAGCTTATATTAGATATACTACTTATATACTTATATTCTAAGATAATTAATATAGACTTATACTATATATTAGATTTAATATAATCGCCGTTATTAGGTATAATAAGTAGAAATACTAGGAGTACTAAACCTAGTTACTTTTAAGCTTAGCGTACTTATACCTTTAGATTTCTTATAATAAGGTAGACTAGTTATACGGCTAGATTACCCTTATATTATATAAGTACCGTTTTATCTAAGGAAATTAATAGCGGTATTATAATAGCTCTAATAGGAAGCTTCTTTTATATCTCCTACTACTAGTTACTAGTATATATCTTAATATATATACGCCTTTCTTTACTATTAAACTAGTATATAGGTTTAAATATTATATCCTCCTTAAATAGGTAATAACCTAATAGGAATCTAAGGGTCTTAATAATATCTTAATAGATAATATTATATTCTCTTAATTCTATACTATTAATATTAGATATAACCTTAAAGGTTTATTTATTCTATTTATCCCTATTAATACCTAGTATAATCTTATTTTATAACTCTATTATAATATTAATATTCTTATAACTTAAGAGGTTATATATATATTTAAGTTAAGTATTATAAAAAAACCTATTAAGACTACCTTTAATTACTTTCTCCTTATATAACTATTATATAAATGTATAATTATACGTACTTAAGAATAGGTAATACTCTCCTCTATCTTTATTAGTATAATCTAAATCTTTGCTAAGCCTTATAAGATCTTTATCTACTTTTATAAGCTTATAACTTATACTTATATAATAATTAATAGCCTTTATAAATATCTTAACTTAGATATATAAGGATATTAACTACTAGCCCGACTATATAGGGTTAGGTAATAGGTATATTAAGTCCTCTTCCTCCCTAATCCTAGTAATATTAATATTAGGCGGGCTTTATAGTAAGGTCCCCGTATTAATATTAATATCTTCTAAAATAGGAGTAAGTAGGTCTTTATTAGTTTCTATTATAATATTAATATCTATATCCTTAATATCCTCCTAACCCTTTATAACTAGTTATAATAGTTACTATCTTTAAGAGGGAGGAGGGGGTAAAGGTAAGCTTTATAGAATTTTCTATAGATAGTCGCGAATAAAAACCTTATAATATAAGATATATCTATTAAATCTACTACTATTCTTAAATCCTTCCTTATAATATTTATACGCATATAGCCCTATTACCCCTTTTTATTATAATAAATTAATTATAATTTAGCTTTAAGGCACATTATATTAATAGGGAGATCTAGATAGATATCCTATTTTAAGCTTACTATCTATAACTATCTACTTAGGGAATAAAGGTTAAATATAATAGGGTTTAATAAATATTAAAAGCGTTTATTAAACGCTAGTATATAATATTAAGTATATTTATTTTAGTTAGATAAGCTAGCCTCTATAAAGTAGGATAATCTAAGTATTAAGCCTTAATAAGTTAGCTTCCGCGCGGGATTAAAACCGCCTATATAAAAGTTACCTACTCCCCTAGTAAAAAACCGCCCTAAGTAGATATAGAACCTATATTACTTTAAGAGACTATATTCCTATCCTATACCTAGCCTAAATAGGTAATTATAAGGCTATAAATTAGTACGCCTAGAGCTAACTTAGGAGTATATATACGTAGAGTTAGTACTTAAATATTAAATTCCCTCCCTAATAATACCCTACTAATATAGAAGAACCTCTTGCCCCCCTTAGGGCCTACCCTAAAGTCTACTTTAAAGATAGGTAGAAAGAGGCCTACCTATTACGGAAATCCTACTAGGAATATAGCCTTAAAGGTAACGGCCCTTAATAAAATTACTAAGTAAGCTTCTTTTAAGGGTAAAATACCTATTATTAATATAGGGGAGACTTTCTCTAAGGGTACGCCGGTTATTAATATAAAGGAATAGGAAGAGCTACTACTTATTAAGGCTTAGAAATACCTATAACCTTACTATCTAAATCCTACTAGCTAGTGTCTTATAATTTATAGTCGCTATTATAAGCTAGATAGTAAAGATATTACTTTATAAAATTAAGCTATAAAGGTAGGCGTAGTTATACCTTTATAACTACCTATTAATTTAGGAAGATAATAAGGTTAAGGCTTATAAAATACCTAGTAGGAAAGAAAAGTTACTTAATAAAAGTATTAATATTACCTCCGCCTATAATACTATTATAGGGTAGTAATAATATAGAATATATTAGTAAGTTATAGGTAGAAACCTAATATAATACTACGTAGTATCTTCTCTCTCTCTCCTCTTAAATCTATTATAGTATTTATATAGTATTACGCTTATATCTATATTTATAGGTAAGGAATATTTAATATTATTAAGTAGTAGGGAGTTTAAACTATTCTATTCCTAAAAAGAAATATTAAACTTCTTTAGAAGGATTAACCTTAGTACCTATTAACTATAATATCTATACTTTTAAGCTTTTATAGGGAGGATATAATAGTATTCTTATAATAATAAGGGGGTTTAGTTCTTAAATTAGTTAAATATTACTCTCGTAATAGGTTACTATTAATATCTACTATTTAATATCCCTTCTAAATTATTACTCCTAAACTCCTAATTACCCGTATAAGTAGATATTAAGGCTTCTTAATATTAAAAATAAGTAAGAGAAACTCCTATCCTAGCGTTACGTTAGTAGATAATTAGGCCTTTATATTATATATATTTAATTTAATATATTTATATATAAATTAGATATTTTCTCTTAAGTATATAATTATTATTAGCGTAGGTATATATATAAGATACGTATATACTACTCTAGAGCTAAATACCTTATATAATATTATCCTCTTATATAGCGAAATTAGGAATTAAATAGGAATTAAACTTATGTACCTAGATTAATTATAATAGGACGAGTACTTAATAGTAGAGCTAGCGTTCCTTTTATATAATTTAAAGTACTATTCTTTTATATATATCACGTTATTATTAGGAAGATATTTTCCTCTTACTATAATATTATTCTATATAACTTAGAGATAGAGGTATATAAGATATAGGGATAAATACTATTAATCGCGTTAATATAATAGTTACTATAATTTAATTATTATTTTATAATATATATACGCGTTATTAATATAATATTTATATATCTAAGCCCGCGCTAAGTCCTAGATATATATACCTAATAGTAGTAGATATTTATATTACTATTATTAGTCGCTTAAATCCTCTTTTATAAGTATCTTAATAGAGAATTAGAGAATATTTATAGATATATTTTATATTCTATATAATATTATAACTTATTCTACTTAATAGTTATAATAATTAGGTACTTATAATAGTATTAATATTATTTTATACCTAGTATATAAGAGTTAATTATATAATCTTAACTATCTTCTCTTATAAAGCTACTTTCTATTTATCTAGTATTAAAATTAGTATATATACTTTATAATAATATATTCCTATTATTTTATTATATAAACCTTTATTTATTAATATCTTCTATCCCTTCTATTCCTCCTAATCCTTCTACGCCTCCTACTTATTCTATCCCTTTCTTATCTTTCTATTCTTTATTATCCCTCCCCTCCTTCCTTTCCTTATTATAGAAAAGTCTAAAACCCCCTAGTAAGATAATACTAATCAGGACGGACTTAGCGCGTTAAGCTAAGGACTAGCGCTTACTAGTAGATCTACTAAATATCTTATTATTACCTAAAACGTAGAGGATAGAGATATAGAGCTTACTATCTAAGTAGATATTTAGATAGTAGACTAGGTAGTTAAACTAGAAAGTTAGTAGTAAGTACGGGTAATTAATAGGGAAGGTTATTTTAGCTCTAAAGTAGCTACTATAATATATTAAATTAGGGTTAATAATAATAAGGGTTATATTTTAGTTAAAGATATCTTTATTATTTAGCGGCGAGGTTATTAGATATTATTAGTCTTAGGGTAAATTATAAGGCTAACCTTAACTTCTTCTACCTACTTCTCTTATAAAAGGAACTTAAACTTATTAAGTAGTATACACTTAGCTATTATTACTAATTAGTAAGGTTAATTAATATATCTTAAGTAGAGTAGTTTTAGAAAATAATTTCTTAAGAAGCTAGAGGTATTAGTCTTCTCTTATTAAGAATAGATAAATAGGTAATAAGAGGAAGGAGAGACCCTAAAACTAAGCTAAAAGGCTTTATTACTAAAAAACTAAGCCTATTAATTAAGTATATTATCTCCTACTATCTAATTAGGGTTAATTAAGTAACTAATAGTCCTTAATTCTACCTTTATTTCTTAAATTAATTTAAAGGCGCTAGAATTAGTTATATTATAAGTTATAATAAGTATAAGAAGATTAATATAATCTAGAGCTTTAATATACTCCTTAACTAAGTTCTAGATAAGATCTATAAGATAGGCTTTATTTAGGACTTTAAATATATTAATAATACCTAGTAGATTAAAAAAGGATAAGTTTAAGAGGCTAGGATTAAAGATATTAAGATAGATAATATTTAGTAAGAATTTAACTTAATATATATAGTTTATAAGAGGGTTTCCTAGCTTATACTTTTTATAAGAGCTACTTAAATTAAGTATTACTAGTTAAGTATACTCTAGGACGTCTATTATATTATCCTTTAAGGTAATATATATAAAAGGATAATCCTTACTATCTATATCTACCTAAGGACCTAAAGGCTAAGCCTTTATTATATACTCTTTTAGGCTACTCTAATAGATATACTTAATATAAAGGAAGACTTTATAACTCTATTAGCCTTCTAGATTAGTATCCTCTATTAGATTAATCTCTAGTAGGTACTAAGTATATATACCCGTACTTTATAGAGCTTTAATTCTACTTATTCCCTTAATAAGAGAACTCTTTCTTATACTTTAATTACTAACTATAACTATCTTTAGGAGTAGTAGATCTAAATCTTTTATACCTAGGTCATATAATACTTAAATAGCTTAAATAAGCTCCTTTACTCCTTAATCTAGAATAGATAATAGTAAATCTATATACTTTAAGCTAAGGATAGTATATATAATAGTATTAATATAGGTAGGTAGTATATATTTATAAAAGTAATCTAGCTAAGTAGTAGTATATAATAGGTAGTAGAAGGGCTAAGTATTTTATCTTTAATATTTAAGAGCGTTACTAGCTCTTTTTTATTACCTCTTATCTATGTACTAGTATCCTAATACTCTATATTAGCCTCTCTTATATTCCTAGTAAGCGGTTTAACCTTTAAGGCTTACTTTATAATTATATAATAGTAGGAATTTTTAAGTATAATATTAAGGAAGATAAGAAATCTATTAATATTAGTAGAGAGTCGCTTTATAATAAGTATAACTATTAAGTCTTAAGTCTACCTTATAAATAGGGCTAGGATAGGATAGATATACTAATAAATTTATAGCCTTATATCTACCTAAGTAGGTTTAGTACTTTATATAAGTATAGTATCTAGTACTACTATAGTTATTATATAGTAAATATATTAATATAGTATAATTTTTAGTTAGGGAGCGGGTATCTCTTAGAAGCGCGTAGTAGAATATAAGTATTAGGCTATACTTCCTAATTTCTAGAAATATATTATAACTAGTAGTAAGTTAAATACTTTAGTAATTCTATTATTATAAAGCGCGCTCTTTTACTAATTAACTATATAATATAGCTAAGTAGTTATTATTATCTATCCCTTACTAGACCTACTACTATTATACTTATTATAGACCCCTAGAAAACTTAAAAGCCTCTAATAATAGTAATATAAATAGTAAACTTTAAAAGAGATTTATATATCTATTATCCTAGTAGTAGAAGTTAGTTAGTTATATATATAGTAGTCGCTATTAGAGCTTAAACTTAGGCTTAAGTTATATTAAGGTAGGGTTTACTAAACCTATTCTAGTTAGATATTTCTAGAAGTATAGCCTTAATATATAATAGCTAGGTAAATATAGTTATTCTACTTATATACTTACACCTATTTTATAATATATATAAGGAAAGACTAACTAATAGAAGATTATAGAAGTAAAACCTATTTAAGGCCTTTAAATATAATAGATTAAATAAGCGCTAGTTTAGTATTATTAATACTTTACTTCTAATACTACGTTAATATAGCTAGTATCTACCCTATATTTACTTATATTAGGGATTATAAATTAATTACTACCTATAAAAACTTAATAATCTATCCTCTACGTTAGACTTTCTATTAATTACCTACCCTTACCTAGTAAGAGCTTATCTAATACTAATACTTAAACTTAATAATAAAAGATAGCCTCTATACCTTTAAAATATCCTTAAGTAAACTTATTATTATTTAGAACTTAGTAATAAAAGCCTTAGTAAAATAAGTTACGCTAATAATAAATAGTCTTATTATTTTACTTTACTTAACTAGTATATAACGCGGTTACGCGAATATTACCTAGAATTAACCTATATAATATTAACCTCTTATTAATAATACATTACTTATTATTTCTCCTTAACCCTTAGGAACTAGAGTAGTAGTAAGTAAGTATTTATAGTTTATATATATAAATACTCCTTATTATAAAATAATATTACTTACTAATAAATAGACTTATAACCTTACTATAAACCTCTTACTTTAATTATTTAGCCTTAGGGTATCCGCTTCTAGTCATTCTAATATTAAGATAATACTAGGTTTTAAGTTATAAATAGTAGCGGGTAAACTTACTTTATTTATAAGTTTACCCTTACTTATATAATATACTTTATCTAATATTCTTATAGGCTTTTACTCTAGACCTAAGATGCCTTCTTACTAAAATATTATAGCCGCTTATATATAGGATAAGGACCTAGGTTTAACTAGCGGCGAGGTTTATATAGATCCTAATACTTACTAGTATTATAAGGATGACCGCTTTAAAGGTAATTATAAGCCTACTAAAGATATAGTAGGTAATAAGGCTATAGTAAAAACTAAAAAGTTACTTATATATAAAGCGAAGCTCCTCTTTCTAGGCTAGAAGTCCCCTATTAACTAATTTAAAGACGACGGTAATTAAGTAATATCTAGGATCTCTATAATTAAATATAAAAATTAGTTATTAAGCGTAAAGATTAAAATTAAGGCCTTAATAAGTAAGGATATACCTACTCTAAAATATACTCGCGTAGAGGAATTACTCTATACTTAAGTAATCTAACTTAACGCTATATATAATATCTTAGACTAGCCGGTTATTTATATATATCCTATAGCCTATATAGGATTTATAGCGGGTAATATAAATAGAAACTATATTAAGAAAGTATTTAAAGACTTCTATATTATAATACGCGATTAAGAAGTAATTACCTATTATTAAAAGGGTAGGTTAGGTTTCCTATCCCTAATATTCTACC
>JAABUV010001466.1_pt1 | contig 34223 bp, 30 predicted proteins | sample 5559971 | NCBI WGS metagenome assembly JAABUV01 (sample SAMN10711881, study PRJNA513362) | rock metagenome | isolation source: Antarctica rocks | place: Antarctica: Victoria Land, Knobhead nord | collected 2015-12-19
ATGCTCTAGCGACGAGCGATCGACGATAGCTCTCAGAATAGTCATCAACATAGTCATCAACATAGTCATCAACATAGTCATCAACATAGCTATCAACGAAGATGCGTAGCTAGAATCGTAACATTATTTCTTCTCTTCAACGATTCATGTTCACATGAATGTATTTTCTTAGTCTTGTGTAGAATCGAAATGCCTATTGTAGCAGACTCACTATGCAAGATAGAAGTATCATTGAAGCAGGCTCACTAGTTGCACGCGAACGAGTCGACAGATCGATTCACTGATAGGTAGAGTGATGTGAGTAGATAGATCATTGCATTGACGAAAGATGTCATTGAAGCAGACTCACTGATTGACTTGCTCATCGAAGAGATCGACTTTGAGCTCGTCAATGTAGCAGGCTCACTAGTTGCACGTGAATGTATGATCAGGTTCACTGATGAGTAGAACGATGAGAGCGAATAGATCATCGCATTGACGATGCCATTGAAGCAGGCTCACTGAGGGTTTGCTCCTCGAGATAGAGACTTCACGCAGTTCTATGACTGGCCTCGTTTGATTGTTCAACAAATTCGAAGAATTTCTTGCGAATCTGAATGAACGATTAATTCGCTGATCTTTGATCTAGTCGGATGATTTCAATCGTTTGTTTATACTTGCTGATCAGCGCATGAGTTCGAATCTTTTGTTTATCCTCGCTGAATCAGCTCACGAGAGAAGAAAGGTGAGTGCTGCTGCACGGACGCAAGTCGCTAGATCAAAGTCGATAGAGAATTGAAGAACTACTAGCAGAAGCATTCGAAGAAATCGATGCAGATTATTTCACTTCGCCTGTAACGAAGAAGCATTTATATAATGTTAGAAATCAGCATAGAGCGAGTCATATGAGTGTAATGTAACGAGTATATAAATGCTAAGAAAGAAAAGTATCTAGAAGGGAAGAGTCAACTATCTATATGACTCAGAAGAACATAAGCTAACTCTGAATAGAGTTGACTTCGAAACAAGTCTATGCTCTAGCGGCGAGCGATCGGCGATAGCTCTCAGAATAGCCATCAACATAGTCATCAACATAGTCATCAACATAGCTATCAACGAAGATGCGTAGCTAGAATCGTAACAAAAACTGCGTTACTTTTCATTGATAATAGACTTGTTTAAGCAGTTAACAAATTTAGTTTTTCAGTATAAAATGTTTTACAAAGAATATGAGAGATTTATTAGCAACGCAGTTGCTTTTATTGACTGATTTTGATCTCTTTTCACTAACTTGAGTTAATCTTAATTATTTGATCTGTAAAATGATTGACTCTTTTATCAAAGTTACAAAAGCTAAATCTATTACAGTTAATCATTCAATTTTTAATGAAGTTCAACTCATTTACTTGCTCATTTACTTACTCATTTACTTGCTCATTTACTCGCTCATTTACTCGCTCATTTACTCACTCATTTACTCACTCATTTACTCGCTTATTTACTCACTTCTTTACTTGCTCATCTACTTACTCATCTACTTACTCATTTACTTGCTCATCTACTCGCTCATTTACTCGCTTATTTACTCGCTCATTTACTTGCTCATTTACTCACTCATTTACTCGCTCATCTACTCATTCATCTACTCACTCATTTACTCGCTTTATCAATCTTTCTATTAAACGCTTTATCAAAGCCTCTACTAAATGCTTTATCAAATTTTCTATCAAACGCTTTATTGAATTTTCTATCAAACACTTTATTAAACACTTTATCAAACATTTTATCAAACTTTCTATCAAACACTTTATCAAATACTTTATCAAATGCTTTATTAAATGCATTGATTGAATGCATAAAACATATTAAACAATGCTTCAAACAATGCTTTCTACATGACTTAAAAACAGTACTGTTATTTCTGTGATTAAGAATCTTCGCTTTCAGTTGAAGATCAACATTAGAAAATTCAGAGAATTCAAAGTATTTACTTCTTCTTACTTCTTTCTTTCTTCATAAAACAGTTTTTACTTTCTATTTTATACAAAATAATGCTAACTAACTCAATAAAATGCATTCTTCATAACTTGATATTGAACTTTCTACTGATTTTTCTGCTGAACTTTCTACTGATCTTTTTACTGATCTTTCTACTGATCTTTTGATCAAGCTTTCTACTGAGCTTTCTATCAATCTTTCAATCAATCTTTCTACTGAGTTAGCTACTGAGTTATTGATTGAGCTTTCTACTGAACTTCTCATTAAGCTTTCAACTGAGCTTTTTACTGAACTTCTCATTAAGCTTTCAACTGAGCTTTCTACTGAACTTTTCATCAAACTTTCAACTGAGCTTTCTACTGAGTTATTGACTGAGCTTTCTACTGAGTTAGTTACTGAGTTATTGATTGAGCTTTCTACTGAACTTCTCATCAAGCTTTCAACTGAGTTATTTACTGAGCTTTTCATCAAGCTTTCAACTGAGCTTTTTACTGAGTTTCTCATCAAACTTTCAACTGAGCTTTCTACTGAACTTTCTACTGAACTTTTCATTGAGCTTTCAACTGAGCTTTCTACTGAGCTTTCTACTGAGCTTTTCATCAAGCTTTCAACTGAACTTTCTACTGAGTTTCTCATTAAACTTTCAACTGAGCTTTCTACTGAGCTTTCTACTGAACTTCTCATTAAGCTTTCAACTGAGCTTTCTACTGAACTTTCTACTGAGCTATCGACTGAGCTTTTTATTGAACTTCTCATCAAGCTTTTCATCAAGCTTTTCACTGATCTTTTGATCAAGCTTGCTACTGATCTTTCTACTGATCTTTTAATTAATCTTTCAACTGATCATTTTACTGATCATTTTACTCATCATTTTACTCATCACTTTACATGCTCATTATTTACTTGCTTACTTACTCACTATTTACTCACTTACTCAAATTCTTTATCAAATGCTTTATTAAACTTTCTATCAAACATTTTATCAAACTTTCTATCAAACTTTCTATCAAACTCTTTATTAAACTTTCTATCAAACTTTCTATCAAATACTTTATCAAATTTTCTATCAAATGCTTTATTAAATTCTCTATTAAACTCACTATCAAATTTTCTATCAAACTCTCAATCAAACACTTTATTAAACTTTCTATCAAATTTTTTATCAAACTTTTTATTAAACACTTTATGTGATGATTGAGTCTACTAAATAAATAGATGAAATCTATAAGAATGATATGACAATGTGATATTTTAAGCAGACACAAAATGAGTATATATTATGATAGAGCTAATTATTAAGAAGCTCTCAATAACTCGAGAAAATTGATTAACTATAGAAAGTTTGTTAAGCATTGTCAAGTTGAGCACAACATAACTCATGATATATTAAGTTGAAGATATGATGTAGTTTAAACGATGTCTTGACAAAGTCATAGAGTTTCAGAGCTAACTCAGATTTAATTTCTATAAGTCAATTCATCATGACAATTGTTTTCTCTTTTAAGTGAGTTTATTCTTGATCTTAATAATTAATGTCTTTGTTTACTCTGATAAATGATGACGTGCATTCATTGATTCACTTTAGAAGCTCTTGATAAAAATCTTTAAATCTTTGTAAGAAAACAAGAAAAAAAGAAACTTTCGATTGAATGATGATTCATCTTCAATTATAATGCGTATAAATGACATTGTAGATAGTATATGTGATGTGTAGTTGATGTAGATAACAGCAATGATGACGTGTAAATAATGCATAAACATTGTTTATCTTTCAAGTAAATGATGTTGTTAAGATGATAAAGTGTAAACAAAAGTGAATAATAATTATTGATTTATTTATCGCTTTTTCAGTTTCTTTTAACTTTTCATTTTCTTCAACTTCATCTTTTTTCAATCATGATTGTATCTTTATCTGTCAGAAACTGAGTTAAACTAGAAATATTATCAATATAAAAGACTGATATTATTATTACTTTGATAGAATCTAGATACAAGATAATACATCAGATAATGTATAAGATGAAAGACAAAGAGCAAAAGAAAAGAATAAAAGCTCGACTTTTATATACATGAATTGAGCAGAATCAAGACTAGACAGTAGTTCTATTGACTTAAGATTGCAGAAGTTCATGCACATGACTGAGATGATCAAAATAGAATTGCTGAAACTAAATTAAGATGATGATGACTAGATTGATGACTTGATTCATTGAACTGCAAAACAGATTCAATGAATCGAGATTATTTAAAACATCAACAATTTATATTCTAAATTGAGTTAATCATCTGACATCATGACAGTAACTTTTCTCTTCAAGACTGAGCTTCTGCAAAACAATGAAAAGAAATAAGATGAAATGAGAAAGAATTGAAAATAAAGATTGAAACAAGATGAGAATTGATGAGAACGCATTTTAATGTGATGAAGCACAGATGAGACTGAAATAGATTTGAGTCACATTTGAGTCAAATCTGAGCAAGATATTTGAAGAATGAAACGAGATGAGACGCATTTTAACGTGATGATGCACAGAAAATTGAAATACATCTGAGTCACATTTGAGTCAAATTTAAATGAGATGTCTGAGTCAGATCTGAGTAAAAGAGAGACGAAATGCAGTTTAATATGATGATGCACAGATGAAATTAAAATACATTTGAATTACATCTGAATCAGATTTAAACAAGATGTTTGAGTCAAATCTAAACAAGATCTGAGTCAGATTGAGATTGAATTGAAATGATGAAGATTGAACTTAAAGTTCTTGACATTGACATTGAAACATCACACATGACAGTACATGTGATTCTTCAACGACAGAGTTGACGAGATGATATTCATTGAGTGTTTGCTCACAATTATTCAGAAGATGAAAAGACTTTCAAGTAAAGAAGTGATTTTCTTAATCAACGTAATACTTGAGCAGAGATGAATTATAGCATCTATCACGCTTGAAGTTTAATATGCTGTTTACATATCAGAATCTTTCATTATTCTTGATGATAACAAGTTCTTGAGATTTCTGATGTTGACTCGAGAGAGAATCACTTATGATATGACTCAGAAGAATGACATGAAAGATTGAATGAATCTTCATGAATGTTGAAAGATTTAACTCAATGATCAGAAAATTATTCTTGAAGATACACTTGATTTTGAAGAAATCAACGTTATGATCATTTAACTTGACAGCGAGATAAACAATGCTGAGATTGCAAACATTCAGTCAAACTTCATCTTCGACGAAGTATTTAAAATAAGAACGATGAAAGAGATTGACATTAAATTCGTAAATGATCTGAGCTATAAGCATCTAATCATGTAGATGCTCAATTAGTTTCTTCATCTTCTTGATGAACTCTTTGACATTGATTAACTTGTTTCAAGCTTGAAACATAAGATTCTTGAGCAAAGACTCAAAAAACTTAAAGTTTAGACATGAGTTCTGATTTGAATTGATCAAGAAGAGTGATGCTAAAGTGATTGATGATGATGCATTATTGATGATGAATTCAACTTCAGAAAGTTACTTAGCTCAGTCATTCTGCATATAGTTGATGAAGACTTGAAGATAATGCTTCATGACAGCATTGATTCTCTTGATTTGATCATCAATTTCAGAATGATACGTCGTTGATAACTTAATGTTTATCTTCAACATTTTACACATATGCTTTCAGACATCGAAGATGAATTGTGTATCTCGATCAGACATGAAGAACTTGAGTAAATCATGATGTTTTCAAACATGAGCATAGAAATAGTTAATAGCTTCTTCAACTTTCATAAAAGTGATGAGAACTAAATGTTTCATTTTGATAAGATGATCGATGAAGACTAGAACATATTTATATGTGATACTCATGAAGATACTGAGCGATAAAGAATCTATATAGTTCATGAAGATATCACGTCAACGACGTTCAAAAACTGAAAGAGAATGCAATCATTTTTAAGTTCATTGTTTAAAGAGTTTGAAACATGTGCACATGTGATAGTTTTGTACAAAGCATTAAACATACTTATAAATGTTTAATCATCAGTAAACTTGACTGATCAGTTCATAGCTTTTTGCTCTTTCTGAATGATCATCAACAACATTATCATGAGCGAGCTGAATGATACAAAGACATAGTTTATCTGAGTTGAGCACATACTTTCTTTCTTGAAAGTACAGATGATTCTCGTGTTCTTCACATTTAACTAAAGAAATCTTGTTGTGATGTTGTGCTTCATTGCAAAGTACTTTGATTATCTGAACTACAAATTTGTCATTGATTTCAACTTACTTTCACAATGTCTGAGTAAGAATATCAGCAGAATCTTCATCAAGATTCAGAATGTCTTAATTTAGCTGAAACTTGATGTCTTCAACGTCGAATTCTTTGATTTCTAGATTCATAAAAGCTAAGATTTGCAAGAATGCTGAAATAACTGAAAACAGATGTAACTGAACTGAATTTAAAGTGATGATTTGTGATTGAAGCTTCATGACTTTAATGTTGAAAATGTTGAAAGTGAGATTCTTAATAATATCAAAGTTTAAAACATGAGTTTTCAAAATTGTTTGATGTTGATATTGATGTCAAGAATTGAATGTATTTCTCTCTTTAAAAAGATTTTCTGAGCGACATGTCAAAGCATTTGACTTATCATTGATCTTGTCAAGATGATAAGCGATGTGATAGTTGAATCTAGACAGAAACTTGCTTTAATGAGCTTAATGACGATTCAACTGCTTAGTTGACATAAAATACTTAAGATTTTTGTGATTTGTGATCATCTTGACAAAATAGATAAAGTCTTTAAGCTCTGATCATCATTTCTCGAAAGCGCAAACAATGATCATGAGTTCTTTATCATAGATTTCGTAGTTACACTCAACTGAGTTATGCTTCTTTGAAAAGTAAGCGATTGAATGAAGAATTTCATTCTCATCATATTGAGAAAGAATGTCTTTGAACACATAGTTTGAAGCATTGATTTCTATCACAATCTTGTGATCTGAATTATAATGATGAAGAATAATCTTGAAAGTGAAGACTTTCTTAAGAATGTTGAATGCAATCTGACATTTCTGAGATCAGACAAAGAGTACATCTTTTCTGATGAGATGAGTGAGCGAAATAACTATTCTACTATAGTCATAGATGAATCTTTTATAGAAGTTCGCGAAATCTAGAAAACTTTGAATGTCTTTAACGTTGATCAAGATGAGTCAGTTAACAATGATGTTTATCTTAGAAAAGTTCATCTTAATCTCTTTGATGATAATTATCAATTCTAGATACGAGACTTGAGTGATGTGAAACTTACATTTGATTATATTCATCTGAAGATTTGCTTCTTGCAGCTTTTGCAGAATGAGCTTGACATGAATCTTGTGCTTGAGTTCATTGTTGAAATAAATCAAGATGTCATTCAGATAAGCTGTACAAAACTTATTTAAATGTTCGCGAAGAATATTGTTGATGTACTTCTAAAATGAGATAGACTTATTATATAAATTAAAGAGCATGACTAAATACTTGAATAATTCAAATCGAGTGCAAAAGATGATAAGAACTTCATCTTTTTCTTTGATTCAAAGTTGATTGAATGCAAAGATGATATTCAGCTTGATAAAGATTTTAGCTTGACTTAAATGATTCAGCGTTTCTGAGATCAGAAGCAGAGAATATCAATTCTTGACTGTGATAGTGTTCAGATCTCGATAGTTCACAAAGAAGCAAAGTTCTTCTTCGAGTTTCTTGATGAAGAGAACAGAGATGATCATCTGAAAGTGACTGACTTGAATGAAATCTTTGCTCAGATTCTCATTCAAATAACGACGAAGTTCTAGAATTTTGTCATGATTCATATTGTACAAAATGAAGACTGAGAGTTGAGCATCTTCTTTAAGATGTATGACATGATTATGAGCTTAATGCAAAGACAAGATATCAACATTTTTCTTGAAGAAGATGTTTAGAAACTCAAAATATTTAAACGATAGAATTGTGACTGAATCGACATTCTTACTTTGTTGATAGACTTCAAGATCTTCTTGTATCGTGAATGCAGTTAAATGAAATTTCTTTTTCATTTGATGAAGATTCAAATGATGATTCTTATCATACATACTGTTTTAAGAGCGAGATGAGAACTGAGCAAGAGTTGAGCTGTTCTTTGAACAGACAGTTAAAGTCGCGCGACGCGATTTTGACCTGTCAGAATCTAAACTAGAAGACGAGATTAACTCAAGATTCAAGAAAACATCAATTTTCTTTAAAGTGATGCTAAACACTTCAATGTTTTTGACATGAGCAGCATAATCAAAGCTTTGAACTCTCAACTCAACTATGTCAAGTTGTATAAAAGATTGATTGAATTGATCTGCTTGAAAGACAACAGAAGTTCTAAAGAAGAAAGAATTTTGACACTTAATTTTTGATGAGTATTCTTTTTGAATGACTTGAAGAATACAACTAAAAGCTTCTTGTTTCAAATGAAAGACAAGATTGAATGAGATTTATTTCTTGTGAACGAGCTGAGTATTAATTAACTTTTCATAAGCAAACGAGAAGTTATATTGCTTCTTGTGAGCAAATGAGAAACTAAGTTACTTCTTGCAAGCGAATTGAGAACTGAATTGCTTCTTGTGAGTGAACTGAAAATTGAGTTACTTCTTTCAAGTGAATGAGAAATTAAATTACTTCTTGCAAGCGAACTGAAAACTGAATTACTTCTTTCAAGCAAATGAGAAACTAAATTACTTCTTGCAAGCGAACTGAGTGCTGAATTGCTTCTTGTGAATGATCTGTAGACTGAATTGCTTCTTGTGAGCGATCTGTAGATTGAATTGCTTCTTGTGAGCAATTCATGAACTGAGTTGCTTCTTGTGAGCGAATTGAGAGTAGACTGATTGCGTCGAGTCGAGTATTCGAGTTCGAATCGAGTACTTGACTCGAAAAGTGTTGAATTGAATTGAAATTTTTTTGAAAAAGTGTCGAGTTGAATTGAGAAGTTGAATTCGAGAACTCGAGTCGAGTTGAGAAGCTTGACTCGATAACTCGACTCAAAAACTCGACTCGATTCAACAAGATATTAGATAGATGTAAATAGCTTAATTGAACAGTCTTCATGATTTTCTTCATGACTTTCTACCATGTTTTCCCGTCATGACTCTCTATCAAAGTCAAACAACCTTCATGTTTTCCCTTCATGTTTTTCTTCATGTTTCTCATCATGACTCTCTATCAAACAATCTTCATGTTTTTCTTCATGACTCTCTATCAAAAGATAATGCAAAAAGATAATGCAAAAGTCAAAAACCGGAAAATTTTCTATATTTAATTCTCTTGACATCAAGCTTGAGTTCTTGACAAATCGAGTTGAATTGACTCAATTCTCAGTTGAATCGAGTCGCGTCAAGTTGAAAATATGAGCAACTCAACTCGAGTTGAGTTAAAAATGTGAGCAACTCGATTCAATCTCGATTCAAGTTCAAAATGTCAATTTGAAACTCAACTCAATGATCAGTTTAATTGAGAGTGAGGCTGAAGAGAAGCTACTTTGTTAACTTTAAGCGAGAAATTTTCTTCTTGTTGATTAAGATCATAGATCTTGACGAGAAATTGACAATAATGATTAAAACAAAAGAAGAAAGATAAAATGAGAATATTGTGTTCAAAATTGATATCAATGACGTGATGATGAAGTCATGATAAACTCATGATGATGAGATATTGATTTAATTCAGTGACATAGAAGAATAGTTTCTTGATGTGTTCATCAAGAATCATTGTGATTTCGATGACATGAGTAATGTCATCGATTAAAGCGACTTGATCATCAAATTCTTGAAGTCTGCAAGAATGAATTAATTGATGCAAGAAAAGATGATGTTGTTACGCGAAGAATTTATTCATAAAGACATAAGTGAAGACTTCACTATCAATCAGAGCAAGAGTAAGAACTTTAGATTGAGCTTGACGTAGAATATAAAATACTATCATGTAATTATTTTTGAATGTCAAATTAAATTCAAAGAGTTTCAAGACAGATTTAGCAGAAAACTTTCTATATGATTGAAGTGAGAATGAGAAGATTGAGACTAGTAGACAAGATGATATATATACAGATCTCTGAACGTGACTTAGCTCAAAGACTAAACTTTTCTCGCAGACAGTGAGACTTTTTCATTTATACTGATGATGTTACTGTCATAAATGTTCATGATATGCAAAGTGAAAAGCGTCTTATTTAAGCATTCTTTAATGATTTTGCTTGAATGTTGCAACTTGCAATAGTAGCACAGCTTTCACTTGTTGCAAATTTTCTTGATCTCAGAAACAATCAGAGTTTTATCTTGAATGATGATAATGACAAAGCTTAAATTCATTGACTCATTAAGAAATGAAAGAGAAAGAAATGAAGATACTGTTGAAACAACAGTCACAAAAGTGATGATTTTTGAACTTAAAGAATTACTGATCAATGCAAAGACATTCTTGACTTTGACGAATGAAATAATGACGAAGATGAAGTGAGATTGATGATACTTAAGCTGCTGAAACTCTTCATCAATGTCAAAGAATGCTTGAACTCATTAATGAAAGATGAATAATCGAGTTTCATTGAAGTTTCGTCAGAAGAAAATGATGACTTGAGTGAAATAATTAACATTGCGCTTCAGACAGTCAATCAACAAGAAATCTTTCATCAAAGAATATTCTTTCTTTTGATAAAAGAAATTGTAATAGTCAACAAAGCTATTCATGTCTTACTTCAGAATTTCGCGAAAATATAAATGAGCATCTTCTGTCTTGAAAGAATTATCACAGCAATGATGCAATTTGTGTCATTAATCTGTGAAGATGAAAATGATATAAAGATCATTGACTCGATATTGACTCATTAGATTGTGAATCTTCTTATTTATAATGAGTCATGACTTGACATAAATGATCTTGACTTGATGAAAGAAGTAATGATCATTGTTCACATTCATGCGCTATATCAGACTTTACTTTCATGCATTCAATCAATCTTTGTCTCTTTCATATTCAAATATGTTGAGAAGTTTCTTGAATTTAAAAGCGATGATGACAGCGACAGAGTTTGCAAAAAGATGAATGATGAAGAAAGATTGATTGTTCAAGATTTATGCAATGATTTGAACTATCATTGCAAGAAACTGAGAATTCAATTTTATATAAATTGAAGAACTGAAAATGATGAACGAAAATAAGATGATAATATCATGTTGTTGAACTTGATTTTGAAGCTCTTGCATTGCGCGAAAGATCTCAACTGAATTTTCAATCATACTTTGAGTGAACTGTTTTGCAATACGCTCATCATTGATCAAGAAATTGTAAAACAACTTCATTTAAGCGAAAGAGTAACTAAACGAGATTTCAATGTATGAAAACGTTGCAAGAAGTGTAGATCTTTCATAATGTTAAAAACTGAGCTAAATTAAAGATACTATCAATATAAAAGACTGATATTATTATTACTTTGATAGAATCTAAATACAAAACAATACATCAGATAATGTATAAGACGAAAGACAAAGAGTGAAAGAAAAGAATGAGAGCTCAACTTCTATATACATGAATCGAGCAGAATCAAGACTAGACAATAGTTTTATGACTTAAGATTGCAAAGATTCACGCACACGACTGAAATGATTGAAACAGAATTGTTAAAACTAAATTAAGATGATGATGATTAGATTGATGACTTGATTCATTGAATTGCAAAACAGATTCAATGAATTGAAATTATTTAAAATATCGACGATTTATGTTTTAAATCGAGATAATGATCTGACATCATGATACATATATGTCACGCTGAGTCAAAGTGTCTTAGTATAGATGCTTTTATAAAAATGTCGCGAAGCTAATTAAAAGCTTTTTTCGCTTCACTTAATCATATGAATGAACTCATTTTTACATCATTTACACTATCTCTCAGCAATTCTGTTAAAGACTCTGCTATCTGAAAGTAGTGATGTATAAAACGTTGATAGAAATTGATGAATCTCAAAAAAACTTATATTTCTCAATACATCTTTAATCTGAATCACGTTTTGATGATGTTTATTCTACTTAAATTCATCGAAACATTCTTGATGAATATAATAAATTCTAGAAAGTTTACTTTAGTGATGAAGAATTCACACTTCTTCAAGCTAGCATATAGCTTGAACTTTCTTAATCTTTCAAGAATCTGTTTCATGTGATCTACGTGATCAGTCTTCTCTATGAAGAAGATTAGAATGTCATTCAGATAAACAACACAAAAGTCATTTAAAAGCTTTGTCAAAATCTTATTAATATAAGTCTGAAAGATGACAGATGTATTAATTAAATTAAACAACATGATCATATATTTGAAGTGATCATAACGAGTACAAAATGTCGTCTTTCACTCATCTTCACATTAAATTCTGAGATGATGATAAACATTCTTCAGATTTAACTTAATGAACTGTTTGACTTTATTGAGTCTGTCTAAAGTTTCATTAATTAAAGACAGTGAATGATGATTTTTGACAGTGATCTTATTCAGATCTCGATAGTTCATGCATAAATGAAGATTATCATTCTTTTTGAGAATGAATAGAATAGACACGTCAATTGAGTTGACGAAGTGCTTAATTCATTCTTTTGCTAAGACATCATTTAAATACTGTCTCAGAGTTGCTAACTTTGTGTTTAACAGATTATACAATGATTCATACAATGACTCTGCAGTGATTTCGATTGCATGATCATGATCTTCATGCAAAGACAGTTTGTTTGCACTTTCTGTCAAGAATACATCTTCATACTCTTTCAATTCAATGAATAAAGTCTGTGTTTCAAACGCGTTTGTGATACGACTCATCACGTTATTCATTGCTTTCACTTAATGTTCAACGATCGACTCTTTGACAACGTTGATCATGACAAGAGCATACACAGTAGACTCATCTTGTAGAGCTTTCGCAAATGCTTGTGTGAAGAACAACTCAAATGCGTACTCATTCACGTTGAAACATCATGTTCTTGCATTCATGTTTATTCAAATACGCTTGAATTGCATACGTGATATATTCAGAATCAGAGAAGATTTCTTCTTGTTGATAGCATAAAAGATACTTATACCTTTTTTCTCTATGTTTCAGCTGTCTCTTAGTCGATAACACATCTTATAGACGTCATAACAATAAACATTCTGATCATTCATTCAGATAGATCTTGAGAGATCAACGTTCAACAAGAGCATACTCTGTTCAACAGCAAAATGTTAACTAATCACATTCATTTCAACATCAATATTCATATGAATCTTTGTTTCTGTCTTCTGATCTTCTTGAATTAAATGCTCTCTATATATAAGAGTTTTTACGAAGAGAACTTCTTGTTTTTTTCTCGATGATTTGAAGTGTTCATCAAAAGCTTATCTTTTCTTGAAATCTTGAAACGACTTATATACAACATCAAATCGATGAATACTTGATTTACATCAGATTCTTTTGATCTATTCTTGATCTTTTCATCTTTACAATCAGTAAAATAATAATTCTTTTGATTGCATGTGTAACACATTATGTTGAACAAATTCTTGCTATAATATGACGAAGCGTGTAAGCTTGTCTTTGACGAAGAGTTGAATTTAGTTGATCGATGAGATTTCTTTCGCTTTGAATGAGTCTTCTTGTTGATTTTATCTTGATCATGCAAGTTCTCGTCTTGAGATCATTTCGATGACAAGACATGTTCTTTTCGCAGATTTGTTTTCAATCAAGCGACAAGATCGATTAATGCATCTCATGTAATAGAAATCAACTGCACATTAGTAATGATCACGTGCAGCTCAGATCTCAACTTAATGAATAAATGAGTTCACTTATGCTCATCACTATACAACGAAAGTTGATGTTTCAGAATGCTCAGATGAGCTGCAAACGTTCATATCATCTGATTTAAATGTTGCGATGCATTCGTATACTGCTGAGTCACATTTATGCTTTGTTTCATCGAATTCTTGATTAGATTCAGAAGAAAGTTGATAAAATCAAATCACATCTGCTGAGCTGCAAACATAGTCTCTTCATGATCAAATCAAAGTTTCTTTGATTCATTCTTCAAATAAATCATGCAGTACAAAATCTTTTTCTCATCACTTTCAAAATATCAAGAGATATTTTGAAATGAGATTTCAACATCACGAATTCACTCTTTATGTTCTCTTATGATTTTGTCATGATACTTCTTCAAAGACATTGAAAATCTTCGCTTCTGTAAAATGATCTTGTGATGACTTCGTTTTATCATCGTCGACATTATGAAGACGATGCGTAGATCATTTAAGTTCTTCATGAGAACTTGAGTGAAGACTCAATAACTTCTTTTTGTTGTTTCAACAACTTACAGAGTCTCAATCTTTGATTGAATAACTGTTAGCTTCTGTTTCTTTTGCAGTTCATCATGTTGAAGCATTGCTTGTGTCAGCTGTTCATCAATATCAAAAGAAAGTTCATTTTCTGCTTCTTTACTTTCTAATTTTGTTATGCAACGTTTATTTTCTGATATAATGTCTTGTGAGATTGAGATGTCATCATTTCAACATTGTTGTGATTGCATTGCTGTTATTATGCTTGAATATTAAATCATCACTTCTAAAAAGAGTTTAAAATAATTAAAACTGTGATGATTAAGTTTATTAAATAAATAGACGAGATCTATAAGAATGATATGACAATGTGATATTCTAAGCAGACACAGAATGAATATATATTATGATAGAGCTAATTATTAAGAAGTTCTCAATAACTTGAGAAAATCGATCAACTATAAAGAGTTTGTCAAGCATTGTCAAGTTGAACATAACATAACTCATGATATATTAAATTGAAGATATGATGTAGTTTAAATGATGTTTTGACAAAGTCATAGAGTTTTAAAGCTAACTCAGATCTAATTTCTATGAGTCAATTCATCATGATACTTTATTAAACTCTTTATCAAACTGAACTTTCTACTAAGTTATCAACTGAGCTTTCTACTGTTCTTTCTACTGAGTTATTTACTGATCTTTCTACTGTTCTTTCTACTGATCTTTCTATTGATCTTTCTACTGATTTTTCTACTGATCTTTCAATCAAGCTTTCTACTGAGCTTTCTACTGAGCTTTTCATCAAGCTTTTAACTGAGCTTTCTACTGAGCTTTTTACTGAGCTATTGACTGAGCTTTCTACTGAGTTAGCTACTGAGCTTTCTATTGAGCTATTGACTGAATTCTCTACTGAGCTTTTCATCAAGCTTTTAACTAAACTTTCTACTGAGCTTTCTACTGAGCTATTGACTGAGCTTTCTACTGAGCTTTTTATCAAGCTTTCAACTGAGCTTTCTACTGAACTTTCTACTGAGCTATCGACTGAGCTTTCTACTGAGTTATTTACTGATCTTTCTACTGTTCTTTCTACTGATCTTTCTACTGATCTTTTTACTGATCTTTTTACTGATCTTTCTACTGATCTTTCAATTGAGCTTTCTACTGAGTTATTTACTGATCTTTCTATTGATCTTTTGACTGATCATTCTATTGATCATTTTACTGATCACTTTACTCATCATTCTACTCATCACTTTACTCATCATTTTACTCATCATTCAAGAATCAAATTTGTTTTCTATCAAGCATCAAATATGACTTTATTAAACAGTCTTCATGATTTCTACATGACTCTCTACATGATTTTCTACATGACTTTTTACATGACTCTCTACATGATTCTCTATCAAGCTTCAAATTACTTTGCAATCAAGAATCAAATTTGATCTTTATTGAGCATTAAATATGAACTTTATCATACATTTTACATGAATCTTTATTGAACATTCTACATGATTCTCTATTGAACATTCTACATAACTTTCTATCAAACATTTTACATGACTCTTTATTGAACAGTCTTCATGATTTCTTTCATGACTTTCTTCATGACTTTCTACCTCATTAGTTTACTCATTAACTTTCTCATTAACTTTCTCGTTGACTTTCTCATTGACTTTTTCAGCGCATATATTAAATTGTGTAAATAGCTATTATTTAGTTAGTCAAATTAATTAGTAATTAATTCATTATACGATCGCAATAATCAATAAGTTCTGAGTCAGCAATAGCTGAAAACTGCGTTGCTTTTCATTGATAACAGACTTGCTTAAACAGTCAACGAACCTAGTTTTATTTTAGCATCTTGAGAAGCTGAAGTGAGAGAGTTTTGCTTGCGTCTGCGAAGATGAGTCGTTTGAGGTTTTTTGATTTTGTGTTTGAGTTCAATTGAATTCGAATTTCTTATATATTCATCTTCATGTTGTAAAGTTTTGCGGTTTAAGAATGTCATGAACGACGAGTTGATAAATCTTGATGTTCGTCGCTTTAAATATGATAGAAAAAGTTGATCTGAGAGTCTATGCTTTTTCTGTCGAGATACGTGACTTCGATTTCAGTTTCATCTTCAATGCAGATGAAGATCTTCTTAATTGAATGAAATTTCTCGAATTTCAAGTCTTGATTTGTTTTTAGAACTCGATTGATATGCAAGTATTATAGATCATGCGTCGTCTTTAATTTAAATGAGATCATCTTTCAACAAAAAGAAATCGAGAAAGTTTCTCTCTTCATTTCAGAATTCTAGCATCGAGAATCGCGAAGAACTATCGTCTCTCATTCGCACACATTCACGAGACTCTCATGTCAGACTTCATGATCTAAGCTCTCAGAATACGAAGATCAGTTGTCAACATCTACAGAATGTGTCTATCAAGCTGAGTATGCACTTGTTGAACTTCACTCGCAAGATGACGTTTTTGAGGTCAGAGCAAAACTATCACGCAGAGACATTCAAAGAATCATCATATCATGAATCGTTGAAAGAGAAAAGTGAGAAGAGCTCAAGCTCAAGTATTTATGATAAGAATGAGATGAAAATTAGAAGATAACAGGCAGATTTTGAAGAATTGATATCTCAGATGATGTTGAATAGGTTGGTTGCCTCAGATTCTCAGAGGCACGTACGAGTACAGTGCGTTCAACTGCGCTCTAAGTCGAATTCTCTTTGCTAGTTCACGACGCAGAAAAGATATGTGAGACGCGACTGATAAACGAACCTGTATAATACTACGCAAGAAATAAAATCAAACATTTGCATACTACTTCTCTTCATAGAAAACGCACATCATTTCAGTCAGTCGACTGCAGTGCTTGAGCTGCCACATTGAGGAAATAGTCACGCAAGCTTTATTACGAAAATCGTGCACGCTCTCAGTCTGAGCATGCATAAGGTAGGTACAAGAGCGATGATCAACTCGTTGCTCTTCTGACTTGTTTCTTTCTTTCTCAGATTTCACTGTATATTAACATCACTATCGTCTTGTCGTGTGAATGTCTCTCTAGCAGGCAAACTCACAGTTCATGTCATTAATCAAAGTCTCAGACGTTCAAGCAGGATCTTCAACGATGCATCTGAAAGTATCAATATTCGCTCACTTATCGATCTCATACGCAAAGATGATGTGTATTGTGCTCGTTGATTGTATGTCTATATAAGCGATGACTTTCATTGTAAGCGATAGCTGACTATCAACGCTGACGAAGAAAGTAAGATCGATTCTGTTCAAGTGCTTGATCTGAACTTCTTTGACATCTTTCAGAGTTATTTTCACGACAAATTGATTGTTGTACGTGAGTGTCGACTGTGTGTATAAAGTGACGTGCATGTCGCAAGCATCTGTTGCATAGTCGTGAGCTGCAAGATCTGAGTTCTGAGTTGCGAAAGCTGCGATGGTTGAAAGAACGACGCTGAAGATGATGAAGAAGATGATCGCGAGAATCGCAAGAGTGATGATACTCGTAGAGAATAAGAGAGACTTCATGATTGAAATTGAGAACGTGAGAAGATAGTACTGTCAACACTAAGAAATGAAAAGTATGCTGAAGAATCAAGAGTCTTTGAAATAGATAAACACTGATCTTTGATCTTTGCTGAGGTAAATGATGAAGATATTCGCATGCTGTTGAAAAAGAAACGTTCATTTACTCGCTCATTTACTCGCTCACCTACTCGCTCATTTACTCGCTCATCTACTCGCTCATCTACTCGCTCATCTACTCGCTCATCTACTTGCTCATTTACTCGTTCATCTACTCGCTCATCTACTCGCTCTATCAATCTCTCTACCAAACGCCCTACCAAATTCCCTACCAAACGCTCTATCGAATTTCCTGCCAAATTCCCTATCAAACGCTCTGCCAAATTCCCTACCAAACGCTCTACCAAACTTTCTATCAAACGCTCTACCAATCTCTCTATCAAACGCTCTATCAAATTTCCTACCAAACACTCTATCGAATTTCCTGCTAAATTCCCTACCAAACGCTCTATCAAATTTCCTATCAAACGCTCTATCAAATTCTCTGCCAAATTCTTTATCAAACGCTCTGTCAAACACTCTATCAAACTTTCTACCAAACTCTTTATCAAATGCTCTATCAAACTCTCTATCAAACGCTTTATTAAACGCGTTGATTGAATACATAAAACACGTCAAACAGTGCTTCAAACAATGCTTTCTACATGACTTGAAAATAGTACTGTTACTTCTGTGATTAGTAATCTTCGCTCTCAGTCGAAGATTGACGCTAGAAAATTCAGAAGATTCAGAGTATTTACTTTTTCTCACTTCTTTCTTTCTTCATAGAACAGTTTCTACTTTCTATTTCGTATGAAATAATGCTAACTGACTCAATAAAATGCACTCTTCATGACTCAATATCAAACTTTCTACTGATCTTTCTGCTGAGCTTTCTACTGAGCTTTCTACTGATCTTTTGATCAAACTTTCTACTGATCTTTCTACTGATCTTTCGATCGAGCTTTCTACTGATCTTTCTACTGATCTTTCTACTGATCTTTCTACTGAATCTGCAATTTGTAAAGAATGACAGAGACAGATTTTAGTGCTTTTAATGATCAATATTTCAAATATTCATTTAATCTCATGTTTCAGATTTGCGTTACTTTTAGCTGATGCATATTCATAAAAGCATCAACATTTCTAGAACTTCTAAAAGCGCAGTATGTCTATTTATCATTTGATTCAACAAATACGATTTTGACATTTGTAGCAATTAGAATCGTAATGTTGAATAATATCATTAAAGCATGTAATTCACTGTTATCTTTGCATGATCTTTCTTCGTTAAAATCATCATCAACGATCAAGCTGTTAACTGCGCAATTATCATACATTGCAAACATAGCTTTAATGTCACACAGACTGCTTAAAGTGTTCAATGTATCTTTTGTTCTTTAATAATTAATGTTCTCATAAATGTCTTGATCATTCTTCTCAATATTGTCACTCTTTTCTTATTGTGCATTCACATCACTTTTAATACTATGTTCTTTCATGACAGCATCTGCAACATAAGCGCTTGCGCATTCTTGAGCAAGATGTTTGAAGTGTTCAATCAGTGCGCTTGCATTATTATCAATATCATGTTTTCTCATGTAAACATATGTGACAGAAGTGCTTTTGCAGTATGAAGTAAAATATTCATTTTGTTCAAATCATTTGATGTCATGATGTCAGATCATCAACTTAATTTAAAACATAAATTGTCAATATCTTAAATAATCTCGATTCATTGAATCTGTTTCGCAGTTCAATGAATCAAGTCATCAATTTAATCATCATCATCTTAATTTAGTTTCAGCAATTCTGTTTTGATCATCTCAATCATGTGCGCGAATCTTTGCAATCTTAAGTCATAAAACTACTGTCTAGTCTTGATTCTGCTCGATTCATGTATATAAAAGTTGAACTTTCATTCTTTTCTTTCACTCTTTATCTTTCATCTTATACATTATTTGATGTATTGTCTTGTATTTAAATTCTATCAAAGTAATAATAATATCAATCATCTATATTGATAGTATCTTTAGTTTAGCTCAGTTTCTGACATTATGAAAGATCTACACTTTTTGCAACGTTTTCATACGTTGAAATCTTATTTAATTATTCTTTTGCTTAAATGAAGTTGTCTCACAATTTCTTGATCAACGATGAGCGTGCTGTTGAATAGTTCACTCAAAGTATGATTGAAAATTTAGTTAAGATCTTTCGCGTAATGTAAGAGCTTCAAAATCAAGTTCGACAACATGATGTTATCATTTCATTCTCATTCATCATTTTCAGTTCTTCAATTTATATAAAATTGAATTTTCAGTCTCTTGCAATAATAATTCAGATCATTGCACAAATCTTGAACAATCAATCTTTTTTCATCATTCATCTTTTTGCAAATTTTGTCGCTGTCATCATTACTTTTAGATTCAAGAAGCTTCTTGACATATCTGAGTATGAGAAGAACAAAGATTGATTGAATGCATGAAAGCAGAGTCTGATACAGCGCATGAACATGAACGATGATCATTATTTCTTTCATCGAGTCAAGATCATTTATGTTGAGTCATGATTCATCATAAATAAGAAGATTCACAATCTAATAAGTCAATATTGAGTTAATGATTTCTGTATCATTTTTATCTTTACAGATTGATGACATAAATTATGTCATTACTGCGACAACTTTTTTGAGACAGAAGATGCTCATTTATATCTTCGTGAAACTTTAAAGTAAGATACAGATAACTTTGTTGACTATTACAATCTCTTTTATCAAAAGAAAGAACATTCTTTGATGAAAGATTTTTCATTGATTGACTGTCTGAAGCGCAATGTCAATTATTTCACTCAAGTCATCATTTTTTTCTGATGAAATCTCGATGAAATTCAATCATTCATCTTTCATCAATGAGTTTAAACATTCTCTGACATTAATGAAGAGCTTCAGCAGCTTAAGCATCATTAATCTCGCTTCATCTTCATCATTATTTTGTTCATCAAAGTCAAGAACATCTCTGTGTTGATCAGTAATTCTTTGAATTCAAAGATCATCATTTCTGTGACTGTTGTTTCAACAGTATCTTCATCTCTTTCTTTCTCATCTTTCAATGAGTCAATGAATTTAAGTTTCATCATTATCATCATTCAAGATAAGATTCTGATCATTTTTAAAATCAAGAAAATCTGCAACAAGTGAAAGCTGTGCTACTACTGCAAGTTGCAACATTCAAGCAAAATCACTAAAGAATGCTCAAATAAGAAGCTCTTCACTCTGCATATCATGAACATCTATGACAGTAACATCATCAGTATAGATGAAGAAGTCTCGCTGTCTGCAAAAAAAGTTTAGTTTTTGAGCTAAGTTACGCTCAGAAATTTGTATACATATCATCTTGTCTACTAGTCTCAATCTTCTCACTCTCACTTTAATCATATAGAAAGTTTTCTGCTAAATCTGTCTTGAAACTCTTTGAATTTGATTTGACATTCAAAGATAGTCACATGATAGTATTCTGTATTTTACATCAAGCTCAATCTAAAGTTTTCACTCTCGTTCTGATTGATAGTGAAATCTTCACTTATGTCTTTATGAATAAATTCTTCGCGCAACAACATCATCTTTTCTTGCATCAATTAACTCATTCTCACAGACTTCAAGAATTTGATGATCAAATCACTTTAATCAATGATATTACTTATGTCATCAAAATCACAATAATTCTTGATAAATACATCAAAAAACTATTCTTTTATGTCATTGAATTAAATCAATACTTCATCATCATGAATTTATCATGACTTCATCATCACATCATTGATGTTAATTTTGAACATAATATTCTCATTTTGTCTTTCTTCTTTTGTCTTAATTATTGTTACCAAATTCTCATCAAGATTTATGATTTTAATCAACAAGAAGAAAATTTCTCGCTTAAAGTTAACAAAGTAGCTTTTCTTCAGTCTCGTCTTCAATTCATTCATAAGAAGTAACTCAGTTCATGAATTGCTCACAAGAAGCAATTCAGCACTCAATTTGCTTGCAAGAAGTAATTTAATTTCTCATTCACTTGAAAGAAGCAACTCAGTTTTCAGTTCGCTCATAAGAAGCAATCTAGTTTCTCATTCACTTGAAAGAAGCAACTCAGTTTTCAATTCGCTTGCAAAAAGCAATTTAGTTTCTCATTCATTTGAAAGAAGTAACTCAGTTTTTCATTTGCTTACAAGAAGCAATATAACTTTTCGTTCGCTCATGAGAAGTCAACTAATACTCAGTTCATTTACAAGAAACAAATCTTATTCAGTCTTGTCTTTCATCTGAAACAAGAAGCTTTTAGTTGTATTCTTCAAATCATTCAAAAAGAATACTCATTAAAAATCAAGTGTTGAAATTCTTTCTTTTTTAGAACTTTTGTTGTTCTTTGAGCAAATCAATTCAATCGATCTTTTATACAACTTAACATAGTCAAGTTAAAAGCTTGAAGCTTTGATCATGCTGCTCATGTCAAAAACATTGAAGTGTTTAACGTCATTTTAAAGAAAATCGATGTCTTCTTGAATCTTGAATTAATCTCATCTTTTAATCTAGATTCTGATGAGTCAAAATTGCATCATGCAACTTTGATTATCTGTTCAAAAAACATCTCAACTCTTGCTCAGTTCTTGTCTCGTTCTCAAGACAGTACATATGATAAGAATTATCATTTGAATCTTCATTAAATGAAAAAGAAATTTCAATTGACTGCATTCACGACACAAGAAGATCTTGAAGTTTATTGATAAAGTAAGAACGTCGATTCAGTCACAATTCTATCATTCAGATATTTCAAGTTTTTAAACATCTTCTTCAAGAAGAACGTTGATATCTTGTCTTTGCATTGAGTTCATGATCATGTCATACATCTTAAAGAAGATGCTCAATCTTCAGTCTTCGCTTTGTACAACATGAATCGTGATGAAATTCTAGAATTTCATTGTTATTTGAATGAAAATCTGAGCAAAGATTTCATTTGAGTCAATCACTTTCAAATGATCATCTCTGTTCTTTTCATCAAGAAACTTAAAGAAGAACTTTGCTTCTGCGTGAACTATTGAGATCTGAATGCTATCACAATCAAGAATTGATATTCTCTGTTTCTGATCTCAGAAATGCTGAATCATCTAAATTGAGCTAAAATCTTTATCAAGCTGAATATCATCTCTGTGTTCAATCGACTTTGAATCAAAGAAGAAGATGAAGCTTTCATCATCTTTTGCACTCAATTTGAATTATTCAAGTATCTAGTCATGCTCTTTGATTTATGTAATGAGTCTGTCTCATTTTAAAAGTACATCAACAATGTTCTTCATGAACATCTAAATAAGTTTTATACAGCTTATCTGAATGACATCTTGATCTATTTCGATAATGAACTCGAGCATGAAATTCATGTCAAGCTCATTCTGCAAAAGCTGCAAGAAGCAGATCTTCAAATGAATATAATCAAATGTGAGTTTTACATCATTCAAGTCTCGTATCTAGAATTGATAATCATCATCAAAGAGATCAAGATGAACTCTTTTAAGATAAACATCATTGTCAACTGATTCATCTTGATCAACGTTAAAAACATTCAAAGTTTTCTAGATTTCACAAACTTTTATAAAAGATTCATTTATGACTATAGTAGAATAACTATCTCACTCATTCATTTCATCAGAAAAAATGTATTCTTTATCTGATCTCAGAAATGTCAGATTGCATTCAACATTCTTAAGAAAGTCTTCACTTTTAAGATTATTCTTCATCACTATAATTTAGATCACAAAATTGTGATAGAAATTGATGCTTTGAACTATATGTTCAAAAACATTCTTTTTCAATATGATGAGAACGAGATTCTTCATTCAGTCGCTTACTTTTTGAAGAAGCATAATTCAGCTGAGTGTAACTATGAGATTTACAATAAAGAACTCATGATCATTGTTTACACTTTCAAGAAATGATGATCAGAGCTTGAAAACTTTATCTATTTTGTTGAGATGATCATGAATCACAAAAATCTTGAGTATTTCATGTCAACTAAGCAGTTGAATTATCATCAAGTTCATTGAAGTGAGTTTCTGTTTAGATTCAACTATCACATTACTTATCATTTCAACAAGATCAATGATAAGTTGAATGCTTTGACACGTCGCTCAGAAGATCTTTTTAAAGAGAAGAATATATTCAATTCTCAACATCAATATCAACATCAAACATTTCTGAAAACTAATGTTTTAGATTTCAATATTGTTAAAAATCTCATCTTCAACATCTTTGACATTAAAGTCATAAAGCTTCAATCACAAATCATCATTCTAAATTCAGTTCAGTTACATCTGTTCTCAATTATTTCAGCATCTTTGCAAATTCTAACTTTCATGAATCTAGAAATCGAAGAATTTGACGTTGAAGATGTCAAGTCTCAGCTAGATCAAGACATTCTGAATCTTGATGAAGATTCTGCTGACATCTTCACTCAGACATTATGAAAGCAAGTCGAAATCAATGACAAATTTGCAACTCAGATAATTGAAGCACTTTGCAATGAAGCATAACATCACAACAAGATTTCTTTAGTTGAATGTGAAGAACATGAGAATCATCTGTACTTTCAAGAAAGAAAGTATGTGCTCAACTCAAATAAACTACGTTTTCGTATCATTCAGCTCGCTCATGATAGTGTTGTTGATGATCACTCAGAAAGAGCAAAAAGCTATGAACTGATCAGTTGAGTCTACTGATGATTAAACATTTATAAGTATGTTCAACACTTTGTATGAAACTGTCATATATACACATGTTTTAAGCTCTTTAGACAATGAACTCAAGAATGATTGTATTTTCTTTCAATCTTCAAACATCATTAACATGATGTCTTCATGAACTATGTAAATTCTTTATCACTCAGTATCTTCATGAATATCACATATAAATATGTTTTAGTCTTCGTTGATCATTTTATCAAAATGAGACATTTAATTCTCATCACTTCTATGAAAGTTGAAGAAGTTATCAACTGCTTCTATGCTCATGTTGGAAAACATCATGATTTACTTGAGTTTTTCATGTTTGATCAAGATACACAATTCATCTTCAATGTCTGAAAACATATGTGTAAAATGTTGAAGATAAATGCTAAGTTATCAATAATGTATCACTTTAAGATCAATAATCAAATCGAAAGAATCAATGCTGTCATGAAGCATTATCTTCGAATCTTCGTCAACTACATGCAGAATGACTGAGCTAAATGACTTTCTGAAGTTGAATTCATCATCAATAATGCATCATCATCAATCACTTTAACATCATTCTTCTTGATCAATTTAAGTCAGAACTTACGTCTAAACTTCAAGTCTTCTGAATCTTTGTTCAAGAATCTTACGTCTCAAGTTCAAAACAAGTTAATTAATGTCAAAGAGTTCATTAAGAAGATGAAGAAACTAACTGAGCATCTACGTGATGAAATGCTTATAGTTCAGATCATTTATGAATTTAATGTTAATCTCTTTCGTCGTTCTTGTTCTAAATACTTCGTCGAAGATGAAGTCTGACTGAATGCTCGTAATCTCAGCATCACTCACTTCATTGTCAAGTTAGATGATCATAACGTTGATTTCTTCAAGATCAAGCATGTCTTCAAGAATAATTCTCTGATCATTGAGTTAAATCTTTCAACATTTATGAAGATTCATTCAATCTTTCATGTCATTCTTCTGAGTCATATTGCAAGTAATCTTCTTTCAAATCAACATCAGAAACTTTAAGAACTCGTTGTTATTGAGAATGATGAAAGATTTTGATATGTAAACAGCATACTAAACTTCAAGCGTGATAAATGCTATAATTCATTTCTGCTCAAGTATTATGTCAATTGAGAAAATCACTTCTTTACTTAAAAGTCTTTTCATCTTCTGAATAATTGTGAGCAAGCACTCAATGAATATCACCTCATCAATTCTGTCGCTGAAGAATCACATGTATTATCATGTGTGATATTTTAATGTCAATGTCAAGAACTTTAAGTTCAATCTTCATTATCTTGATTCAATCTCAATCTGACTCAGATCTTGTTTAAATCTGACTCAAACATTTTGTTTAAATCTGATTCAGATGTGATTCAAATGTATTTTAGTTTCATTTGTGCATCATCATATTAAACTGCATTTTGTCTTTCTTTTGTTCAGATTTGACTCAGATCTTATTTAAATCTGACTCAAACATCTCGTTTAAATCTGACTCAGATGTGATTCAGATGTGTTTCAATTTCTCGTGCATCATCACGTTAAAATGCATCTCGTCTCATCTCATTTCATCTTTCAGACATCTTGCTCAAATCTGACTCAGATGTGACTCAGATTTATTTCAGTTTCATCTGTGCTTCATCACATTAAAATGCGTTCATATCAATTCTTGTTTAATTCTTGACTTCATCTTTGATTCTTTCTCATTTCATCTTGTTTTTTTTCATTGTTTTGCAGAAGCTCAGTCTTGAAGAAAGAAGTTACTGTCATGATGTCAGATCATCAATTCAATTTAAAACATAAATTGTTGATGTTTTAAATAATCTTGATTCATTGAATCTATTTTGCAGTTCAATGAATCAAGTCATCAATTTAATCATTATCATCTTAATTTAGTTTTAGCAATTCTGTTTTGATCATCTCAATCATGTGCATGAATCTTTGCAATCTTAAGTCATAAAATTACTGTTTAGTCTTGATTCTGCTCAATTCATGTATATAAAAGTTGAGCTTTCATTCTTTTCTTTCATTCTTTGTCTTTCATCTTGTACATTATTTGATGTATTGTCTTGTACCTAAATTCTATCAAAGTAATAATAATATCAGTCATTTATATTGATAGTATCTCTAGTTTAGCTCAGTTTCTGACATTTGATTATAGTGATTACTGTGCTTAAATTCTATTCTTCTCTAATTTCTTTCTTTTTGCAAGTTATGTTCATGATGCTTTTCTTTCTCATCTTGCGCACGAAGCTTTCATATTTCTTCTCGTCACTTAGAATCTTGTCTGTCTTGTCTGCTTTATATCACAAACGTTCATTCTTCTTCATGTTTAAAGCATTTCACAAGTCATCAAACTTTCATCTTCAGCTGATCTTAATCATTGTTGACTTGATATCATTCTGTTGTGCTATCATGAGCTCATATTCATTGCTTTGCAATATGATACGTGATTGATCTTTAGTTTGTGATGTAAAGTGAGATTTCTTGCTAAGAATTTGCTTCTTGTTGACTTGAACATCATCAGTCGATGATTCATTCTCTGTGTTCAATTCAATTAATCTCTTCTACATAGCATCAATGATTGAAGATTTAGTAACAAGTTGTGATACATACAGCTTTATTCAATAACAATGTAGAGTGAAATCTCTTGCTAAGAATTTGCTTCTTGCTGACTTAAACATCATCAGTTGATGATTCATTCTCTGTGTTTGATTCAATCAATCTCTTTTATACAGCATCAGTGATTAAAGATTTAGTTATGAGTTGTGATATCTACTGTGAGACGACGAGATCTCTTTACGTGAAACTGCGTAGTAGAAGATAATAAAATAGCATTCTATTGATGATAGAACTAATTGCTAAGAAATGAAAGTGAAAGCTCGCAGAGTTTTCATCTTCTGTCAAGTTGCTACTTCTATTCACTCGTTAATTTCTTTGATCTAATCCCGCAAGCTAGTCTTGCAGATATACATCGTTCATAGTCGATGAGATGCGTTTTCACAATTGCATTTTCTCTTAAAGACTTGATTTCTGAATCTTCATAGCATTGTATTGTCTTCTTGCAGCTGACAGCGTAGCAATGACTTCTTCAACGTTCTAGCATCTGTGTAGAAGTGTCATGAGTTGATCATGTTAACAAGCATAAACAAAGCTAGTGCGAGATTGTTGATATCAATTCTTTAGCTTTGCTTTCTTTCTTTCTTTCTTTTCTTCTTGTTTTGTCTCAGCATACTCTTTCGTGAATACTGTTCTTTTGAACTGATGAAGCATGAGATCTGCTATGCATATCTTGCATAGCTTGCAGCTCATGATATGAGTTTCTTTCGTTGCAGCGTTGTTATGATGCAAGTCAGCTCATGAGTTAATGTGAGTGACATAGCAGTATCAACATCATCATCATCATCACTATCATGATAAGTAGCAGCATTTGCACTCATTGAGATCATGCTAACATGCTCGCGAAGTTTGCTCATTTTCTTGAGATGTATGTTCTTCTTCGCGTCGTCGTCGCTGTGATGTCTGTCACGTCTGCTTCTTCTGCTTCTCTCGCGTCTGTTGCGTTGATGATTGAACTCACAACTCTTGATATGCATATTTATTTCTGCGTGTTTCGATAATTGCTAACGCATGATAAATCGTGATGATCAGATGATCTGATGCTGTCGCTGCATTCATCATCTGAGCGCAGTGATGACTCACACGTGTCGTGTTTTCATTGAGCGTGCTCGCAAATGCAAGTACTGCTTCGAAGAAAAGCACAATTGCGTGATGAATTTAGTCTCGCGTCATCTTCAACTGTCGATGCGTCGCGCTGCGCAAGCGATGACTCATCATCTCAATGCTCACATCAAGACTCATCTCGCTCTTCGTCTTTGACAATGAGAAAGTGAATAGCTTTTCTCTCAATCATGAAAGATCATATCTAACAGTTGAGTAGAACTTCTCATCTCTTTCGTCTTCATCACTTCTCATCGTTGTCACGTCGCTTCATCTTCATCTCGTAAGTATCGACTGAAGCAAGCAATGTATGATGAGATTCACTGATGAATAAATAGCTTTTTCTCTCACTTCAACGTTCTCGCTCGCGATCATTGATCACTTCTTTTCTTCGTTCTTTTGCAACATTCGTCATCTTCTTTTTTAGAAGATATATGTTACGTGAAATTTTGTAGTTGTAGTTTAATATCAACTTCTTAGACTTGCGTCTTTACGCTTTTGATATTCTCTCAATCGTGATTCTTACATGATCTGTCTCTCTTTTTTTCCTTTGACTTTTTTGCAGTCAACTGATGTACTTGCCTTTCTGTCTCGTAGTTCTCAATGATTTTCTTCGCATTGCTAAGATTTTTCATTGATTCTCAGAAGTTTTCATAGAAAGACGAATCAGCTCATTGAACTAGATACTCAATCTTTTCTTTCTTGATTCACTGATCAAGTATCTTCTTTATCTCTCATTTCTCTTTTTCTTCTATGAGAATGATCTGCAACTTCGAATTCTCGTCACGCGAGTGTCAGAATTTCAATAAAGAGACATGAAAGATTGAGTGAATTGCATCATATCTTTCAGATAATTCAAGCTTATATGCTTGCATGTTGATCTTCTTCAATATTCTGAATGATCTTAATTGTCTATGATCAATCTTCTTCTTTGAACGAAGCATACAAATGTTTATACTTTGCAGAAGCACTTTGTCTTTCATCTGAAAGATTGCAGCTTTATGATGAGCATTATAATACTTTGCTTGCTGCTCTGCTACTCACTTTCATAGTTTCATTAAATGTTCTCTGATACTTCGTAGTCATTCTGCTCACTTCGTAATCAAGAATGTCTCTCTCTTTAAAACTCTGTTCTCAGATGTCTTTGCAAAGCTCGCAGTGTATTTCTTTAAAAGTTCATGTGAAGTTTTTTTGATACTAGCGTGTACGCTGTTGTTATATGCAAACGTCGTCATTGACAAAAGCTCTGATCAGTTATTCATCTTATAATTGAAATACACTCGCAGATAGTGCTCAAGCATCTGATTCTGTCTTTCTGTTTGATCGTCAATTTGCGAATGAAACGCAGTGCTTAGCTTTCGCTTCGCTTCAAGATGTCAACATAGAGTGATTCAGAAATGATTGATAAACAGTGAGTCTCGATTCGATATAATGCTTCGCATCATTTCATGCTGAGATACGAATTCTCATCATAACAGATTTGCAAGCTTCTCAACGTTCAGATCTTTGATCATCAAAATATAAATTACGTGCTTGATTAACTTATCTATCATTATCAATATAACATCACTTGTTTTTTCGATGTATGAATTCTTCGCAAAAGACATGTCTGTTATGAAATTCATGATCATTGTGTAAAATGAATTCACGCTCTCTGAAGATATAGACGTCAGCTTCTCATAGAGCTTATGATGATGCACTTGCACTCGCTGACAATCTGAACAGATGCAAACATATTTCGTCATCTTTTTGAGCATTTTTGACCAGTAATATTTTCTTCTTATCGCAGTCTTGATATGAGCATGTGCGAAATGATCTGCTTCAAGATCATCATGATTCATATGCAGAATTTCATCTCTTGTAGCAGAGTCATTAAGTACATAAACTGCGAGATCACGACGTAGCAGTTCATCATCTCTCATACTTCATTTCAAAAGCTCATTCTTTCTAGATGCAAATTGTTGATGTCACTTCTCATTTGCAACAAAGACGTTTCTTTATTGTAACTTTAGTAATCATGCAGTCATTGATTCACTCATCTTCAAATAAAATCTCTTCAACTTCATAATCTGATGAATCAGAAGTTGAAATGACGCAGTGTCTAAAATTCTGCAAGATTTAGCGAGTACTTTCTCATTCAAACACATGACTTGAGTATCTGCAATGACTATGTCATTCAGTTGCATCATCAATGCTGCGAGTTTGATTGCTGTTGAAACTTCTTCATTCTTTAGCAGCTCAGATTGACATTTCTGATTACGAAGTTTGTTTCGCAGAGTAGATAGAAAATAATCATTATTCTTCTCACTATCATTCAATTTCATGATGTCGAGTCTTCTTGATGATGCATTCGCAGAGTTTAATTTGTCTCTGCGATATTCTATATGAAAGTCAAACGCAGCTAATTTCTCAGCTCAGCGCATCTGTCATGCGTTGAGCTTCTTCATCATCATAAAGTAACAAAGATTATTGTGATTTGTTATCACACATATGAGTCGCTTGCTACTCTGAAGATAGTGTTGTCAATTCTTAAAATCAAGAACTATAGTATACAGCTCTTTGTCGTGCGTGTCTCATCGTACTTCAGCTTCTTTGAACTTATAACTATAGTATACAATGAGATGTCATTGATCAGTCTTGCTCTTTTGACTAAGCACGTCTTCGACTTCGCGATTTAATGCATCAATCTTCATGCGAAGATCTGCATCTCAATCATAGTGTTTCAAAATTAGACTGATCGTCGAGTCAAGTTTTGAGTTAACATTTTGAATTCAACTCGACTTGAAGTCGAGTTGCTCACATTTTCAACCCGATTTAAGTCGAGTTGAGCATATTTTCAACTTGATTCGACTCGACTCGACTAGAAATTGAGTCAACTCGACTCAACTCGTCAAGAATTCAAACTTGACGTCAAGAGCATTAAGAATAGAAATTTTTCCGCTTTTTGCATTATCTTTTTGCATTATCTTTTTGCATTATCTTTTTGCATTTAATTTTGATAGAGTCAGAAAGTCATGAAGAGAAACATGAAGATCGTTTGATAGAAAGTCATGACGGAAAAACATGATAGAAAGTCATGAAGAGAAACTATGTAAACTGTTCGATCAAGCTATTTACATCTATTTAATATCTTGTCGAGTCGAATCGAGTTTTTGAATCGAGTTGTCGAGTCAAGCTTTTCAATTCGATTCGAGTTCTTAAGTTCAACTTCTCAATTCGACTTGATACTTTTTCAAAAAAATTTCAACTCGACTTGATACTTTTTAAGTCGAATACTCGATTTGAACTCAAGTACTCGACTTGACGCGATCAGTCTATTCAAAATGAGAGCATTGACAAAGATTGTTTTCAATCTTTCAAAAGCTTCTCTTACTTTCGACGTCATTATGAAGAATGAATGCATCGTTCTCTTCTTCGCACTCTTGATTAAATCTGTTAAAGACGCGATGATTGAAAAGAACTTTCTTATAAATTGTTGATAAAACTTTGCAAATCTCAAGAATATGAGAATGTTCTTTGCAGACTTGAACTCAGATCAGCTAGTGATTGCGTTGATATGAAACTGTTTCATCTGAATATTTCTTCGTTTTATCATGAATCTCAGAAAGATAACTTCGTCACGATTGAAAGTGCATTTCGACAGCTTAACATACAGTCGATATTTCAGTAGCGCGCGAAGAATCTTATGCATATGCTTTCAATGCTGCTCTTTCGTCTCAGAGTATACTAAGACATCATTCAGATATATCACGCAGCAAATATTCATGAATGACTTAAGCGCGTGATTTACATAGAACTGAAAGATCGCAGAAGCATTTATCAGTTCAAAGAGCATCATTTGATACTCAAATTGATTATAGCGTGTATGAAAAGTCATTTTTCATTCATCGCTCTTGCAAATTCAAATGCAATGATAGACGTTGCGAATATCAATTTTGATAAAGTGTCTCGCATGAGCAAAGCGATTCAGCGTCTCAGACAGTAAAGACAATGAGTAATTGTTCTTTACTGTTATTTCATTGAGATCACGATAGTTCATGCATAAATGAAGACTTTCGTTCAACTTCTTTACAAACAACACAGATGCTTTTGCAAAACTACTTGATGAATGAATTCATTTCTTCTCTAGCGCGCTGTTTAGATAGTTTCGTATCACAGCAAGCTCATCTTGTGTCATCTTATAAATAGACTCAATGCAAGGCATTTTGCCCTTCATCAGATCAATGAAATGTTTCATCTGATCATGCATATTCAAACTATCAGAAAGAATTTCAGAAAATACTTCTCTGAAATCTTGAATAGCAGAGAGTATCTCTGATTCTTTCGCTTGAAGCGCATCGCATCTTGCAGTCTGATGATCTGCGTTCTGTAATAAGTCATCTGTAGATAGCAGCTGATAAAGCAGAGCTACATAAGTCTCTTCTCTTCTTTTAGCTGCAAGCATTGTCAGCTTGACAAATTTCAATGTCTTGCACAGACTAACTTGTATTTGTCTTGCATGCTGAATGCTGTTTTCTCGATATAATCAGCGACGCTCGCGTCAGCGAATATTCGAGTTGATCTCATTTAATCACAAGTAGTCAAGAATCATATCATATTCTTGCATGTTCACAGCATGAAACTCAGTGTTTCAGCTCTTGCGAACTTTCTTGTGATTGATCAACTCAATATCGATCTGATGCATATCATAGCAGAGAATTCAACGATCATTGATCGTCTGAATCTGTTTCAAAGTTGCATGATTCTTCGATAACTCATGCTCTTTTACTCATGATTGTGATATAAAGTTTCGCTCGATCTCAGAGTCAATAAGACAGTGAGCTTCGCGCATTCTCTCAGAGACATTTGTCAATACTGACATCATCAGTGCACGTGACAATCGTCTTTTCGTAGTTATATTTAATGATTCGATGATAAACATCAGACTTTCTCTTTTTTCGTCTCTTCATCATGATTGCAAGTCTCTTATCTGAATGCGTAGTTAAGACACATCAAATTATCAATCTTGTGTCTCAGCTTCTTGCATGATCAGCACATAAGATTGAATGAAGCAGCATCTTACTTGAATTCACTGAACTTAAGTATCACATCGTCTTTAGACTGCGTGCTTGAAGCAAAGAACTTCGAATTCTTCATTGCAGCGATAAACTTCGTCTTTTCATGCAAGAATTGAAAACTCTTCTGAGACGTTGCACTTTCACTTTGCTGCGAATGTAACTTCGACAATGTGTCAGTGTCTTGCAAATGCAAGTCAATGTCTATAAGATGCTTTAGCAGATTGACATAATTGATAAAGATGTATAAAATGCAAAGAAACTCATTCATGATGATTTCATTAATCTTCATTCGCAAGTACATCATGTGAGTCTCATTGAATATATGATAGTTCAGATCTGCGTACAGTCTGATGAGATACTGTTTGAAATTCGCGATGCTTTGATCGACTTGCTGCTTTGCAGCTTCAAGTTGATATTTTGTTTGAAAGTTGCAAATTTCAGAATTGCTAAGTTTAGCATGCAAGTATTCAGTGTAGTACTTTCAGTTGAATTTCTCATCATGATTGTGCATGCTCATCACATGATCTCGTCACTGATTGCAAGACTTCTCTGACAAGTATGATGCAGATCATCGCAGCTTCTCTTGTTTCATGATGAAATCAGATGACGTCGTGACTATGAAGTCTTTGCAGTCTTGCAGTCAGAACATCAAGAAGTTGTAGTTCATGATGCTCTGCTCTCTAAACTTGCGAGATCAATTAGCACGCTTGCGTGCATCACTTCAATAGTGATCATCACTATGTTGATGTC
>JAABUV010001467.1_pt1 | contig 34207 bp, 59 predicted proteins | sample 5559971 | NCBI WGS metagenome assembly JAABUV01 (sample SAMN10711881, study PRJNA513362) | rock metagenome | isolation source: Antarctica rocks | place: Antarctica: Victoria Land, Knobhead nord | collected 2015-12-19
TGCGCGCCGTCATGCCACCTGCGTGCTAGCGTGCAAATGAGGCAAAGCGCGCCACTGGCTGCATGCCCCTCAGTATTTTTCAATGCGCACAGCAGAGGCCCGGCGCGCTCAGGCAGCACAGACCCCCCTATTGCCTGAGCTCCGTCCACGAGGCCCGGAGGAGGGCCGGCAGCACTAATGACAGCAAGATTGCGGGCCCCACCTGCATGCGGGCCGAAGCCAGCAGCGCCGCCAGGCTCGGGAGCGCCGTCCGCAGCGCTGGGGGCGTACGACGAGCCAGATGATGAGCCAGACGTGTCGGCCACGTTGTCGGCCGCCGTGCGGCTGCGCGAGCGGCTCGCTGCTGCGCCGCTGGTGCTGCGCACGCGCCCAGCGGGCGACCGCCCGGGCGCTGTTTCATGCTGCCCAGCAGAGTGCGCCGGCATGACGGCCGCGTCGCCACTGGCGCGTGCGCGCTGGAACACCCGAGTGTTGTCCTGGGTGACCTGGCCATGTGCAGTCATCTGCGCTGCCGCACCGGCCAGGCGCGGCTGCCGTATGCGCATGTCGCGCTCGCGTTGTGCCTTCAAGCTGGCCATGCAGGACCTGCCGCGGGGTCCAGTGCAAAGCTCAGAACAGGGCAGGCAAGGTTGCAAGTCATGCCACGATGTCATTCCGCTGCAACACTTGCAAACGGCCTGTGCTTGCATTTCCTGTGGCTAGTCATCAATGATCAACAATATAATGACTGCAATACCCAGAAAGTGCAACCTTCTGACTTCAGTGCTCCAAAACCTCCCTGGCGTGTGCATGCAAGCGAACGCAGGCTTCTTTCACGGGACATTGCTATATTTATCCAGAACACGTTGCCGTGCATGCGCATGAACTTGTGAACAAACAGGTGCATCTGGGTAACCTGAGCAACCCCAACACGAACAAGGCGCGCACCTTGCGCTGGCAGAAAATGCTCCAGGCATGTGAAAGCGGTGGCAGTTCCCACACCAGCGCTGCAGCACGCCGCCGCGAAGCACTGCGGGGCATGTGATGTGCGCAGCACACAGGCGGGCCTCCAGGTGTGTCTTTGTGACGAGCTGCGCGTTGCAGCCCTCCACGCCGCACGCGTGGGGTCGGTTGCGTGCTACGTGCCATTCTGCAAGCACAGGCATGTCAGCGTGGCTGTGTGGCGCCATGCCATATGCGAGTGCAAGGTGAGATGGAGCGCGGCGCGTGCTATGCTGCCTCGGAGGTCGTCAGGCGCACAGCAAAGGCCCGTGTGGTTGATCACAGTACGCACAGCACGGTTTTGGGCTGCCTGCGCCCTCAGTGCCCCGCCACTCTTGAGATGGTGAGCCGTTGGCTTCAGCGTGAGGCGGGCAAGGCAAGGCTACGCTAAGCAGCCCAGGGCGGCGAACAGGCGCACAGGGTGCAGGTCCTTGTTTTAGATAAGGAGCCGGAAGTGCTGAGGGCGCTGGCGCTTCTGTGATGACAGCGAGCTGTTTGGCGCAGGAGCTTTGTTACTTGGCAACAAGCACAGGTACTGCTCGCCAGGCGACTGTCCGGCGGAGCGCACATACAGCGCATAGCGCAATTGCTAGGAGAATGAAAGGCTCGCTGCTGTGAGGTGTAGGTAGGGGTAACCGACCATAAATATAAAAGCAAGACATGCTGGGCTCTACGGTTGATGCTAACATTAACAGCTTACTACGGATCTGAGGTTGTTAGTCTCAGCTTCATAACCAGCCTGGCAGCCTCCATGTGAGGGCTGGGCGCCTGAGTAGCCCGAGTCGGCCCAGAGCCCGGACTTGCTCCCGTGCAGCTGGCAAAAGAGTCTGCATGAGCCAGCTTTCTGCAAATACAGGGGTGCACCGACAAACAATGCTCTGGCAAGTATTCTGTAAAGCAATGCACATGGTGGCAGCATGGCACTGTATAAGGACGGGAAAGACGCGGTTGGCAGTTGTTTGCTCGCATGCATTGAGCAGGTGGCCAGGCGCTTGCCCACAGAGGCTGAGAACCAGCCTGAGACCCTGCAGCTGGCAAGAGTTGGTGACAGGGGCAACAAACGCACTAAAGCAAGACCCACAGGTGACTCTGCATGGCCGCGCCATGCAAACCCAGCCAGCCCCGCCGGTGAGCGCATGGCTGAGCAATGCAACTAACGTGCGAGAGCTGGCCCACCATGCAGCTGCCCGCAGCCGCTCCGGCACGCAAGTGCGCGCGAGCTTTGCCGCCCCGCATGGTGGCGCCCGGGCCGCCGCGCATGCGCTCCGTCGAGCGTGCCTGCGCGAGCGCCGCCGGCGCACGCCGCGCTCGCACCTGATCAGGGCGCCGGCGCGCCCCGCCAGCAGCGCAGGGCTGGCCGCCAGTGCTGGACACAAGAGGCTTGGCGCGGCGGCGGCTCGCTGCGGCGCGCGCGCATGCCGCAGCAAGCTGCAAGGCAGCCGCGTCCGCCCCTGCCTTGCCGCCACACAGCCCGCTCCGCCGCACGCGCGATCGCGGCCGCCGCCACTCAGCCGGCCTCACACGCGTCTAGACAGCTGCAGCTGCTGCCGGGGCTGCCCCTGCTGGCGGCCGCTCGGCCTTGCCACCTGTGCGCGCTGCTGCAGCTTCGCCCCGAGCCTATACACTTGGCCACATCGCGCCCGCACGGCCATAGCGCGGCGGTGGCGCGGGGGTCGATGTGCGTCCAGGAGCGCCAGACGAGGTGTATGCAGGGCCTGTCTCCCAGACGCGCGCGCCGCGCTGGCCGTGTGCCAGCACCGTTGTGCGCCCAGCAGCCGCGACGGGCGCGGCCGCCGCGCCGCTGACGCTGAGCCCGCGCTCGGTGGGCACCCACACGGGCGCCGCCCCGTGGCGTCCAGTGGCGCGCGCCGGCACGGTGGGCGCTGCCCAGGCCCCCCGCTGCGCGCCCGGCTGCGCCGCCGACACCTTCAGGGCGTCCGTCTTACGCGCGGCCCTGTCGGCCTCAGTGCGCACGGCCGCGGCGCCGCGCGCCTGAGCCTCCGGCTCAGCGGGCAGCCGCGTGTCGCGCTCCTTGAACGCGGCATCTGTGCCCTGGCGCAGGCACAGGCAGCAATGCTGCACTCCAGCCAAGCAGATCATGCGGTGGCCGCCTCTGGCGTGATGCATTGTCTTCGGCTGTGACAGGGCAGAACCATAAATCAACCATGGTTTTGGCGGGCTGTGCCCTTGTCAGCAACGTGCAGCAATGCACCACTGAGCCAGAAAACCATGCCAGGAGTCCCGGCGGGCGCGCTCTGTAGCTGCTTGGTGGCATGTGTAATGCACTGTGTGTCATGAATGTGCACATGATGAGGCATGCCAGACAGAGGGCGAGCGCGCACCCGCCGGACGCCCAGCGCCAGGGCCTCGCGCACGGCGGCCTCCCTCTCCTCGCGGCGCGCCTGGTCCAGCGCGGCCAGCCGCTGCTCGGCCGCCGCCTCCGCCTCGGCGCGCGCCTCGGCGCGCGCTTGGTGCACCTGGGCAGAGGGTCCTAAGCAGAGCAAGGCCCGTCATGGAGAGACAAGCTTGCGTCCAGCCGAGGTCATAACTGCAGGCTCCATACTGCCACGCGCAGAGCATGTGCAGCCGGCTCGCTCACTGTCTGTGGCATACTTGCTCTGCAGAACCAGGCTCGGGCGTTGCAGCAACTGCCACGTGTGCACAGCAGGCTGCGCGCCTGCTTGGCGAGATCCGCGCGATCGTGCGCCAGCGCCGCGGCAAAGCGCTGCTCGGCTGCTGCCTCCACCTCATCGAGCGCCTCGGTGCGTGCAAGCAGCACCTAGGCGCACTGCCTCGCTCGGCCAGAGCATGCACGTCATGAGCAGGACAAGCGCCTGCACTCGCGCAGGCGCGGTGATAATGTTTGCAAACACACCCCCTGTCCCATGGAAACTTGAGTGTCAGTATGGGACTATGTTCAGGTCGGCAAGGCACAAGGCATTCTGGTGCATGGTTTGGTCCATCAGCAGACCAAGCGATGCACCAGACCGTCTTGAAGTCGCTGACCTAGCACCATACTTAGCACCACACTTGGCACAGACACAAATTACCTTCAGACAGGCTGTACGAGTGCAGACACTCACTGCGGCTCATGTCCACCAATGCCCTCTGCTGTCACATGTGCAGCCAAGGACCTCCAGTTTCTCGCGTACTCATCTCTGCAGAAGCAGGGTAAGGCTGTCAACGGCCAAGCGCTGCACATGGTACGACAGGCCCCGCGCCTGCTTCACAAGCTCCGCGCGCTCGAGCGCCAGCGCCACGGCAACGCGCTGCTCGGCCGCTGCCTCTGCCTCCCCGCGCGCCTCAGCGCATGCTTGGTCCACCTGGGCAGAATTGCTTAGTAAGCCAGGCGTTATGAGCAGGACAGGCGCTTCAATACAGTGCCGCCCATCTCCATCACCGTTGCTCATGCAGCCACAAGCATGGCATGTACAGCGGCTTCACTTGCACTCTGTTGCACACTGTGCAACAACTCAAAGCAGGCTCTGGCAGTGCAGCGGGCGTCCCTGTTGCCGCACATGCACAGCCAGCTGCGCGCCTGCTTGTCAAACCGCGCGCGCTCGAGCGCCAGCGCCGCGGCCATGCGCTGCTCGGCTGCTGCCTCCGCCGCGCGCGCCTCGGCGCGCACTTGGTCCACCTGGCAGATTTGCTGGATCAGGCGCGCATGGCATACGCTGGGTAGACGAGCTTGATTTCCAATCGGCTGAGCTCAGCTTCTACGTGCCCCATGCTGCCACATCCGCATGGTGTGTGCAGCCGTCTCGAGCACTGTCTGACGCATGCACACTCTGCAAAAGCAAGCTAGGGCGGTGCAAAACTGCCGCACTGCCGCACAAAAAGAAGGGGCTGCACCTGCTTGTCGAGCTCCGCGCGCTCGAGCGCCAGCGCCGCGGCCAAGCGCTGCTCGGCCGCCGCCTCCGCCTCAGCGCGCGCCTCAGCGCGCGCTCGGTCCACCTGGGCAGGCTTGCTTGATCAGCAAGGCGCGGCACGCTGTGGGGCACGCTTGCCGTGTCAGCCAAGCTCACCACGGCATGCCCCATGCTGCCCACATGCGTGGCATCAAATGATCGCTCACTCTCTGTCGGCCTCGCAGCAGAAACTGTGCGAGACCAGGCACCTGCAGTGCAGCCAATACCGTACATCATAAGCTGCGCGCCTGCATGGCAAAGTCCGCGCGCTCACGTGCCAGCGCCGCCGCAAAGCGCGGGTCCGCGCTGCGCACGCCCAGCTGGCGCAGTGCCGCGCGCGCGTCTCCCTCATCACCGTCCTCGTCCACCGCCCCACCAGCGAAGCGTGCCTCCGCCTCAGCCGCGCCCAGCGCCGCACGCGCGACGACAGCCTCGTCACCGCCGGGTACCCCGGGCGCCGCGGCCCTGTGCCGCTTGCCGGGCCCGCCCTCGGACGGCGCATCACGGCCATACGCATCGGCATCGGCGACATCGCCCGCGGCCGCGCGACGCTTGTCGGCCTTGCGGCGCACCTTGGCCGCTGGAGCGGCCGTGGCAGGGGCGGCATGCTCAGGCTCGGCAGCACTGCCGCCAGCGCCACCTGAGGCCCGCACAACAGCTTGCTTAGATTCAAGTTCACACTTGTATTGCAACAATGATAAGTCACAATGCGTTGAGGCTGAGCAGCACTCTTGAGACTCATGAGCATTGCCAGGGACAGGGCGCATGCCCCACCTGCATGCGGGCCGTTGCCAGGAGCGTTGTCAGGCTCGGATATGCTGTCAAAAGTCCCAAAGGCGTGCAAACCACCAGACATGATAACATCCTCAGCTGCCATGCCGTGACGCAAGCAGCCCGGTGCCAGGTCGTCGCCGTCACGCTCGCACTCAGCCAGCAACCACATGGATGCTGACTCACGCTGTTCAGCAGAGCGCGCCGGCGCCGCGCCTGCAGACGCTGCGGCGGCGGCGTCGCGCGCGCGCGCAGTGGCTGACGGCAGGGGCGCTGCCTCACACTCTTCAGCAGAGTGCGCCGGCGCGTCGGCCGCATCGCCTTCGGTGCGCTCGCGCTGGGCCACCCGGATGGCGTCCTGGATGGCCTGAGCGGGTAGAGCCGACCGCGCTGCTGCGCGCGCAGCTCCAGCTGCGGGCACGGCTGCTGGGTGCGTAGCGCGGCTGTGCCTGGTGGGCCCCGCTGCATTTGCACTGGCTGGGCGCGCGCGCCGCTGACGCGCCAGGCGCTCGTTCCTTGCCTTGAGGGTGGCCATGCAGGACCTGCCGCGGGGTCCGGCGCGCATCGCTCAGGAACCCCATGTGAGCGCGTGTACGGAGTTGTGCACCTTGCAGCAGAGCGCTGCACTCGAGCTGACTAGAATATCTTGCAGCAGAGCGCTGTACTCAAGCTGACTAGAATACCCTGCTATGCCGAGCGGATGTTTACACCTGTGCCGAGGAGACCCAGTTTGCGTGTGTGCACAGCGCTCCCCGCGCGAGGTAGGAGCGTACCTGCGGCCGCTGCGGAACGCCTCGAGCGCGTGAAATACGTGGCAGGTCCCACACCAGCGCTGCGGCACGCCGCGGCGCAGCACCGCGTGGCACCTCATGTGCGCAGGGCACAGGCGATGGTCCAGGTGGTAAGCTTTGACGAGCGGCTCGGCGCAGCCCGCCACGCCGCACATGAGAGGGCGGTTGCACGGGCGCCGACCGTTCACTTCTCTGTCATACCACTCCTCCAGCACGGGCAGCGCGTCGCGGCTGTGCGACGTCATGCCACCTGCGTGCCAGCATGCAAGTGAGACAGTATTCGTCGCTGGTTGCATGCCCCTCAGTGTTTGTCAAAGCGCGCAGCACAGGCCCGGCGCGCTCAGGCAACAGGAACTACAGCCCGAGTTCGCCTCCTCCACCATCCAAGGGCCTGCAGCACCACATGCAGCGAAGTGGCTTGCCCCACCTGCACGCGGGTCGGAGCCAGCAGCGCCGCCAGGCTCCGGAGCGCCGCCCGCAGTGCTCGGGGCATATGACGAGCCAGGAGCTGAGCTAGACGTGTCAGCCGCATCATCGGCCGCCGCGCGGCTGCGCGAGCGCCTCGCTGCTGCACTGCTGATGATGCGCGCGCGCTCAGCGGGCAATGGCACGGGCGCCTGCTGCTTGCGCCCGTAGCCCTTGCGCGCTGCCGCTTTCCTGAGGCTGGCCATGCAAGACCTGCCGCGGCGTCCATGCAAAGCACTCAGCAGGGCAGGCAGGGTTTCACGGCATGTCACGATGCCATTCCATGCAGCCATTGCACCGTCTTCTGTTGCGATTGCAGAGGCATCCAACCATCCACTGTTCTCACATCAGCAAGAAAGGGCAGTCCTCTCACTTCAGTGCTCCAAGCCTCCTTGGCATGTGCATGCACATGCCTTTCTCATGCGACAACGATCCCATCTACAGCACCTTGCTATACAGGGCGCACGAATTGCTAAAACGATAGGTGCATCAGGCCTGGGGGTGACCAGAGCGCTCCCAGCGCGAGGCGAGCACGCACTTCAGGCTGCCAGAGAATGCCTCGAGCGCGTGATACGCGTGGCAGTTGCCACACCAGCGCTGCGGCACGCCGCCGCGCAGCACCGCGCGGCACTGGTAGTGCGCAGCGCACAGGCAGGCCTCCAGGTGGCTGAATTTGACGAGCTGCGCAGCGCAGCCCTCCACGCCGCACACGCGAGGGCCAAACACCGAGCGCCTTCCGATGTATGCTCCATCATGCAGCACGGGCAGATCAGCGAGCTCGGGCGACGCTGTGCCGCCTGCGCGCCAGCTCGCCCATGGGATCATGCACGGCCCTGGTTGAGCGGAGGGCATGAGGGCGCACAGCAGCGCCCTGGCATGCTGGTTAAGCTGTGACCCAGCGCAAGGTTGCCGCCCGCGCCCTCCAGTGCATACGCCCTTGGGGCCAGCAGCACTCCAAGACATGGCAGCACGGCAGGCAGCAGGCCTGCTTGGCCACCTGCATGCAGGCCGGCGCCAGCCGTGTAGTCAGACTCGGACGCGCAGTCTTCGGACCCGGAGGTGTCTGAACCGACCGTCAGAGAAACATCGTCGGCCGCCGTGCGGCAGTGCAAGCGGGCCGCCGCTGCGTCGCTGACGCGGCGCACGCGCTCAGCGAGCGACGACGCGGGCGCCGCCTCATGCTCGGAGAAGGCCAGCGCGGCGTCCGCGTGGCCGGCGGCGCGCCCGCGCCGGACCTGAGAAACGTCCAGGGAGGCCTGAGCAGGTTCACTCGGATGCGCTGCAGCTGCGGGCGCGGCTGCTGGGTGCGCATCGGCCCTGCGCATGGCCACGGCTGCCCAGGCCGCGCGCGCCTGACGCTCAGGTTGCGCCTTGAGACTCGCGGCCGCACTGGCGCTGCGCGCTCGATGCTTGCGGTTCGCCGCGCGCTGCGTCTTGAGGCTCGCTGCGCAGCTCCTGTCGCAACTGGGTGCGCCTTAATGAGGACCTAAAAACTTCTGCCATATGGAGTCATGCCTCTGACAACAGGCTGTTGAGGCCAAGAGCACCTTGCTACAAGCGCGGTTTAAAGTTGTGATAAAGGCGGGTCGACCCTGCGGAAGCGCCAGACAAGCGCTCTGCAACCGCGAGACGGAAGCACACCTGCGGCTGCCAGAGAATGCTCCGAGCGCGTGGAAGCAGTGGCAGCGCTTACAGAAGCGCTGCCGCACGCCGCCGCGCAGCACTGCGGGGCACTTGATGTGCGCGGCGCAAAGGCGGGCCTGTAGGTGACGCCTTGTGATGAGGTGCGCAGTACAGCCCTCCACGCCGCACGCGTGGGGTCGTTTGCTTGTTACGTGCCACTCCTCCAGCACGGGCGCGTCAGCGTGGCTGTGCGGCGCCATGCCATACGCGCGCCAGTGCACAGGCGAGCTGAACCGCGCGGCGTGCTCTCCTGCCTTGGAGGGCGTCAGGCGCACGGCAGAGGCCGGTGTGGTGTTGGCAGTGAGTACAGCGCGGACTGGGCCACCTGCGCCCCCCCACTCTTGAGAATGGAGAGCCACTGCTTTCAGCATGAGCCGGGTAACGCAAGGCTGCGCTGAGCAGATCAGGGCTGCGAACAGGCGCACCGGGTACTGGTTGTTGTTCCAAGGGAAGAGGTGCACGTGCTGAGGGCGCTCGCCCTCCTGTGATGACAGCGAAATGTCTTGCGCAGGAGCACTATTCTTCAGCAGATAGCACAGGCCCTGCTCGCCAAGCCTGGAATGTCGGCTGAGCGTATTATTGCAGTTTTGCTCGTTTCACCCGAAGTCCGGGACCGGGTCTTGAAACATGTAACCTAGGTGTAACAGAACATGATCAGAAAGCGGAAAGCTGAGAATGCTGGGCTGTGCACAGCTTATAAGCTAACTGCTTACTACGGAGATGTGTTTCTTTGTTTCAGCCGCATTACCTGCCTGGCAGCTACCCTGTGAAGGCTGGGCGCATGAGCAGCCTGAGGTGGCCTAAAGCTCCAACTTGTGCCAACTGTACAGCAGGGTGCGTCTCTGCCCGAGCCAGCTTCACAAACAGACACAGGTTGCATTGACACAAAGCAATGTTCCTGGCAAGCATCCTTTGAAGCAGTGCTTATGGTGGCAGCCCGGCACTGTGCATGGACAGATAATGACTGGTTGGCAGCTGCCGCTTGCACCTGTTGTGCACCTAGCACACGGCCAGGCGCAGAGGGCTGAATGCGCCGGGTGGTAAGAGCGGGTTGATACACGCTGTATTTATTTACTGATTGACTGATACAAGAAGCTCACAAACGCAAGACCCCACATGTAACTGCATGGCTAAGCGATCCAAGCCCCACTCCTCCCACAGACGACCGCATGTTTTTTTGCATGATGGCAGGCCAGAGGCGTCCACCATGCACCCGCAGCCGCTCCAGCTCGCAAGCGCGCGCAAGCTGCTGCAGCCTCGCATCGCGGCGCCCGGAACGTCTGCGCATGCGCTCCGCCCTGCGCGCCTGCGCGGGCGCCGCGCGCGCCCGCCGCACAGACATCTGTCCGGGTGCCCGGCGCGGCCCGCCAGCAGCGCAGGGGTAGGCCGCCAGCGCTCAATGCAGCAACCTGCAAGGCAGCTGCGTCCGCCCCTCCCTTGCCGACACATAGCCTACACACAGGTCCGCCGGGCGCGCGGTCGCGGCCGCCGCCCCTCAGCCCGCCTCACAAGCATCTAGACAGCCGTGGAGGCAGCCGGGGCTGCCCCCGCCATCAGCCGCTCGGCCTTGCCGCCTGTGCGCGCCGAGTCAGCTCTGCCCCAAGCCTCCACCCTTGCCCACATCGCGCCCGCACGGCCATAGATCGGCGGCGGCGCAGGGCTCGCTGTGCCCCCACCGCCGGACGAGGTGTATGCAGGGCCTGTCTCCCAGACGCGCGCGTCGCGCTGGCCGCACGCCGGCGCCCCTGTGCGCCCAGCACCCGTGGCGGGCGCGGCGTCCGCGCTGCTGACGCTGCGCCCGCGCTCGACGGGCATCCACAGGGGCGCCGCCCATGGCGCTCCAGTGGAGCGCGCCGGCGCGGCGGGCGCTGTCCAGGCCCCCCGCTGCGCACCCGGCTGCGCCGCCCCCGATACCGGCAGGGCGTCCGTCTTGCGCACGGCCCAGTCGGCCTCAGTGCGCGCATCCGCGGCGCCGCGTGCCTGAGCCTCCGGCTCAGCGCGCAGCCGCGCGTCCCGCTCCTTGAACGCGGCATCTGTGCCCTGGCGCAGGCACAGGCAGCAATACTGCATTCCACAAAGCAGAAACATGCGGTGGCCGCGCCCTGGCATGATGCAATGTCCTCATCTGTGACAGGGTAGACCCCCATGGAGCAACCGTGTCCATGGTGACCTGTTCCCCTGCTTGGTGGCATGTCTAGTGCACTGTGTGTGTCATGAAGGTGCACATGATGAGGCATGCCAGACAGCGGTCAAGCGCTCACCTGCCGGACGCCCAGCGCCAGGGCCGCGCGCACGGCGGCCTCCCTCTCCTCGCGGCGCGCCTGGTCCAGCGCGGCCAGCCGCTGCTCGGCCGCCGCCTCCGCCTCGGCGCGCGCCTCGGCGCGCGCTTGGTGCACCTGGCCAGAGGGTACTAAGCAGAGCAAGGCCCGTCATGGAGAGACAAGCTTGCGTCCAGCCGAGGTCATAACTGCAGGCTCCATACTGCCACGCGCAGAGCATGTGCAGCCGGCTCGCTCATCGTCTGTCGCATACTTGCTCTGCAGAACCAGGCTCGGGCGTTGCAGCAACTGCTGCGCGTGCACTGCAGGCAGCGCGCCTGCTTGGCGACATCCGCGCGCTCGCGCGCCAGCGCTGCGGCGAAGCGCTGTTCGGCCGCCGCCTCCACCTCGTCGAGCGCCTCGGTGCGTGCGAGCAGCACCTAGGCGCACTGCCTCGGTCAGCAGGGCATGCGCGTATGAGTCAGACAAGCGCCTGCGTTCATGCATGCGCATTTCTTATGATCACAGTGACATAGCCTGTTTCAAGGATGGTTGAGCTTGTGGTGGGTATGGTACCAAGCCGTGCACCAATATTCCGACGTTCCCTGACTTGATTGGCACCATACTCTCTACACACACACCTTTCCTTGAACAGGCTGACTGATTGTATACCTTTACTGCGGCTCATGTTTACCACCCATGCCCCTCTGCTGTCACATGTGCAGCCATGCAACTCCAGTCTGTTGCGTAATTATCTCTGCGAAGCAGTCTAAGGGCACGGCGAAGCGCCGCACGCGCACGACAGGTCGCGCGCCTGCTTCACAAGCTCCGCGCGCTCGAGCGCCAGCGCCGCGGCAATGCGCTGATCGGCTGCTGCCTCCGCCTCGGCGCGCGCCTCAGTGCGTGCTTGGTGCACCTGGGCACAACTGCTCTGTGAGCAAGGCATCATGAGCAGATCGGGGCGCATCCACACATTGCAGCTCATCTACCCCACCAATCCCTTCGCTGCCAGATATGGCATGCAAAGCGGCTTCACAGTCTGCTGCACACACAGTGCACAAAATGAAAGGCTAGGGCAGTGCAGCGGACATCCCTGTTGCCGCACATGCACAGCGAGCTGCGCGCCTGCTTGACAAGCCCCACGCGCTCGAGCATCAGCGCTGCGGAAAGTTCCTCCTCGGTTGCTGCCTCCGCCGCGTGCGCCTCGGCGCGCGCTTGGTCCACCTGGAAGTTTTGCTCGATTAGGAGCGCATAAGAGACGTTGGGTAGTCGAGGTTGATTTTTTCACCGGCTCAGGTCCGCTTCTACATGCTGCCGCATCGGCGTAGTATGTGCAGCCGTCGCAATCTCTGTCTGGCGCATGCACGCTCTGCAAAAGCAAGCCAGGGCGGTACGTCACAGCCGCACTGCCGCACAAATAGCTTGAGCTGCACCTGCTTGTCGACCTTCGCGCGCTCGAGCGCCAGCGCCGCGGCAATGCGCTGCTCGGCCGCTGCCTCCGCCTCAGCGCGCGCCTCGGCGCGCGCTCGGTCCACCTAGGCAAGACTTGCTTGATCAGCAAGGCGCAGCACGCTGTGGGGCACGCTTGCCGTGTCAGCCAAGCTCACTATGGCATGCCCCATGCTGCCCACACGCATGGCAGTGGACAATAGGCTCACCCTCTGTCGGCCTTGCAGCGGACCGTGCGAGAGCAGCTCCTGCACTGCAGCCGACCACGGCATAAAGTCCCAAGCTGCGCGCCTGCTCGGCAAAGCCCGCGCGCTCATACGCCAGCGCCGCCGCAAAGCGTGGGTCCGCGCTGCGCACGCCCAGCCGGCGCAGTGCCGCGCGCGCGTCTCCCTCATCACCGTCCTCGTTGACTGCGTCGCCTTCGAAGCCTGCCTCCGCCTCAGCCGCGCCCAGCGCCGCACGCGAGACGACAGCCTCGTCACCGCCGCGTGCCCCGGCCGCCTCGGCCCTGTGCCGCTTGCCAGGCCTGCCCTTGAGCGGCGCTCCGCTGTCACAGTCGTTGCTCCCTGCCGCATCGCGCGCGGCCGCCCGCCGCTTGTCGGCCTTGCGGTGCGCCTTGGCGGCCGGAGCTGCCGTGGCCGGGGCGGCGCGCGCAGGCGCAGCAGCACTTCCTGAGGCCCGCAATACAGCCTGCTTTAAACTGAAGTTTACACTTGCACTGCAGCAATGAGAAAACACATATTGACTCGGGGCTTAGCAGCACTCTGAGACCAGGAGCACAGCCAGAAACAGGCTGCATGCCCCACCTGCATGCGGGTCGTTGCCAGCATCATCGTCAGGATCGGAATGACTGTCAGAAGTGCTGGGGGCGGGCGAGCCAGCCGCGGCCGCAGCTCCATTTGCGCGCGCAGCTGCTGGGTGCGCACGGGCGCTTCTGTTCACAGTGGGCCATGCGGCGGCCAGCCGCGCTTGGCGCTCGCGCGCTGCCTTGCGCGCTGCCTCGCGGCTGGCCATGCAGGACCTGCCGCAGCACCCGATGCATAGCTTAGAAACCCTAACGCACATGCACAGTTTGCCTCTGCACGCAGCAGGGCCTCTGCTCAAGCTGACTGGAGTACCTTGCTATGTGGAGCGCACAAGTATACCTTTGTGGAGGAGAATCAGTTTGTGGGTGGGCACAGCGCTCCCAGCGCGAGGTGGGCAGGCGCGTACTGGCGGCTGCCGCTGAACGCCTCGAGCGCATGAAACTTGCGGCAGTATGAACACCAGCGCTGCGGCACGCCGCGGCGCAGCACCGCGGGGCACTTGATGTGCACAGGGCACAGGTGGTACTTCAGGTGGTTGGCTTTCGCGAGCGGCTCCGCGCAGCCCGCCACGCCGCACATGCGAGGGCGGTTGCATGGGCGCTGGCCGCTCACTGGTCCGTCATACCACTGCTCGAGCACGGGTAGCGCGTCGCGGCTGCGCTGCGCCATGCCACCTGCGTGCCAGCATGCAAGTGAGACAAAGCGCGCCACTGGCTGCATGCCCCTCAGTATTTTTCAATGCGCACAGCAGAGGCCCGGCGCGCTCAGGCAGCACAGACCCCTATTGCCTGAGCTCCGTCCACGAGGCCCGGAGGAGGGCCGGCAGCACTAATGACAGCAAGATTGCGGGCCCCACCTGCATGCGGGCCGAAGCCAGCAGCGCTGCCAGGCTGGGGAGCGCCGTCCGCAGCGCTGGGGGCGTACGACGAGCCAGATGATGAGCCAGACGTGTCGGCCACGTTGTCGGCCGCCGAGCGGCTGCGCGAGCGGCTCGCTGCTGCGCCGCTGGTGCTGCGCACGCGTCCAGCGGGCGACCGCCCGGGCGCTGTTTCATGCTGCCCAGCAGAGTGCGCCGGCATGACGGCCGTGTCGCCAATGGCGCGCGCGCGCTGCAACACCCGAGTGTTGTCCTGGGTGACCTGGCCATCTGCAGTCGTCTGCACTGCCGCACCGGCCAGGCGCGGCTGCCGTATGCGCATGTTGCGCTCGCGTTGTGCCTCCAAGCTGGCCATGCAGGACCTGCCGCGGGGTCCAGTGCAAAGCGCTCTGAACAGGGCAGACAAGGTTGCAAGTCATGTCACGATGCCATTCCGCTGCAACACTTGCAGATGTCCTGTCCTTGCACTTCCTGAGTCTAATCATCGTTGATCATCCATTATTGTGACTGCAATACCCAGAGAGTGCAATCTTCTGACTTCAGTGCTCCAAAACCTCCCTGGCGTGTGCATGTAAGCGGACTCATGCTACTTTCACAGGACACTGCTATAGCTATCTAGAAACGTTGCCGTACATGCGCATGAATTTGTGAACACGTAGGTGCATCTGGGTAACCTGAGCAACCCCAACACGAACAAGGCGCGCACCTTGCGCTGGCAGAAAATGCTCCAGGCATGTGAAAGCGGTGGCAGTTGTAACACCAGCGCTGCGGCACACCGCCGCGCAGCACCGCGGGGCATGTGATGTGCGCAGCACACAGGCGGGCCAGCAGCTGAGAATTAGTGTCGAGCTGCGCGTTGCAGCCCGGCACGCCACACGCGTGGGGTCGGTTGCGTGCTACATGCCACTCCTCAAGCACAGGCACGTCGGCGTGGCTGTGTGGCGCCATGCCATATGCGAGTGCAAGGTGAGATGGAGCGCGGCGCGTGCTATGCTGCCTCGGAGGTCGTCAGGCGCACAGCAAAGGCCCGTGTGGATGATCACAGTACGTACAGCACGGTTTTGGGCCGCCTGCGCCCTCAGTGCCCCGCCACTCTTGAGATGGTGAGCCATCGGTTTCAGCGTGAGGCGGGCAATGCAAGGCTGCGCTGAGCAGCCAAGGGCTGTGAACAGGCGCACCGGGTGCAGGTCCTTGTTTCAGAGGAGGAGGCGCAAGTGCTGAGGGCGCTGGCGCTTCTGTGATGACAGCGAGCTGTTTGGCGCAGGAGCTTTGTCAATTGGCAACAAGCACAGGTACTGCTCGCCAGGCGACTGTCCGGCGGAGCGCACATACAGCGCAACTACTAGGAAAATGAAAGGCTCGCTGCTGTGAGGTGTAGGTAGGGGTAACAGACCATGAATATAAAGGCAAGACATGCTGGGCTCTACGGTTAACAGCTTATTTTCTACGGATGAGTTTTTTTGTCTCAACTTCAGAACCAGCCTGGCAGCCTCCATGAGAGGGCTGGGCGCCTGAGTAGCCCGAGTCGGCCCAGAGCCCGGACTTGCTCCCGTGCAGCTGGCAAAAGAGTCTGCATGAGCCAGCTTTCTGCAAATACAGGGTTGCACCGACGAACAATGCAAAGTCTCTGGCAAGTATTCTGTAAAGCAATGCACATGGTGCTATGTATAAGGACGGGAAAGACGCGGTTGGCAGTTGTTTGCTCGCATGCATTGAGCAGGTGGCCAGGCGCTTGCCCACAGGGGCTGAGAACCAGCCTGAGACCCTGCAGCTGGCAAGAGCTGGTGACAGGGGCACCAAACGCACTAAAGCAAGACCCACAGGTGACTCTGCATGGCCGCGCCATGCAAACCCAGCCAGCTCAGCCGATGAGCGCATGGCTGAGCAATGCAACTACCGGGCGAGAGCTGGACCACCATGCAGCTGCCCGCAGCCGCTCCAGCACGCAAGTGCGCGCGAGCTTTGCCGCCCGGCATGGTGGCGCCAGGGCCGCCGCGCATGCGCTCCATCGAGCGTGCCTGCGCGAGCGCCGCCGGCGCACGCCGCGCTCGCACCTGACCAGGGCGCCGGCGCGCCCCGCCAGCAGCGCAGGGCTGGCCGCCAGTGCTAGACACAAGAGGCTTGGCGCGGCGGCGGCTCGCTGCGGCGCGCGCGCATGCCGCAGCAAGCTGCGAAGCAGCCGCGTCCGCCCCTGCCTTGCCGACACACAGCCTGCTCCGTCGCGCGCGCGATCGCGGCTGCCGCCACTCAGCCGGACTCACACGCGTCTAGACAGCTGCGGAGGCCGCCGGGGCTGCCCCCGCCGTCGGCCGCTCGGCTTTGCCGCCTGTGCTCGCTGTGGCAGGTTCGCCCCGAGCCTATACCCTTGGCCACATCGCGCCCGCACGGCCATAGCGCGGCGGTGGCGCGGGGGTCGATGTGCGTCCAGGAGCGCCAGACGAGGTGTATGCAGGGCCTGTCTCCCAGACGCGCGCGTCGCGCTGGCCGTGTGCCAGCACCGTTGTGCGCCCAGCAGCCGCGACGGGCGCGGCCGTGGCGCCGCTGGCGCTGGACCGGCGCTCGGTGAGCACCCACACGGGCGCCGCCCCATGGCGTCCAGCGGAGCGCGCCGGCGCAGTGGGCCCTGCCCGAGCCGCCCGCTGCACACCCAGCTGCGCCGCCGACACCGGCAGGGTGTCCGCCTTGGGCGCGGCCCTGTCGGCCTCAGTGCGCACGGCCGCGGCGCCGCGCGCCTGAGCCTCCGGCTCAGCGAGCAGCCGCGTGTCCCGCTCCTTGAACGCGGCATCCGTGCCCTGGCGCAGGCACAGGCAGCAATGCTGCACTCCAGCCAAGCAGATCATGCGGTGGCCGCGCCCTGGCGTGATGCATTGTCCTCGGCTGTGACAGGGCAGACCCGTAAATCAACAATGGTTTTGGCGGGCTGTGCCCTTGTCAGCAGCGTGCGGCATGCACCACTGAGCCTGAAAAGCATGCCAGGACCCCCGGCGGGCGCGCTCTGTAGCTGCTTGGTGGCATGTCTGATGCACTATGTGTCGTGAGGGTGCACATGAAGAGGCATGCCAGACAGCGGGCGAGCTCACACCCGCCGAACGCCCAGCGCCAGGGCCGCGCGCACGGCGGCCTCCCTCTCCTCGCGGCGCGCCTGGTCCAGCGCGGCCAGCCGCTGCTCGGCTGCCGCCTCTGCCTCAGCACGCGCCTCGGCGCGCGCTTGGTGCACCTGGCCAGAGGGCACCGCTCAGCCAGCAGAGCAAGGCCCTTCATGGAGAGACAAGCTTGCGTCCAGCTGAGCTCCACCACCCCATGCCCCATGCTGTCACATGCTGAGCATGTGCAGCCGTCCCGTCCACAGTCTATTGCACACACTCTCTGCATACATTCCCCGCCGAACCAGGCTCGGGCGTTGCAGCCAACTGCCGCGCGTGCACAGCAGGCTGCGCGCCTGCTTGGCGAGCTCCGCGCGCTCACGCGCCAGCGCCGTGGTGAAGCGCTGCTCGGCTGCCGCCTCCATCTCATCGAGCGCCTCGGTGCGTGCGAGCAACACCTAGGCACACAGCCTCGCTCGGCCAAAGCATGCACGTCATGAGCAGGACAAGCGCCTGTTCTTACACAGGCGCGTTGATGCTTGCAATCACACGGCTGTCCCATGGCAAGTTGAGTGTCAGTGTGGGACTATATCCACAAGCAAGACACAAGGCATTCTGGTGCATGGCTCGGTCCATCAGCAGACCAAGCGGTGCACCAGACCGTCTTGAAGTTGGCTGATGTAGCACCATACTTAGCACCGGACTTGGCACACACACAACGTTCCTTCAGATAGGCTTTGTAACTGTGGACATTCACTGTGGCCCATTTCCACCAGCGCCCTCTGCTGTCACATGCGCAGCCCAGAACCTCCAGTCTATCGCGTACTTATCTCTGCAGAAGCAGGCTGAGGCACGGCCAAGCGCTGCACATGGCACGACAGGCCGCGCCTGCTTCACAAGCTCCGCGCGCTCGAGCACCAGCGCCGCGGCAACGCGCTGCTTGGCCACCGCCTCCGCCACGGCGCGCGCCTCAGTGCGCGCTTGGTGCACCTGGGCAGAGCTGCTTTGAGCAAGGCGTCATGAGCAGGATGGGCGCATCCACACATTGCAGCTCATCTCCAGCACCGTGGCCCACGCTGCCATGCACATGTCGTGTACAGCAGCTTCGCCCGCACTCTTGCACACTGTGCAACAACTTGAAGCAGGCTCTGGCAGTGCAGCAGACGGCCCTGTTACTGCACATGCAGCAGGCTGCGCGCCTGCTTAACAAACTCAAAGCGCTCGAGCGCCAGCGCTGCGGCAATGCGCTGCTCAGCCGCTGCCTCTGCCGCGCGCGCCTCGGCGCGCGCTTGGTCCACCTGGGCAAGGTTGCTCGATCAGGCGCGCGTTAGGTAGACGAGGTTGGTTTCTCACCGGCTGAGCTCCGCTATTACATGCCCCAAGCTGCCACGCCTGCATGGCGTGTGCCGCCGTCTCGAGCACTGTCTGACGCATGCACACTCTGCAAAAGCAAGCTAGGGCGGGTGCATAACTGCCGCACTGCCGCACAAACAGCGTGAGCCGCACCTGCTTGTCGAAATCCGCGTGCCCAAGCGCCAGCGCCGCGGCCAAGCGCTGCTCGGCCGCCGCCTCCGCCTCAGCGCGCGCCTCGGCGCGCGCTCGGTGCACCTAGGCATAAGTGCTCGATCAGCAAGGCGCGGCACGCTGTGGTGCCCGCTTGCCGTGTTAGCAGAGCTCACCACAAAGCCATGTCAGCCAAGCTCACCACGACATGACCCATGCAGACCATATGCGTGGCAGTGTGCACTAGGCTCGCTCTCTGTTGGCCTTGCAATGTACCGTGCGAGAGCAGGCTGCTGCACTGCAGCCGACCATGGCACAAAGTCCTAAACTGCGCGCCTGCTTGGCCAAGTCCGCGCGCTCATGCGCCAGCGCCGCCGCGTAGCGCGGGTCGGCCGCGCGCATGTCCAGACGGCGCAAGGCCGCGCGCGCACGTCCTTCATTGTTGTCCTCGATGACTACCTCGCCAGCGAAGCGTGCCTCCGCCTCAGCCGCGCCCAGCGCCGCACGCGCGACGCCAGCCTCGTCACCGCCGCGTGCCCCGGCCGCCGCGGCCCTGTGCCGCTTGCCGGGCCCGCCCTCGGACGGCGCATCACGGCCATACGCATCGGCATCGGCGACATCGCCCGTGGTCGCTCGCCGCTTGTCGGCCTTGCGGCGCGCCTTGGCCGCTGGAGCGGCCGTGGCAGGGGCGGCATGCTCAGGCTCGGCAGCACTGCCGCCAGCGCCACCTGAGGCCCGCACAACAGCTTGCTTAGATTCAAGTTCACACTTGTATTGCAACATTGATAAAAGACACCCCTTTGAGGCTCAGCAGCAGTCTGAGACTCAAGAGCACTGCCAGGGACAGAGAGCATGCCCCACCTTCATGCGGGCTCTTGCCAGCAGCGCCGCCAGACTCAGATGCGCTGTCAAATGTGCCAAAGGCGTCCGAGCCATCTGACATGCCCACATCGTCCTCGGCCGCCATGCGGTGACGCAAGCGGCCCGCCGCCGGGTCGCCGCCACTGCGCTCGCGCTCAGCCAGCAGCCACATGGTAGCTGCCTCGAGCTCTTCGGCAGAGCGCGCCGGCGCGGCGGCCGCGTGACCTGCGGCGGGCCCGCGCAGGACCACCCGAATGGCGTCCTGGGTGGCCTGGGCGGGTGCAGCCGTGTCCGCTGCCACAGCCGCAGCTCCGCAAGCTGCGGGCGCGGCTGCCGGGTGCGCACGGGCGCTCCTGCTCTTGATGGGCCGCATAGCAGCGGCGCCGACCCCGCGCGGGGGGCGCTTGCGCTCACGTGCTGCCGCTGCCTTGATGCTGGCCATGCAGGACCTGCCATGGGGCGGGTGCAAATAGGTCAGGAACGCCGCATGAATGCACATGCGCAGTTGTGCATCTTGCATGCAGCAGGGCGCTCTGCGCAAGCTGACTGGAACACCTTGCTACATAGAGCGCATAAGCCACCTTCAGGGATGGACAGTCGGATAAGCACAGTGCTCCCAGGGCGCGTGCCTGCGGCCGCTGCTGAACGCCTTGACCGCATGAAATTTGTGGCAGGTTCTACACCAGCGCTGCGGCGTGCCGCGGCGCAGCACCGCATGGCACTTCATGTGCGCAGGGCACAGGCGGTAGCTCAGGTGGAAAGCTTTGACGAGCGGCTCGGCGCAGCCCGCCACGCCGCACATGCGAGGGCGGTCACATGAGCGCCGGCCGTTCACTGCTTTGTCGTACCACTCCTCGAGCACAGGTAGCGCGTCACGGCTGCGCGACGCCAGGCGACCTGCGAGCTAGCGTGCAAGTGAGACAAAGCGCGCTGCTAGCTGCATACCCCTCAATATTTGTCAAGGCGCACAGCAGAGGCCCGGCGCCCTCAGGCAGCAGAGACTATAGCCCGAGCGCCGCACACATGGCAGCAGGATTGCTGGCCCCACCTGCACGCAGGCCGGAGCCAGCAGCGCCGCCAGGCTCGAAAGCGCCGACCGCAGCGCTGGGGGCGTACGACGAGCCAGAAGTTGAGCTAGACGTGTCGGTCAAATCATCGGAAGCTGCGCGGCTGCGCGAAGGGCTCGCTGCTGCACTGCTGATGTTGCATGCGAACTCAGCGGGCGACTGCACGGGCGCCCGCCGCTTGCGCGTGTCGCGCTCGCGCTGTCTCTCGAGGCTGGACATGCAGCACCTGCCGCGGGTTCGGTGCAAAGCGCTTGGAGCAGGGCAGGCAAGGTTGACAAGTCATTTCACGATGCCAACCCGATGCACCATGCAAATCTCCTGTCCATGCACTTTCCAAGGCTCTACATCAGTGGTATCACATCAATAACCAGAAAGTGCTCTCCTCTTACCTTGAAGCGTGTGCACGCGTGCGGACTCATGCCTCTTACATGTTACATCGACTGAGCTATCTATATCACCGTGCTATACAGAGCGCACAAAATTTGTCAACGGACAGGTGCATCAGTCTTGGGGATGACCAGTGCTCCCCCAACACGAGGCAGGCGCGCACCTCGCGCTGGCAGAAAACGCTCCGAGCGTGTGAAAGCGTTGGCAACCCGCACACCAGCGCTGCGGCTCGCCGCCGCGCAGCACCGCGGGGCACTCGATGTGCGCAGCGCACAGGCGGGCCCGGACGTGTCTGTTTGTGACGAGCTGCGAAGCGCAGCCCTCCACGCCGCACGCGTGGGGTCGGTTGCTTGTTACGTGCCAATTCTCAAGTACGGGCATGTTGGCGTGGCTGTGTGGCGCCATGCCATACGCGCGCCAATGCACAGATGAGCTGGAGCGCGTGACGTGCTATATTGCCTTGAAAGGCATCAGGCGCGCGGCAGAGGCCGGTGTGGTGTTGGCAGTGAGTACAGCGCGGTCTGGGCCACCAGCGCCCCCGATGCCCCGCCGCTCTTGAGGATGGAGAGGCAGTGGTTTCAGCGTTAGCCGGGCATCGCAAGGCTGCGCTGAGAGGTTCAGGGCTGCGGAGAGGCGCACTGGATACAAGTTGTTGTTCCAAGAGAGGGTGGAAAAAGCTGAGGGCGCTGGCCCTCCTGTGATGACAGCGGAACGCCTTGCGCAGGAGCACTATTCTTCAGCACTTAGCACAGGCCCTGCTCGCCAGGCGCGAACTGGTCGGCTCGTAGCAGTTTTGCTCGATTCACCTGAGTCCAGGACCAGGTCTTGAATTTCAATATATCCTAGGTGTAACAGAATATGACTAGATGATGCTGGGGCTGTGCGGTGATGTTGACAGCCAAGCAGTTGCGGATCTGTGGAGCTCTGTTCCAGCATCAACACCCGCCCGACGCCCCATGTGAGGAGCTCCAGTTGGCCCAGAGCCCAGACTGGTGCCAGGCAGGGTGCAGTTGCAAGGTTTTGCAAGAGCCAGCTATACAGACACGGGGTCGCACCGACAAACAATACATGTATCTGACAAGCGATAAATGAAGCATTGCAGACATTTTGAAACAACATATAACATGCAGTTTGCAGCTGCCGCTCAGACCTCATACGCACCTGACGACGTGGCCAGGCGCTTAGATACAGGGTTGAAGCGCTCTGGCTGGTATGCTGGCTGATACACGCTTGACCTTATTCACTGACACAAGAAGCTCATTTACGCAAGACCCACAGGTGACTGCATGGCCGTGCCATGCAAACCCTAACCCAGCCCCCCAGGTGACCGCTTGGCTGAGCCGTGCAGCTGGCAGGCCAGAGCCGCCTACCATGCAGCTTCCCGCGGCCGCGCCCGCTCACAAGTGCCCGCACGCTGCTGCAGCCATGGTGGCGCATGGCGGCGCCCAGCAGGCGGTCGAGCACGCCTGCGCGAGCGCCGCCGGCGCCCGCTGCGCTTGCACCTTGACCAGGTTGCGGGCGCGCCCCGCCAGCAGCGCAGAGGCGGGTCGCTAGCGCTCAACGCAGCAGGCTGCAAGGCAGCCGTGTCCGCCCCTGCCTTGCCGACACACAGCTTGCTCCGCCGCGCGCGCCGTAGGGGCCGCCGCCACCCAGCCGGCCTCACACGCATCAGACAGCCGCCAAGGCTGGCGCTCTGCCTGCCGTTGACCGCTCGGCCTTGCCGCCTGTGCGCGCTGCGCCAGGTTCATCCTGAGCCTATACCCTTGGCCACATCGCGCCCGCACGGCCATTCAGCGGCGGCGGCGCGGGGGTCGCTGTACGCCCAGGACCACCAGACAAGGTGTATGCAAGGCCTGTCTCCCGCGCGCGCGCGCCGCGCTGGCCGCATGCCGGCACCCCTGTGCCAGGCGCGGCCGCCGCGCCGCTGGCGCTGCCCTCACGTTCGGCGGGCATCCACACGGGCGTCGCCACGTGGCGTCCAGCGAAGCGCGCCGGCGCTGCGCGCGCTGTCCAGGCCCCCCGCTGCGCACCCGGCTGCGCTGCACCGAGTTTCAGCAGGGCTTCCCTCTCGCGCGCGGCCCAGTCGACCTCAGTGCGCGCGGACGCGGCGCCGCGCGCCTAAGCTTCCAATTCAGTGCGCAGCCGCGCGTCCCGCTCCTTGGTCGCAGCATCCGTGCCCTGGCGCAGGCACATGCAGATCATACCTTCCAAAGCAGCAACATGCAGTGTCCATGCCCTGGCATCATGCATGTCCTGAGCTGTGGCAGGGCAGTCCCGTGAACCAATATGTCTATGGCGAGCCGTTCCCATGTCAGCAGCCTGCGGCCTTCGCCGCACACCGGCGCACTGCGTGCTGCGGAGGTGCACATGCCCTGGCTAAACAAGGCACAGTGGCCAGCTGCGCTGCCCACTGCAAAGCGCGGCCCCTGTGCCAGGGCCCAACGCGGGGGTGCCCTGTGGCGGCTTGGTGGCATGTCTGTCACACTGTGTGTCGTAAAGGGTACACCGAGAGGCGTGCCAGGGGGAGCGCGCACCCGCCCCGCCCGCGCCCAGCGCCAGGGCCACGCGCATGACAGCCTCCCTCTCCTCGCGGCGCGCCTGGTCCAGCGCGGCCAGCCGCTGCTCGGCTGCCGCCTCCGCCTCAGCGCGCGCCTCGGCGCGCGCTTGCTGCACCTGGCCAGAGGGTAGCGCTCGGTCAGCAGAGCATGAACACCGATATGAAAGGACAGGCGCTCGCCTCCAGCCGAGCTCCACCACCCAATGCTCCATGCTGCCACATGCAGAGCATATGCAGCCGTCTCGCTCACAATCAGTCGTACACATTTGCTGCAAACTTACGCTCAGGCGGTGCAGCCTATTTCTGCACATGCACAGGAAGCTCCTCGCCTGGTTGACAAGCTCCGCGCGCTCAAGCGCCAGCGCCGTTGCAATGCGCTGCTCGGCCGCCACCTCCGCCTCGGCGCGCGCCTCGGTGCGCGCTTGGTGCACCTAGGCACATCCGCTCAATCAGCAAGGCAACATGAGCAGGACAGCTGCTTTCATGCACTGCAGCTCATTTCCATCATTGCCCCCGCTGCCATGCGCATGTCGTGTGCAGCGGCTCCACTCGCACTTCGCTGCGCACACAGTGCACCAAAGTAGGCTAGAACATTGCAGCAAGCGTCCCTAAGTGATTTGTAAGTGCACAGCAAGCAGCGCGCCTGCTTGACAAGCTCTGCGCGCTCGAGCGCCAGCGCTCCGGCCAATTGCTGCTCGGCTGCCGCCTCCCCCTCGGCGCGAGCTTGGTGCACCTGGGCAGAGGGTAGCGTTTTTGCCAGCAAAGCATGGCACTATAATGGCATTCAGCTTGCCATCACCCTAGCTGAGCTCCACCACCCCACGCCGTATGCTGCAACATGCATGGCTTGCACGGCCGTTCCACTATGCCGCACACACTCTCTGCAGGACCAGGCTCAGGCGATGCAGCCAGCGGCCGCGCATGCACAGCAGACTGCGCGCCTGCTTGGCAAACTCTGCGCGCTCATGCGCCAGCGCCGCGGTGAAGCGCTGCTCGGCTGCTCCCACCTCAGCGCGCGCCTCGTTGCGTGCGAGCATCACCTAGGCAGACTGCCACGGTCAGCAGAGCATGCGTACATGAGTAGGACAAACACTTGCCTTCACGGCGGCTCACATACCTCACACATGCCCTCTGCTGTCAAATGCATCACATGTGCAGACGAGTATTTCTCAGTCCACCGTACTCATCTCTCCCCGGAAGCAGGCTAAGGCTGTGACCGGCCAAGTGCCGCACATGCACAGCAAGCTGCGCGCCTGCTTGTGAAGCTCCGCGCGCTCGAACGTCAGCGCTGCAACAAACGCCTCCTCGGCTGCTTTTTCCTCCGCGTGCGCCTCGGCACGCGCTTGGTCCACCTAGGCAGTATTGCTCGATCCAGCAGGGCATGAGCACACGTATGACGATGACAAGCTTGCCTTCACTCCGGCTGAACTCTGTTCCTTTGTGTCTCATGCTGTCACATCCGCATGGCGTGTGCAGCCGTCTCCATTGCCTGACGTATCCACACTCTGCAGAACCAAGCCAGAGCAGTGCCGCATTGCCATATAGCATGACATGCACCTGATTGCCGAGCTCTGTGCGCTCGTGCGCCAGCGCCGCGGCCAAGCGCTGCTCGGCTGCTGCCTCCGCCTCAGCGCGCGCCTCGTTGCGTGCGAGCAACACCTGGGCTTACTGCCTCGGTCAGCAGAGCATGCGTACATGAGAAGGATACGCACTTGCTTTCACTGCTGCTCACGCACTTTACCACATGCCCCTTGCTGTCACATGTATCTCATGTGCAGCCGAGTTTCCAGTCCGTGACGTACTCATCACTGCGGCAGCAGGCTAAGTCTGTGCACGGCCAAGTACACAGACTGCACATGCCAGCAAGCTGCGCGCCTGCTTATCAAGCTCTGCGCGCTCGAGTGCCGGCGCCGCGTCAACGCGCTGCTCGGCCGCCGCCTCCGCCTCAACGCGCGCCTCAGCGCGTGCTTGGTGCACCTGGGCACATCCGCTCAATCAGCAAGGCGTCATGGGCAGGACGACCGCTTTCAGACACTGCTGCTCATCACTACCTTCTGTTCCACGCCGCCACGTGCATGGCATGTACAGCGGCTCCACGCAGCTTCGCACAGACAGTGCACCGATGCAGGCCAGGACAGCATGCTGCGAGCGTCCCTGTTGCCGCACATGCACAGCCAGCTGCGCGCCTGCTCATCGAGCTCCGCGCGCTTGAGCGCTCGCGCTGCGGCAAGTTGCTCCTCGGCTGCTGCCTCCGCCTCAGCGCGCGCTTGGCCCACCTGGGCAAATTTTTGCGATCAGCGGGCATAGCACACGTTGGGAAGACAAGCCTGACTGCACGAGACCAGCTGAGCTCCGCTTCTTTATGCCCCATGCTGCTACACTTAAATGGCGCGTGCAGCCGTGTCATCCATCGCCCCACGCGTCCACACTCCGCAGAACCAAGCCTGGGCAGAGCAGCACTGCCGCACTGCCGCACTGATAGCATGAGCTGCACCTGCTTGTTCAGCTCCGCGCGCTCGAGCGCCAGCGCCGCGGCCAATCGCAGCTCGGCTGCTGCCTCCGCCTCGGCGCGCGCCTTGGCGCATGCTTGGTGCACCTAGGCAGACTTGCTCGATTAGCAAGGTGCGGCACGCTGTGGGGCAGCCTTGCCGTTTCAACCAAGCTCATCACAGCGTGTCCCGTGCTGGGCACATGGATGGCACTTAATAGCAGGCTCACTCTCTGTCAGTGGCGCAGCGGATCGTGCCAGAGCAGGTTGCTGGGCTGCAGCCGACCACTGCACAAAGTCATGAGCTGCGCGCCTGCTCGGCAAAGTCACGCGCCAGCGCCACGGCATACCGCTGGTCCGCGCTGCGCACGCCCAGATGGCGCGGTGCCGTGCGCGCGTCTCCTCCCTCGTTGTCTTCGTCGGCCGCCTCACCAGCAGAGCGTGCCTCCGCCTCAGCCACGCCCAGCGCCGCCCGCGCAGCGACAGCCGCGTCACCGCTGGGTGCCCCGGCCGCCGCGGCCCTGTGCCGCTTGCCGGGCCTGCCCTCGGACGGCGCTTCGCTGTCAGAGGCGCTGCTCCCTGCCGCATCGCGCGCGGCCGCCCGCCGCTTGTTGGCCTTGCGGCGCGCCTTGGCGGCCGGAGCTGCCGTGGCAGGGGCGGCATGCTCACTGTCGGCAGCACTGCCGCCAGCGCTGCCTGAGGCCCGCCCAACAGCTTGTTTTGAGTTAAAGTTCGCACTCGCACTGCAGCACTGAGAAAGCACTGTGAGTCGGGGCATGGCAGCGCTCTGAGAGTCAAGAGCTCTGCCAGGGACAGGCAGCATGCCCCACCTGCATGCAGGCTGTCACCAGGCTCGGAGGCGCTGTCATAAGTGCCAAGCGCGTCCAAGCCAAGCATGTCCACATCATTCTCGGTCGCCGGGTGGTGGCGCAAGTGGCCCGCTGCCGGCTCGCCGCCGCCGCGCGCGCGCTCAGCCGGCACCCACGCAAATGCCGGCTCACGCCGTTCAGTAGAGCGCGTCGGCGCGGGGCCTGCAGCTGCTGCGGCGGCGGCGTCGCGCGCGCGCGCAGCGGCCGACGACAGGGGCGCTGCCTCATGCTGTTCAGCAGGGTGCACCGGAGCGGCGGCCGCATCGCCTTTGGCGCGCCCGCGCTGCACCACCCGCGGGACGTCCTGGGTGACCTGGGCGGGGACAGCCGTCTGCTCTGCCGCGCATGCAGCTCCAGCTGCGGGCGCAGCTGCTGCGTGTGCAGCGCTGCTGTGCCTGATGGGCCCCGGCGCGGCTGCACCGGCCAGGCGCGCCCGCTGCTTGCGCGTACGCGCTGCCGCTGCCTTGCCGCGGCCGACCATGCAGGACCTGCCACGGGTTTGGTGCACATTGCTCAGGAAGCTCACATGAACACGCATGCGCACCATCTCTGATGCGCAGCAGGGCACTCTGCTGAAGCTGACTGGAACCCCTTGCTATGTGGAGCGCACGAGTATGCATCTGCAAAGGAGAGTCAGTTTGTGGGTAAGCACAGCGCCCCCAGTGCGAGGCAGGCGCATACCTTTGGCTGCCGTTGAACGCCTTGAGCGCATGAAACTTGCAGCAATATGAACAAAAGCGGTGCGGCATGCCGCGGCGCAGCACCGCGTGGCACTTCATGTGCGCAGGGCACAGGCGGTACTTCAGGGGCTTGTCTTTCACAAGCGGCTCTGCGCAGCCAGCCACGCCGCATACGCGCGGGCGGATAGATGGGCGCTGGCCGCTCACTGCTCCGTCGTACCACTCCTCAAGCATGGGCAGCGCATCGCGGCTGCACAACGTCATGTCACCTGCATGCCAACGTGCAAGTGAGACAAAGCGCACCTGCTGCATGCCCCTAAAAGTTTGTCAAGGCGAACAGCGGAGGCCCAACGCGCTCAGGCAGCAGAAGCTATGACTCAACTTTGCAGCATCCGTGGCCCGAGGGCCTGTCAAACCACACAGCGGCGAGATGGCTTGCCCCACCTGCATGCGGGCCGTTGTCAGGAGCACCGCCAGCCTCGGGCGCGCCGTCCGCAGTGCTGGGAGCGTAGGACGAGCCAGAAGATGAGCCAGACGTGTCATCAGCAGCCACGGGGCTGCTCGAGCGGCTCGCTGCTGCACTGCCGATAGCGCGCACGCGCTGGATCACCCGAGTGCTGTCCTGGGTAACCAGGCCATGTGCATGTGTCTGCGCTGCCGCGTGCGCGGCTTCAGCTGCGGGCGCGGCTGCTGGGTGCGCAGCGCTGCTGTGCACGGTGGGCCCCGGCGCGGGTGCACCGGCCAGGCGCGCTCGCCGCTCGCGCTGTGCCTTGAGGCTGGCCATGCAGGACCTGCCGCGGGTCCGTGGCAATGCGCTTAGACAGGCCAGGCAGGGTTTCAAGCATTGCCACAATGCCATTCCACCCAACCGTTGCAATTCCCTTCTTTGCATCTGCAGAGGCGTCCAACCATCAATTGTTACCACTTTCAGTCATCCTGAAGCGCCATCCTCTCACTTCAGGCCCGACCCCTCCACCCCTTCTTGACATGTGCATGCTTGCCAACTCATGCCTCTTGAGCGCAACAGCGAGCCTATCAATAGCACTTTGCTATACAAGGCGCACGCCTTGTTTGACACACAGGTGCGTAATTCTTGGGGTGACCAGAGCGCCCCCAGCGCGAGGCGGGCGCGCACTTCAGGCCGCCAGAGAACACGTCGAGCGCGTGATACTCGTGGCAGTTGCCACACCAGCGCTGCGGCTCGCCGCCGCGCAGCACCGCGGGGCACTGGTAGTGCGCAGCGCACAGGCAGGACTCCAGGTGGCAAAACTTGACGAGCTGTGCATTGCAGGCCTCCACGCCGCACACGCGAGGGCCAAACACTGAGCGCCTTCTGATGTATGCTCCATCATGCAGCACGGGCAGATCAGCGAGCTCGGGCGACGCCGTGCCGCCTGCGCGCCAGCTCGCCCATGGGATCATGCACGGCACTGGCTTGAGCGGAGGTCATGAGAGCGCACAGCAGCGCCCTGGCATGCTGGTGAAGCGGTGACCCAGCGCAAGGTTGCCGCCCGCGCCCTCCAGTGCATACGCCTCAGGGGCCAGCAGCACTCCAAGACATGGCAGCGCTGCAAGCAGCAGGCCTGCTTGGCCACCTGCATGCAGGCCGACGCCAGCAGTGCCGTCAGACTCGCGGGCGCTGTCTTCGAAGCCGGAGGTGTCTGAGCCAGATGTGTCAGTCACACCAGCTGCCGTGCGGCAGTGCGAGCGGGCCGCTGCTGCGCCGCCAACATGGCGCACGCACTCAGCGGGCGACGACGCGGGCGCCGCCTCATGGTCGGAGAAGGACAGCGCGGCGTCAGCGCCGCCGGCGGCGCGCCCGCATCGGCCCTGGGACATGTGCAGGGAGACCTGAGCAGGTACACTCAAGTGCGCTGCAGCTGCGGACGCAGCCGCTGGATGCGCATTGCCCCTGCGCCTGGCCACGGCTGCCCAGGCCGCGCGCGCCTGACGCTCAGGTCGCGCCTTGAGACTCCCGGCCGCACTGGCGCGGCGCGCTCGATGCTTGCGCCGCGCCTTGCGGTGCGTCTTGAGGCTGGCTGCGCAGCTCCTGCCGCGACTGGGTGCGCGTCAGTGAGACCTTAAACTTTTGCCATACGGAGTCATGCCTCTGACAACAGGCCATTGAGGCTAGGAGCAGTGGAACACCTTGCTACAAGCGCGTTTGGAAGTTGTGATAGAGGCGGGTCAGTCCTGCGGAAGCGCCAGACAAGCGCGCTGCAAGCGCGAGGCAGGCGCACACCTGCGGCTGCCAGAGAATGCTCCGAGCCCGTGGAAGCAGTGGCAGCGCTTACACCAGCGCTGCCGCACGCCGCCGCGCAGCACTGCGGGGCACTTGATGTGCGCGGCGCACAGGCGGGCCCGCAGGTGTTTCTTTGTGACGAGCTGCGAGGCGCATCCCTCCACGCCGCACGCGTGGGGTCGGTTGCTTGTTACGTGCCACTCCTCAAGCACGGGCACGTCGGCGTGGCTGTGTGGCGCCATGCCATATGCCAGTGCAAGGTGAGCCGAAGCGCGCCGGGTGCTATGTTGCCTTGGATGTCGTCAGGCTCAGGTCAGAGGCCGGTGTGGTGTTAGCATTGAGTACAGCACGACATGGGCCGCCTGCGCCAACGAAGCGCCCCCGCCACTCCTGAGGAATGTGAGCGCAACGGGTGCAGCGTGAGCCGGGCAAGGCAAGGCTGCGCGAGCAGCCCAGGGCTGCGTACAGGCGCACCGGGTGCAGGTAGTTGTTCCAGAGGAGGAGGCGCTGGCGCTTCTGTGATGACAGCGAGCTGTTTGGCGCAGGAGCTTTATATCTCGGCAAAAGCACAGGTCCTGCTCGCCAGGTGACGCCGGAGCGAACCACCGCAATCGCTCGCACTTTGGTCCAGGTCTTTACTTTTTCAGAGTAAAGAGTAGCTTAGTGTTAGGTGTAACAGAACATGATTATGCAAAAAATGCAGAAATTGCTGTATGCACACAGCCAGCTTGACTGTAGTTTGCTTGTTTCAGCTTCATCACCTGTCTGGCAGCCGCCATGTGAAGGCTGGGCGCCTGAGCAGCCAGAGCTAGCCTAAGGCCCAGACTTGCTCCAGCTCTATAGCAGGGTACGTCTCTGCGTGAGCTTCACTTACACAGCTCGCACTGACAAACAACATAAGCTTTTTGGCAAGCGTTCCTTGAAGCAGTGCTTAGTGTGGCAGCCCGGCACTGTGCATGTACACTTGTCAGGCACTTGCCGCTTGCACCTGTTGCGCACCTAGCACATGGCCACGCGCAGAGGGCTGAACCCCCGGTAGGTGTGAGCTAATTGATACACACTGTATTTGCTTTTACTGTTTGACTGATAGAGGAAGCCAACAAATGCAAGACTCCACAGTTTAGCGCATGGCTGAGCCATGCAAGCCCCACTCCTCCCTTTACAGACGACTGCATGGCTGAGCCACGCGGCTGGCAGGCCAGAACTATTCACCATGCACCCGCATCTGCTCCAGCTCGTAAGTGCGCGCAAGCTGCTGCAGTCCTGCCTGATGGCACCTGGGCCGTCCGCGCATGCGCTCCGACTAACGCGCCTGAGCGCGCACCGCCAGCGCCCGCCGCACATGCACCTCACCGGGTTGCCGGCGCGGCCCGCCTGCAGCGCAGGGGCAAACTGGCAGCACTCGACGCAGCAAGCTGCAAGGCAGCCGCGTCTGCCCCTGTCTTGCCGACGCACACATGCTCCGCCGCGCGTGGTCGCGGCCACTGCCCCACAGCCGGCCTCACACGCGTTTAGATTGCTGCTGCGGAGACCGATGGTGCCCCCGCCATTGGCCGCTCGGCCTTGCCGCCTGTGCGTGCTGCGCCAGGTTGGCCCCAAGCCCATATCATCGGCCACATCGCGCCCGCACGACTGTAGAGCGGCGACGGCGCAGGGTGCGCTGTGCGCCCGGCACCTCCGGACAATGTGTACACTGGGCCTGTCTCCCGCGCGCGCGCGCCGCGCTGGCCGCTTGCCGGCATCCCTGTGCGCCCAGCATTGGCGAGGGGCACGGCCGCCGCGCCGCTGGCGCTGCGCACGCGCCCGGCGGACACCCACGAGAGTGCCGCCCCATGCCGTCCAGCGGCGCGCGCCGGCTCGGCGGGCGCTGCCCGGGGCCCCCGCTGCGTGCCCAGCTGCGCCGCCGACACCAGCAGGGCGTCCGTGTTGCGCGCGGCCCTGTCGGCTTCAGTGCGCGCGGCCGCGGCGCCGCGCGCCTGAGCCTCCGGCTCAGCGGGCAGCCGCGTGCCCCGCTCCTTGAACGCGGCATCCGTGCCCTGGCGCAGGCACAGGCAGCAATGCTGCATTCCGGCAGAGCAGAAACATGTCAGCGCCCTGGCGTGATGCAATGTCCTCGGCTGTGACAGGGCAGAACCATAAATCAACCATGGTTTTGGCGGGCTGTGCCCTTGTCAGCAACGTGCGGCATGCACCGCCGCGCCGTAGACCATGCCAGGAGCCCCGGCGGGCACGCTCTGCAGCTGCTCGGCACACTGGCGCACTGCTTGTTGCGAGGGTGGACATGAACAGCCATAACAGGGCATGGCGGCCTGCTGCGCTGTCTACTGTGAAACGTGAGCCCCTGCGCCTGGTCTCAGGGTGTGCACTCACCCGCCGGACGCCCAGCGCCAGGGCCTCGCGCACGGCGGCCTCCCTCTCCTCGCGGCGCGCCTGGTCCAGCGCGGCCAGCCGCTGCTCGGCTGCCGCCTCAGCCTCAGCGCGCGCATCGGCGCGCGCTTGGTGCACCTGGGCAGAGGGTAATGCTTAGTCAGCAGAGCGTGGCCCTTATGGAGAGACAAGCTTGCCTCCACTACCGCAGGCCCCATGCTGCCACGCACAGAGCATGAACAGCCTCTCGCTCCCACGGTGTGTCGCACACATGCACTGCTGGCTCAGGCGTTTCGTTGCAGCCAGCTGCCTCGCATCCACGACAGGCTGCGCGCCTGCTTGGCGAGCTCCGCGCGCTCGCGCGCCAGCGCCGCGGCGAACCGCTGCTCGGCCGCCGCCTCCACGTCATCAAGCGCCTCGGTGCGCGCGAGCAGCACCTAGGCGCACTGACTGGGTCAGTTGAGCATGCATGTCATGAGCAGGATGGGATGGTGCCTGAACAGTGCCTCACGTTCACGAGTAGATGCCCCAGGCTGCCACACGCATCACTTTTGCAGCCATATAAGTCACAGTTCTTCAAGTGTCGGCTCTGCGGGAGCAGGCTAAGGCTGTGGCCGGCCAAGTGATGCGGGTGCACGATGTTCTGCGCGCCTGCTTGACAAGCTCCGCGCGCTCAAGCGCCAGCGCCGCGGCAATGCGCTGCTCGGCCGCCGCCTCCGCCTCGGCGCGCGCCTCGGTGCGCGCTTGGTGCACCTAGGCGCAACTGCTTTGTGAGCAAGGCATCATGTGCAGGACAGGCGCTTCCGTGTACTGCAGCTCATCTCCATCACCGTTGCCCAGGCTGCCACGCGCATGGCATGCAAAGCGGCTCCACTCGCACTCGGTTGCACAAGCAGTGCAACAGTGCCAGGCAGGCTATGTCAGTGCAGCAGCTATCCCTGTTGCCATACATGCACAGCCTGCTGCGCGCCTGCTTGTTGCACTCCGCGCGCTCGAGCGCCAGCGCTGCGGCAGTGCGCTGCTCGGCTGCTGCCTCCGCCGCGCGCGCCTCAGCATGCGCTTGGCCCACCTGGGCATATTAAGTCGATTAGCAGGGCCTGGCGCATGTTGGGAAGACAAAAAAAAATCTCACCGGCTGAGTTGCGCTATAATGTGCCCCAAGCTATCACATTTGCACTGCGTGCGAGCGGTCTCAACCATGGTCCAACGCATGCACATTCTGCAAGACCAAGCCAGGGCAGTGCGTCGCTGCTGCGCTGCCGCACAGATGCAATGAGCTGCAATGAGTTGCACCTGCTTGTTGAGCTCCGCTCGCTGATGCACCAGCGCCGCGGCAAAGTGCCGCTCGGCTGCCGCCTCCGCCTCAGCGCGCGCCTCGGCGCGCGCTTGGTGCACCTAGGCACGAGTGCTCAATCAGCAAGGTGCGCACGCTGTGAGGCACGCTTTCCGTGTCTGCCAAGCTCACCACGGCATGCCTCATGCTGCCCACATGCATGGCAGTAATAAGTGGGTTCACTCTCACTCGATTTTTCAAACTGACCGTGCGAGAGCAGTCTGCTGCACTGCAGCGAACCGCCGGACAAAGTCCTAAGCAGCGCGCCTGCTTGGCCAAGTCCGCGCGCTCTTGCGCCAGCGCCGCCGCATAGCGCGGGTCCGCGCTGCGCACGCCCAGACGGCGCAAGGCCGCGCGCGCGTCTCCTCCGTCGGCGTCCTCGTCCACCGCCCCACCAGCAGAGCGAGCCTCCGCCTCAGCCGCACCCAGCGCTGCCCCCGCGACGACAGCCGCGTCACCGCTGGGTGCCCCGGCCGCCGCGGCCCTGTGCCGCTTGCCGGGCCTGCCCTCGGACGGCGCTTCGCTGTCATAGGCGCTGCTCCCTGCCGCATCGCGTGCGGCCGCCCGCCGCTTGTTGGCCTTGCGGCGCGCCTTGGCGGCCAGAGCTGCCGTGGCCGGGGCGGCATGCTCAGGGCCGGCAGCACTGCCGCCAGGGCAACCTGAGGCCCACACAGGAGCTTGATTTTAAATCAGAGTTCACACTCGCACTGCAGCAATGAGAAGACACAAGGAGTTGGGGCTTAGCAGCACTCTTGACACCATAAGCACAGCCAGGGACAGG
>JAABUV010001468.1_pt1 | contig 34193 bp, 30 predicted proteins | sample 5559971 | NCBI WGS metagenome assembly JAABUV01 (sample SAMN10711881, study PRJNA513362) | rock metagenome | isolation source: Antarctica rocks | place: Antarctica: Victoria Land, Knobhead nord | collected 2015-12-19
ATGGGCTTCGACGCCGCCGCCATGACCGCCGACGCGCCCCGTGTTCTGCGTGGCGCGCGCCTGTTCTGCACCGTCATCCCCTCCCCCGTGGTCGTCACGCCCGGCGGCGGGGCGACGGTACGCCTGGCCCTGGACAACGAGGGCGACGCGCCGCTGCACATCCACTCGGTCGCCTCGGACGCCGTGTGGCTGAACCTGCCCAACGGCTTCGCCCCCACGGACCTGGCCCCCGGCGCGGGCGGCGACCTGCTGTGGACGCTGTCGGCGGCCCGGCTCCCGCCCGGCGCGCACACGGCGACGCTGACCCTGCGCTCGAACGACGGCCTGGCGACGGCCGCCCCGCCGCCCGGCGCGGCCTGGCCGGAGCGGTCGGTGACGGTCCCGGTCCAGGTCCGGGGCGACGCGGGCGATGGCGAGGAAGCGACGCCCCGGAACACCGCCGCGAGCGGCGTTCCGCTGGCCGAGAAGCTGCCGCACCCGGACGCCGCCGGGCACACAGCCTCCGCCGGGCACACGGGCGACCACGCCGGCATCGCCTGCACCCAGGACCCCGACCCCGGCCTGGTCCGTTACGGGCAGAACGGCGTCGTGCATCTGGGCGTCCAGAACATCGGCCCGGTCCGCCTGCGCCTGGACAAGATTCGCACCCGCCCCGCCTGGCTGCTCTACCCCGGTGAGTTCCGCGGCCTGTGGCTGGAGCCGGGCGAGACGCAGTATTTGGGCTTCTCCCTGCAAGGCGGCAAGCTGGCCGGCGGGGACTACAAGGGCGGGGTGACGTTCACGACGAGCACACTGACCGACTCGCTGCTCGGGCCGCAGCCCATTTGGCGCGAACTGTCCTGCGCCGTCCGCGTCCGCGTCGTGCGCGGCGGCGACGCCCTCCCCGGCGGGCTGGGCCGCGCCGGCTGCGCCCCGCTCGTGCTGGCCGCGGCTTCAACGCTGGGGCTGCTGGCCGCCTGGCTGCTGCGCGGGGCGCTTTAAGTACGGCGGGGACGAGGGGCGAGGCCCGACGCCGGCCTGCGGATACTGCCCGTCCAGACCGACCAACCGAATATTCGGCCTGCGCCTCACTTGACACCCTATGAAGACACTGCTGGCGGCGTTCATCGCGGCACTTATCCTCACACTCTCTGCCGCGGCCCAGGACGCGCCCGCCGGGCCGTCTCCCGCGCAGATCGCAGCCGCAATCAAGCTGCTGCGACACAAGACGCTGATTTTAGTCTTCGACGTCACCCAGAGCACGCGGCATGGGGGCATCTTTACCCAGGAGCGGGCCGCCTCGGCGACGCTGCTGCGGCAGGGGTGCTCGCCCGGCGACCGCGTGATCCTGCTGCCCTTCGGCACGGGCTACCGCACGGCGTTCGACACGACCCTGCGGCAGCCGTCCGACGTGGACGCGCTGATCGACCAACTCCCCACCGCGCCCGCGCCGGGCCGGGGCACGAACATCCGCTGGCCGCACCACGAGGCCCTGAAGCGCATCGCGCGAGGTAATCTCTGCCCTGCCGTCGTTGTCCTGCTGACCGATTCGTTCAACGACCGGCCCGATCTCAGTGACCCTAACTATCCCAAGTACCGCGCCTACTACACGCTCAAGGGCCTGACGGTCTACCCGGACACGCCCGAGAACCGGGACTACGTGCGGCTCCTGCGCGCGCTGACGGCTAAGGGCTGCCTGCACCAGTACGGCGTCGGCGTCGCCCTCGCCCCGGACGGACGCCCCATCGAGCGCCTGCCGGTCGGGCCGGGCCAGGGCGATACGGACGCGGGCACAACGACCCAGGCCCCGACCGTTTTGGCCCCGACCGGGTCGGGCGGCGCGCACTCGCTCCTGCCTCTGCTGCTCGGCCTGGCGCTCGGTCTGCTCCTGCTGCTGGCGCTGCTGTGGTTTCTGCTGCGCCGCCGCCCCGTCCCCGTCCGCCTGCGGCTGGGCGACACGGGCCTGCCGCGCGACTACCGGCTCCTGCCGGGCGCAAAGCTCGCACTGGGCGGCGCACCGGCGGCGACCGTGGGCAGTCAGGACGTGTTCCCGCTGGCTGGCCTGCCTGCTCCCGCCGCGTTCGTCTTGGCCGCGCCCAATGGCCTCTCGCTCGTCCCCGCCCTCCCGCCCGCTTTGGGCATCGCTCCTCCCTCTGTGTTCCACAACGGCCTCCCCGTGCAGCAGCCCGCCCCGCTGCGCGCGGGCGACGAGGTGCGCGTCTCCGTACCCCCGTCCGACGTCGACGCCGGGCGCGAGCACCGCATCCGCGTGGAAGACCCGTATGGGCGGGCGTTCTGAGACGCTACCCGCCCTCCCCGCGAACCTTCTGCAACCTTTTCCCCGTAGTTGTGTCAGAATAATGGAGAAGAGGCGCTACCGAGGCCACCCTTCATCCAGTCGCCCCGAGGAGGCCCGCCGCCCTTGAAATTCCTGTCCGTCCGCCTTGTTCTCGTCTGCATTCTCCTCTTCGCGGCTCTGACCGTCAGCGTATCCGCTAAGCCGCCTACACTAGCACCGATAACGGACCGGCCCTTGCCGACGGAAGCCAAGATCAACCAGCCCCAGGAGCTTGCGCTGACGTACCAAGGAGACACACCCACAAAGCTTTCGCTCATCGTCCTGACGCCGCTCGGCGAGATCGTCACTGTACCCGGCAAAGCATCTCCCGCCGACACAACGGGCGACGTCTCGGTCGTCTGGCCGTACACCCCCGGCGAGAGCGGCGAGTACCGCTACCATTTCGAGGCCCAGGCGGGGGACATCGGGGGGGTCCGCTACCCTAGCTCGCCTGCCGATGACTTTCAGTTCGTCGTGGCGAATCCGCTAATTCGGTATGCCATCTCAGGCGCAGGACTGCTGACTTGCCTCCTGTTGCTCCCGTTCGTCTCCTACGTCGCCACGCGCAGCCTCAACCAGCGCGGGGACGCGGCGACGGCGGCCCGCATCTCGCTGCTGATCGGCACCGTGGCGTTCGTCGGGCTGCTCGTGTTCGTCTGGACGCAGAGCAGTACCGAGTATCACTGGCTGGGTCTGGCGCTGGGCGGTGTGCTCCTGCTGGCCGTGCTCGTCGGCCTGTTCACCCGCCGCCGGGCGATATGAGGAGAAGCAGAATGACCGTAACACTGGAGTTGAAACCGGGGGCGGAAGCAGCGGCCAGGGCCGAAGCGCAGTCGCGCGGGGTTGTGGTGGAAAACTACCTGCAAACCCTGTTGGAGCAGACGCTCCCCGCCCCGCCAGAGGACCTGGAGAGCCTCCGGCGGCGGCGGGTGGAAGTCCTGAGCCGGCTTCAGGGGAAATATGCCGGACTCGCTGGCGGCGGCGAGGAGTTCGCCGCCTGGAAGGCGGAAGAAAAGGTGCGCGAGGAGCGGCACTGGCCGATACACAATTGAAAAAGTCACTGCTCCTTATTATTGTTGCCCTTGCTTGCGGTAGCCTGCTGACAGCATGGTTTGTCCATGGTGGTCTAGCCACACATGATGCCGAAGAGAGACTCGTCTGCGCGGCTTTGGGCGGCATCGGGGCGGCAATAATCGCACCGTTTTATGGCCTCCTCCGGGGCAGAGCGCCGATCTGGATTGCCTTCTCATTCGTCGCCGGTGTTTTGCTCTGTGCAACGGGATTAAATGCGTGGGCATGTCAGATTTCTGGAACGGATCAGGTTCACTTTTATGATCACTGGTTTGTGGCGCTGTTTTCAATACCGGGGTTGGCGGCCCTCATTCGGCAGCAACGTTTGCGGAAGCTAACGGAACAACAAGTAACTCTCCAGGAAGAAGGGGTTTGGCCGTCCCCGCCCACGACTCGCGGATGATGACGACGCGCTCAGGACGAACAGAACACCCATGGCAGACAACACACAGGCAAACACGAACGGCGCGGCGGCGTCCACGACCGGAGCGCAGGCGGAGGACGGGCGGCTGCGGGGGATTTCGCGGTCGCTGATCGTCGGGGTCGGCGGGACCGGGCACCAGATCATGCTGGACATCCGCAAGCGGCTCGTAGACAAGTACGGGGCGCTGGACAAGCTGCCCATCGTCTCGTTTTTGCTGCTGGACACCGACCAGGCCATTTTCGGCAAGAACCCCGACTATGACGACGAAGTCAACCTGGACACGGCGGACAAGATACACACGTCGGTCCACGGCGTCGATTCGCTCCGCAAGAACCTGCGCGAGCACCCGCACCTGCGGACCTGGCTCGACCCGCGCGTCCTGACCGGCGACATCGACCAGGGCGCGGGCGCGGTCAGGGCGCGCGGGCGGCTGGCTTATTTCTGGAACTACGCGCAGATCGCGCGGCGTCTGGAAGAGCAGATGTTGCAGATCACCAAGGATTCGAGCAAAGAGACGGCCATTCGGAACGGGCTACAGGTCGGCGAGGGCATCACGGTCTACATCGTCGGGTCGTTGCTCGGGGGCACCGGCTCGGGGATGTTTTTGGACCTCACCTACACCGTGCGGAACAAGTTCAAGTCGCAGCGGATGCTGGAAACCGTGGGCATGTTCTCGATCCCGCCGAACTCCGAGGCAGTCGCCGTGGACAACCGGCCCAACGCCTACGCCGCCCTGCTGGAACTCAACCACTACACCGACGCCACGACGACGTTCTCGGCCCAGTACCAGGCCGACATCCCGCCGATGGAGGACGCCGACCCGCCGTTCCGCTACACCTATTTGGCCGACACGTCCTCGCCCGCCGCGCAGCTCGACTCGGTCAAAGACCTGGTCGAGATGATCGGGCACTCGATATTTTTAGACTTGACCTCGGAGTTCCAGCGGCAGAAGAAGTCCAACCGGAACAACTTCGACCAATTTCTGATCACGACCGACGGGCTGGGCTGCCCGCAGAACTACATGGGCTTCGGGCTGTCCGCCATCGCGTTCCCCAAAGACAAAGTGATGACGGCCTGCGCGAACCGCCTGGCCGGTGACATCGTCCGGCGCTGGACCACGCCGCTGGAACGGACGGTCAACCTGGGCGCGTTCACGGATCAAGAGCTGGGGCGGCTGGGCCTGACGCCCGAGGCCGTGCAGCGGCAGGTGCTGACCGGCAACTCCGAGACGGGCGAGACGTTGCGCGACGGCGCGATGGCCTTCTGGCAGGCCGTGGACCGGCAGTATCTGACCGCCTACCCCGGCCACGGCAACGTCGTCGCCTATCTGTTGACACGCCAGCGCGAGGCCGAGGCGAAGGTCGCGGACACGGACCCGAACCCGGACCTGCTCGCCAAGCGGCGGGCGAACGTGGGCGAGTCGGTCTATCAGATTCAGCAGAACCTGGGCGCGGCGATCCGGGCCAAAGAAAAGGCCTTGCGTGAATGGGTGTCGGCGCGGGTCAACGACCCGAACCACCGGCACACGGTCGCGGCGGGCGCTTTGGACACGATGGCAGAGCGGTTCCGGGGCTATGTCACCCAGATGGAGAAGCGGCAGGACGAGCTTTTGGGCGGCTCGCTGCCGCTGGGCAAGGCGCGCGACGAGGCGTTGCAGCAGATCGGACGGCACGCCGGGGACTTCATGCTGGGCCTGATCGCCACGGCCAAGCGGCGCGAGATCGACGAGCAGAAGGACACCTATCTGGCCGCCGCCCGGCGGCAGGACGCCGAGGCGCTGGACCTGAAGGCGGCGGGCGCGGCCATCGTCTTCTATCGGCAGATGCTCGACGCCGTGGCCGTTCTAAGGGCCGAGATGGACCGCTACGTCGAGCGCATGGAGGCGCTGCGGGCGCGCTTCGAGCGGGCCGAGCGTCTGGCCGTGCAGGAACCCGTGGACGTCAACGGCGAGGTGCTGTTCGATCCGGGCCGGCGCGAGACGGACCCGCACACGGGGCAGGACCGCTACGTCGGCGGCGACATCGACGACCGCTACGGCTTCTACGTCGGGGCGGCGGCGGACCCGGCAAACCCCGTCGTCAACAACCTCATCGCCGACATCCTGCGGACGCTGGGCACCCAGAGCGACTTGTGGGGCGTCCGCGACGGCGACATGGCGCGTCTGAGCCAGGTGATTTTAGACAACGCGCGCGGCGTCTTCGCACCGGTCGCCGACGAAAGCGTGTTGGACAAATTCTACGCCAAATACGGCTTAGAAACGGACCGCACGGTCCAGACCCTGCGCCGGGTGGCCGCGCTGTCGCAGCCGTTCCTGCACCTCCAGGAGAACGCGCCGAACTACGCGCATAACCTGAACAAGGAGCAGACCATCGTCGGCGTCCTGCACGGCGCGGCCCCCCGGACCGAGAGCGAGCAGCGGTTCGCGGCCATGCTGACCGAGTCGGTGCAGAACGTCAAGGACCAGCAGATCACCAACTCCAACGAGCCGGAGCAGGTGCTGTTTCTGCGCGAGCGGGCGGCCTTCCCCCTGAGACTCTTGCAGGGCATGGACTCGTACCGCTACGCCTACGACCAGGTGAAGGCGCAGGGCGCGGCAGCGAACCCCATCCACACGCGCACGGACGTGAGCGACTGGGTGCGGATCTCGCCGCCGTCGTCCGAGGACCAGAAGGCGGCCTGGCGGGCGTTCGTGGTCGGCTGGGCGTCGGGCGTGATCGGCGAGGAGCGCGAGACGCGGTACACCAGCGTCGGCACACGGACCGAGACGCGCTTCACGGCGAGCTACGTGGACAAGTTCGGGATGCCCAAGTCCGACTCGCTGGGCGGGTTCAACCGGGTCGAGTCGCCCGTTGCGGGCTTCAAGCCTGAGGCGGGCGGGGCGGACCGGCCCCCTTTGGAGGCGCGCGACGTCGTGCAGCGTTTGTGCGACGACCGCCGGATGCAGGCCCAGGTCGCGCTGGCGACCGACGAGCGGCTCCGGGCGGAAGGCCCGAAGACGCTGGGGAACCGCCTGGTGGCCCACGCGAACGCCCAGAAGGCCAACTGGCCCCCGGCGTTCTATGACGCCTACTACAAAGTCCTGTCGGGGTACTTGGAGGAGATCAATTACGCGGCGGATGGGGAGGCACCCGCGCCGGGGCCGAACCTGACGCCGGCCATCATCCCGGCTGTGGCCGAGGCGACCGGGGCGGCTCAGACCGCCCCGGCGGTGGCAGCGCCTGCGGCCCCGGCGCGGACGCTGCGGGAGCGGCTGGTCGAGCTGAAAGGGCTGCTGGACGACGGCATCGTGACGCAGGCGGAGTTCGACGCGCGGCGGCGGGAGATCCTGGCGGAGGTGTGAGGGATTTGGGGGCGGAGGGCAGGGCAATAGGAACCCCTCCCCGGCGGCAAGCCAGCGCCCTGTCCCCCGGAACCCCGCTGCCCCCATCTCTGTTAGAATCAGAATGCGACACGCCGCACCCGAATCAGCAAGGAGCAAGCACGTGAGACGAAGTCTGTCTTGGTGGCACAAAGCGTGTCTGGGCACCGGACTGGCCCTGGCGGCGGCCACGCTCGCCGCGCCGCCCGCGCTCGCGGGGCCGCTGGACGTGCTGACGCAGCACGGCAACAACGCCCGGACCGGGGCGAACCTGCGCGAGACGGCCCTGAACACCGCCGACGTCAAGCCGCAGACGTTCGGCAAACTGTGGACGCGGGACGTGGACGGATACTTGTACGCGCAGCCGCTGTACGTCCAGAACCTGGCACTGCCCGGCCAGGGCCTGCACAACGTCGTCTTCTGCGCCACGGCCCACAACAGCGTGTATGCGTTCGACGCCGACGACCCGAAGGCCGCCGCGCCGCTCTGGAAGATCAATCTGGGGCCGAGCGTCCCCGCCGCTGAGGTCTACACGACCCAGTGGACCGACATGGTGAACGAGATCGGCATCACCAGCACGCCCGTGATTGATCTGCCGGGCAGGACGATCTTCGTCGAGACCAAGAACAAAGAAAACGGGACATACACGCAGCGGCTGCACGCGCTGGATTTGGCGACGGGGCAAGAGAAGCCGGGCAGCCCGGTCCTGATCCAGGCCACCGTGCGCGGGACCGGCGAGGCCAGCGTGAACGGCGTGGTGGCGTTCGACCCCGTCAAGCAGCTCCAGCGGCCCGGCCTGCTGCTGGTGAACGGCGTGGTCTACCTGGCGTTCGGCAGCCACGCGGACGCGGCCCCGTTCCACGGCTGGATTCTGGGCTACGACGCGCGGACGATGAAGCAGGTGTGCGTGTTCAACACGACCCCGAACGGCGCGGAGGGGGCCATCTGGCAGGCCGGCATGGGCATGGCCGCCGACGAGGCCGGCGACATCTTTGCGATGACCGGCAACGGCTCGTTCACAGCCGGCACGGGCGGCACGGACTATGGGGACACGTTCCTGCGCCTGCGCCCGTCGGGCGGGACCCTGGCCGTACGGGACTATTTCACGCCGTTCAACCAGGACGATCTGAACGCCCACGACACGGACGTCGGCGGCTCGGGGCCGCTGCTGGTCCCGGACACCGACCTGATCATGGGCGGCGGCAAGGCGGGCGTCCTGTACGTGACCCACCAGGGCAAGCTGGGCCACTTCAAGGCCGACTCGGACTCGCAGATCTCGCAGTCGTTCCACCTGGAGGGGGCGGAGAACATCCACGGCTCGCCGGTCTTCTGGGACGGCCCGGCCGGGCCGCGCGCCTACATCTGGGCGGAGTTCGACCACCTCAAGGCGTTCCGGCTGGTCCAGGGCGTGTTCCGCACCACACCCGAGATGCAGTCCGACATCGCCGCGCCGACGGGGATGCCGGGCGGCTTCCTGTCGGTCTCGGCGGACGGCGGCAAGGCCGGCACGGGCATCGTCTGGGCCTGCCTGCCGTTCGACCAGAACGCCAATTGGGTGACGGTGCCGGGCGTCGTCCGCGCCTACGACGCCTCGGACCTGACCCACGAGATTTGGGACTCGAAGATGAACGCGGGCCGGGACGACGTGGGCATGTTCGCCAAGTTCTGCGCCCCAACGGTCGTCAACGGCCGGGTATACGTCTCGACGTTCTCGAACCAGCTCCAGGTGTACGGGCTGCTCGACGGCATCCTGCCCGCCCTGGACAGCGTCTCGGCCACGGCCAAACATGTCGTCATCCGCTACAAAAAGCCCGTGGACCCCGTTTCGGCGGCGCGGCCCGCGAACTACGCCCTGGACAACGGCGCGCGCGTCCTGCGGGCGTCACTGGACGGGGACAAGAAGACGGTGTACCTGGCGACGACCCCGCTGCTCCCCGGCGTCCAGTACACGCTGACGGCGGGCGGCGTCCGCGACCGCGCCAACCCGAAGCTGCGCCTGCCCTCGGCCACCCATGCCTGGCTGCGCCCCGGCGCGGCCACGGCCCGGCGGTAAGCGGCGTCCACCCGGCGCGTCTCAGCGCGCCGGCGGGATTCCCGGCCCTTGACATTCCCTCCCCCGCGTGTCATACTCCGCAAACTACTTTGTGAAATAAAGTGACAAGCGGGGTAAGATGGTGACATCCAAAGACGCAGAAGACTACCCGGACCAAGACGCAGAGAAAGAAACATCGCGCATGGAGAGCCAGACCACGCTGCTTGAGGGCATCAACAGCCCCACCGACATCAAGCGCCTGTCTCCCGACCAGTTGCGCCAACTGGCGGGCGAGATCCGCACCTACCTGACGGAGACGGTCGCCAAGACGGGCGGGCATCTGGCCCCGTCGCTGGGCGTGGTCGAGCTGACGCTGGCCCTGCACAAGGTCTACGACATCCCCCAAGACAAGCTCATCTGGGACGTCGGCCACCAGGGCTACGTCCACAAGATTCTGACGGGCCGGCGCGAGCGGCTGTCGACGATCCGCCAGCACGGCGGGCTGTCGGGCTTTCTGCGGCGCGACGAGTCGGAGTTCGACCTGTTCGGGGCGGGCCACGCTTCGACGTCCATCTCGGCGGCGATGGGGTTCGCCAAGGCGCGGGACTTCCGGGGCGGCAGGTCTTCCGTGCTCGCGCTGATCGGCGACGGGGCGCTGACCGGCGGACTGGCGCTGGAAGGGCTGAACAACGCCGCCGCCGACGGGACCGACATCACCATCGTGCTCAACGACAACGAGATGTCCATTGCGGAGAACGTCGGCGCGCTGGCGACCTATCTGTCCAAGCTGCGCATGGAGCCGCTGTACCAGGCGGGCGAGAACACGGCCAAGCGCGTCATCGCCGGGCTGCCGGTCGGCAGCGGACTGATGACCAAAGCCGCCAAGGCCGCCAAGCATACGGCCACGCATTTCGCCACGCCCGCGCACACGGGCCTGCTGTTCGAGGAGATGGGCTTTACCTACATCGGCCCTATCGACGGCCACAACGTCGAAAATTTGATTAACGTCTTCCGGCACGTCAAACGGCTCAAGGGGCCTGTGCTCGTTCACGTGCTGACCGTCAAGGGCAAGGGCATCCCGTTCGCCGAGGCGAACTCGCGGACTTACCACGGGCTGGGCCGGTTCAGCCCGGACGACGGCCGGACCGAGCCGAAGGCACCGGGCGTGACCTACACCGATGCGTTCGTTTCGGCCCTGAACGACCTGGCCGAGACCGACGACAAGATCGTCGGCATCACGGCGGCGATGCCGGACGGGACCGGCCTGAACAAGTTCGCCAAACTCCACCCGGAGCGGTTTTTTGATGTCGGCATCGCCGAGCAGCACGCGGTCGTGTTCGCGGCGGGCCTGGCCGCCGAGGGCTTCAAGCCCGTCTGCGCGATCTACTCGACATTTTTGCAGCGCGCGTATGACCCGATCATCCACGACGTCGCCTTGCAGCACCTGCCGGTGCGGTTTTTCCTAGACCGGGCGGGCCTGGTCGGCGACGACGGCGGGACACACCACGGCGTCTTCGACCTGTCCTACCTGCGGTGCGTCCCGAACCTGGTCCTGATGGCCCCTCGGGACACCGACGAGATGCGGGCGATGACCCGCTTCGCCCTGGCCTACGAGGCCGGGCCGATTGCCGTGCGCTACCCGCGCGGCGGCAGTGTCCCTTCCCCCGAAAGCGAAACGCCGAGAGAAGAGATAGAACTGGGGCGGGCCGAAACGCTGCGCGAAGGGCGCGACGTGGCACTCGTCGGCCTGGGCGCGGGCGTCGAAATCGCGCTGGATGCCGCCGACCGGCTGGCTGCGGAGGGCGTCCGGGCGACCGTTGTCAACGCGCGCTTCTGCAAGCCGCTGGACGCCGCCACGGTCTGTGAGGCCGCCCGGCGCTGCGGGGCGGTCGTGACGGTCGAGGACGGCGTGACCACGGGCGGCTTCGGCTCCGCCGTGCTGGAAGCACTGGCCGACGCGCGCGTCCTCGTGCCGACGGCGCGGGTGGGCCTGCCGGACGAGTTCATCGAGCACGGCCCCGTTTCGACGCTGCGCGAGCAGGCCGGGCTGACAGCCGAAGAAGTGGTTTCGCGCGCCCTGGCCCTGCTGCCGCCCCGACCCGCCGCTCGGACCAACGGCACGGGGACGGGCGGTGCGGAGCGGCTGGCCGGAAAAATCCCGGCGGGGGCAGTCTCCTAAGTGGCGCGCAAAGGGCGCAGAACGGCTCCCGCCGCAAGCCACACCGGCGCAACGAGTCCGTGGGCGGCCTACGCCGCCGTGGGATTAGCCTGTGCCGGGTTGGGGGCAGGCGGGACATACCTCGCCCTGCGCCCCGCGCTGGCCCAAGCGACGGTCAGCCGTGCGGCGGACGCGCAGGCGGCGCGCGAGGCGGGGGACGCCTACGAGAACCTCCAGCAGTGGCCCCAGGCCATCCAGGCTTATACCCAGGCGATCAGCGCGGGTGTGGACAACCCGGATATCCGCACGGACCTCGGCGTCGCCTACTTCAAGTCTCAGCAGCCGCAGAAGGCGCTGGAGCAGTACGCCCGCGCGCAGGGCGAAAACCCCGGCCACGAAAACAGCCTCTTCAACGAAGGCAGCGCCTACGCCGTGCTCGGCGACAATGCGCGGGCCGTCGCGACTTGGCAGCAGTACCTCCAGCACTTCCCCCAGGGCCAGCACGTCGCCGACGCCAAGAACTTCATCGCCACCGTCCAGTCGCCCGGCCCGGCTCCTGCGACGCCTAAGCCGTAGCCAGGACGCCGCGCGGTGCGGCAGATTTCGTCAAGGCGGTGCCTACCCCTACTGCGCGTCCGGGTGCCACAACCGGAAGTCCGCCGCCGCCACGCCGGGGGGCGGCGTGATCACCGCCGCGTAGCGCAGCCACTTCATGTGGCCGTCGAAGGACCCCACGTTCAGGCCCCCGTTGTGCCGCCCGTCCGGGGCCGCGAGGCTGAACGAGTCACACGGCGGCGGGTCCGCGAGCAGAGCAGTGTCACGGACCGTCGCGTACCAGCTATCTGTGAACCTGAATGGCTGCGACTGCCAGAGGTTACCGCCGCAGGCGTGTATCCCGTAGCTCTGACCGGGGACATAGGCCACCGTCTCCTCAAACAGCAGGCCCAGTTCGCTCGGGGAGCGCACGTCGGCAAGCGCGATGCCGCCCTGCGGCCCGCTCGTGGTCGCCAGGTTCATGCCGTAGGACGTGAACTGCCCCATCCCTTTGACAGTGTTGGTAGTGACGCCGTAGTCGGGGAAGTCCGGGCAGGTGTAGATGTCTTTGGCGGTGACATAGTAGGTCGTGACGCCCCCCGCCGTCTTCGTCGCCCGCAGGCCGTTTCCGTCGTAGGCGGCGGTGAAGGTGCCGCTGGCTCTGGTGGGGGCCGAAGTCAGCCGGTCCTCGGGGTCGAAGGCGATGGCCGCGCTTTGATAGGTCGTTGGGTTACCGTTGGCGTTGTATCATGCTTGCTTCTCGCTCCAGTTTACAAACACAGACACCTTCAAATGCCATCATTCACTCTTTTCGACTTATAATGCGTTAAATTTTCTGAGGTATTGAATACTGAACTATCGTGAGGAGTGTCGTATAAAAATATAGTGTTTGATAGCATGCACAACTAAGGACGAAACCACTCCTATCAGTATTAATGGCGAATTAAGTAGAAAAAAAGTATAAACTACTGAGAACAAGCTAAACTTGGTTGAATTAGCGGACATATATTCTGCTGTCAGCCAGAGACAAAAAACTACTGTAGGGACCATGCCCCAAAGCACTATCCACCTACGAGCAATGCCACTCATAATAGCGGGGGATACGACCAGTCCAAGTAGGAACATTAAAATTTCTTCTTGTACGTTTAGCGATGCACAAAATTGTGCGGGAGATGTATTAGCATGAGAAACAGCAATTAAAATAGTGGCAATCTGATGAGATAAAGTGTCGTTCATGCCAATAACGAAACTTATACCTGCCAAATTACCAAGAAAAATGCCGGTTACTGCCAATAATATATGATTGGCAGTAACCGTATTAGAAGGGACTTCGTTCTTTTCGGATACCATTGAATATCACAAATCCCTATTTTCCATTTAAGGCATTTTGGATGGCTGTTGAGTTCTGGGAAAATATCGTTCCATTTGGTCCTGGCCGCGCATTAGCAGCCGTACTATTCGTAGGTCCTTTGTTGTATTCAGTCAAAATAATTGCCATCTCATGCTGGGTAAGATCTCCAGGATGGGAGAAGTAGCGATTGGGTCGTGATGCGAGAGAATGCAAATAGTTCCCCGCATCGAGTAACTGGTACTGAGGATGACTTTCATAGAATTTGACATATTTCATTCGCCCAAACAGTGTTGTTCCTCCAGGAATTTGGCTGGGCCATTTCGTCATATCAACAATGCCTAAAGCTGCACCGACCTCTCTAGGACTACCAGAGCTTAGCCAGTGTACGCTTGTATTCGTTCGCGTATGGTTACTGAGGAGTTGATACGCAAACATCTTTCGACTTAGCTCCTCCCTATGGTCATGGACACCTTTTACATTTCCTGCGTACAACTCTCCCCAGACTGCGCCTGCTAACAAGAGTGGCTGAATTCCTGCCTGATTTGCAGCAGCAGTGATCTGATTTCGATATTTTTTTATTGTATCATGTGCTTCCTGCCAATCTAACCCGCTCGGATCCATCTCGTTGACCGGGTTGTCCCCGCAGAACCCGTACAGGTTGGCCCCGCCCGCGTACCCAAGCGGGTCCCGGTTGATGAACCGCCCCGTCCCCGCGTCGTAGTAGCGGTGCGTCAGGCACAGCAGGCCCGTCTCGCGGTCCGTGTAGTAGCCGAACTGCCCACCGAAGCCCGCCGGGTCGTGGGCAATGGTCGTCCGCATGCCCGAGACTTTGTAACCCTGACGCAGCGCCCCGTAGCCCTCGAAGGTGTCCTGTTCCGTGGCCGCGTAGCCCGCCGAGAAGCTGCTCACGTTCTGCCGCTGGACGATGCTGCCTTTTGGTTCCTCACGACGTCAAAATACCTGAGCAGACAGTACTAGCCCGCCGAGGTGAATATGAGGAAACCTAGCATCGCTAGCCAGGTAAGATGCACCGTGCTTTGCTTGAGCAACTCCGGCTTTCCCCTGTGCCGGTTGACGAGGATCAACCAGAGGAACCCCAGCCCAATCAATATGAGGCCCGCCCACAGCATCGCAGACCTCCCCGGCTAACGACCATAATAGGCTTCATACCCTGCCTTCTCCCCGCGGCCAGAGCGGGTTCAGGCGGCTATCATGCATTGTAACGTGCCGCCCGGTCTGTGTCAAGCGGTTTTCGGGCGGGGTGTGATATAATGGGAGCAGTAACGGCGCGGGGGGATCAGGCCGATGGCGGACGATTACGACGGGCAGGGCGGTCAGCAGGATGACGCGGAGCAGGCGGTGGGACAGGCCGCGCCGGAGGAAGTGGACGCGCACCGGGGCCTGCTGGGCGAGGCGATGAGTCATCTGGGCGGACAGGGCGTGGACGTCGGGGGTCTGCTGGGGCAGGCGGGCGTGGGCACGACCGACCCGAGCCGGATGTCGCACGGCGACCTGGTCAGCTCGACCCTGGCTCTGGCGCGGGCGCACCCCGAGGTCATGGCCCAGGTCGCGCAGCGCTTTCCCCAGGCGCAGGGCCTGCTGGGGTCCGTCCTGGGCGGCGCAGGCGGCGGAGACCAGTCCGGCGGGGCGCTGGGCGGGCTGATGGGCCGGCTCGGGCTTTAGCAGTATTCGGACTTCAGCATTTCGGACTTCAGGATTATGCAGACACTCATCGTGACCGGCGGGGCGGGCTTTATCGGCTCCCACTTCGTCCGCTACATGCTCCACAATTACCCCGCCTATTCGCTGGTCGTGCTGGACGCGCTCACCTACGCGGGCAACAAAGAGAACCTGCGGGACGTCTGGGACGACCCGCGTTTCTCGTTCGTCCACGGCGACATCAGCGACGCCGGCGTGGTAGACGAACTGGCCGCCCGCGCCGACGCCATCATCAACTTCGCCGCCGAGAGCCACAACGACCGCGCCATCCTGGACCCCGAGAGCGCCGTCCGCGCGAACTTCCACGGCGTCTTCGTGCTGCTGGAAGCCGCCCGCAAGCACAAGCACACCCGGTTTCATCAGGTCTCCACCGACGAGGTCTACGGCAGTACGGACGGCGTGTTCCGCGAGGGCGACGCGCTGGAGCCGAACCAGCCGTACTCGGCGGCCAAGGCCGGGGGCGAGCTGATGGTGCGGGCGTATCACAAGACGTTCGGGCTGGCGACGACCGTGACACGCGGGTCGAACACGTTCGGGCCGTATCACTACCCCGAGAAGATCATCCCGCTGTTCATCACCAACCTGATTGACGGCCTGCCCGTGCCGGTCTACGGCGACGGGATGCAGGTGCGGGACTGGATGTGGGTGGGGGAGCACTGCCGGGGCATCGACATCGCCCTGCACCACGGGACGCCCGGCGAGGTGTACAACGTGGGCGGGGAGAACGACCGCCCTAACCTGGAGATCGTGCACCTCCTGCTGGGGCTGGTGGGCCGCGACGAGTCGCTGATCCGCCACGTCCAGGACCGTCCGGGGCATGACCGGCGCTACTCGCTGGACTGCGCGAAGATGCGCGGCCTGGGCTACGACCCCTCACCAGAGCGGTTCGAGGAGCGACTGGCCGAGACGGTGGCGTGGTATCGGGCCAACGAGGGCTGGTGGCGGGCGATTAAAGAGCGTCAGGCGGAGTACCAGTCGTTCATGAAGCAGTGGTATGCCGAGCGCCAATGACGGGAGCATCGCCCCTTTCCCGCGTGTGCTGTTCGTCGCCAGCACCCGCAGCCAGGGCGGGATCGAGCGGCACTCGGTCGCGCTTGCCGTCGCGCTTGCGGCGCGCGGCGTTGCTGTCGAGTATGCCTGCCCGCCGGACAGCTTTCTGGCCTCGGCCTGCCGCGAGCGTGGCATCCCCACCCCGCCTTTCACCGTCCGCAACAGCGGCGACCTGCGCGCGGCCCTGTCCCTGGCCCGCACGGTCCGCACCCACCGGGTCGACATCGTCCACGCCCACTCCCGGCGCGACTATGTGGTTGCCGTTCTGGCCGTGGCCCTCGCGCGCGGGCGGGGGCACCAAGTCCGCCTCGTCCTGCACACGCACCTGGTCCGCTCCCTGGGGGAGCCGGCCCGCCTGAGCGGCTGGTTCTTCCGCTGGGGCGCGGACGCCGTCGTGGCCGTCTCCCAGGCCGTGGCCGACCGGCTGGGGGCTGGCCCCGGCCCCCCTATCCACCTGATCACCAACGGCGTGAACCTAGCCGCCTTCGCCCCGCCCGGATCGCCCGCATCCCGTGCACAGAGGAACACCGCCCGGCAGGCGTGGGGCATCCCATTTGATGCCCCGACTCTGGGCATGGTGGGGCGGCTGGACTCCAAAGGCCAGGCCGACCTGCTGGACGCCCTGCCGACCCTGGCCGCGCGGCTGCCGACGCTGCGGGCCGTCCTGATCGGCGCGGAAGGGAGCGAAGGCGCGCGGGCGAAGCTAACGGCGCTGGCCGCTTCGGCGGGGATGGCGGATCGCGTGGTGCTTTTGGGCGCGCGGCCCGACGTCCCCTCCCTGCTGCCTGGCATGGACGTCCTGGTCCACCTCCCGCTCGATGAAGCGTTCGGGCTGGCGCTGGCCGAGGCGATGGCGGCGGGCCTGCCCACAATCGCTACCCATATCGGCGGCTGCCGCGAGGTGGTCCGGGACGGCGTCACGGGCCTCTTGGTGCCGCCCGGCGACGCTCCCGCCCTGGTCGCCGCCCTGCTCCGGCTGCTCGACCCGACTGACGGCGAAGAATTGCGGGCGCAGATGGGCAGGGCAGGCCGCAAAGTCGTGGAGCAGGAGTACGCGCAGGACGTCCAGATCGACCGCCTCCTGACCTTGTACCGCGCCCTCTGTGGGTGGCCTAATTGAAGGGCCTTTAGGTCAGCCGCCTCTAACCCAGTACCACCCGGGCATGGGAGGAAAAAAGATGACCGTTAGCCACTTCTCCTGGGTCAGCATCGGGCTGGCCTTGACCGCCGCGAGCGTTGCTCTCGCGGAACCAGCCGGGGACACTCAACAGCAGGCGGCGAAAGAAATCCAAGCGGCTTATGATGCCGGGCAGGGCAAGATCTCCATCCTCCATTTGCCTTCGGCATGGGTTACGGACGAGCACTCGTTTCACTTCAGCAAAAAAGTCCAGACCGTTGTGCTGAAGGGCAGCATGGCATGGGTCACGGTCTATCAAGACGACAGCGGCGCGGCGACCGACCCGAAGACGGGGGTGCGCCACCTGATCAGAGACACATTCACCTACAAAGACACCTGGAAGCATACAGGACGGGGCTGGTTCATCAAGAAGAGCGGCATGATCGGCGGCCAGGACACCATAGACGGCAAAGAGTTAACCCTGGAGAACTAGGGCACGGGCGGGGAAACGGGCCGGTAAGTGGGTAACATAGCGCAACGATGCCGACCCCTTGGATACCCGTCCCCATCCTGATGTACCACGCCGTCGAGGACGCGCCCCGCCCGCCCCGGTACAAGCACTTCTACGTCCTGGCGGCTGAGTTCGCCGGGCAGATGCGGATGCTCCACCGCGCGGGGTACACACCGATCACTTTTGCTGCCCTGGCGGCGGCGCGCGCGGGCGCGGGCGCTCTGCCCACCAAGCCCGTGCTGCTGACGTTCGACGACGGGTACGCCAACCTCCAGGCCAACGTCCACCCCCTGCTGCGTTCGCTGGGCTTCCCCTACACCGTTTTTCTGGTGTCCGAGCGCGTCGGCAAGACCAACGGCTGGGTGACGGCGGAGGGGTACGAGGCGACGCCGCTGCTGGGGTGGGACGACATCGGTCGGATGCAGGCTGAGGGCGGTGTGGACTTCCAGGCCCATACGGCGACGCACCCGCGCCTGGCCGATTTGGGTGCCGAAGAAGCGCGGCGCGAGATGGCCGAGGGGAAAGACGCGCTGGAACAGCGGCTCGGGGCATCCATCACGACGCTGTGCTACCCCTATGGGAGCCGCAGCAAGGCCGTCGAGAGCCTGGCGGAGGAGATCGGCTTCACGCAGGCCGTGACCACCGAGTTCGGGCGGGTCCGGGCCGGGGACCTGCCGCTGCGCCTGCCGCGCATCTCGGTCTACCACGTGCCGCCGCTGTCCCTGACCTACGGCATCGGCCCGCTCAACTTCCGCTGGCGGCTCGAATCGCGAAAGGACACGCGCCCGTGAAGACTTCCTCCAAGCGTCTGCTCGGCCTGGCCGCCCTGCTCGTCCTGGCCCTGATCGGCTTCCTGCTCCTGCGCCCGACGCCCGTCCCGGACCGGACGCAGATCACGCAGCAGCTCGAAGCCGCCCGCGCGGCGGGCGAGAGGCACGACGTGAACGGCATCATGGCGGTCTTCTCGGAACACTATCACGACGCCAGCGTCCCCAGCCCGATCCAGCTCCGCTTCTTGCTCGGTAAAATCCAGGGCAACCCGCCGGCCCCCATCCAGATCACGCAGTCCGCGCCCGTGATTGACATCCAGGGCGACACGGCGACCTCGACGAGCCACCTGCGCGTCGTGTCATCCGCCTCAAGCCGCGTCCTCTATGACCACGACATCACATTGCAGTGGCACCGCGAGGACGGCAACCGCCTGCTGGTCATCCCGGCCAAAGTGTGGCGCATCGTCAGCGCCGACTACGGCAGCTTCGGGTTCTCCGGGGAGTAAGAACCTACCCCGTCATTCCCAGATAAACCTCGTACCGGCGGCGGTCTATCAGGCCCGCCTCGACGGCGGCGCGGACGGCGCAGGCAAGCTCCGTGTGGTGGCGGCAGCCGGCGAACCGGCACTCGCCGCGGAAGGGCGCGAACTCGGGGAAGCAGAAGGGGATGTCGTCCCTGTCCACGTCCCAGAAGTCCACCTGGCGCAGGCCCGGCGTGTCGGCGATCCAGCCTCCCCCGGTCAGCGGCAGCAGCTCCGCCGTGGTCGTCGTGTGCCGCCCGCTCAGGGCGGCGTTGCTGATGTCGCCCGTCCGAAGCTGGAGGCCCGGCTGGAGCGCGTTCAGCAGGCTGCTCTTGCCCACGCCGGACGGCCCGGCGACGGCGGAGATGCGGCCCCGAATCGCCTCCCGCAGCGGCTCGATCCCCTCCCCCGTGTGCGCGCTGGTCCAGAAGACCGGGTAGCCGGCCCGCGCGTAGACGGCGGCGTTCTCCTCCACCCAGCCCCGGTCCGCCTCGTCCAGACGGTCGGCCTTGTTGACGACGACGCGGGGGGGGATGTCGGCGGCCTCAGCCATGACCAGGAACCGATCCAGCAGCCAGAAGTCCGGCTTCGGATGGGCGGCGGCGACGACCAGAAAGGCCTGGTCCAGATTGGCGACCAGCGTGTGCTGTCCCCGGCCCGAGGGCGAGTCGCGCGACAGCTCCGAGTGGCGGGGCAGGATCTCCTCGATGATGGCCGCCTCGGGGTCCAATCGGACGCGGTCACCGACGGTGATCGAGTCGGTTGAGCGGCGCTTGCGGGCGCGGTCAACGCGGCGGGCGCGGGCACCGGTCGAGTAGACCAGTTCTTTCTTGAGGTTGCCGCGCAGCTTGCAGGCGACCACGCCCGCGCCCTCGGTCTGGACGTAGTAGTTGCCGCTGTGGGTGCGGAAGACGGTGCCTTCGGCGAGGGGCGGTTTGGCGGTCGGCATACCCGAGTATACCCATGTCGCGGGCGGGGCACGATTTATATAAAATTATGGTATACTCAACACAACAGTTCAAGTCTCCGCTCCTCTCGTTTCCGCCGCCTGGCGGTCATGCCCCTGATCGAGAAGCGTCCAGATCGCACGGTTTCTCCCGGACGACCTCGGCGCGTGAGTGGACACCTGGAATGCGCCGCCTGCGAACGGCCCGCGAGGGCTGAATCCAGACAGACGGGCGGCATCCCTCCACTCACGCGCGGAGGAAGAAAAGGAAAGACCCATCTTGACCGATACACTCCAGGCCCCCACACAGGCCACTCCCCAGACGCCCGCGCAAGGCCCGACCACGTTCACCGAACTCGGCCTGCGCGACGCCATCCAGAAGAACCTGGACGGCGCGGGGCATACCACGCCCACCGAGATTCAGGCGCTGGCCCTGCCGCCCGCATTGAGCGGCAAGGACCTCATCGCCTGCGCCCAGACCGGCGGCGGCAAGACCGCCGTCTTCGCCCTCCCTATCCTGAACTCGCTGACGCACAGCGACAGCCGCAACCCGCGCGCGCTCATCCTCGTCCCCACCCGTGAACTGGCTGTGCAGGTCGAGACGCAGTTCGCACTGTACGGCAAGGGAACCGGCCTGCGCGGCGCGGCCATCTACGGCGGCGCGGGCATGGGCCAGCAGGTCGCGAAGCTCCGCCGGGGCGTGGACATCATCGTCGCCACGCCGGGCCGCCTGACCGACCACTTGGAGCAGGGCTACGTCGATCTGTCCGAGATCACCCTGCTCGTCCTGGACGAGGCCGACCGGATGCTGGACATGGGCTTCCTGCCCCAGGTGCAGCGCATCGCCAAGCACCTGCCGGCCGCGGGCCGCCAGACCATGCTGTTCTCGGCGACGATGGACGGCGACGTCGAGAAGCTGGCCCGCGCCTACCTGACCGACCCGGTCATCATCAACGCCGGCCCGCGCTCCACGGTCGTCTCGCAGATCGAGCAGATCGTCCACCGGGTCACGCCCGGTGAAAAGGGCGACCTGCTGCTGACCCTGCTGCACGAGGCCCGCGAGGCCGGCGGCGGCGCGCTGGTCTTCGCCCGCACCCGGCACGGGGCGGACCGGCTGGACAACACGTTGCAGCAGGCAGGCCTGCGCTCGGGCTGCATCCACGGGGACATCTCGCAGAACCAGCGTGAGCGCGTCCTGTCTCAGTTCCGCACCAAGCGGATCGACGTCCTGGTTGCCACCGACGTGGCCGCGCGGGGCATCGACGTGCCGCACATCACGCACGTCATCAACTACGACGTCCCCGTCAACGCCGAGGACTACATCCACCGCATCGGACGCACGGGCCGCGCGGGCCGGTCGGGCAAGGCGCTGACGTTCGTGACGCACGGCGACACGCCCCAGCTCCGGGCCATCGAGAAGCTGGTCGGCCAGCGGCTCGACCCGAACCCCATCGACCCGAACGAGAACCGGCCCGGCGCGCGCCAGGCCATGCGCCGCTCGAACGGCACGGGCCAGACCTACGGCGGCGGCTGGGACGGCGGCGCGCGCGGCGCGGGCCGGCGCAGCGGCGGCCCCCCCGCCCGTCGCGGGCGCTAGTCGAATATGACGCCCCGGCCACTCCAATCAGGGAGCGGACGGGGCGTTTTTTTGTGCCAGCCGCGCGGCCTGCGTCGCGACAAATGCCGCGTTCGCCGACTCCCCCGCGCGGGCCGCCCCTTCCAGCCTTCCCAAGGCTTCCGGGTACAGGTACACCATGTCGTGCAGGGCGGCGATCAAAACGCGCGCCGCCTCGATGTCAGGCCGGACGTACCGGGCCATGACCAGCAGTGCGTCCACGATCTCCGAAGCCGTCGCGCCCTTCCAGACGCGCACGTTCTGCCCGTCCATGTACTGTGCGAGCTGCGACAGGTACACGGCGGGCATATACAGCGGCAGGTCGTAGGCCGTCAGCGGCACGGTTCGGTCGAACAGCAGCCGCCCCGCGCCCGCGTCCTCGACCGTCACCCGTGATTGCAGCAAGTCGCGCAGCCCGCGCAGGCCCTGGGTGAGCGCTACGACGCCGGGGATGGACAGGTCTTTGACGGCGGCCTCGAACGACAGGTTCAGCCGCCGGTCGAACAGCAGGTCCGCCGCCGCCTCGAACTCCGTGACAATCGGGATGAGCACGTCTTGCACCCCAGCCGGCAGGGCGTCCCAGTTATCCACGTAGTCGGAGGTCATGGCGGGTCCTCAGAACGGTGGCCCGGCGGCCCCCGCCTGCTCTTCCAAAAAGTCCGACAGTTGTTCGGTTGTCGGGCTGGCGGCGTGGCGGACGTAGTAGCCCGACGTGCCCACGGCCGCCGTTGCGGCCTCGTCATCGTCCAGGCCCAGCAGCTTGGCGAGGCAGAAACCGGCGTTGAAGTGGTCGCCCGCGCCGGTCGAAATAAGCGGGTTCTCGATAAACGGGCCGTCCACGTCGGCGGTGATGCGGCCCGCCGCGGCGACGCAGGCGTAGGCGCGGGGGTGGACGACGACCGCGTCCACGGGCAGCTTGACACTGATGAAGGCGGCGACCGCCCGCACCTCGGTCCGCCCGTGGTGCCCGCCCGTGTAGCCCAGGGCGTGGCCGACACGGAACGCCTCTTTCTCGTTCAGGCCCAGGACGGTCGGGCCGAACCGGTGGAAGCGGGCCAGCAGGCGGCAGGCAGCGGCTACCTTGGCGTCGTCGTGCTTTTCCGGGTCTGCCAGGTCGAAGAAGAAGCGGCGCGGCTGGACAGGCTGCACGGCCAGCAGTTCCAAAAGCCGCTCCCAGATGCCGGACATGGCGGGCAGCATGGTCCAGTTGACCAGGGCCACGAGGCCGGCCCGAGCGAACAGGCGGGGCAGACCCTCCGCCCCGACACGCTCCGCCAGGCGCTCCCACGTCACCTCACCCAGCGACTCCAGCTTGCCCAGCATCAGCTTGCCGTCCTCGAACTCCAGGGCATCGGTGTGGCCGGGCGTCCCCAGCGAGACCAGCGTCGAGCGTGGCGTCATCTCCACGAACGCGGGGTGGATCGTCCCCTCGCCCAGCGGCCCCAGACACGTCACCTGCGGGCCGAGCGCGGCCAGGGCGTTCGCCATGATCGGCCCGTTGCCGCCGAGCTTGACGCGCTCGACGATCAGCTCAAAGTTCGTGCTCTGGCCGGACGCCCCGATGATGCGCGTCCCCAGTTCCGAAATCTGCTCGATGGCCGTGTACTCGGTCTCGGACGCGCGCCGGTCCACGACGCGGATGATCTCATCCACGAAAGCGTCCAGTCCGACCGTGGCGGCCAGGGCGGGGGCATCGGCGGAGACGCGGCGCAGGCTCTCGGCGGCGCGGCGGGTAAGTTCTTTGTTCATCATAAGCGGGTTCAGGCGGACGGGTCGGGCGGGTTATCTGTCAACGGGGCCAGGGTGTCTTGGAACAGCGCGCGGCGGGCTTCTGCCAGCCGGCGCAGGTTCTCGCGCCAGTCCAGCAGGGCCAGCGGCACCAGAGGCAGGGCGGCCAGGGTCGTCAGCATCCAGTACTGAATCCAGGCGATCAGCGCGCGCTTGGTGTGCGGCGGGTGGTAGTCTCCGAACAGGCAGAGGCCGAGGCACAGGAGCAGAAAGAACAGGCCCCAGGCGCGCAGGGTCCGCTGGCGTGGTGAAAGCAGCGTACCGGCGGGCGTCCCCCACCGGCGCACCTCCCAGACGCCGAAGGCCAGTGCGGCGAACAGGGCCAGGGCCAGCAGCAGGCGCACGGCCATCAGCGGCTCCCGCCCCGTGGGAGGGACGGCGGCGCGGCCGCATCCGCGAGGCGGCGCAGCTCGGCCACGGCATCGCCGATGCCCCCGGGGTGACGGAACACGGCGCTGCCGGCGATCAGCACGTCCGCGCCGGCCTTGACGACCAGCGGCGCGGTATCGGCGTTGATGCCGCCGTCCACCCCGATCTCGAAGCGCAGGCCGTGCGCTGCCCGCAGTTCGGCCAGGGCGTGGACCTTTTGCAGCATTTCGGGCAGGAAGGCCTGCCCGCCGAAGCCGGGGTTGACGGTCATCACCAGGACGCGGTCCAGGTCGCCCAAGACCCACTCGACGGCGCTGATCGGCGTGGCCGGGTTCAGGGCCACGCCCGCGCGCGCCCCGGCGTCCTTGATCTGGTGGAGGACACGGTTCAGGTGGAACGTCGCCTCGGGGTGGATCGTGACGAGGCTGCCCCCCGCTTTACTGGCCGCCGCCTTGGCGAACTCGGCCACGTACTGCGCCGGGTCTGAGATCATCAGGTGGACGTCGAAAGGCACGGGCGTGACCGGGCGCAGGGCGCGCACGAGCTGGGGGCCGAAGGTGATGTTGGGAACGAAGTGCCCGTCCATCACATCGATGTGGATGTAGTCGGCCCCGGCCTGGGCCAGTTCTTGAGTGGCCTCGGCGAACGCGCCGAAGTCGGCGGAGAGGATGGACGGGGCGATTTTGATCGGCATGGTTGGAAATCTCGCCCTCTTCCCCGGACATCATTCCGGGGTAATTCCCCTAGAACGTCTGCTGCTTGACCAGCTTCTCGTCGAGATAGATGCGGAACGTGATCTTGTTGCCGAACGCCTGGATCGGCACACTCAGCGCGTCGCCCGCGTCGTGGAACTCGTCGTGGACGCGGTTGGTGCCGGTCACATCCTGCACGTCCACCTGGACGTGGCGCTGCCGGCGGGGGTGGCGCGGGACGCGGAACTCCACCGTGAACTGCCGCAGGCGGGCCGCGCTGGGCGAGGCGGGCGTCGTGTCCGTCGTCGCGGACGTGCCCGTGTCGGTCGGCGGCGGCACGTCGGGGGTGGGCGGCAGGACGGGCTGGGCGACGACCTTGGCCTGCGTCGTCGTCAGGGCCGCCTCGCTCGGGTCGGACGCCCCCGCGGCGTTGACGGCGCTGACGGTATAGGAGTAAGTCGTTTCGGGCTTCAGGCCCGTGTCGGTGAAGCGGGCCTCGGCCAGCCCCCGCGCCACCGTGGCCGTGTCGCCGTCCAGGGAGCGGACGACGGTGTACGACTCGGCGCGGGAGGCCGCGCGCCAGTTCAGCGTCACCCTGTCGGGGCCGTCCGCGCTGGCCTGGACGTCGGCCGGCACGTCGGGAGGCTGTTTGCCTTTAGAGGTGACGAAGTTGACGGCGGTGTTGCGGGCGACTCTGGTGGCCCCGTCGGGGGACTGGCGGATGACGACGCCGGCGGGCACCTTCTCGCTGTACTCCTGGGTGAGGTTGCCCTGGGGCAGATCGGCTTGCTGGAGGGCGCGGGCCGCGTAGTCCTGCGTGGTCCCGACAAGGGCGGGCACGGTCAGCAGGCTCGGCCCCAGGCTGCGGTAAACGGTGACCTCCTTGTCGGCCTTGATGGTGCGACCCGGCAGCGGACTCTGCTGGTAGATCTGGTTCTCGGGATACCTATCGCTGTAGGAGCTGTCGGGGCTTTCCACCAGGGTGAAGTGCTGCTGCTGCCCGATGCGCTTGGCGTCGTCGAACGTCTTGCCGATAAGGCTGGGCACCTGGATGTCGTTCGGGACGACAAAAAAGACGCGGGCGGCGTACCAGGATAGGCCGAGCACGGCGAGGACGGCGATGATGAACATCGTCGTCGTGGCGATGCCCAGTGCCGAGACGGGCCGGCGCTCCCGCGCGATGCCTTTCTCGCGTACTGTGCCCCTCATAGGCTGTCGTTCCTCACTGATTTCTTCCGCCGCGGCCATCAGCCCTGCCGCCGGGAGGACGCCTCCGGGGGCACCCCCCGGAGCGGCCGGCACGGGGCGGGGCATGACGGCCGTTTCGTCCCCGCCGGCTGCGGCCTCCTGGGACGGGCGCGGGGCGCGGCGCGGCGCGGCGGCCACGGCGAGCGGGGACCAGGCCAGGGATTTGCCCGCCCGCAGGGCGTCATGCACCGCCTGGAGGTCGGCCAGCATCGCCGAGGCGGAGCGGTAGCGCCGGGACGGATCCGAGTGCATCGCCTTCTGGACCAGGCCGTCCAGGGCAGGCGGGACGCCGGGGTTGACGTCGCGCGGGGACGTCACCCGCGCCGCCCCCGCCAGCGGCACCACGCCGGTCAGCATCTCGTAGAGCATCGCGCCCAGGGCGTACAGGTCGCCCGAGATCGACGGAGCGGCCCCGGCTTCGGGTGCCCGGTAGGCCATCTGGTTCGGCTCGCGGGTTCGACTCGCGACCAGGGCACCGTAGGCGAAATCGGCGACCTTGATCTGGCCCTCAGGACTGAGCAGGACGTGGCAGGGGCGCAGGTCGCCGTGCGCGACCTCGGCCCGGTGCGCCGAAACCAGCGCGCGCGCGACCTCGGCGGCGAAGTCGGTGGCGACGGCCAGCGTGAACGGCGCGATGCGCCGGATGCGCTCGGCCAGCGTGATGCCCCGGAACGACTCGCGGGCGACGTACAGCTCGCCCGTGTCTTCGGCCTCGCCCTGCCCGTAGACACGCAGGATGCCCGCGTCGTCCAGCGTCTGCGCCTCGCGGACGGCAGATTGAAAGCGCTGCCGTGCGGCCCGGTCGGCCCCGAACACGTCCGCGGGGACGACCTGAAGGGTCACGACCCGCCCTTCCTCGCGGTCGCGGGCTTTGGAAAACGCATAGGGGGGCGTGTCCGGGCCGGCGGCGTTGTCCAGAAGCTCGTAGCGGGGGTCGATGGTCGGAGCGGACAAGAAACGGTTACTCCTTGGGCGGCCTGAGAAGGCACGGTGTTCAGGAAGCCCAGTGGAACTGGCACCACGAGCCGTTGGTGTTTGGCATATGCCAGTGCAGGCCCAGCGCCGCATCGTGCAGGTCGTTGACGACGCTGCGCCCGACGGTCCAATGCGGCCCCTCGGCGAAGCCCACGCCCTCCACCGTGATCGGCGTCCCCTTGCGGCTGGGGACACCGGCGGCCTCGCCCTCGAACAACCCCGGCACCGAGGCCTTGTAGCCCTGCGCGGTCCGTGCGAAGCGGATGGGCACACTCTTGACGGGCCGGCCCGCGCCGGGCCATTCGCCGTGCGCTTCGAGCAGGCCGAGCAGCGCCCGCTGCTGGGCGGGCGTGGCCCGCGCGTCCAGATAAACCACGCCCGGTGCGCCCCCCGTCTTCGCGCCCGGCTTCGTGCAGCAGGCCGCGCCTTTGGTCGGGTGCGCGCCCACGGCCCCGTCGATGGAGATCATGGACAGCCCGCTGACGTCCACGCCGCCATACGCGGCCTTGTCCAGGTGGTAGACGGCGGCCAGCGCGCAGTCGTCCGGCCCGTTCTCGAACATGCACGGGCAGGCATAGGCGCAGGAGCATTGGTGGACGCACACGCCGGACGCCTGATAGGCGGGCGCGGCCGTCGCGGGGGCCTTCAGGCACAACAGCGCAAGGGCGCAGATTAGCCAAATCGGGATTCGCATCGAAGGGTTCTACTTTCTAATCTTCGTGCGCGTGTCCTTCGTTTCTTCCGTCTTGTTTTCGCCCGCTCGGTCGCGGTGCAGGTAGTTCCAAGCCAGTGTCCCAACCGAGGCCAGCAGCATCAGGGCGTAAAAGCCCGCCCCGACCTGCGTGTAGACGCCGATCTGCTGGGGGAAATAGTAGCCGCCGAAGAAGAACACGGCGACGACGAGGACCCACAGCGTCAGCAGCACATCGGCCCACAGCGGCGGCTTTTCGGTCATAGTGCCTGCTGTCGCTCCAAAGCGCGGCGCAGGGCGGCTTCGGGGGCCAGATGGCCCGGCGTCGCGCACCCGACAGTCTCCATCAGCACGAAGCGGGCGTCGCCGCCGACGCTCTTCTTGTCCCAGGCCAGCAGCCGCACGATCTCGTCTACGGAGTGGCCCGGATCCAGCCGGACGGCGAAGCCCGCCGCGCGCAGGAGGGCCAGGACACGGGCGGTCTCGGCGGGATCGGTCGCGCCGACTTCTTCCCCGAGCAGCAGGGCGGACGCCATGCCCAGCGCGATGGCCTCGCCGTGGGTGTAGGCCTTGTACCGCGTCAGGGCTTCCAGGGCGTGGCCGACGGTGTGGCCGAAGTTCAGGGTGGCGCGCAGGCCGCCCTCGCGCTCGTCCTGCTCCACGACACGGGCCTTGAGCGCGCACGAGTGAGCAAGGACGCCCTCCAAAGCGGGCGAAGTCAAAGCCAGCAGGCCGACGATCTCGCGCTCCAACAGGGCGAAAAAATCTTTGTCGCCTATTATACCATATTTGATGACTTCGGCCAGCCCGGAGCGCCGCTCGCGCAGCGGGAGCGTCTGGAGAACGTCCGGGTCGATGACGACCAGACGGGGCTGGTGGAACGCGCCGATCAGGTTCTTGGCCGCGCCGAAGTTCACGCCGGTCTTGCCGCCGACGCTGCTGTCCACCTGCGCCAGCAGCGTGGTCGGCACCTGCACGAATTCCAGGCCGCGCGTGTAGGTGGCGGCGGCGAAGCCGGCCAGGTCGCCGAGGACGCCGCCGCCCAGCGCGACCACGACCGTATGCCGGTCGGCGGCCAGCGCGTACAGCGCGTCGTACAGCCGGCGGACGCGCGCCAGCGTCTTGGAACCCTCCCCTGCGGGCACGGAGGCGCTCTGGACGTCAAAGCCCGCGCCTGCCAGGCTCCGCGTGGCGGCGGCTCCATAAAGCCGGGCGATGGCCGGGCTGCTGACGACCAAGACCCGCCGGCCTCCCGTCCCGCCCAGGCAGGCGGCCAGCTCGACCCCCAGCCCGGCCAGCAGGCCGCGCCCGACGCGGATGGGGTAGGTGCGGTCGCCGAGGCTGACTGAAACGGTCTGTGTCATCGCGTCCTGGAAGGTGTCAGGCAAGAGGGTCAGTCCCAATCGGGCGGCCAGTCGCCCGGCGGCTTCTTCCGAGTCGGCGCAGTCGGACGTCTCCAGCACGACATCGGCGGCGGCATAGCACGGCGCGCGCGCGGCCAGCAGGTCTCGGATTCGGCCCAGGGGATCGCCCGCGTGGCCCGCCAGCAGGGGCCGGCTGTCGAGTTTGTGGGCGACACGGGCCAGGATCGCCTCGGGCGTGACCGACAGCCAGACGACGGTGCCGATGTTCCTGAGCAGGGCCATGTTCCCTGGGCGCAGCGGCGTCCCGCCGCCGGTGGAGAGTATCAAAGACCCCCCGGCCCCCGACTCCGAAGGGGCCAGGGAAGAAAGCAAAGCCGACTCGCGCGCGCGAAAGGCCGCCTCACCCTCGTCTGCGAAAATCTCCGGGATGCTGCGCCCCGCCGCGCGCATGATCTCAGCATCCGTGTCGAGGTGCCGCGCCCCTAGCCGCCGGGCCAGGACGCGGCCCACGGCGCTTTTGCCGGTGCCCATGAAGCCGACCAGGACGATGTTGCCGGTTTCTGCCACGTTCCTCACCCTCGCTGCGCCGGTCGCCTGGCACAAAGCCTGAGTGCGTTCTTCGGGACGAAGACTCGCGCTGTTTCCACGCACTCGGCGCGGGAGGCGACGGGAACATTGCCCCTGAAGATGCCGGACCCATATTCCAATATTCCCAGCAGGACGGGCTGGTCAAGGCAGACAATCCGAAAGGCTGCACCAAAGTCGGTGTCTAATGAGCGGCTTATCTTCCCCAAGGGGATGAACTCAAAGGATAACACACCATGCTCCCGAACACCACGCTCCCCACAGTGACTACTCCCGTTCGCCTGAACGACCTTCCCGCCCTGCTGGGACCCTACGCTACGACCGCACCCATTTACGTGTACATGATGAGCTGCGGGAATCTCACGGCGACCCGTTTCCGTCTCAAAGAGGAGGAAGACCTGATCCTCATCCTTGGCCCCCGAGGGAGCGCCCCGCGAATGGAGGCTTAGGGGTCAAGGCTGGGATCACGCCCGAAGGCCGAGAGACATCCCACTACCGCCCTTCACTTCGCCGTGCGGCCCATGACGCGGGCCTGGTAGGCGGCGTAGTTCGCGCCCATCTCCGAGAGGCTGTCGCCGCCGAACTTGGCGCACATCTCCTGGGCCAGCACGAACGCCACCATCGCCTCGCCGACCACGGCGGCGGCGGGCACGGCGCAGACGTCGGAGCGCTCGGCGAAGGCGGGCACCTCGGCTTTGGTCTGCAAGTTGACCGAGGGCAACTGCTTCATCAGGGTCGCGATGGGCTTCATCACCGCGCGGACCACCAAAGGCTCGCCGTTGGTGATGCCGCCCTCGGTCCCGCCGGCGTTGTTCGAGCCGCGCCGGAAGCGGGCGTCGCCATCCCCGGTCGCCGCCTCGTAGAAGAACGCATCGTGGACCTGGGAGCCGGGCAGGTCGGCGGCCCCGAAGCCGATGCCGACCTCGACGCCCTTGATCGCCTGGATCGCCATCAGCGCCTGCGCCAGCTTGCCGTCGATGCGCGTGTCCCACTGCGAGTACGAGCCAAGCCCCACCGGCAGGCCCAGCGCGACCACTTCAAAGGTCCCGCCCAATGTATCCCCGCGGGACTTAGCCGCATCGATGGCCGCGATGATCGCGGCCTCGGCCTCGGGGTCGGCGACCCGGACCGCGCTGGCGTCGGCCAGCTCCCCCACCCGCCTTAAGTCGATATGATCGGCGCTGACGCGGACGCCGCCGATGTTGACCACGTGCGAGGCGACGGACACGCCGAACTCGGCCAGCAGCAGCCGGGCGACCGCGCCGACGGCCACCAGAGTCGCCGTATTGCGGGCCGACGAGCGCTCCAGCGTGTTCCGCAGGTCGTCGTGGTCGTACTTCATCATGCCGGTGTAGTCGGCGTGGCCGGGGCGCGGCACGGTGATCTCGGGCGGCTCCTGGCCGGGGGGCAGCGGCTCGACGGACATCTTGACGGTCCAATTGGCCCAGTCCCGGTTGCGGACGACCAGGGTGAGCGGGCTGCCCATGGCCCTGCCGAAACGCACACCCGACAGAATCTCAACGGTGTCGGACTCGATCTTCTGCCGCGCCCCGCGCCCGTAGCCGCCCTGGCGGCGCTTGAGCTGGACGTTGATCGGCGCGGCCTCGATGGGCAGGCCGGCGGGGAGGCCCTCGATGACGGCGGTGAGGGCGGGGCCGTGGGATTCGCCGGCGGTTAAGAATCGCAACATGGCCGGATTATACCCGGAAACGCCGGGGCGGGGGCAAGAAAAAGCCCCCTCCCCGGCGGGGAGGGGGCTTGATACTCTAATCGGCTACGGCGTGACGGTGACGCTCTGGCCGCCGTTGGCGTTCGCCGTGGCGCTGTCGTTGCTCTCGCCGATGATGGTCGGCGTGACGAAGATCAAAAGCTCCTGGTCGTTGGTCTGCTTGCTGCGGGTGCGGAACAGGCTGCCCAAAATAGGAAGCTCGGCCAGCAAGGGGATACGGATGGTGGACTGCGTCTCCTGCTTGCGGACCAGGCCGCCCAGGACCATCGTGTCGCCGCTGCGGACCGTGCGCAGCGTCTGGACGCGCTGCTGGATCGTCGGCGGGATGCCCCCGACGGCAGCTTGGCCGGTCGTGTCGGTGATCTGGGGGTTGAGGTTCAGCGTGACCGAGTCGTCGCTGTTGATACGGGGCGTGACGGTCAGCCCGGTCTGCAAGGTCAGGAAATTCGCCTGCGTCCCCTGCTGGGTGCCGCCGTTCAGGCCGCCGTTCTGGACCACGGTCGTGGTAAAGAACGGGATCTGCGTGTTGACCTCGATGCTGGCGGTGACGTTGTTCGTGGTCGTGATCAGCGGGGCCTGGACGACCTTGCCGCGCGTCCGGGTCAGCGTCTGAAAGAGCTGGGCGACGATGTTGCCGGTCGCGTATTGCAGGAACGTGGGCGTGGCCGCCGTGCTGATGGTCGAAGACCCGTTCTGGGTGCCGACCTCCAGGCCGGGGAACGGGACCAGGTCGAAGTTGATGCCCAGGTTATCCACGTCGGCGACGCTGGCGGTGACGAACTCGACCTTGATCTGGACCTGCCGGGGGGCGACATCTAAGATTTTAACGATCTGCTTGACCTGGTTGTAGCCCTCGGGCGTGGCCTCGATCAGTAGCGAGTTGTTGCTTTGCAGCGCGAAGATGCGCGCCACGCCGGTCGGTAGCTGGCCGCCCTGCTGTGCGCCGCGTCCCGGTGCACCGGCGCCGGGCTGGAAGGGCTGTGGCTGGAAGGGATTCGTGCCGCCGTTCTGGAAAGGATTGTTGCCCCCGCCGTTGAAGCCCCCATTGCCGTTAAAACCGCCCCCATTGAAGCCGCCGCCGTTGAAGCCGCCGCCGGGGAACTGGCCGGCCTGGTCGGGCGAGTTCGGCTCCGCACTGCGGTGGGCCGCATAGTTCGCGCCGGCGGGGCCGGCGTTGCCGGTCCCGATGGGCACCGAGGGGTAGCCGCCGTAGCTCCCGGCGTAGTTTCCGCCGAAGTTCTGGCCGCCCGGCGTGTAGCCGGGCGAGGTCGCGGACAGGACCGGGCGGGCGTTGGGCAGGTCGAGTGGCTTGAACGGCTCCAGCTCGACATAGTCGCGGTCCCAACCCATCAGCTTCAGGATGTCGCTGGGCACGGCATGCTGGAGGACGATGGTGTTGTAGTGGAGCGAATTGGGCGGGAAAGCCGCCTCGGGGCTGGAGGGCGCGGCGTTCTCATATACGGGCGCAGCCGGGGACGCTACGGGGACGTTCCCCCCTAGGTTGACCTTCCACTGCGGCTCGACGGCCGGAGAGTCGACGGCGGGGGCGGCGGAAAGCGGCTCGAAGACGTAGACGCCGTCGGCGTTGACGCTGACCCTAGCCCCGGCGCTCAGGGCGATGGTCCGCAGCGCCTTGGGCAGCGCGGCTTCGTCCAGGTGGACGTAGACCGGCTTATAGGGCTTGTCGCCGTCCTGGACCAGCGCCTCGACGCCGACCTGGCGCTCGAGCGTCAGCACGACCGAGTGCAGATCGCCCGCCGCCACGTCGAGGGAGACGGTCTTTCCCGAGAGATCGGCGGCGCTCCGGGCGGGCGACGCGGGGACGAGTCCCCCGGCCGCCAGCAGGCCGCAGGCGGCGAACAGGCGTGTCCGAGTCCGCCTCTGGTTGAAGGTGTTGGATTTACGCGGCAATGTGTCCTCCTAGGACCGAAAAGCGTTGCACAGTCGTGCGAAGTCGTCTGGGAACGGGCGAGAAGGATAAGAGCAAGGGCGCTCCGTCATCGCCGCGCAACGCAGGAGGGAAAGGGCCGCCCGGCGCGGGGTGCCGGGCGGCGAGAAGAGTCAACAGCCGAGAGGAATCAATAGCGGCGACCGCCGCCGTAGCCGCCGCCGTTGCCGCCGCCAAAACCGCCACCGCCGAAGCTCCCGCCGCCGCCGCCGAAGCCGCCGCCCTGGCCGCCGCCGAAGCTGCTGACATTGGGGCCGCCGCCGAAGCCGCCCTGATTGCCGCCGCCGAAGCCGCCCTGGTTGCCGCCGCCGAAGCCGCCGCCGAAACCACCACCGTTGTTGCCGCCGCCGCCGCCGCCGCCGGCGGGGATGACATCGTTGACGCCGACGCGGACGATGCCGGTCGCCCCGAGCAGGGTGGCGATGTAGAAGGCGTCGTACTTATCGATGGGGATGCGGTAAAACCGCTTGGGCTGGTCCGCGGTGCTTGTGCCGGTTTCGTCGGCACCGGCGACGGTCGTGCTCGGTGGCACGATGGTCGGGGCGGGCGGCGGCGTCGCCCGCTGCACCTTCACGTGGTAGGCCCCGTTCTCGATGTCGAACGTCAGGGGCGGGTTGACCGACGACAGCATCTGGCGCAGGGCCAGGCTGAAGGGGACCTCGCTGACGTTGATGTTGGCGAAGCCCTGGACGTCCGAGTCGATGATATAGTTGCGGATGCCCGCGCTGTTGAAGAGCGTCCGCAGGGAGGCCTGCACGGGGACGTTGATCAGGTTCAAGGTAATCGGCTTGCCGGTGTCCGCCGCCGTAACGGCGGCGTCCTGCGCCCGCACGGGCGCGGCGCTCGGCCCGCCGAGCAGGGCCAGCGCGCCCAGCACCAGGGCGGCATTCTTGACGATATTCTTGTTCAAGACTTTGGTTTGCATGGAGTGTTTCCTTTGCGACGTGGTCATTATATCACAGGTCCCGCCGAGAGTCCAGAAGTTTTTTTGGCGGTCGGGCGAGCGGCACCGGGGGGGAGACTCAGCGGCCCGTCCCGCCCTCGATCAGGCCGCCCAGAGCCTGAGCGGCCTCGGGCGTCCCCTCGATCACCAGGGAGTTGTCGCTTTCGAGGACGAAGATGCGGCGGACGCCTTCGGGCAGGACGTTCGTACCCGCGACAGCGGGTGCGGTCGGGGCACCCCCCGGAAGCACCGAGGCGGCGGCCGGGAGCGGCCTGCCGACGGTCGTGACGGCGGGTGCCGCCAAACCAAAAGACGGGACTGCCCCTGCCGGGATGACATAGTTCGGCGGCACCACGATGATGCCGCT
>JAABUV010001469.1_pt1 | contig 34181 bp, 34 predicted proteins | sample 5559971 | NCBI WGS metagenome assembly JAABUV01 (sample SAMN10711881, study PRJNA513362) | rock metagenome | isolation source: Antarctica rocks | place: Antarctica: Victoria Land, Knobhead nord | collected 2015-12-19
ACGCTGCTGGCCCACGACCAGGTCACCGCACCGGCCGACCTCGACCAGTGCGACACACAGGTCGCCTGATGGGGCGGCTTTTCATGACATCTCTACTGTTCAAAGTTCGCTTGACAGACTACTAGTGCGATTAATACGAGGAGAAGATATGACCATGACGGAGAGAGTGATGACCGCATGACGGACAATGAGGAGCAGCCGCGACCGCGCCGTGTCCCTAGCGGTATCCCCACGCTGGATCGCCTGCTGTGTGGCGGCCTGCTCCACGGCGACCTGTACGTGGTCGTGGGCGTCCCGGGGGCGGGCAAGACGATCCTGGGGAACCAGGCCTGCTTCGCGCACGTCGCACAGGGGGGCCGGGCGGCCTACGTCACCCTGCTCGCCGAGACCCACGGCCATATGCTCGCCCATCTCCGCGCCCTCGCCTTCTTCGATCCCGCGCCGATCGGCGCGTCCCTGCTCTACTACAACGGCTACGACGCGGTCGAGAGCGGCGGCCTCGCCGGCCTGGTGACCTTCCTGCGCGGCGTGATGCGCGACGACAAGGTGACGCTCCTGGTCCTGGATGGGCTCTTCACCGCCAATGAGGCCGCTGAGTCGTCGCGCGCCTTTCGCACCTTCCTCATCAACCTCCAGGCGTACGGCGAGGCCGTCGGCTGCACGACGCTTCTGCTGACACAACAGCCGCAGGGAGGCGTCCGCGACCCGTCCTATACCATCGTCGATGGCGTCATCGAACTGGGGACAACGCGCCTGGGACCGCGCATCGTCCGTCAACTGGAGATCCACAAGTTCCGTGGGGGCGCCTATCTGCGGGGACAGCACGTCTTTGAGATCGGTGCGGCCGGGATCACGGTCCACCCGCGCATCGAGGCGGCCCTTGGCGCCCCCGCGCTGGAGGTAGGCGGCCACCGGCCACGCGTGTCCACCGGCCTCCCGCCGCTCGATGCGATGTTGCACGGTGGTCTGCTCTCCGGCTCGACGACGATGCTCCTGGCTCCCCTAGGGAGCGGGAAGACGCTGCTCGGGTTGCATGTCCTCGACGCCGGCGCCCAGGCGGGGGAGCCCGGCTTGCACTTTGGCTTCTATGAGACGCCCCCGCTCCTGGTCGAGACGGCGGCGGCCATCGGGCTCGATCTGGGGCGTCAGGTCGCGGACGGCCGGATCACCGTGCTGTGGCAGCCGCCGCTCGAAGAGAGCGAGGATGCGTTGGCCGAGCGCCTGCTGGCGATGGTCGCGGAGCGGGGCATCCGCCGTCTTTTCATCGACGGCCTGGACGGCTTCCTGCAAGCCGCCGTGTATCCGGAGCGCATGGGCCGCTTCTTCACCGCCCTGACCCTGGCGCTGCGCGCACGGGGCGTGACGACGCTCATCTCGGTCGAACTGCCCACGCTCTTCGGGACGACGGCCGCGATACCGCTCCCCGGCGTGTCGGCCATTGCCGAGAACATCGTCGTGCTGCGGGCGGTCGAGCGGCGCTCCCAGTTGTACCGGCTGCTCTCCATCGTCAAGACGCGGGGCAGCGGCCACGACCCCACGATCCGGGCGTTCACCATCGGCGAGACAGGCCTCGCGCTGGCCGACACGTCCGCGAGCGCTGAGGAGATCCTCGACGGGACGGTCCCCCCCGCCGCGCCTCCCACCGCCGGGGTGGACGAGACAGGCGGACAGCGGGCGTGACCACCATCCTGGTCGTCGAAGATGAGCGCGCGATCGCCGACCTGTTATCCATCATCCTCGCGGATGAGGGCTATCGGGTGGTGGTGGCGCGCAACGGGCGGGAGGGGCTGGCGCGCGTGGTCGAGGGCTGGCCCGACGTCATCCTCAGCGACATCATGATGCCGGTGCTCAACGGCCTCCTGATGTGTCGCTCGTTACAAGACGATCTGGCCTATCGGACCATCCCGCTCGTCTTCATGAGCGCCGCCCCGTTACCGCCGATGGCGCGGGAGTGTCACTACGCGGCCTTCCTCGCCAAGCCCTTCTCGCTCGCCGCTGTGCTGGACACGATCGCCCGTGTGCTCCCGCCGGCGTGACCGATCAGAGGGGCCATCGTCAGGGGCGTGTGTGTCGTTCATGCGTCGCCTCCTGCGGTCTGTCTCCTGTCCATGCGATGCCGCTCGTACCAATCGGGATCGGCGGTTTTGAGCGTCTCCCATTCTAAACGAACACATAGATCGCACCGGAGCTTACCGGACGGGGCCGCCTGCTCGCAGCAGGTGGCGCAGGTCCCCGCCTGCCCCTGCCCGACGCGCTCTCTGGCGCTCGGAGGGGAGGGTGTCGTCGCGTCGGGCGCTACGCCGTCGTCCCACATCGTGCTGTCCTCACGGCCGCGTCGCGCGGCGGTCTATGCGGCGCGTTAGGTCATGTTCCATGCCGCGTCTGTCTCCCTCATGCTCATGTGATCCATGCCCCGAAGGCGTGCACTACCTTCTTCTCGGGGTGTCGCAGTACTTCGGCGCAATCCTTTCATCGCCTGTTGGAAAGGGCACCACAAGCTGGCCCTCGTACGTTAGCTAGCGCGCCAACCTCTAGACAAGCTACAGCCGGGTGAATGACATCGTCGCGCTTGCCCAAGCCGGTTCGCGGCCACCGTGACTATCCGATGACCACGCACGCCAACGGATGATCATGCACCTCAGTGTATAGACATGCATGGGCGGCTTGCACAAACCGGCCTTGGAATGGGCTGTGTGTCGTCCTGAGGGTTTCGTTGGGATGTGCTGAGGTGAGGTATGCTGTGGCCTGATATGGATACAGATGGGGGAACAACATGCCGTGTCAGCGGTGCGCAGGGGGCGCGTTTACGAAGGCGGGGCGCGATCGATCAGGCCGTCAACTCTACTGTTGCGGCGACTGCGGGCGACGCCAAACGCCCCGCTCGGCCTCGGCCTTCCGCGGCTACCGCTTCCCCGACGACATCATCGCCCTCGCCGTGCGCTGGTATCTGCATTTCCGTTTGCCGTACACCGCCGTTGTGGAGCTGCTGGCCGAACGGGGCGTCCATGTCGACGCCTCGACGATCTTCGATTGGGTGCAGCGCTTCACCCCACTCTATCAGGAAATGGCGCGCCCCCATCGCCATCGTGTCGGGACCCGCTGGGCCGTCGATGAGACGTATATCTGGCTGGCGGGCCACTGGGTCTACGCCTACCGGGCCATCGACGAGCACGGCCAGGTGATCGACGTGTACCTGAGCGAGACGCGCGACACGGCGGCGGCCACGGCCTTCTTCGAGCAAGCGATCGCGCGCACGGACGTGCGGCCCCGCCGCGTCACGACAGACAAGGCTCCGACGTACCCGCCCGCGCTACGGGCCGTGGCGCCGGAGGCGGAGCACATCACGGGCAAGATGGAGCAACACGGGATCGAGCGTGATCACCAACATCTCAAAGGGCGGACGCGGAGCATGCGCGGCTTCCAGCAGCTCGGATGCGCGCAGGTCGTGCGACGGGCACGGCTTCATGCGCAACCTGCGGGACGGCTTCTATCGTCTGGGTGAGCCGATAGGCGACCCGCGCATCCCGCACGCCCCGCGCTTGATGCGCGCGTGGGACGACCTCACCCATCGTCTTGCCGCGGCATAGCTGTCTCCGTCAACCGCCGACGATGGCGTCCTCGGATCGGCGCTAGAGTGTCGACCTCAGCACGACCCAACGACACCTCTCACAAAGTACCGATGTCGTCGCACAAATTAGGCGGACCCGTCGCGCTTTGAGGTATGACCACTCGCGCGCCCGACTGGTATATTGTTTATACACGCATACGGCTACGCGGCGCCGGCGTAGGCATATCGTTAGATTCGCCGTTTACCTTGAGGGAGGCATCGTCCATGGCGGTGAAGCACGACCGCGTCGAGAAGCGCAACGCTTTTTGGCGACTCGGTAACAGCCCCCAGCCCTTCAGCCCGATCTCCGTGGCCAAGCACTCGCGCCTACGCGGCGCGACCAAGGTCGACGGCGTCTGTCCCTACTGCGCGGTCGGCTGCGCGCAGCAGGTCTGGGTCAAAGAGGGCCAGATCATCGACATCGAGGGCGATCCGCGCTCGCCCATCAACGAGGGCACGCTCTGCCCCAAAGGCTCCAACACCTTCCAGTACACCATCAACCCGCACCGTCAGCGGACGGTGCTCTATCGCGCGCCCTATGCGACGGAATGGGAGGAGAAGAGCCTCGACTGGGCCATGGAGCGCATCGCCCAGCGCGTCAAGGAAACCCGCGACGCCGACTTCGTCGATCACGACGCGCAAGGCAATATCATCAACCACACCACGGCCATGGCGCACCTGGGCGGCGCGACGCTCGACAACGAAGAGAACTACCTGATCAAAAAGTTGTTCAACAATCTGGGCATTATCTCGGTCGAGAACCAGGCCCGCATATGACACAGCGCCTCGGTGCCCGGTCTGGGCGCCACGTACGGGCGCGGCGCGGCCACCTCGACCCAGGAAGATCTCCAGAACAGCGATTGCATCTTGATGATGGGCTCCAACATGGCCGAAGCGCATCCCGTCGGGTTCCGCTTCCCGATGAAGGCGCGCGAGAAGGGCGCCAAACTTATCCACGTCGACCCGCACTATAGCCGTACCTCGGCCTGCGCGAACGCGTACGTCCCCATCCGCGCGGGGACCGACATCGCCTTCCTGGGCGGCCTCATCAATCAGGTCCTGACCCAGGAGCGCTGGTTCAAGGACTACGTGCTGGCCTACACCAACGCGGCGACGATCATCACCGACGAGTACGTCGACGCCGAGGACAACGGGGGCATCTTCTCCGGCTTCGACGAGGGGACCAGCACCTATAACCAGACCGACACGAACTGGCAGTACGCCAGCGAGCCCGGCCAGCCGCGGACGAACACGCCGCCCGAGGCCAAGGGCGAGATGCGCTCGCAGACATCGGGCCAGTTGGCGTCGCATAAGCCCGAGACCGATCCCACGTTGCGGCACCCCAACTGCGTGCTCAACATCCTGCGGCGGCACTACGCGCGCTATACGCCCGAGATGGTCGCCGATATCTGCGGCTGCGCCAAGGAGCAGTTCATGGGGGTGGCCGAGGATCTGATGGCCAATTCGGGCCGCGAGCGCACCAGTGCGATCGTCTACGCCGTCGGCTGGACGCACCATGTGACCGGCGTGCAAATCATCCGCGCGGGCGCGATGCTGCAACTGTTGCTCGGCAATATGGGCCGGCCCGGCGGCGGCATCATGGCCATGCGCGGGCACGCCAGCATCCAGGGCTCGACCGACATCCCCACGCTCTACAACCTGTTGCCCGGCTACATCGCGCAGCCGACCGCGGGGCGCGACCACAACACGCTGGCCGGCTACCTGGAGCAAGAGCGGGTCGACTATGGGCTGATGGCCAACCTGCCCACGTATATGGTCAGTTTCCTCAAGGCCTGGTACGGCGACGCCGCCACCAAGGAGAACGACTACGGTTTCGCCTGGCTGCCGCGCGTGACCGAGGACCACTCGCACCTGCCCACGATGATCCGCATGGCCGAGGGCAAGGTCAGGGGCTTCTTCGTGATCGGGCAGAACCCGGCGGTGGGCACGCCCAACGCGCGTCTTTGCCGCGAAGGGTTGCGCCAGCTCGACTGGCTGGTCGTGCGCGACATCTTCCAGATCGAGACGGCCACCTTCTGGAAAGACGGGCCGGACGCCCCCGACCCCGCCGCCATCAAGACGGAGGTCTTCTTCCTGCCCGCCGCGCTCGTGGCCGAGAAGCCGGGCACGCTCACCAATACGCAGCGCCTGGTACAGTGGCACGACAAGGCGGTCGACCCGCCGGGCGACTGTCGCTCCGACCTGCACTTCATGTGGCACCTCGGCAAGCGCCTGCGCGAGCTCTACAAGGGGAGCGCCGCGCCGCGCGACCAGGGCCTGCTCAACATGACCTGGGACTACGCCTCGGACGAGAGCCCCGAGACCCTGCCCGACGGCACGGTCAGCCGCGTCACGGACGAGCCCTCGGCCACGAAGGTGCTCAAGGAAATCAACGGCTACGGCGTGGCCGACGGTCGCCAGCTCGCGGGCTTCCAAGATCTCAGGGACGACGGCGGCACCGCATGCGGCTGCTGGATCTACTCGGGCATTTTCCCCGACGACCGTCACAACCGCGCCGCCGATCGCGTCTCCGACCCCGCCGCGCGGGTCAACCTCACCTGGGCCTGGGCCTGGCCGGCCAACCGGCGCATCATGTACAACCGCGCCAGCGCCGATCCCGCGGGCAAGCCGTGGAGCGAGCGCAAGGCGTATATGTATTGGGACGAGGCGCGGGGGGCGTGGGCCGGGCCCGACGTGCCGGACTTCCCGCCCGACAAGCGGCCCGACTATCGTGCGGCGCCCGACGCCAAGGGTATGGACGCCATCGACGGCGACTCGCCGTTCATCCTCAAGCCCGACGGCAAGGGCTGGTTGTTCGCCCCCAGCGGGGTCAAGGACGGTCCTCTGCCGACGCACTACGAGCCCGTGGAGTCGCCGGTGGGGAACGCGCTGTACAAGCAGCGCACCAATCCCATGGCGCAGTTCGATCAGGTCCCGCTGAATCCGATGGCGCCGCAGGACCCGGAGTTCCCCCTCGTGGTGACGACCTATCGCCTCACCGAGCACTACCTCTCGGGGCCGATGAGCCGCTTCGACAGCTGGCTCAACGAGTTGCAACCGGCCATGTTCGTGGAGATGAGCCCCGAGCTCGCGGCCAAGCGCGGCGTCGCGCACGGCGACTGGGTCACGATCAGCTCGGCGCGCTCCACGATCGAGGCTCGCGCGATGGTTTCGCCGCGCATCCGGCCGCTGCGCGTGGGGGGATGCGTCGTGCACCAGGTCGGTCTGCCGATCCATTACGGCTACAGCGGCGAGGTGGCCGGCAGCAACGCCAACGAATTGGCGGCGATGGAGAGCGACCCCAACGTGAGTATGCACGAGTCCAAAGCTTTCACCTGTCAGATACGCAAGGGTCGGCTGGCGCGGCCGTCGGACGTGCCCTCGGTCCCCGTCGCGCCGCGCGCGCAGGCCGCGCCGATGGCCGCGACGCCGGACCAGGCCCAGCCGGAAGGACGGCGCGCATGAACATCAACGAGCAGGCCAGCCCCCCGCCGGGCACGGCCCCGACGACGGACGGCGACGGGCGCGCGGGCATCCTCGAAGGGCTCACCATCATGGCGCCCCCGCCGGCGCACGAGCCGATGGGCTTCTTCACCGACTCGACGATGTGCATCGGCTGTAAGGCCTGCGAGGTGGCCTGCAAGCAGTGGAACGCGCTGCCCTCCGACGGCATGAAATGGTCGGGCCAGAGCTACGACAACACGCTGCACCTCTCAGCCACGACGTGGCGGCACGTCTCTTTCACCGAACAGGCCCTGCCCGACGGCGGCGTCAAATGGCTCTTCAACAGCGATGTTTGCAAGCACTGCACGGCCGCGCCCTGCCAGGAGGCCTGCCCGACGGGGGCGTTGATCCGCAACGAGTATGACGACGTATACGTGCAGGATGACATCTGCAACGGCTGCGGCTATTGCGTCGTGGCCTGCCCGTTCGGCGTGCTGGGGCGCAGCGAGGAGGACGGCGGCGCGCACAAGTGTACGCTGTGCTACGACCGCCAGCGCGACGGGCTGGAGCCGGCCTGCGCCAAGGCCTGCCCTACCGACTCGATTCGCTTCGGACCCGTCTCCGAATTGAAAGACTACGCCCGCCGCCGCGTCGGCGACTTGCATGCGCAGGGGGAACGGGGCGCTTATCTGTATGGCGCCGAGGACGCCGGTGAGTACAAGCGGCTCAACGCCTTCTTCCTGCTGACCGAGGAGCCGGCCGCCTACAACCTGCCCGCGGCGCCGCGCCGCCCCAGCGCGACGATGCCGCGGCGCTATTTCTGGAGCGCGGCGATCGGTGTCGGTCTCAGTGTCGCCGGCGCCCTGTTGTTGGCCGATAGTAGAGAGCGCGCGTAATGGTGGAGAGGACAACCCGATGGTGATGCGTGACCTGCCCGTTTTCCAGACCAGGCACAGCCGCACACATATCGACGCCGCGGGCAACGTCGGTCGTGGCGCGGACGGCGCCGGATCTCAGGGCGTCAACCAGGGTGAGCGCGGCGCGGCCCATGCACGACCGCGCGACGCTTACCGCGACGTACCGATCTTGGTCAAGCCGCCGTGGGGCCACGACATCTCGCTCTACTTCTTCGCGGGCGGCGTTTCCTGTGGGGCGTTCGTTGTAGGCGCGCTGGCCGACCTCGTGGGCGGACCGCGCCGCGCCGGCTTGGCGCGCACGGCCCACTACGTTGCCTTCGCGGCGATGGCGCCCTGCCCGGTTCTCCTGATCCACGACCTGGGCCGGCGGTCACGCTTCCATCACATGCTGCGCGTTTTCAAGCCCTCGTCGCCCATGAACCTGGGCGCGTGGGCGTTGAGCGCGCATGGCGCCTTCGCCACGGTCACGGCGGCGCACGCGCTCTGCGAGGAGGTCGACCTGCCAGTCGTGGGTTCCCTCCTGCGCCTCCTGCCCCGGCGCGCCCTCGCCGCCGCGGGCATCCCCTCGGCCCTGACGCTGGGCGGTTACACCGGCGTGCTATTGGGCACGAGCAGCGTCCCCCTGTGGATGACCAGCCCACTGCTCGGCGGGTTGTTCATGGCCTCGTCGCTCAGTACGGGCGCGGCGGCGGTGACGCTGGCAGCGGCGGCGCGTCGTGGTGGTCACGGCGGGAACACCCACGACGAGGGGGTGACGCGGCTCGACCTCGCGCTTAGCGCGACCGAGGTCGCGGCGCTCGCCGGCTACCTCGCCACCTCGGGGAAGGCGGTCACGCCGCTGCTGCACGGTGTGGTCGGACTGGTGATGGCCACGGCTACGGCGGGCATTGTCGCCACGCCGCTGCTGGAAGCGGCCGGGCTGCGCGCCGAGGGGGTGCGGACGGGCCGCCTCGGCCTCGTCGCGGCGGCCGTAACGCTCGCGTCCGGCGTGTTGCTGCGCTACGGCATCGTGTTCGGGGGGCACAAATCGGCGCTCGACCGCGCGGCCACGCTCACAGCGACAGAGCCGTCGCGCCGGGCGACAGGCTGGGGCGCGCGGGCGACGCGTTGACGGTGCCCCGTTTTCGGGGATGTGCGGCTCGAAGAAGGACACGTAAATCGTTGTGACGCCCGCGCTATAGTCGTCGGGGTGTTCGTTCCATTGTCGATGATGCGCTGCGAGAAAGAGGTAGAACATGGCAACAAGGGTGGATAGGGTGGCCGATGCCACGCGCGCGCCCGGCGCGGGGACACAGCGCTGGCTCATCGCCGCAGCCGGCGTGCTGATCCAGATCGCGCTCGGGGCGATCTATGGCTGGAGCGTCTTCGTCAAGCCGCTCCAGACGCTGGATCATGCCAGCAAGACGGAAGTCAACCTGACCTTTTCGATCGCGCTCGTCGTCCTCGGGTTTGCCGCTTTCTTCGGGGGTCTGTGGATGGCGCGCGTCGGCCCGCGTGTCGTCGGTGTGACGGCCGGCGTCCTGTATGGGCTAGGCGTATTCCTGTCCAGCTTTACCGCGCACAGCATCCCGTTGCTCTACGTAACCTACGGCGTGCTCGGCGGTATCGGCCTTGGCTTCGGGTATATCGTGCCCATCGCGACGCTCGTCAAGTGGTTCCCCGACAAACGCGGCCTGATCACCGGCATCGCCGTGGCCGGCTTCGGCGGCGGGGCCATCTTCACGGCCCTCATCGCGCCGGGGCTCATCAAGGCGCAGGGCGTGCCGCGGACGTTCGCCATCCTGGGCGTCGCCTATCTTATCCTGGTCGTTTTCGGCGCCCTGTTCATGCGCAACCCGGTGGAGGGCTATCGGCCTGTCGGATGGACACCCGCCCAGGAGGCGCACAGCGCGGGTTCTAATTTCACCTTCGGCGCCGCACTCAAGCAGTGGCAATGGTACGCGTTGTGGGCGTTGCTGTTCCTCAACGTCATCCCAGGAGCTGCCATCATCTCCGTCGCCTCGCCGATGGCCCAGGATATCGCCAAGGTAACCGTGAGCGTGGCGGCGGGGCTCGTCATCCTCAACTCTATCGCCAACGCGGCCGGACGCTTCGTCTGGGCTTGGTTCTCCGACGCGATTGGGCGCAAGTACGTCTTCCTGTGCCTGTTCCTGGTGGAGGCCGTCGTCCTGTTCATCATGCCACAGGCGCACACCTTCGGCTTTCTGTCCGCGCTCTCGATGATCGTGATCCTGTGCTATGGCGGCGGCTTTGGGACGATGCCGGCCTTCGCGGCCGACTACTTTGGCCCGCGCTTCGTGGGCCCGATCTACGGCCTGATGCTCACGGCCTGGGGTGCGGGCGGCATCGTTGGCCCGCTCCTGATCTCCTCCATCCGTGACTCGACGAAGTCGTACAACAACGCGCTGTACATCTTCGCGGCGATCGTGTTGGTGAGCGCGATCATCCCCTTCGTCGTGCGTCCGCCCGTGGTCAGGCAGGACATCGAGACGTCCGCCACGCGCGGCGGGGCGCGCACCACCCCGGCGAAGTAGGGGGGGATATCCTCACCCTCAGTCCCCTGGTGGTTACCGTGGTCATCCGTGCGACAGGGAAAAATCTGTCGCACGGATGAGCTGTCCTCCACGTCATCGTGTCACGGGGTGCCCTGCATTGGCGCGCATGAACCACGTCGCCGTTGCCACTCCGAGGGTCTATCCTCCATGCCCGTGCCGTGACTTTGGGGGTGGGCGACGGAGGAGACGGTCCGTGAGGAGGGCGAGGGGGACAGAGATGCCGAGCCAGGCGAGGACGGCGGCGAACGGTGGAAGGAGCGTCATCATCCACGTTTAGGCCGGTGGGAGGCCCAAGGCGGCGGGGAGATCGTCGATCGACGCGAGGACCAAGTCCGGCGCCGTGTGGTGGGCAGAACGCCGCGTGCGTCCGCGCCGCAGCCACGCCGTCTTCATGCCGACGGACCGTGCGCCCTGAATATCCTGCTGTAGCTTATCCCCGACGAAAAGCACAGCGTCCGGCCGGACGCCCAAGTCGGCGGCTGCGCGTGTGAACACGGTCGTGTCGGGTTTGCGCCGGCCTTGGTCGCCGGAGATGACGATCGTGGCGGCGCGATTCTCCAGTTCCAGGAGGCGGAGTGTATGGCGCTTCCGGGGCTGCCCGTTCGTGACGATCCCATACGGCAGGCCGGCTTGGTCCAGGGCGTGTAGTACGCCCTGGACCTCGGGAGCAAGCGTCACATCGCGCCGCATGCGGTCATCGCACCAGGCGACCAGGCGCCGCGTCCAGGTCGACAGGACGACAGGGGATGGGCATGGCGTGGAGCGGGCCGCAGCCTCCCGGTGGTCCTCCTGATCAGGACCACGGTCGTGCAGGAGGGCCAGGACGCGGCCGAGCCACGCGACCCGGCTCCCGATGAGCATTTCGTCCAGGTCGAAGAGCACCACCGCGATGCCGTCGAGAGCCGGGGCGGTCGCGCTCCCACCGGCGGCAACGCGTACCGTCGTATCGACAGGTGTCGTCGGACGGTGTCCTGGCCCCGCGCGACGAGTCGCGCCCGCGTCCGTCGCCCGCCCATCAGAGGTCCGTCCCTTAGCGATGGCTCAGGATCTCCTTGGCCGCGAAGCCGGCGATGCCGACGGCGGCGACCTTGCCCAGCGGGTTGTTCCAGACCTGCTGCAAGATGTTGGGGTTTTGCTGGGCCGCCTGTTGCATCCCCTGGGCCATGCCCTGGGGGTCGTTGGGGTCCATCTGCCCCTGTATCTCCGGGGGGAGTTGCTGCACGAACTGCTGGCGCTGCTCCGGGGGCATCTGCTGGAACGCCTGGCCGTAGACCTGCTGCTGCATCTCGGGGGGCGCGTTCTGGGCGAACTGCTGGACGTGGCCGGCGGCCTGGTCCTGGTCGATCTGGCTGTAGTCGCCGGAGTCGCTGGCCTGGGCGTACTGCTGATACTGTTGCTGGTTGTTTTGATCGAACGGATACACGGTTCTCTCCTTGTCTGTCTCGTCCAGTGTCGCACCCCTTGGTTGGGCGACACGACTAATTGGTCATGCGCCGGATTTAGCCCTGGCGTGGCGGGCGTGGCTGGGCGGGCGTCGTGGTGTCAACCTCGTCGACCGTGACGTGTTCTTTGCGCACGGTGTCGGTCACGTGCTCCTGCACCTGCGTCACGTCCTTATGCAAGCGCACCTCCTCGACCGCGCGCACCTGCGTGCCCACAACGGCCTCCTCGCCCATCACCGGCACGTCGATGTCCTCGATCTGGAAGGCATTCTGGAGATCAGCCTGATCCGCCTGCCCCGTCACGGGCACGCGCTCGACCGTGACCTCCTCGTGGCGCAGCGTCACCGGAACGCTCTCCTGCTCCGTCACGACTTCTTTGCGCAGGTGCACATCCCCGACCTGCTCCTGACGTTTACCGACGAGGAGTTCCTCCTCGTAGACCGGCACGCGGATATCGCTGGTGTCGGTGTCCGCCTGGTGCACGGTCTGGTCGTTCGTCGCCATACGGCCCACGGGCTGATCCGATGCGTCGACCGCGACGGATGCCGGCGCGACAGGCTGGACGGGGCGCGTCGTTGCCATCGGCGCGCTGGCCGCCTCATTCACCGCACCGGTACCCCCGCCGTACTGCCGTATCAACTCATCCGAGGTTCCGCTAAGATAGAGGCCGCTGGCCCCCGTGTCGCCGATGGCGTCGAGCGGAATGCGGGTCTCCCCAGCGAACAGCATGCCCCCGCCGACGTCCATGTAGCCGCCCTGCAGGTCATAGCCGGTGACGACGCCGATGGTCTCCCCCGACGCGTCCATGACCGTCGCGCTCTCGCTGAGTTTCTGTTCAATGACCGCGCGCGCTGTGCGCTGTCCCTCGTTGTTCATTGGTCACCCTCCATTGGCTCTGTCGCACCACACGGCCTGTCCCTCGCGGTGAGGCGCCACCTCCGTGGTGAACGCCCTCGTCGGCGGGGGCTACTGACACCGCTGGTTACGTCTCAAGGCTCACGGTATGCACAAACTATACCGTGGACGGGCGGGCGCCGTCGTGCAAACACGAGCGCCGACGGTGTCATGCGCAGGGATGATGGTTGGTCGGTGGATGATCCCACCGGTGTTGAACGTGGGGGCGACGTCACGTCCAGCATAGTGCCCCTGCGTCGCCCCGTTCGACGCGTGGGTGTGGTCACGGGTGCAACGCGCCATCACCCCCACGATCAGGTCCGATGACGCCTAACCCCACAGGCTGGTCGTGCCCGAACGCACGATGGCCTCACTCCGGGGGCGGGATGAACGGGGGCGGCACGGAGCCGGGCGTGTGGGCGGGGCCGACCCGCACGCCTACTTGCGGCGTGCCGTGAACGTGATGGGGTCACCCGTGCGGGGGCGGCCCGTTGCCACGGGCTTGGTGGCCGGACGCCACGGCCGCGCCACGCCGGAGCCGCGCGCGTCCACGGACGTGGTGTGAGTAGACGGCACGGGCTTCTTGGTGTCATCCGACGGCGCGGGCTTGTTGTCGCTGGAGGGGAGGTAGAGCAGGGCGAGCGGACCGAAGACGAGCGCGCCGGCGAGGGGCGCCCAGAGTGCCGCTGTACCGCCCAGGCCCATCACCAGCGCGATGGCGGGGTTGAGCACGCCGCGCGTGGTGAGCAGGCCGGCGAGCAGGGCCGCGCCGATGGCGACGCCGCTCCCGCTCTTGGGCACGAACTTGGTGGAGACGGCGAGCACGGTGAGCACCAAGAAGCCAACGCCGACGATCTCGCCGGCAGGGGTCGCGGCGGCATAGGGCGGGAGCGGGGCGATGAGGGGGGCGAGCAGCCGGGCGAGGGCGGCTCCGGTGAGCTGCGCGGCGAGGTAGAGGACGCCGACGGCGGGGGGCAGGCGGCGGGTGACGACGAGGCCGAGCGTGACGGCGGGGTTGACGTTGCAGCCGGAGATGTCGCCGAGGGCGTAGACGAAGGCGGCGAGGGTCAGGCCGACGGCGAGAGCGGTGTAGGGGGCGGGCGTGAGCAGGGCGGCGAGGGCCAGGAAGAGGGTGCCCACCAGTTCGGCCAGGCCCGCTTGCCACGTCTGGCGCTTTCGTAGGTCGTCCATCACGCTCTCTCTTCATCTCATCTTCTAGGGGGCCGGAGGGCGGGCCGCCTGACCGCCCAAGGTAGGCAGCGCGGGGTGTCTAACGCAGGTTACATACCAGCGTGTGTGATCATGGGAGTGAACGGCGCCAGGGCCAGTATCGCCACGCCGCCTTGTGCCCCGACAAGGAGGGGGCGGCGGAGACGGGCGACGTGGGTCTCGCACAGGGGCACCGGCGGGGGCAGGAGGGAACAGGCGGACGTGTGGCTACGCCGGTCCTGTTAGGAGGGGCCACCGGTCAGGGCGCGTAACACGGTGAGGAGGTCGTTGAGGTCGAAGGGCTTGGGCAGGAGGGCGCAGCCCGGCGCCAGGACGGCGTTGCCGTGCGCGGGCCGGGCCGGGAGGTCGGCAGAGCAGAGGATGACGGGGGTCACGTGCAAGACGGGATCGTGACGGATGCGGGCCAGCACGTCCTGGCCATCTCCGCCCCGTGGCCCTACACGCAGGTCCAGGATGATGGCATGGGGCGCGAGCGCGCGGAGGTGGGGCCAGGCGCGGTTCCCGTCGGCGAAGACGTGGGGCGTGTAGCCTTCCTCGGAGAGCAGCTCATACAGCAGGTCGAGGATGATGGGCTCATCGTCGATCACGGCGATGCGCGGGGACATAGGGGCGAGCCTCCTGTCTGGCGTACGCGGGTGCGCCACGGGTGAGCGGGACGAGCGCTGTCCTCTGCATGATACGATAGCTGGCACGCTTTCTGCGCGTGCTCCCCGTGTGACGCGCTCCCCGTACGGCGCGCGGAGAGGGATGTGGTTCCATGCGATGGGGCAAAGAGGGGGCATGAGCGGACGCGTGGTGCATCTCATCCTCATCGTTAGCGCGGACCCCGCGCTCCGTCAGGCGCGCCGCCAGGCCCTGCGGCGGGCTGGCTACCACGCGCTCCCCGCCGCTGGTCTGCGTCACGCGCTCACGCTGGTGGGGAAGGTCCGTCCCTCTGTGGTGCTCGCCGACGCCGACGTGGGGGATGGGCGGGCTATCGCCCTGCTCCAGGCGTTGCGCGCCGTGGAGGCGTTGCGTGGGGTGCAAGTGATCGTGCTAGGGAGCGTGCCTCGCGCGGAGCAGGCGCAGCTGGCGGACGATCCACGGGCACAGGCGCATGGAGGCGATGACACCGCGCTCCTGTCCCTGCTACATGACCTCCTAGCGGCCTAGGGCAGCGCCGGACACGCCTTCTTCCCCTCTCCGTGCTCATAAGATCACCGGCGTCACCGAGTGGCGCATGGGTGATACACGCGCACGATGAAGACGATGAACAGGGCGACGCAGCACGCACGCGAGCGGTACTGGACTCGGCCACATGACACTTGACACCCTTGGAAAGGCGACCTTCCGCATAAGGGTAAGCCCACCTATCAAGAGGTTTGACCTGCGGCGGCAAATGAGGTGTGAGTGCCGGAGTTCAAGTGGTTCTTGGACACTTTTGATGATGCTGTCCGAGAGAAACATTTGCAGCATAGGGGTAAAAACCAGAACGTTTGTCTCCACCTCTGGCGCTGACCGCCCGTTAGACAGCCGAAACGATCGAGCGGCCTTGCATTATCTCGACCATGGCAGTCGGCGACGAAGCCAGGCAACAAAACGAGTGGTTACACGTTGCGAGAACTCAACCGCTCTTATTTCTGATTGGTCATGTGTTCTGTCGATACGACGTCAGATAACCACCACGCGCCTAATTTCTCGTCGTTGCCACCGCACATCGATATAACATCGGCATCATCAAAAGCGCAAATGGGTCAATTCTACGTCGCCGTGTACACCTTCCCCCACTCCCTGGGATGCACATCGCGCCGGTGGCCCTCCGGGGGGCGCGCCGGGCTGGCAGGCCGCGGATTGGGGTATGCAAAGCGTATACCACACGCCCGCCGCCGCGCGGTGGCCGCGCTGATCCTGGTCAGCGCGCGAAAATGGGGTGGGTGAACCGCGCGGCGAGAGCGCGGACGACGCGGGGCCCATTTTATCATCACCGTGTACTGCCTGGTCTGCGCACACGACCAGGTGATCAAAGCGCGCTACCTATGCTGGCCATTTAGTTCAACCGGGCAAGACTGCCCCGCGAACGGATGCGCCTGAAGAGCATCCGCCGTTTAGCTGACGCGCGTAATATGGGGCGGGTCGAACGTGACGCCGTGCGCGAGATTGGCGATCACCTTCTGTGTCGCAGGGCTAATGGATGCACGCACGTAAATCATGCCCCGATTCTTGGTCGATTACTCCGTCGATACGTCGCCGTATAACTATCCACAGTTCAAGATCTTCATTGCTCCCGCTTCCCCGTCCGTCCACATGCAATCCCGAACGCGGCCACTGGTTACTCAGAGAGGGGCGTGGGCACAGCGGAGCGAACTGCGCATTAGCTGAGGTGCCATGTGTGTCATGCGCTCCAGCATGAAAGGCTTGCGCCGATGTCGTTCAAGGCATCGTGAAGGGACGGGGCGCCACGCCTTCATCACCCCGTGGAGCGGCACAGAGCACATAGATCGGGGGCCGTTCGCTGGCCCGTCAGCGTGCGGTGCACCGACGCCCAGGTGGTGTAGGTCAGGTGAGCGATACAACCACGGCACGGAGCGCGGCCGGACAACCCGGATGCCGCACGTCGGTGGCACAGGTGTCCCTCGGACTCACCACGTGCATGGGTGGCGGAACGCTGGATGCCGCCGAGGAACATGTGTCGATCGGAGGAGCACACAATAGACACTCTACGCGCCTGCGTCCGTCCTTCAGCAGGCAGACACGAGACATGACCCGCATGAGCCAGCGATTGGGCGGCTGGGCGCCCCTGGGTCGCGCACGAGGGGCACGTCGGCGCGTACCGCTCGGCTAGGGCGCGCCGGTCATGAACGTCACCGGCCCACGCCGAGAAATGAGCCAGTGTCCGTGCAGCAGGACGGCGGCGTCGGTCTGCATGATGATGGCCTGCGGTTTGAAATGGAACGCCCTGTGGTTGTGGTATCCGACCGTCTCGTTCCACTCGTGGGCCTGAACCGTCAGCTGTGCCCGGTTCTGGGTGAGCGTGATCGCACGCGCCTGGACCTGATCGATCCCGCCACCCACGTCACACAGCGTCTCTCCCGCACGCGTGGCGGCGCCCCCTGGGCCATAGGCGGCGATGAGCGCGCGCAGGCGCGTACGGATGCCCGCATGCGTCGGCTCGTTCGGCGCATAGGTCTGATCGATCATCGCATTAACCAACCGCTGTTGCGCCCGCACCGCCTGGAGGGTGAGCGGCGTGGCCCTTCCGTGCGCGCAGGGAATCCAGGGGGCAACCGCGATCGTCATGTCCCGCGCCACCGCGGCACGAACCGCCGCCACCGCACTGGCAGACGCTGCGGAGGCATGGACGGCGCTGCCGCCCGCAATCCCTAGCCCGACGGCTAGGGGGACAAGGCCTTTCATCACATCCCTCTTACTTCGTGCCCGGCGTCACATGGTAGACCGTGATGATCGTCGTCTGCCACTGCGCGTTGTACTGCGCGAGTGTCCAGTAGGCATGGTAGCGATTGTTGGTGTGCGCGTCGACAGATTGCCCGTCGGAGGTGACCACGACCGCTTGATGATCGACCACGCCGTCGCCGTTCCAGTCATAGGAAATCACGTCGCCTTGACTCGCCCCGCTTGCTTGCGTCACGGTGGGGCCGAGGCCGGTGTAGGTCCCCACCTTCGTGGCCGGGAGGGACGCGCCCAGGAAGGTGCTGTTGTCATTGGCGTTGATCCAGGACGTACTAGGGTTCGGGTTGGTAGGGGTACCGCGCATGAACCACGCGGCGGTCCCGCTATAGGGCGGGTTCGGGCGCATCGCGATGCCGCCCGCGTCGAGGGATTGGGACACGAAGTTGGTGCAATCCCCGCCGGAGCTGGCGTACGAGGGCCACTGCGGGTTATAGGTGTTCCAGTAGGTATCCGCGTAGGCCGCGGCCGCCGCGCCATTGTAACCGGACGCAGCCGTTGGTGTCGCCGACGGCGTCGCCGACGCGACCGGCGTGGGCACGGCGGCCGTCCCTGTCGCGGTCGCCGATCCGGAGGGAGTCGCAGTGAGCGTGGGTGGTTGAGTTGGGGCCGCTGTCACGGTGGGTCTAGGCGTTGGGGTCGTGGTCGGCGCGTGCGTGGGCGTTGGGGTCGGGGCGACCCGCCGCGCCTCGGCCGGCGTGTGCCTCCCGACGAGCAGGGCGGTCAATGGGAGAGCGAGTGCCACGGCGACAGTCTTACGCATCGATCCTCTCTCTTTCGTTGCATGCAGGCGGATGGCCGGCGGCGTTCCCGACGTTACCCACAGTATCTGGTCATGGCACGACAGGCGCTACCCCCAAGGGCACACAACACTCCCCGCATTATACGGATTCCAGCTTGTCCTCACCGTTAAAGGCCCATGACGAGTCGTGCAAAATGGGCCAGGTGATGGGGGGCGGCCTCACCGCTCTCGACGCTCGACCAGGGGCGTGCGCCCGTAACGGTTGCCCCGCCGTCACCCACGCCCCCGACCGATCGTCACCGCGTCGCGCCAGGCATGCGATCAGTGGTTCCTCGCCGGCGCACCCCGACGTGTGCGGATAATGCTCCCGGTCGTCCGTGCTGCGCGTGCCCTAGCAGTTTGTCGGAGAGAACGTGTTTTTTCGGAGGAAAGTGCGCTTGGAGGCCGTTTTGAGGTCAAGATACGGGCTACAGACGCGATTTTGCCCTCCCACAGCACGATAAATGAGGTCGGCAGGCTTCTCTCCGACAGACTGCTAGGGGACCTTAGATCTGGGCCGCTGTCCGTCGCTGCACGGGTTGCCCCTCAGCATCGTAGGGGTGCGTGAAGTCGAAGGCGCGCGGCGTCGCGCCATAGTCGCAGAGATGCTCCAGTCGCTCCGCCGCTTCCGGCCACGTCGGGCGATGATCATCCGCGACCCACCAGGCCACATAGGTGGGCCAGCGCGACTGCGCCTTGACGAACCACTCCTGCCGTCGGCGCAACGCCTCAGCGTGCAGCTCGTGATAAGCGACGTGGTAGACGGCGGGGAGGTCGCGCCAGAGAGAGAGCGTTTGCGCCGTGGTCAGGCGGTCGGGCTCCTGGAAGCGCGGGAAGCCGTCCCAGAGGTCCATATTGACCCAGACGAAACCGTCGGTCCCCGCCGCATGGGCGAACACGGCCTGCGCCGTCTCTTGGAACGACACATTGCGCGGGTGATCATGCTCTTCGTGTAAGAGCCCGAATGTATAGAGGGCAATCGCGGCCATAACACACACTCCACATCACACGGTGGCGATGGACAACGCACCGTAAGCGCTCATCGCACAGAAGCACGATCCGCACAGTTCGGATGCGATGGGATCACGATAGCACAGCGGGCGTGGCGCGGTCAACACATAGAACAACTGCGTGGTCAATAAGGGTAGCGCGTAACAAAGGCCGCGCCTGTTGCCACGGGCGCCTGTCTCGCGGCCTGCCAGAATCGGCCGACGGGGCGATGCCCTGCCCGCGCCGCCGCTGTCGCCATCCGCCTACTGGGGCGCTTGATACGTCTGCGCGCCGGCCTTGCCAAGGACGGTTGTTAACTCCTCCGGCGTGAGCAGCACCGTGGTTTTGATGTCTTTGAGGTGACCAGGTGCGCTCAGGCTCAGGCTCACGGCTGCCGCCGTCTGGTCGTCGGGGGCCTCGAAGAGGCACATGATATGGTTTCATTGGGACGTGCTGAGGTGCGGTATGCTGTGGCCTGACGATGGTAGAGAGGGGGAGCGGCATGCGATGTCAACGGTGCGAGGGGAGCCACTTCACGAAGGCCGGGCGCGATCGGTCCGGCCGGCAGATCTACGAGTGCGCGACCTGCGCGCGGCGTCACACTGACCGCTCCACCTCAGCCTTCCGCGGCTACCGCTTCCCTGACGATATCATCGCCCTCGCCGTGCGCTGGTATCTGCGTTTCCGTTTGCCCTATGCCGATATTGTGGAGCTGCTGGCCGAACGGGGCGTCCACGTCGACCCGTCGAGCGTGTTCGATTGGGTGCAGCACTTCACCCCGCTCTATAAGGAAGTGGCGCGCTCGCACCGCCGGCGCGTCGGGACCCGCTGGGCCGTCGATGAGACCTACATCCGGCTGGCGGGCCACTGGGTCTACGCCTATCGCGCCATCGATGAGCACGGCCAGGTCATCGACGTGTACCTGAGCGAGACGCGTGACACGGCAGCGGCGACGGCCTTCTTCGAGCGGGCAATCGACCAGACCGACGTACGGCCTCACCGCGTCACGACGGACAAGGCGCCGACCTACCCGCCGGCGCTGCGGGCGGTGGTACCGGAGGCGGAGCACGTCACGGGCAAGATGGAGCAGCAGGCGATCGAGCGCGACCACCAACACCTCAAAGGGCGGACGCGTAGTATGCGTGGTTTCCAACAACTCGGGTGCGCCCAGGTCGTGTGCGACGGCCATGGCTTCATGCGCAACCTGCGCGACGGCTTCTATCGTTTGGGTGAGCCAACCGGTGACCCGCGTCTGCCGCACGCCCCGCGCTTGATGCGCGCGTGGGACGACCTCACGCAGATCCTTGCCGCGGCATAGCTATCCCTATCAATCGCCTATAATAGCGGCCTCGGATCGGCCCTTGAGTTTCGACCTCAGCACTACCCAACGAAACCTGTGTGGGCTCCATAGGTGCCACGCTATCCAATCGAGGTGCAACATAATCCTGCAACATGAGTGCATAGTAGCGTTGCACTTGACACGGCGCGCCCGCGCCGACGCGCTCGACACAAAAGAACTACCTAGTTTCACGCCCATCTTGACTCCAACGCTGACGTTGTGCTACCAAACTAGGTAGTTTACACGCGTCTGCGTCACGTCGTAAAAGGAGGAGAAAGGCATGCGTCCCCTCTCTGTCATCTTGCTCGGTTTCTGGCCCTATTTCTTGCTCGATCACTGGCCCCATACGGCTGCCATTTCACTGGACAGAATAGACCTTCTGGGAAGTGAATCGTGCGCCTGCTTGTCCGCTCACGCGTACGGAAGCCGGCTCAACGCCCTGGTATCGCGCCCCATTCGCTTCACGAAAGGGTGGTAGTGGCCCCAGTCGCCGAGGCGGAGACGACAACAGCTATAGGGTCACAGAGTTCCCAGAGAACGGGGCCATAAAGCGAGCAAAGTGACAAGCAAGGACGCACTGAAAATGGCGTTTTCAACTAGCACCATAGGTTATTAAAGGATGGGTGACAAGAGTGTAAATGAGAAACACCGATGCGGTCGAGTTTGAGCGTGGAAACGCGCCTTTTAGGTCGAGTACCATGGACGCCGTGAGTGCCCAAGCGAGACGACACTCTGTTGGACACCCTGATGGTGCCCGTTCATGGTCATGGCGTTCTTTTGGATGGACGCGCATCCGGCTCATCCAAGGGGGCGACCACGTACTCCACGCGCATGTGCGCATACCCGTGCCGCGCCAGCGCCCCTGTAATCTGGCCCTGGAGTTTGTGCTCTAGCCAGTCTTTGGCGAACGGGGTTGGAACCATAACACGTAGCACGTCACCGTCCTGGGCGACCACCTGCGTCGTCGTGAACCAGAGGTTAAAGTTCTCGACGGTGAGAGTAAGACGCACGTCCTCAAGCACAGCCCGCCACACTGGATGTGTTTCCGTGATTGGTGGTAGGTCACTGGGCTGCTCATCCGCGATCAGATTCCCCTGCGCAGAGAGCATTTCCCGCACAAGACCATCCAGGGTGGTGAAGAAATATGGTATCGGCTTCATCGGACGATAGCGGCGCACGACGGCGGCCGCCTCGTCAATAAGCGCCACGAAGTCGTCGGCCTCACACTCACTAGCGTGAAACCACCGGACCGCTTTCGTCGCACTGGCCCGTGGGGATGCCGTATCTCCAAACTCTGTGACGACGGCGATGATGCGGCGCTCTACTACCTCGTCGGGTAGCGTGGCCTTGCCCTCGCTAGAAGCCAGTCGCTCATGGTCAGAGACGATTGATCGTGATGTATGGCCTATCGATTCGATATCGTCTGTCTGTTGTCTTTCTGTGTGTTGACTATCCTTAGAGAGATCTGCTTGTTGTGAGGCTACTTTGGACGCATAGCCCTTCCTGTCCTCGTTGCACCCCCATCCTGACCCAGATGCACCCTCTACCGGACCTTTTTGGGTTCTTGGGCGCTTTTGATGATGGGGCTGGATACCGTGAGTTAGTCAATCTCGGCTGGCCTTCCTGAGGTGATGAGCAGCAGGTTCGGCACCGTCAACCTGCCGTTGTGGCGCCCGTCAAACGTGCCCTTGTCTATCTCTGGTGCTACCAGAGAAAAAGGCATCATCAAAAGCGCCCAAGAACCCCTTTTTGCACCCCTTTACCGGACCTTTTTGCACCCGCTATGCGTCTTTTTTGCACCCTAGACGGGGTAGCTGCCGTGGAGTCTGGGGATACCCAATGCGCGCCCGGTGCCGGAAGGGAACGTGGGCGCTCTGGCTCGACCTCATCGCGGTAGTCGCGCAGACGTGGGTCGGGGTCGCCGACGACCCGCAAGAGAGCGGGCGTATCGTTCTCGAAGACCAGCGTATACACGGACGCAAGGTGCCCAACGCGCGCCGAGACGCGGCGCTCAACCGCGATAAGGCCCTTCTCTTTCAGGCCGCTAATCGCACGGTAGAGGTGTTTCTCAGACAGCCCACAGCCATCGTCGAGCCGCACGCCGCCGGCGGTCTCGATGCCAGTCAGGAATTGATCGGGCTTGATCGCATCGGCCGCCTTCTTGAAGCCCAGGGTCCGCCGCACGATGTAGAGGAGGGCCTTGAGCTCGGCGTCCGAGAGGCGCGGGAGCCAGTAATCGAACACCTCGTCCGGGACCTGGGTCGTGTTCACCTCACGTAACCCGTAAGCGGCGCGTGGGCGGGGATGGCGCTCATCAACGATGGAGAGCCGGTAGGTACTGGTCCTGTCGCGCCCCTCCCGATCGAGCTGGCGCGCCTTTTGGAGCAGACCCTTCTCCCCCAAGCTCTTGATCGCGTAGAGCAACGCCCGCCGACTCACCCCGATCCCCTCGTCAAGCACCGTGCCATCGTGGGTTGTGATGCCGTGGAGGAATTGGTCGAGCGCGATGGCGTCTTCGTCGCGTCCGAACCCATACGTACGCCGGACAGCGTAGAGCGCCACGCGCAGCTCCGCCCCGGTGAGCCGGCTCAGCCAGTAATCGAGCAGGGCGTCGGGTGTCTGGGTGGTGGTGGGTTTAGCGAACCCGGGCATGGCTTCTCCCGCGCCGTCGCCACCAGCAGACCGTCACCCCTGTCGGCGGCGTGCCCGCGCCCGTGTCCCCCTGATATGGTAATTGACAGCCATCGCCACCGTTGCTATCCTGAAAACAGGCGGTGGGCGTCTTTTTCGGCATAAAAGCCTGCTACCAGACCATGTCCTCGGTCGGAGTTGACGCTCCAGGCGAGGAAACGGTCCGTTTTGATGGCCCTGGTGCTGAGCGTGGGAGTGCGAACACCGGAGTCGACTGGTCACGATAAACGAGGGGACTCACCGGTTGACGCCGGTGGGTCCTTCTCTTTGTAGTGGCGACGCGCGCCACCGCTCTGTGTTACATGGACACGCCTCCTGGCGCGACGATCTCAGCCCTGCTGCGGACCGACCGCGGGAGAAGGATTAGGCGCATGCCTGCTCCTTGCGGGGCCGCCCCCGCTTCTGCGGCACGACCGACGTGAGATCCGCCGGGTCGATGAACCAATAGTTGCCAAGGCGCACCGCCGGCAGGCGGGCGTCGTTCACCCACTGCCACACACGGACGCGCGAGACGCCCAATTGTGCGGCGGCTTCAGGGATAGACAATAACGGCGTGGTCATCGGGTCGTCGTCCTTTTGCCAATCGTGTATCGTGTCTCTATAATAACGGCGGTAAAGGAATTATTCAAGCCGCTGGTCGCGCAGGCGGTCTGACGCACACAGACTGTCTCATCTCCCCTCGTGTCACTTTGTCGGCTAGTTTGGTGTGATTCTTGGGAGCTATCTCGCACCCAAGGTCGGGGTGTCAGGCTGCAGTAGACTTCTTACCGGGTGCGGTGTTCATTGTCTGGCCTCCGTACCTACCGGCTGGCGGGTGGTCCTAACACCCGCCAACCTTTTTGTTAGTGGGAGACTATCTGCTCCTCGCTACAATAATAATACAATTATTTCGATTGCAAATCAGAGAGAAAATGGTGTAAATTAGATTGTCTTTTAATGGTATGATGGTGACATGGAAAACACGAAGCAGAGTGGAAAGCAGATTGCCCTGCGCGTCACTGACGAGATGCATGCCAGGCTAAAGGACATTGCGGAGAAGGAACGCAGGTCCTTACACGCACAAGTGGTGCAATTCCTGGGCTCTTGGGCGCTTTTGATGATGCCGACGTCGTGTCGATGTACGGCGGCAAAGACGAGAAGTCATGGGGTTGGTCGTTGGCTGACGTCGTATTGACAGGGCTCATGAACAACAGGAATAGGAGTAATGTGATTCTCGCAACTCGCGACCACTCGTTTTGTTGCCGAGCTTCGTCGCCGAATACCATGGTCGGAATAGTGCAAGGCTGGTTGACTATTTTGGCTGTCTAACTGGTAGCTACCATCGTTCGTGGAGACAAGCATTCCGGTTCTTACCCTTACAGTACGAACGTCCCTCTCAAATAGCATCATCAAAAGCGCCCAAGAGCCAATTCCTGGATGAGAGTATCACGCAATGGCGGCAGGAACATGGGCGGGAACAGGCATGATGACTAGCCCCATCGTCCTGGCTAACTTGCCCGCGTTGCTGCTCGACGAGCTCATCCATGCCTGAACGCTCTCCCGAGAAAGTTCCGATGCTCCTGGTCGCGTATGGGACGGGGCCCATGAGCGACGCGCAGCTACACCTGGCCTGTCGGTCGGCTAACGACATCGGCGGCGTCGTTCATGTCCTCCATATGATCGAGCGCAGTCGGCATATCCCGTTGACCATGCCGCTGACTCCGGACGAGGAGGCGCGGGTACACCGGGTGCTGGATCGGGCCGAGCACATCGCGACGCCGCATGGTGTGCCGTGCCATCTTGACGCTGTGCGGGCTACCGCCGTCGGTCCCGCCATCATCGCGGCCGCCCATGAGCACCAGGCGCGCGTAATCTTCCTAGGCTTGCGCGATCGCGACCGGTCAGCAGCGTCGCTGCTGCTTAGTGGGACGGTCCGTTAGGTGCTATAGAACGCGCCCTGTCTCGTCCAGATCGGCTACTTACCAGGAAGGCTCCCCGATGATTTTGCCCGTGATAAGGACTAAGCCATGGCTCAACCACTCGTTATCGTGACCTATGCTGTGTCTATTCACGACATGCTCTCCCTCTCGCCGGTGATGCGCGCGCGCGTCGAGGCCGTCTTGCAGCCCCATCTCGCGCTCACGTTGGGTGAGCTAACGACACAGCGTCGGGAGCGTATCCTGCCGCTCTACGGCGTACAGAGCGATGTACGGCGTGCGATCTATCGCGCTCAGGCCATGGCTCAAGCTGGTGAGCGGTTGCGGTTCTACGTGGCCTACGCGCCGGGGTTGTGGGACGTGACGCCATCGCTCAGGGCGATCGCGCTCATGCGGGTGCAGGAGGGGATCTATGGCCGCGTTTAGGGGTGAGATGACGACGGCGTTCGGCCCTGACATACGGTCGTCGGGAGCACGCCATCACAGTAAAAGCAGTCGTGTGGGACCGGCGCGCGACGCTGATGGTCAGCCGACGACGGCCTACCGTGCGCTGGAGCGGCTCGCGTGCGGGCGGTGCGGCGCGGAGATCGCGGCAGGCGAACTGTTTCTCCGTCGCGCCGTTTCGTTGACCCCAAGTCATGGACTAGGATTGACGCAAGCGCCGGTCTGCGCGTGCTGTAGCCCGCTCACGGTCATCGGTGGGGGGCAAGAGGATGGATAAGGGGATCATCAAAGGGACGGTGCTCGTGGTCGACGACGATCCTGATATCATCGACTTTCTGGAGACAGCGCTGGAAGACGCAGGGTATCTCGTGCTAGCCTCGGTGGGCGCTGAGTCGTTGGGGGTGGCTCATGAGCTACATCCCGATGTCATCCTCCTCGATATCAACATGCCGGGGATGACTGGCGTGGAGGTGAGTCGGCGCCTGCGCGACAACCCGGTGACAGCCAATATCCCGATTATCGTCATGTCCGCGCAGGACCGCCTACAGGTGACGGGGCCGCTGATGCCGGTCAATGATCGCCTGTCCAAGCCGTTCGATCTCGTGCGTCTGTACGACGTGGTCGCGCACTGGACGCCGGCGGCGTGAGTACGTGAGTAGAAGAGATGTGCGTATGATCCAACAAATTGTCCTGTACACGGATGGCGCCTGCATTGGCAATCCCGGCCCTGGTAGCTGGGCCTACGTGTTCTCGCACGCTAGCGCCACCGTCGAGGCCTTTGGTGGCGTGTCGCAGACGACGAACAATCAGATGGAGCTGACGGCCGCTATCAAGGGGCTTGATGCGACGCCAGTGGGGAGCGTCGTCGAGCTTGTGACGGACTCACAGTACGTTGTCAAAGGCATGACCGAGTGGCTAGCCGGCTGGCTGCGCAACAGCAAAAAAGAGCCGGTCGCTAATCGAGCACTCTGGGAGCAACTCGTGGCTGTTGCAGGCGCACGGTCCGTGGCCTGGCGCTGGGTAAAGGGTCATGTGGACGCGGACGCTGGTGGCGATCGGTGGAACCACCGCTGTGATGAGCTGGCCAGTGCCCAGGCCGTCGAGGCAGCCGCGGCGGCGATAGCGCACGGCCAGCGGGTGACGTCGGCGTGTATCGCCATGGCGAGCAACGGGCGTGTCTGGCGGTGGCCAGCCACGATCCTGGACCATGCGCGTGGGGGCCTTGTCTGCGCGACGCACGCGTTGGCGGCGACGGGGGCTGCGATGGCGCCGCCCCGAGAAGATGCCTACCATCGACGGGGATGATTGGGCGTGGGAGATCGATGACTGCCATGATACGCTGGATTGAGCGCTCACTGTACCTGCACGAGGCGCGCCTCACAACCGCCGAGGGCGCTGACCTGTACGCGGGCTACGTCGCCGTGACACCTGGGGCCGACAGGTGGCGCGGGTACGTTGGCCGTGGGTTTGTTCCGCTCGGCATGGGGCCGCGTACGGAGATGCAGGCGGCCGTCGAGGAGCGCGCGCGTGACATACTGGCACAGGGGGAGGACGTGTACCATGCCTCGTAAGACGGATGTGGCGCCCGAAGGCTATCAGTTGTTGCTGGTTGACCTCAAGGAGCGCATCCGCTCAGCGCAGATTAAGGCGGCGTTAGCGGTCAATCGCGAGCTCGTGTCGCTGTACTGGCAGATCGGGCGTGAGATCGTAGAGCGGCAGCGGGAGCATGGGTGGGGCACGCAGGTAATCGACCGCCTCGCCACTGACTTGCGCCACGAATTTCCTGAGATGAAGGGCTTTTCCCGTCGCAACCTGCATTACATGCGCGCGTTTGCCACGGCGTACCCAGATCGCGCCTCCATGGAGCAAGCGGCCATCAATATACCCTGGGGGCATACCATGCGTCTGCTTGATGCGGTCAGGGACCCCGACGTGCGCGAGTGGTATGCGCGTCAAGCGATCGCGCATGGTTGGAGCCGGGCTATCTTGACGCACCAGGTCGAGTCGAACCTGTACGGGCGGCAAGGTCGCGCGCCGACCAATTTCGAGCGTACCTTGCCGCCGGCGCAATCGGACCTGGCGCGCGAGGTGCTCAAGGACCCGTACAACTTCGATTTCCTGACGCTCGGTGAGAACGCTCAGGAGCGTGATTTGGAGCGGGGGCTGCTGGGCCATATCCAGTCGTTCCTGCTTGAGTTGGGGGTCGGCTTCGCGTTCGTCGGCAGTCAGTATCGCCTCGAGGTGCGCGGCCGCGACTATCACATTGATCTGCTCTTCTACCATGTGCGGCTGCATTGTTACGTGGTCGTCGACTTGAAGATGGTTGAGTTCGACCCCGCGTTTGCCGGCACGATGAATTTCTACCTGTCGGCGGTTGACGACTTGCTGCGCACGCCCGGCGATGGGCCGAGCATCGGCATTATCCTGTGTAAGAGCAAAGACCGCGTGATGGTCGAGTACGCGCTGCGGGACGTGACCAAGCCGATCGGCGTGTCGGAGTTTCGTTTGTTAGAGGCGTTACCGGCCGATTGGCGCGGGAGCCTGCCGACGGTTGAGGAGTTGGAGGCGACGTTAGACGACGTGGATGGGGACTAGGGTAGGACATGCTTAGGACGCTAGTACCGCAAGCTGGAAGTTTCTCCGCATGTTCGGCACGCTACAACGTGCGTGATGACTCCTCGAAACGGCTTACGGAACTTGCGGAACCATTTCCAGCGAAGGGTACTAGGAATGGAGCGCGGCCGCCAATTGTGCAGCAACTTGCTGCACAATTGGTCCCGAACGATGCGAGCGCAACAGTCCCAGCCGTGTTGGGACAATCTCGACGCCACGGCAACAGTCTCAGCAGTGTTGGGAGGATAAGGAGAGGATATGACGCGCATCATTGCCGTCGTCGGCCGCAAGGGCGGCGCCGGGAAGACGACGACTGCTTTCAACCTGGCCGGCGCCATGGCTGCGGCGGAGCAGCGTGTCTTGCTCGTCGATATGGACCCTCAAGCGTCGCTCACGGGTATCCTGTTGGGGCAGCGGAGTGGGCTGGGTATCGGTTCCGCGCTCACCGATCCGCGCGCGACGCTCGACCCGCTGATCATCGCGACCGACGCCGGACTTTTCCCGAAGATGTACCTCGTGCCGGGCGACCGGGCCATCGAGCGCGCCGCGCAGGACCTCTCCGACACGGCGACAGGCTTCTTCCGCTTGCGGAAGCTCCTGGCCCCTCTCACCGGCTTCGACCTTGTCGTGATCGACACACCGCCCGCGATGGGCTTCGCGATCTCGTCAGCGCTCCTGGCGGCCGATCGCGCGGTCCTGCCGACGCTGACCGGTCAGCACGACCTTGATGCCCTGGCTGACACGATCCGCCTTATCGACGACCAACGCGACCTGGGCGGCGCCGCGCTTGCGGCTATCGTACCGTGTGCTGTGCGGCCGCGCGAATTGCATGATCGTGGCGCCATGGAGGCGCTGACGGAGGCGTATGGCGATCTCGTGACCGAGCCTGTCCCTTATAGCCCACGCGTGCGAGAGTCGCTTGCCGCACGGCAACCCTTAGCGCAGTACGACCCGCGCTCTCCGGGGGCGCAGGCGTATGCGGCGCTCGCTCAACGCTTGGGAGGGATGGCGACCCATGGCTAGGAAGACACCGCCCCGCGTGTCGATCGGACGCCCCCAGGAGGCTCCCGTGCAGCCGGACGCTCCCATTGCCGAGACACGCTTAGCTGGCGCGCGTGAGGTGCCGATCGACCAAGTCGCGCCGGACCCGAAGCAGCCCCGGCAGGACTGGCGGCACGACGACGGCGAGCAGCGCCTCGACGAGCTCGCGGCGAGCATCGGTGAGTTCGGCCTACTCCAGCCGCTGTTGGTGCGCGAAGAGGGCGCGCTCGAGGACGGGCGGACGCGCTACGTGATCATCGCCGGCGGCCGGCGGCGCGCCGCGGCTGAGCGCGCCGGCCGGGACACTATTTCTATTGTGGTACGTGGCGACGAGTCGGAACGGGTGCGGGTGCTGCAACTCGTGGAAAATTTACAGCGGCAGGATCTCGCCCCGTTGGATGAAGCCCGCGCCTATCAGGAACTCCTCGCGATCGATCACCTGTCCCCGCAGGCGCTGGCCGATCGCTTGCATATCTCGGGGCAGAAGGTGCGCGATCGCCTCCGTCTCTTGGCCGACCAAGTCCTCGCCGATGCCGTCGAGCGCCGCCAGATCTCGGCCACGGCCGCGCGGGATATCATGACCTTGCCCGACGACGAAATCGCCCGCTTCCGGGACCGTGTTCTGGCCGGTGAGCCCTTGCAGAGTAACGATATCGCCGTGGCGCGCGCGCGTCTGGCCGCCGCCGGCGTCGCTAATCCTCGCCGTAAGGGCGGGGGCAAAGCGGTGCGCCAGCGGGACGAGACGCCGGCGGTAGCGGCCAGATCGCACGACGAGACACATGTCCCGGATCATACGACGTTTGATAATGTGGCAATAGGGCGCGGCGATCAGATGACGGGTGAGACGGGGCCGCAATGCCACGATCCCCTTACGCTAGCTGCCCCCAGCGCGCCGACTCAAGAGGTGGTACCCGTGGACACGGATGCGCCGGTGCCCGCGTCGGTGACCAGCCACTTGTCGGTCGTGCCGCGACACGAAGGGCGAGGAGCGGGCACATCCGACCCGCGCGTCCAACGGTATTATGCTGCTTTCCTGGATTGGCGTGTGTCGGTGTACAACGACCTGGAACGCATGTCTGGCGACGATATAGAGTCTCTGGCGCGCCTGCTGCGTGGCGACATGAGGCAACTTCTGGAGCGCCTCGACGACGCGGCTCGGCGCGCGACGGACTAACGGGACAGGGTGACCCGCCTGCGGTCCGCTCACGATATAAGGCACTATGCACCATGCTCAATCATGACGTAGACGACACGATCCTGCGACACCTGGCGACGCATCCGTTCCTGAGCGCTGCGGACCTGGAGGTACGCTGGGGCGTGGCGACGGCGACGATGGCCCGGACGCTCGCGCGGCTGCGCGACGCCGGCTTGGTCGAGCGTGTCCCGCAAGGCGATGATAAGACGTTCCTGTACGTGCCGACCAGCGATGGCGCGATCGCGGCCGCGGCCAGCGCCGGCGTCACCAGCGGGAACCTCTGCCGCATCTATGGTCTCGATCGGCGTCAGCTCCTGGCGCGGCTGCCGCTGCTCAAGCGCCTTGTCTACGCGCAGCGCTTCGTGATGGAGCTGGCCGCCGCGCTTGACGACAGCGGAGAAGGCCGGCTGACGTTCTACAAGAGCGGGCCGTTACACTGGCATGCTGCCCGCGGTAGCCCGCGCGGCGAGGTCCTCCTCGACGGCATGGGGCGGATCGATGTCGGCCGTGCTACCAGCGGCGCGACCTATTGGTTCGGGCTGTTGTGGGATGGGGATGCCACGCTCCCCAACGTCGGCCTCTGGCATCAGCTCGACCGCCTCCGCGCGCTACGGAACGACGATGCGACCGCGCTGCCGCCCGTCCTCGTGGTGACGGCCGCGGCGGAACGCCTGGCCGCAGCGGGAATGTCGCCGCCGTCGGGCGTCATCTACACGACCGTCACCGATTACGTTGAGCGGGGGGCGCTTGACGCCCGTTGGGTGGGGCGGCGGAGGGGCGGCGGGACCATCGAGGATGAGCTGCTCGCCCTCCTCGCGGCGGTGCCGGCGGCGCGCTCCAACCCCTGGGACCTGACACGCTGGCCGCCGGGGATGGTGCACGCTGGCGACGCGCTTGGGCTGGAGCGGCGGGTGGCGCGCCTGCGCACGGGGCTCATCGAGGGAACCCCGACGCCGACGGGCCTGCTGGCCCTGGCGTTGCCGCGCGGTGTCGTCGGCCTGCTCGACACTATCGGGTCGTTCCCGTTGCTTGACGCCAGAGGGCTCGCGGTCCTCACACGCCGCAATGCCTCCGTATTGCGCGACGAGTTGGGCTGGCTGCGCGGGCTCAACCTCATCCGCGTCTATCGCCGAGGTCTCGACGCCGGCGACAAACCGCGCTTCTGGGCTGAGGAGGGCGACGGCGAGGGGCCAGCGCGCCCGCCGCGCGTCGTCGGCGCGGATCGCCCCGTGATGGTCTATGCGCTGACGTACCGGGGGACGCGCCTGCTGGCCGCACGGGTCGGCGTGTCGCCCGCGACCTATCGCATCCTGTACAAGAAACTCGATGCCAGCCCGATCGGCGGGCGCGCGGGGCTCGTCTTCGCGTTGGGCAATGCGGCGCACACGCTGGCGATCCAAGAGGTCTTCTTCGCGGGGCTCGCCGCAGTCGATCGCCGGGAGGCCACGCTACGGTGGTTGTGGGAGTGGGGTTGTGTCGAGCGCCTGGACGATGGCCGGGACGACGCTGACGAGGACGAGTGGGGTGAGGAGGACGACTGGGGAGAGGCGTGGGACGAGGAGGGCCGCGCCGCCGCCCGGCTCCGGCGCGACGTGCTGCGCCCGGACGCGCGGATCATGGCCGATGTCGGAGGCGTTGGCGTCGACGTGTTCCTGGAGGTGGATCGGAGCACCGAGACCCACGCCGAGATCGCGGCCAAGCTCGCGCTCTACCACCGCTATGCGCGCCTCCGGCGCCGCCGCGCTGTCGAGGCGGCCGGCGGCGACAACGTCGCGCTGCCGCCGATCACGGTGGCGTTCGTGACGACACGCAGCGAGGCGCGGGCGGTGAACCTGCTGCAGACGGCCAAGGACGTCGCGCGAGAGTTGGAGAGTCGGGCGGTGCGCGTCGTGGCGGCCCACCTCGACACGGTGGAGCGGTGGGATATGCTCGGGGAGATCTGGATCAGGGACGCCTATCCGGACCGGCCGGGGCCGCTGTCGCTGCGGCGCTGCTTCCTCGTCCCAGACCTGGTGCGCCTCACGAGCTGAGTCACCGCCGCACCCTATCTGCGGCGCGTAAAATCCACGCGGTCCACCAGGAACGTGTTGCCGACGTGTCGCCGGACTGTCGCGGGGTGAGGGCGCACGGTCGCGGCACGCATAAGAAAAGGCGACAACGTGAGAAATGATGTCAACATACCACTCCGCGCCCCGTTTTGAGCGTGACAATGGGCTGTGGCGACACCGTGCGGAGTCCCGCCGTTTCCTTGTTCTTCCCTATCTATAGCTATCTCTCCTGGTATGGGAACGGGGAAGAACAAGGAAACCAACCTGTCTCCTTCCTGACGCTCCGATCTATTGTGCCTTCATTACTCCCTGCCTACCGCTGCCGGTTCTCTTTGGAGTCGTTCGTCTGCCGGTTCTCTTTGGAGTCGTTCGTCTGCTGGCTCTCTCTTATGGCTGCTCCTGTCGTCGCCCTTGTCTGTGGTGCGACGCCTTTGCCTTCGGTTTCTGTCGGTTTCTATGCAGGCCGCCTATAGCCGACCGACGGTTTGCCTGTCCCTCTTCCCCTCGGTAGTCGCTATAATCAACTGCCATCGGCGTTCTGTTCGCCCTTACACGATCGCCGCCCTGATCATCAGCCTATGGGCTCACTGCTCTCCATCACCGATACTCGATTGATAGAAGCGTCACACTCCACGTTTGCCGATCGCCACACCGGCTACACGAGCCGCAGAGACTCCCTATGTCCACTGCGTCCAGCATCACCCAGAACCCGACCACCGTCTTGGCCCACTTCGACGGCGGCATCGCGCCGCACGCGCTCATCGCCCTCGTGAAGGCCCTCCGCCACGACCCTAATTGGCGCGCCACCCTCACGGCCAGCGACTGCCACTGCGACGTGGACCTGATCTACTGGTCGACCGGCGCGCTATCGCATACCCTTAAAGAGCGTGTTGGTTGCCACGGGACCCGTGTGGCGGCGGGCAACGTAGCGGCGTAAGGGCCACCCCTGCCCATGGCGTACAGCTACGACACCCAGCACCTGAACGGCCTCGATCAGCTCTGGGCTGTCGACCTCGACGACCATATCGATGCCCCGGTGAACCGTCCGAAGCTCAATGGGATAGGCGCTACCGCGATGGTGGCCGTGGGCTGCGCCGCCGCGGCTTGTCGGCCGGCTTCGGCGGCATCTCCACAAGCGCCGGTTGCATAGGGATGGATGCCTAGGGCGAGACACCAGGGAACTGGGATGTTCCTCGGCCGGCTTGAACTCCAGTGTCTGTCCCTCGTCGTCGTCTTCAACGAGGCGCACCACCTCACGCGCGTCGATGTGTCTGTCCCTCCGTTTTCATGTCCGAGATGCCATCCATCCATCCATCTTCACCCTGAAGGATCAACCGTCACGGTTACCCCCTCCCCCTTCGAGACATAGGCGGTCAGGGGTCGGCGTCACCCCTACCCCGTGGCGTGGTGTCTCCATGAAGGGATGGAAGGGATGGTCGTCACACCCACCCCTCCGCCTTTACTGTCACTTTCATCGCTAGATGGCGTAGAAACTTCAGAGCTAGATGGCGTAGCTCGATATGTTACAGCAGCCCGCTAAGTATTGGCGCTAAGCTATCATTTTAGGGTGTGACAACGATTCGCGATTTT
>JAABUV010001470.1_pt1 | contig 34167 bp, 40 predicted proteins | sample 5559971 | NCBI WGS metagenome assembly JAABUV01 (sample SAMN10711881, study PRJNA513362) | rock metagenome | isolation source: Antarctica rocks | place: Antarctica: Victoria Land, Knobhead nord | collected 2015-12-19
AGGGGCGGCGCGCCGCGCCGGCCGCCAGCTTTGCGGAGCTCGGCCTGGGGCAGGACCTGCTGACCTTCCTGGCGGAGAGCCGGCTGGGCGCGCCGACGGAGATACAGGTGCCGGGCCGCTGCACGCCCGCCCCGCCGCTCGCATTGCGCTGCACCGTCAGCCGTGCCGCGAGCGTCCCAGCAGCGGCAGCCACGAGCAGGCACCGCAGCAGCCTGGTTTAGAGTATGCCAGGAGACACAAACCCCACAGCTTGGAACGCAGCGGTGGCCAGCACTCTGCGCTTGGTTATGCCACCTGCGCTTGCTGCGGCTCCATCCACTGTGAGACCTGCGTAAAACACCTCATACTCCACACGGCACACCACGCGCGCTCCTTCACCAAGCAACACCTGCATGTGCTTCCGCTGAACATCCAGCGCGGGCGTATCCGCAGAGCGCGGCCATCCCGGAGGTGCTCGCCGGCGGCGACGTCCTGCTCGCGTCGCACACCGGGTCCGGCAAGACGCTTGCCTACCTGCTGCCCCTGGTGCGCCCGGATCGGCGTCTCGCTGCGCCCCGCACGCAGCCGCACCGCCCTCCCCCGCACCTTTCGGCTCGTCACTGCGAGCGCCGCATGCACGGCTCCAGCAGCGCCGGCCGGGGCGTAGCAGCGCAGCCGCTCCCGGTAGTCAGCGCTCGACGCGCCCGCCGGACGGCGGCTGTGCTCTGTCGCAGCGCTGTCCACAGCACTGTCCGCTTCAGGCCCCCAGGGGAACCAGGAGGCTGCGTTGCACTGACAGCAGGCAGACCCGAGACCACGGCGCCCATGCTGCGCGGCAGCGGCGCAGAAGCCGCTGAAGGACGGCGAGGCGGCGGGCGTGTCAGGGCTGAAAACCTAGGGTTGAAGGCGCTCCCTGCTCTGAGGCGCGCGCCGGCGCAGGTGAAGCTGCTGAAGGACGGCGAGGCGGGCGGCGCGGCGGCGCGCCCGCGGCGGCCGCGTGCGCTGGTGCTCGGCCCCACGCGCGAGCTGACCGACCAGCTGCTGCGCGTGGCCAAGTCCATGTCGCACCACGCGCGCTTCCGCTCCGCCTGCGTAAACGGCGGTGCGCGGCGGCCGCGCGGCGCCGCTGGGGTCAACATGATGCCCTGCGGTCGCAGAGCAGCATGGCAGCACAGCTAGGTACCTGTCATTGTACGACATTGTTCGGTTGTGCTTCCGCTCCGCCTGCGTCAACGGTGCGCGGCGGCGCCGCGCGGCCGCATGGGGGGGCGCGCCGCTGCTGTCGTGCCCGGGCCGGCTGTGCCCGCGGAGCGCTTGCGGGACGCGAGGCGGCCGGGGCGGAGCGCTGCCTGGCCCGTAGGTGGCTGTGTCCCTGGTCCTCGTGCACGCGCAAGCCTCAGCAGGCTCTGTGCTGGGCCCCATGCACAGCAGCATGGGAGGGCGTGGAAGCAGCAGCAAGACCGATTGACCGCCCTGGCGTTTCGACAGTCGGCCAGGCGCCAGCGCGGCGAGCATGCCACACGACTGCGGAGACTGCGCGTGCTTGCCGCGGATTGTGGTCGCTACACCCTCGCGCACAGGGTCGGCCCGTTGCGCGCGCAGCCAGCGTGAGCGCGGCGCGCCGCCGCGCCTGCGCGCAGGCGGCACGTTCGCGCAGCAGGCGGACTCGCTGGCCGCACCGCTGGACATCCTGGTGGGCACGCCGGGCAAGGTGGCGCAGCACGCCGGCCGCGGCAACCTGTTCTATGGCGACGTGCAGCTGGTGCGGCGCGCGCATGCCGGCGCCCGCGCGCTGCGGCCCGGCAGCGCGCAGCTCAAGAAGTCGTGGTGGCATCCTTTCATTTGTGGGTGCAGCTCTGCTGTGCTGTGCAGCAAGGGGCCGAGCGCGGCGCTTTGCAGCCATGCGCAGGCGAGCGCAGCTCGGTTGCCTGGCGTGGCAGGTTTTGGCCGCAGCTCGAGCTCGGCCAGGGCCTCGGCACTGCACAGATGCCGCTGCATCACTCTTGCTGTGCCTGTGCCGGGACCTGAGCGCGGCGCGCTGCGCCGCGCCTTCGCGTCTGCTGCGCATGAGGCGCTGTCGTCAGCGAGGCCCCGCCCCTTAAGGATCAGCCTAGCCCCAACCCTAACCCTATGCCGGGCCCGCAGGTCGTGCTGGACGAGGCGGACACCATGTTTGACCGCGGGTTCGGCCCGGAGGTGCGCGCGGTGCTGGGGCCGCTGCGCAGCAAGGCGGCGCCCGCGCGCGTCGTGCTCGTCTGCGCGACCATGACGCCGGTGCGGCGGCCTGCAGCCCGGCCCCGCTCGGGGCCTGTCGCTTGCGGGAACGACGCTGTCAGGCTGGCCGGGCGCGGGAACGCCGAGCTGTCCGAGGTGGCGCTGACGGGGTCACCAGCTGCCACAGGCCCCGCCCCTTGTTTTCAAGAGCATCAAGCAGCTCTATGGAGCAACCGTGACAGGTGCTTGGAGCTGGGCTGTGCCAGCTGATGCGGCACCAGCGCGCGCCGGATGCCCAACCTGACGGCAACCCTGTGCCCCGCCCTCGCAGGCCGTGCGCAAGCTGCTCGCGGGCGAGCTGCCGGGCCTGCGGCGCGTGGAGACGCGCTCGCTGCACCGCGGTGTCGCGGGCGCGCGGCACGGCTTCATGGAGGTCCCGCCCGGCGCGAACAAGCTGGACATGCTCCGCCAGGCACGCGCACGCCGCGCCAGCCGTCGCGCCGGCTGCGTGGGGGGTGTAGGGATTGAGGGTATAAAGGGTATTGGGATGCCCTGTGACCACTGGGTCGTGCATGCGCTGGCCAGCCCTGGTGCTGGAGCAGAGCGCGGATCAGCCGCAGGTCGGCCCTGGCGTTGATCAGCATGAGACCATCGTAGGCATTACATGCAAGAGAGCATTGGTGTGCTCTGTTCAGGGGTGGCGTCGAGCCGCGTGTCGCGGAGGACAGAGGGCGCACGGTCGCGCATGCTGCCCGCCGCCCACGTCTTACCGGGCGGCGCGCCGCAGCCTTCCCTGCCCTGACCCTATCGAAAAACTAGGGGAGCGCCCGCAGGTGGTGGACGGCGAGCAGGCGCGCGGGCGGCGCGTCATGGTCTTCTGCAACACGCTCGACTCCTGCCGCGCGGCCGAGCACAGCCTGCGCGAGGCCGGCGCGGCCACGCTGTGCTACCATGGCGACATCCCGCTCGACGGCCGCCGCGCCGCGATCGCCGCGTTCACCGCCGAGGCCGCCGCGCCCGGCGCGCCGGCGAAGCGGCCCGCGCTCGTCTGCACCGACCTGGCCGCCCGGTGCGCCCGCCCCAAGATGACCAGGCATACCCTACCTTACCCTATCCTAACCCGAGGAATCAGCCATCACTCGTCACAGATGTAAGGGAGTTGTTCATAGCGTGGAGTTCAGGTTGCCGGAGCGCGCCGACCGCGTCATCAACCCCGGCCCCCGCCCCCCTCAACCCGGTCAAGCACCTGCGCCGCGCCGATGCTTGAGGCCCACAGGCGGATGCGCGGCGGGGCGCAGGGGCCTGGACGTGCCGGGGCGCGTGGACCACGTGGTATGTGGGGCTCATAGACAATTGCGAGGCGGGGCGCAGGGGCCTGGACGTGCCCGGGCGCGTCGACCACGTGGTATTTGGGGCCCACAGGCGGACGCGCGGCGGGGCGGAGGGGCCTGGACGTGCCCGGGCGCGTGGACCACGTGGTATTAGGGGCTCATAGACAGTTGCGAGGCGGGGCGCAGGGGCCTGGACGTGCCCGGGCGCGTCGACCACGTGGTATTAGGGGCTCATAGACAGTTGCGAGGCGGGGCGCAGGGGCCTGGACGTGCCCGGGCGCGTGGACCATGTGGTCAATTTCGACTTCCCGCTCAACCCGGTGGACTACCTGCACCGCACGGGCCGCACGGCGCGCGCGGGCGCGCCCGGCCGCATCACCTCGCTCGTGGCCAAGCGCGACGCGGTGCTCGCGCGGCGCATCGAGGCCGCGCTCGCCGCCGACCGGCCGCTGGACGAGCTGTCGGCCGCGCGCGGCGAGCTGCCGCCGCACATGCGGTGCGCCCGGCGCGGGGCTGGCCCGCACCAGTAAGCAGGGTTGCCGGGTTGCCATTGGCCGCTGTCAACCGCGCGCAACCGGCTGCCGCCGCGCACGGCGCTGGCGCGGGCCCTGGCCCTGGAGCCTGATCAGAGGCGCTGGGTGCCGGAGCATGACGCGGCGCCTGGTCGGCGCGCTGGCGCACCGGGGCTGCGCTGGCCGCCGACCATGCGCTTGGCAAACTGTTGGTGTCATGCTTGGTGCTGCTGGCGCTCATGTGGGTGAACCCAGTCTTTCATGCTTGAACTGGTGGCACGGCTGGGACCTGCGCGAGGCCGCTGTTGTTAGACAGCCAGTCTGGCACGCCAACCCGCCACCAGCCGATCGGGAAATGCGCGCTGTGAAGAAAACGCCCTTGGCATGTCCTAGTCAGTGTTTCAATTAAAACCTGCCTAGGTTATGATAACCGCTAAGGCATTTAACCTAGCATAATATGGGCAGGCCGAAGCCGGAGACGCTTCAGCGGCGGGCGGATCAGGCGCGTGCGGAGCGTCACGCGCACCGCGGCCGCCGCGGGGCGGCGCGGCAGGAGGCGCCGGCGGACGCGTCCCCGCCCAGCACCAGCGGCCGCAAGCCCGGCGGCAAGGCGGGCGGCGGCGGCGGGCCGGAGGGCGCGAAGAGGGCAGGGTTTGGGGCGGCAAAGCCAGGGTTTGGTAAGGCGGGTCGCAGGCGCCCGGGCGTGGGCGGCACATCGGTGGGCGCCGGTAAGGGCAGGGCGGGCAGGTTTGGTGCAGGGCTTGGCAGGGCGTCCAAGGGGGTCGGCAAGGTTGCAGGCGCTGGGCGCGGCAAGGTTGTGGGCGCGGGGCGCAGCAAAGCAGGCGCGGAGCGGGGCGCTGGGGTGGCTGCTCGCGGTCGGCGGACTTCTATGCAGCGTGTGCGGTTCCAGTCGTTCAAGTGATGCTCTTGATTTTGCTTCGACTGCCGTTGCAGAACTGGGATTTGACTGCGCCTGTGGTGCAAGGGCGCCGCAACATTACAGGACTGCAGCTATTCTACTCACATTCTCAGCGGGCACAAAAGCAGACAAGCAATGGAAAACCAGCCTGAGCCTACAGCAGCTAAAATCAATTCCTACGCAACCTGCGGAAGCTTACGCCCCTCAAGCTGTCAGTACATGGTACCGACGGCGTCTGCCTGCACACAGTCAGCATGCAGGGAGCCAGCTCGTGCAGGAGTAATACTGCAGCGCCTTTTGACAAGCTGCACACAGGCACTCCTATCAAATCAGAGCGCGGCAGGCACACGCGCCAGCACAGCGCTCGGTGAGATGCGCGCGCGCCTTTGCGCGCGCGGCTCGCAACCTGGAACACATGGGAGAGGTGGTTGCTACGCTGCCCTGCCGGCACACGGGCGTCGAGGCAGGAGAGGGCGGCTCGGGGCGCCAAGCAGCCCCCCGATGAAACCCTGCCTACTACAAGGCCGTCCTTGACGGCCTTGCCAACACAGCTGCACGACATGCGAACGCGCACGGAGGCACGTGTAACATCAACAAGCAACCTGTAAGCAGACAAGCGGGGACGGCGGACCCCGATATGAATCAGCGAGCACGCCTGCGACAGAACACTGCAGCCAGCTCGCAGCGCGTGCCGCCATCACTGCTGCGTCAGCGCGGGCCCCGCATGCCGGCCCCGGCCCCACCCCGGCGCCGCGCGCGCGGCCGGCGCGCGCGCGCGCGCCCCCCGCGCCGCCGGCAACTGCGTGCACGCCTCGCTGCGCACGATCCAGACTGCGTCGGCGGTGACGCGCTCCGCGTCCTGGTTGCGGTGCCACTCCCACAGCGCGTGCGTGCCGTTCTGCAGCAGCAGCGAGCCTGCGCGCGCACGCCCTCGCTCACCCAGCCGCCCCGGCCTGTCGTGCGGCATCGTGCCGCGCGCCTTCACATGCGCGCCGGCGCGCGCCGGGGCGGCAGACAAATGCCGCTGCATTACGCAGGCGGGAGCGTCTGCCAGACACCCAGTATGAACGGTGGTGTTATGAAGAGCTGCTGCCAAGCGGTGATACGCTGCCCCACGACATCCTCTCCACCTCATCACACGCTGACTCACAAACATGGCTGGTCTCAACCAGACGTGATCACGCAGCAGCACGCCGGCAGCCTCCAGCCCCAGGCCCAAATAACCGTAATTTCATCAGCAAGGCCTAATCTCGTGCAGCTGCCAGACAGCGCCGGCGGGCGCACCGTGGCCATAGCTGGGCTCGCGCGCGGCCGACCAGGGCGGCTGCGGGTCCAGGAAGTCGCTAAGGCCCTCGCGGTTGCCGCCGTCGCCGATGTTGATGAACATCGGCCCGCACTCGTTGCGCTCGCCGCTGCGCAGCGCCCGGTTTTGTCGCCGGCTGTTCCAGCTCTCCGCGCTCACAGTTACACGTCGACGCGAGCCCCTCAACCGCACATCCCCGCAAGTTCGCCACACTCCGTTCGGCGCTCAGCAAACAGAAACAGGCTCAGCAAACGTTCTGTTTCCTCCTGCGTGGAGCAGGGACGTGGCCGTGCCTGAATATGCGGTGCGAGCGCTCGTACGCGTGCACGTGGCCGGCAAACACGATGTCCGCGCCGAACTCGAACAGCACCGGCTCCATCGCAGCCGCCATGTCGTCCACCTCATGCTGGTGCTTCTCGTTGCTGTTGTACCTGCGCGCGCGTCGGCGGCGTGTCAGGCGGTGGCTGCACCAAGCTCACAGGCATTGAGCTCCATCGCGGTTGCCGTGTGGTTTTTCTCCATCCACCCCCTGCTGCAGTGATTCGCAGCTGGTGTGCGTATGTGCGCATCGGCAGCGCCACGACAGGCTGCCGTGACCCAGTGAAACATGCTGGCGTCCCCGTTGCGCATGCACAGCCAGGCCACCTTGTCGAGCATGGCGCAGGCGCGAGGTGGCCAGGAAGCGGCAGGCCGTATGCGTGGCGGCAGGTAATGAAAGGCATGCAGCCAGGGCTGAGGACGACATGAAGGCGATGCGCTGCTCTGGCTCGCAGGCCCTTCAGCTGCCTAGCGCCTCTGCTAGCTTCAGTCTGCTCGCGACCGAAGTCGGTCTGTGTCTGCTGGATGCCACAGTCAGCGCGTGTGGTGGCCTTGCCCTGCTGCTGGACCAGGACCGCCGGGGGGCGCACCAGGGCGCGTGCATGGCGGCGATGAGCCAGGGCGTGCGGCCGCGGTCCACGGAGGCCAGGTCGCGGCGCAGCCACGCATACTGCTCGCTGTCCTCCAGGTACGGCGCGTAGCTGCCCAGCATGACCACGTGCGCGCCCGCCACCTCGTACGAGTCTGCGCGCAGGGCGCGGGCGGGCTGAGCAAGGGCGCCCGGCCGTCAAAAAAAGAAGTACGGCCGACGCGTGAGAGTCAAGCAACCTGGGCAGGCTTGCATGAGCACACCATACACTCTGTCTTCACACTGCCGCCGCTTCCTTGCAAATCTGAGCTACTACACGCAGTACAAGCACCCCTTGATTGCCCTGCAAAGCACACAGCAAGCCAGACCACAGCGCAATCATCTCGATGGCGTGGTTTACAGCAAGTACCGCGGACTGGGCGCTTGCAAACGATCATCGAGGGCGCACAGTAAAATTGAGAGTCTGAGCCGCACTGCCGGGAGGGCAGCCAGAACCGCCGCTCGTACGCCACCCAGCCCTCCTCGCCGTCAAAGAGCTGCATTCGCACACACTAGGTTGCCGGCCATAACATCACACTCTGCTGCATTCATGACTGGCCCAGGGCGTTCATACGCTACGAAACGTGAATATGGCATTGAACGCGGTTGGCAATCGCCCCCAGCAAAAACTCCACCATATGCTTGCTCTCACAAAGCGGTCAGGCCACAGCGCTGGCCCCTGCACGCACTCTCCTCGCTTGCACACCCATCCCCTCATGCACAGCATCCCCTCCCCACATGCAACCCTCCTCCTCTGCCTCCTATTCTGAGCACAGCTGCGCGCACCTCCTCCTCGTTGTTGCCCTCGATGAGCGCCCAGGCCACGCGGCTCGTGTGCGGCGCGGTCAGGCGCATGTAAGAGTCCCAGCGCGGCTGGTAGCCTGCTCGCGCGGCAGGCAGGCGCCTTACCGTACTGCCTAGAGCTCACGGCAGGACCGCAACTGGGTTTACCAGGAGCAGGGCAGCCTGTACAGGGCTGCAAGCTTCAATTTAAGAAAGCACGACTTACAAAGCATGCAAAAGAGTGGATGTAATACAGTCGAAGAACAAGCCAATTGACCCTGCCGGCGACACGCGCCTGTGGACACCGGGCGGGAGCAGGGCGCGTGGGGGGGAGGGGGGGGGAGGGAGACATGCCGTCCGCGTAGGACAGGTCGCCCACGTTGATCACGCTGGCTGGGCGCGTGGCCGCCAGGTGCTCCAGCGTCTGCGCCGAGTTCTCCGTCTGGCCCAGGTCGCCGATCAGGCCCAGCCTGCAGCGGGCGGAGGGCGAGTAAATTAGCGCGGCAGACCCTGGCTATGACACCATCTTTCACTTCACCTTGTCGTGTCATGGCTGCAGAACCGCTTGTTACGCCCACTGACACAAATGTTATGCATCAGGCCAGACCGCACAGGCACATCGCTGTCAGCATCTGTACGGCGTTTTTGTGACTCACAGACATGGGAAACGCGGCAGCACCTGTAGGGCAGGCTCTGTGGCCCCGTAGGCGGCGGCGTGGTGAAGCTGAACGTGTCGCTCTCGGCGTCGGCGCCGTCCCCGATTTGGTAAAAATACTTCGTGGCGGGCGCCAGGGGCCCGCCCTCGCCCAGCCCCAGCAGCACCTGCAGGATGGATGCAAGCCGCATGAGGTGCGGGCATTCTGGCAGCAAGGTGCCACCCCTGACCCCGGCCCGCAGCAGGGCATGCCCAGGTCGGTGCAATATCCAACACGTCTGCCAACGCCTGGCTTTCGTCAGCACAGTGAAGATGCAACAGGAGGCGGACATGAAGATATCGTGCCTCAAGAGCAGCACCAACCTACAGCTTGCAACCTGCAACTGACAGGCTGCAGTAGGAGCAGAGACCTGCAGTGTACACCAGAGCGCTCCTTCTATGGCAGCATATGAGCGCGCAGCAACACTGCCAGCGGCTCGCAGCTGTCTACAACGAGCTTTGCGGTGGCTGCGAGGCTGCGCCGGCGCGCCGTGTGCAGGGTGCCGGACGAGTAGTCGTCCGACGCGTAGCACGTGCGGTTGCCGCCCGCCGCCAGGCTCAGGTTCTCTGGCGCGACGCCGAAGCGCACCGTGCTGTCCACCTGGCGCGCCAGCGCCTCGCACGCGCGCTGTGGGCGGGTGCTTGCCGCCCACGCCGCGCGCGCCGCCCACGGCCGCCTCCTCTGCCGCGCGCGCCGCCAGCTCGACGTCATCCTGCGCGCAGCCCCGGCGAGGCATTTGGTGCCGTTTGGTGCCAGATTGATGTCTATTTTGGCCAGCCGCTGGGCAGCGAAACCGGCCTGCACATGCGCCGCGGGCGGCGACCGTCGACCCCATCTTGCCCAATACTTGCGTGGGCCTGCTCAGCCACGTGCGCTACCAGCGCTTTAGCGCCTCGCACAACGCCCACGGGCAGCACGGCAAAGCCATGCCGCTTTCACGCAGCACCCTCGGCTGGTGCACAGGGGAGGATGCGCCCATGACGCGCATTCGCAGCCCAGGTAGAAGGCAAGTGCGCGGCGGCTCTGAGCGAGCAGGTGGCCTTGGATTGGAGCTTGAACAGTCATGGTAGGTTCTCCTGGGCGGCCCGTTTACAGGGCGGTGCAGGTGTGCGGCAAGTTACTAACAGGAGGCCACACGTGCAGCTGGGCTCGCACCTCTGGGTGTGTGACCCAGCTGACTGCCATCACGCCCAGGCCGGCCATCGTTAGGTGGACCTGCTCTGGTGCATTCGCCGAAGCACGCCTTCGGCTGAGCCGCGCGTCATGCAGGGGTATGTCTGCACTGGGCGGGGGCCGTGAGTAGACGCGCTCGGCTTGTACGCAAGCAAGCCACGTGCTGGCCAGCAGCAGGCCTGCAAGGAGCAGGCGTGCTGGCCCCATGGTGGCGCGCGCCGCGCGCTCGCCAGGCAACGTGCTTGGTACCACCGCGCAGCTGATCCGAGGCTGCCGGATGAGCAAGATTCGCAAGGAAGTAGCGACGGAAGCACAGGTGCCAAGCCAGCAACCAAGCCCTGCAGCACCCACGTGCGCGTAGGGCTTGTCCTGTCTCTCATCGTGCTGTGGCAGCGCACAGCTGCTCGAGAAGGAAGGTCTGTGTCCTGGATTGACAAGTGCTGAGACGGCGGTGACAGTGCACCACTCGCACGAGCCCAGGGCCTGCGGCGGCCATCTTGCATACTTGGGCGGCCGATGCGCGCCGGTCGGCGCTGCCTGAGCGCGCTCGCCTGGGCCCCGACGCCCGCCGCGCAGGCGGTGCCGCGCGTCGAGTTCCGGGCCGGCTGGTCGCTGGCGGACCTGGCCGCGCAGGCAGGCGTGCCGCGCAGCGACGCCGGCCCTGCCGACCCGGCGCAGCCGGCCCTGCCGGACCAGCCGCTGCTAATTACCGGCGCGCTTGGCGCCGGCTGGCGCGTGCCGCCGCTCTCCAGCGGCCTGTGGCGCGACTGGGGCGGCCGCGCGGTGCCGGTCGAGGCCGCGGCCTGCGGCGGCGACTACCGCGACCGCTTCGCGCCGCGCCCGGGGCGGCGCTTTGAGGCGGGCGTGCGCGTGCCGCTCGCGACCCTGCTGGCAAACATCGCCGCGCACGCGCCCGGCGCCGCGGGGCCAACCGGCGAGCCACACGTGCACGAGCCCGGCGGGGCGGGGCCGGGGCCGGGCGCGCGGCTGTACCTGGCGCAGGCGGACGCGGGCGAGGCGCTGCCGGAGCTGGCCGCGCGCGTGCCGGCGGAGCCGCCATTCGCCGAGGCGGCCGGGCGCGTGTTCCAGCGCTCGCTGTGGCTGGGCCCGGCCGGCACGTACACGCCGGCGCACCGCGACCCGTACGCCAACCTGCTGTGCCAGGCCTGGGGCGCCAAGGCGGTGCGCCTGTACGCGCCCGGCGCCGCCGCGGCCGCGCTGCGGCCGCACGCCGCGCCCGTACTGCGCAACACGTCGCAGGCGCGTCGCCGGCCTGCGTGCCCGCTTTACCAGTGGTGCAGGACGGAGAGTGTTTGGCGAACGCGCCGGGCCTTTGACTGACATATGTTGGCGCGGCTTTCACGTGCATGCTATGGCCCAGGGTGGGTGGGAGCGGTATGAGGCTGATGCAGAGCGCAGTTACAAGACGCGCAGAGCTCAAGCTGTAGGGTTCTAAGCTAGCTTCAACTACTTGCCTAATTCGCATCAAAATCGACGGGGGTCTCCCGGGCCGGCTGCCTTGTGTGCTCATGGTGCCCTCCATTGTTCGCGCATCACGCATGCATGCCGCACTGCATCCCTCTCAACACCCCTGTATGCCAAGCCGCATCCCTCTCAACGCCTGTGCCTGCTGGGTGCAGCTCGACCCCTGGGACGCGGAGCTGGCGGATGTGCCCTGCTGGGACGCCGACGTGCGCGGCGGCGAGGCGCTTTACATCCCCAAGCGCTGGTGGCACGCGGTGGCCGCGCTGTCGGCCAGCCTCTCCGTGTCCTACTGGTGGACGTGATTGCCGCGCAGCCTGCTCACCGCATGCACAGGAGCCTGGGGAGCACAACACTGCCGCCGTTGCTGGCTGCCCCATTTGAGGCATGCATACTGCGTTCCGGTGTGGTCACAGCGGTCCTGCTCAACGCCATATGTGCCAGCCCCTATGCGGACAGATTGGAGCCTCCTCCCCAGACAACGCACAGCAATATTGGTATAGCAGTCCGCTTTGTGCAACATCCATGTGGCATACAGCAAGTGCTTGCATAATTTTGTAAACCCTCAAACGGCGTTTGGTTTTTGCACCACCAGTCATGGGAGGTGGAGGACCGACTCTTGGAAGCTTGCTAGTGCGCTGGGCGCCCCACATGCGCAAGACCTGCTGGTCAAAGCTCGCCTGCTGCAAGACCACCCAGCTGCGCGCGCCGCTGTTGCCCAGCCAGTCTGTGTGCCACACCCAGGCGAACTTGACCCTCCATTCCAAGCCTGAGGTCCCCGTGCGTCCAGCACTTTCGGACCTTGGGGCGCGCCGGCCCCACGTGCGCCCTCGGCGCACGAAGATGCTCCCTGGCAGCAGCTCGCAGGCGCCTGCGTCACACCCGCTGCCAGACTGCCCCTCGCAGCGGTCCTCCAGCAGCGCCCCGGGCGGCGACCCGCTTGATGAGCCTTTCAGCCCGAATGCGGCTGCACTCCTACCGCTTGCCAGCAGCACGCCTGGTGAGGGCGACTTTCGTGCGAGGCAGCGCAGTGCTGGCGCGCCCGAGCAGGTCAGCTGCAGCTTCACAGCGGACGCGCTGGCACGGCTGCCTCGGAGCAGCACGCCGCCCTGTGGCGACCCGTGTGCAGGGCAGCCTGCAGGCGCAGCTCTGCACTTTGAAGAGCAGTCGTACTGCAGCGGAGCGCCCTGCGGTGACAGCATACCCGCACAGCCATCTTGCGGCGAAGCTACAGCAGGAGCACAGGCGTCTCGCGGCGCTGCGTATTGTGACAGCGCTCCCGCGGAGCAGCGCAGCCGCGCCGACATGGTAGCTGAGGCTCGTCTGCCGGACAGCGTGCCGAGTGGCGAGGAAGCGCCAGTGGCGCAACGCTGCGGCCCTGTCCCGGGCAATTCGGCGCACAGGTCCAGCAGCAGCATGCTAGAAGACAGAGTTGAATCAGCAGGCAACCCCGATGCCGCCCTGGCGGCTTCAGCATTACAAGAGCTGCACGCCAGCCGCAGCTGCGCGGACCCAGTGGCGGTCACGGGCTCGAGCGCATTCAGCCCACAGGCACGTGCCCTTGGCGGGCACAGCGCAGGCCACCCTTGGCATCAATCAGTGGCAGCTTGCATGCAAGCAGGCCTTGCTCCAGGATGTCGAGGGTCGGGGCGGCAGGCAGCACCAGGTGAACGCTCCCCTGCTGACTCGCAAACCGAGTATGCTGCTCTTTTGCCACTCAGGTTCACAGTCGCAGGACAAGGGTCCATGAGCTCTGCACCATGATGTGCGCCTTGTTAACTCAACATGCAGTGGCCGACTGACGCCCGCGCATGCGGGCGCCAGCGCGCCGAGGCGCATGCAGCAGCAGGGCGCGCTGCCGGCGTGCCCCTGGCACAGCCTGGCGGCCCTGCAGCGTCACCCAGGGGCGTGCCCCACGAGTATGCGCCACTGCCGGAGTCTTCTCCCAGCAGCGCCGCCTTGGTCGCCGCGTGGCAGATGTACGCGCGCGCGGCCGAGCAGAGCCGGCGCAAGGCGCGGCGGTGCGCCCCCGCTGGCTCCGTCTGTGCACACGTCCGGCGCGAAATGGACACCCTCGCATGGCCAGCACTCGGGAAGTGACTCAAGGCTGCTTTGCGCTGGAGCTCAGCACGTGCCGCCATGCACATGCGGGGTCGATCATGCGTCTGCTTAGCCGTGGCAGGTAACGACAGGATCACGGCCCCCTCGGTGCCTATGCCAGCACCACATGCAACGCCGGCAAGTTCTTGCGTAAATGGCTGAGCCCTGTTGCTGCACGCACAAGCCTGGCCAGCTATGTGACTGCAATGCACCTTGCTGCCTTGCTGCCTATCTTGCTGCCTCCATGGGGCGCCAGCACGATTTCCTCGCAGGTGCGAGGACATCCAGCGGCAGGAGGCGGCGGCCGAGGCGGCGGCCTGCACCTTCAGCCCGCGCATCAATCGGCGTCGCCGCAGCGGCGGCGGCGCGTGTGAGGCCCGTCTGCGTGGCGGCGGCGACGGCGTTGCGGCGGCCGCGGCGGCGGAGGATGTGGGGGCAAGGCTGTCACGGAGCGGTGGGGGGGCACGGGGCGGCCGCGCGCCCGCCGGCGCGCCCGCTTGCAGCAGCGGAGCCGACGGCGACGCGCCACCCCACCGGGGAGCAGGCAGCCCCGGGCAGCCTGGTGCATGGCGCACTGGCGGGCGTGGCCCTGATGCGCCGCGGCTGGATAGCCGCGGCACAAGCGGGCACGGCACGGATGAGTCCTGGGAGCCGCGCACGCGGCCGGGGTCAACGCGAGTGCCGTCGCATGCAGCTGACAGTGCGGGTCCAGCGCCCGGCCCTGGTGCGGACGCGGGCGCCGCGCCGCCGCCTCCTCGGACGCCAGACGTGGCGGCGCGGCTGTACCGCGACGCGATGGCGATGCTGCGCCGGCACGAAGCGGCTGCCAAGCAGGCAGCCCAGGCGCGCGGCAAGACAGCCGCATTGCGCTGCGCACCGCTTAAGCAAAGCGCTGTAGCAAAGAATGAGCGGACGGCCGCCCCCGTTGTGCAGCCATCTACCCTGGTTGCTGGCGTCCTGCCTGGCCATGCAGTGCACTTCAAGAGACGTTGTACAAAGGTGGTGGCACGGCAAAGACACTCAGCGGAGCTTCACATGTTCGCGCTCGCGGGCATCGCGCAGGCGGCGGCCGACGCGCCGGCTCTGAGCAGGCCGCCAGCCAGGCCGTTGAGCGCTGCAATCTACGGCGCCGCGGCCGCCCGCCGCGCAGCCGCGCCGCGCCTAGTTGGGCCGCGGCCAGACCCAGGCTGTGCCTCAGCAGCTGCCGGGCGGAACGGCGCGCGGAGCGCCCCGATGTCTGCGCCCGTAGCAGCTGCGGCAGCCACGGGCATGCGTCGGGCGGCTGCGGAGCCTGTGCGGCTCCCGCAAGCGCTGCCGCCTGGCGAGGTGCTGGGCGAGGGCGGGCCGGCGCGGCAGGGGGTAACGCGCGCCAGCAGCCCAGTGCGGGACTCCGCTGCGGCGCCGAGGCGTAACCCCAAACTTGGACACGCGTGGAGACCGGCCTCCGCGCCGGTCAGCGGCGAAGGCGGCAGCGTAGCGAACTACGCAGGCTCCCATATGAGCGCTCCTGCGCAGAGCAGGCGGCGGGGGCCGCTCGCGCATGGCTGGGGCCCCGCCCCGGCGGCGCGGCCGCAGTGCGCTGGTACGCCGGGCAGTGTGGGAGGCGAGCGCGGCGCGCGCGCGAGCGCGGCGTTTGCGGGGTTCCTGGCGCGCCAGCAGGCCTTTGAGCAGGTGCGCTGACGCTCTTCTGCTAATTCATCTGGGCTCTGCACAAGAGCCTGTCTTCTGCCTGTGCATGCCCGCACATGCGCTCCTTGCATGTGTGCCTTTGCTGCAGCTGAGCGAGGGGCGCACGCCATGCTCGACCTGTGTCTACAGCGACATGCCGCCTTGTTTGCGATGTCATGCATCCTATGTCGCACACCTGTCAGCCGCCAGAAGCTCACGTGCGACACGCTCGCGCGTGGCACCGGGTGGTAATGCGCTGCCCGGCGCCGTGGCGGGGGCAGGCGCGCCTGGCCAAGCGCGCCGCGGAGCAGGGCGGCCGGCCGCGAGCGGCCGCCGCGCCCATGGCGCCCGGCACCCGCCGCATCCTGCAGCACCGCGGCACCAGCAGCCCCCGCGCGGCGTGCCCCGCCTCCTTCAATAATCACGCCCATTGCCGGCCACTGCTGTCAGTGGCACTCGTTGGCACTCATTGGCTCCCTGCGATAGTGCAGGACCAGCGCATTGCTGGCCATGGGGCACTTCACAAGGCCTTGGGCATACAGAGGCTTTACGCTGCATGCGAGGCACTCCCCTGGACGCCCGGCCGCAGGCACTCTGCTTAGTGATGAGAGATTGCACCAAAAGGCACCAGAGAGGGCATCGAGTGCATAGGCCTGCCTGCAGAAAGTGAGGAACTGGTGTGCTGTCCCCAACCATGCGGACTGGGGTCCTGCAGGCGCCCGCCACGCCGCGCTCGGCCCGCTCCGCGCCCGCGGCGCCGGCGGGCGAGGCGTTCCGGCCGCGCATCAGCGCGCGCGCGCGCGCGCGGCCCGCGCGCTCCGCCGCGGAGATGAGCGCGGGCGACCGCATGCGCCGGGAGGCCGCGCTGGTGCGCGCGCCAGAGGCTGCCAGCTCCTGGCATGCCTGTCAGGGTGCAGCCCGCCAGCCCGCTGTGTGCTGCCAGCAGGGCAGCTGGGCGGAGACACTGGCATGGCAATGCAGCTTCAGAGCCCTCACCAGCGCACTGTTACTGTGGACGGCCACATGTGACCCAGGGGCCACCCTGCGCAAAGCGTAATCGAATGCCGCCAGACGGCCCTGAACAATCAGCCAGCGTCCGCAGACCAGTACTCTTGCAGGCGGCGCCAGCGCGAGCAGAGGCGCCCAGGTAGCGCCTCTGCTGGTCTTCCAGCCGCGCATCAACCCCATGACCCGCCCCAGCCCTGTGCATGGATCGCCACACGGTGCTCCGGCCTATGCGCTGTCTTCGAGATGCTTAGCACTCGAGGTCTTTAGGACCTTCAAGCTGCGGCGCTGTGGTGCAGGCCGCGGCGCGCGCGGCGGCCGCGGCCGACCCGGCGCGTGCGCTCACGTTCCGGCCGCGCACAAACGCGCTCCCGCTCGCCGCGCCCCGCGTGGACCTGCGCTCGCCCGCGGCCTACATGGCGCGCCTGCACGCAGCGGACGTGGCGCGCGCCGCAGCGCACGCCGTGCGCGCCGCGCAGCGGCAGGTCCGCGGCCCCCGGCCTGTTGTTACAGGGCCTGACCCTAACCCCAACCCCTACCCCCTCGCGTTCTGTCATGGCGCGCCCGCCACGGCGCCGCGGAGTCGTCGCGGCCGGCGTAAGGCGGCGGCGCGGCGCCGGAGCATGCTGCAGGAGCGCTGCAGGCTCTCTGGGGCCTCGCTGTCTTGCCTGGCTCCCAGGCCTCTCTGCCCTGCCTGGACGGCGTGTTTGTGAGCCTGCGGCCTCCGCTCACAGGACGAGGGTCTGGAGGAGTGCACGTTCAAGCCGCGCACGGGGCAGCTGCCGGCATTCATCGCGCGCATGGCGCGCAGCTACGCCAGCGCCCGGCGCCCCGCCAGTGCGCCCGCGCGGCCTCGGGACTGGCTGTGAGCATGCCGGCCTGCGCTGCGTGCCCGCAGTGGCGAGGCAGGCTGCATGCGCGCTTTTTGATCATGAGCGCGCCTTCAGCAATGAAGAAATGATGTCGTGCTTTAGAGTAGCTGTTCCAGGCAGAGAGGTGGTAAGCATATGGTAGAGACTTGAGAGATGCAGGGTAGTAAAAGCACGGAGACAGTCAGGTGAGAGGAAGGGGGCATGAGGCATGTTCATTGTTTTGACAGATGTGGCCAACTTGTAGCGGCGATCACAAGCTGCGCCTGCTCTACTGTTACATTGTGCAGCAGCTTTCAAGCGTGGACGCACCCGCTACGCAGGGGTGACCCAAACAGAGAGAAGCGCACCGGCAGCCCAATCACTGACCAGATTCGGCCGCATGTGCACCCCTGCGTAAGCCCCACAGCATCGTGCGCCCAGAAGCACCCCCTGTCTACCCCCACACCCCCGCTCCGCGCCCATACCCTACCCTAGAGCGCGCCTAGACCGGCGGGAAGTCGCCGGGCGGCTTGAAGTCGCCGGCGGCCGGCTTGGCCAGGAAGTCTGTGAACTCCTGCATCGGGCTCTTGGTGTAGCGCGTCTCCTTCCACAGCTCAGGCGACAGGAAGCCGTACGTGCGCTGCAGCGCGTAGAACGTGGCCTGCGCGGCGCCGCGCGCGCTCCCCTGTCAGCATGCCCATAACAATTTGCCTGGTATAAATGCCTTACTCGAAACATTTCTTCATACGTATGTGATCCTGGCCGTAAGACCTGGTGGGCGTCCGTGCGCGCGTGCACCAGCATCCACGTGCGGGTGCCCCAACATCGCGCAGCGCGAGCGCACAGGCTTGGGGCGCCGGGCGCATGCTCTGCTTTGCAGGGCGCTGCGCCCAACAGGCCGTGATACGATATGCGCACACGCATCTGCATGCAGGTAACACGCAACCCCGACCATGCCCCCCCGCCCAACCCTTTCGTGCGCACTGAAGTCACCGCCACATTTTCACTCAAGAAACATGCAGTAATTTGCCCCTTCATCAGCGATGCCACACCCACAAGGCGGAGCGCGCGGCCGCCCCGAGCCGCTTGATGGGTCAAGAGGGCCTGTATCCGATCAATGAAGGCAGAGGACGCGCCTTGACAAAGTTGCCGAGAGTCTTAGTGAAGCCGCGCAAGCGAGTGCAGCAGTCCTACCAGTGGTGCCTACACCCACAAAAGGGAGGGCCGAGGCCGGCCCCGCGGGCAGTGCGCGCCTTGACAAAGTTGCCGAGCGTCTTGGTGGAGCCGCGCGAGCAGGTGTAGCAGTCCTCGATGCCGGCCATCTGCAGCACCTTCTTCGGCACGCGCGCAGCCACGATGCCCGCGCCGCGCGGCGCCGGGATCAGCCGCACGGTCACCGACCCGCACTTGCCTGTCACCTTGGTCGGCACCGTGTGCACCTTGCCGATCTTGTTGCCCCAGTAGCCGCGGCGCACCGGCACGACCGACATCTTGGCCTGGATGATCGCGCCGCGGATGGCGGTCGCGACCTGCGCGCAGCGCGTTAGGGTCAGGATTAGAGTCAGGACGCCTTGCCGCCCGGCGCCGTCCTGGCCCTAAACCTGATGCCCGGCGCGAGGCCGCCTGCGGGCCCTGGTGCGGCCTTGCAACGTGCCACGTTCCCGGGCGCCAGTGCAGGTGCTGCGAGCGTCCCCGCGATAAGCTTGGCCCGCGCTCGCGCGTTCGACACCGCACGCCGGCAGCCTGACTTTGCTGGCCTGACGGTACCGGCTCCCACCGTGACACACAGCCGGTCGACTATCACGCGAACTTCTACTCTGCTCAAGCTCAGGGAGCAGTGACGTTGCCAGAGCGTGCTAGCAGGGCAAGCGCACCTCCTTGGCGCACTTCACGCCCAGGCCCACGTGGCCGTTGTGGTCGCCCACCACCACGAAGGCCTGCGCCGCAGGCCCGCCAGGTCACATGGCAGCCGGGGCCACGCAGGACGGCACCTTTTCTGCAATACGACAAAATTCACTTGTGAGGCTTGCCCCACCAAGCTCACCAGCACACCTGACGCAGCACTAGAATAGCTTGTGGGCGCAGCGTACATAAGTGCATACTTCAAGCACACCAGAGCATACGCCAAGCACAGCAGAGCATACGTCAAGCACAGCAGAGCATACAGCAAGCACAACAGAGCATACGTCAAGCACAGCGGAGACGCTTGCGACGGCGACCCAGGCGCGCGCGGAGGCTGAGCCGCGCCTTGAAGCGCGTGCGCTGGCCGGCGCGCGTCTGCTTCTGCACGGGCATGATCTTCATCACCTCGTCCTTGAGCGCCGCGCCCAGGAATGCCTCCACGATCTGGTACTCCTTCACCGGCAGCGAGAAGAGGTAGATCTGCTCCAGGCTCTTAATCTTGCCCTGCGCGCCCGCGGGCCCGCACGTCAGCCACGCTGGGCAGCTTGCAGCAATTCAGCAGCCCGCACGCGCTGCCATCAGCGCGTTAGCAAACGAGTGGCGCTGCAGTAGTGGCTGTACGCATGCCCGCCTAGCCTCTCCAGCGCGCAACGCAGAGCCACTCCTTGCCAACCAGCATCGAGCTCACCACTTGCAAAGACCTTCTTTCTGCTTGCAACATACACGCGCGTTCCACGCACTCGCTCAGCTATCCGTGCTCTACGCAGCCGCTGCGCACTCCCGCACCGTCACAGGCTACACGCTCCGCACGAGCACTGCATGCGCACGCGTACCTGCTGCACCAGGCGGCCCAGCTTTGTGCACGGCACCCACTTCTCCTCCTCGTCCTTGCGCCCGCGCGGCCGGCCACGCCCGCGCCCGCGCCCGCGGTCGCCGCGGTCCCCGCGGTCGCCGCGGCCACCTCGGTCGCCGCGGCCGCCGAATCCGCGGTCAAAGCCGCCGCGGTCGCCCATCGCGCCCGCAAGCTCAGTCGCAGGCGTGCGTGCACAGAATCGACCGCGCTGCCACTGGCTTACACTGTTCGATGATGCTGGCCCTTGCCACCTTCGCTGTTGATCGGCAGAGGCGCGGGCACCGCTGCAGCCGCCTCGCGGGTCAGCAATGTAGGGCCTCAGGGTCTTGATAGCTCGAGTGGAAAGGAGGAGCAGGCGGGCGCAGGAGAGACAGGCAAAGGCCGAGCTTTTTCCGACACACTCACTACAACGTTCAGGTGGTGAAATACTCCAGTGAGGGCGCCTGGCGCGGCGCCCGGCGCGGCGCTCGGCGCTGCGGTGTGAGCTCGAGCGCGCTTACATAATCTGCGCCATGGACGAGCTTGTGAACATAGCGGTGGATGAGGTGGCATTGGAGGGCCCTGCAGGTGCGTATGCGCGGTGGGCCCGTGATGAGCTTGTGACTGGACGCGGCATGCGTCTTGAACTGACCGGGAGTGTGGTGCAGGCTGCGGCATGGAGCAGCTGTGGACGCAGCTGCAGGAGTGCCTGCCAGTGGCCGGCCTGACGGCGCTCACCGACCCTGTGAAGCGCTGCGTGTGGGGCGCGCTGCTGCAAATGCCGGAAGATGTCGCGCGTGTTGTTGCTGAAGACGGGTACGCGCCTGTCTGTGCCAGCAGGGCTGCCATGCCGCGGCATGCTGGAGGCGTGCGCCTTTTAACAAGACAAGAACAGTGAACGGGAGCGTGCTCGGCTTGCATGCTTCAGCACGCCTGCTCGTGCACTGATCGCTTGGTGGGCGAGCAGGTGCGCTGGCGACACGGAGGCAGACGACTACGTCCTGGGGCAGCAGGGCGCGTACAGGCTCGTGGTGCGCTCCCGCGCCTCGTCACAGTGCTGTGGTATAAGAGAGTTGGCTTGTTGGCCTGACCGGGCACTGCCCAGGCCGCTCCGGCTTCTCGCTTTGGCAGCGGGGTAGGAAGGTCCCATCACGTGTCAAACACTGGAGCGCTGGCGTTTGCCAGCGCGCAAAGGAGCTGAGCGCGGATCGCCAGTGCCGCCCAATCCTGGAGGGCATAAACTATGTGCGCAGCGGGCGCGAGGCCGACACAAGTAGAGGTAGGTGGCACTGTATACAGGCTGCTGAAGCGCCGCCGGCGGGCGCCGCGGCAGGCCTCGCAGGCACTGCGCGACCTGGCGCTGGGCCTGTACGACGCCACGCTCACCGTGCACGCCATCAGCCCCAACCAGGCGCGCGCCGCCGGCGGTCCGAGCGGGGCAGCTGCCCGCCCGCTCGCGCGGCAATCCTCCGCGAGCATCCCGAGTCCACTGGCCGCTGCAGCTGCAGCTCAGACGCAGTCATTGCATGGCGTGCCATTGTCAGTGTCAGGGCGCTGTGACGAGCGTCGGCAAAAGGCGGGTGCTCAGCACAGAGTATAAATTCGTTTACCGCGCGGCAGCGGGCGGCGCTGGAGGACATCGCGCGGTCGCGCACACGGGGCGCACTGCGGCACCTGGCCGCGCGCGCGATGGGCATCACCCCCAAGAACTACCACTACGTCGCGCGGGCGCGCCGCACGGGCCGCCGCCACCGGCAGGGAGCACGCTGCATGCCATCATGCTTGCGCTTCTTGAGCACAAAATAAGGGAATTGGCCACATTTTGATCAGCGGGGAAACTTATCTGGTCATGCCTAGTGCACTACCAGGCCTGTGTGTGGGACGGGCCGTATGGCGCACGCGCTCTGCGCGCGAGGCGCCGCGTGCGGCGGCGAGGGCCGCGTGCGCGCGCGCAGTTTCTGGACGCGCGCGGGCTCATCACGCTCACCAGCGTCGTGCTGCACGAGGCCGGGCGGCCGCTGTCGACCGCCATCATGCACCTGCGCCGCTTCCGGCCCGCCGTGGCGCAGGGCGAGGTCCTGCGGGCGCGCTAACCCTAGACCCGTCCAGGTCCAGGCTCAGTACTGTCGCCCCAGCTTCTCCGGCAGGCTGCTGTCTCAACCTGCTCTGCTGACCCAGGCACACTGGCATTGGTGCCGCGCGGCTCGCGGCCGTCTGCGGCACGCAGTGCGCTGCGTCCAGCGCAGCGTCTCACTGCCGGCTCAAGCGGGGCGCCCGGCGCAGGAGGTCTCGGCGGCGGCGGGGACGTTCAGCGTGACCGACGACGGGCCGGTCATGCAGCGCGTTTGCGCGCTGCTCGCCGCGGCGGCGGGGCGCACGATGCTGGAGGCGCACGTCAAGGCCCAGCTGGGCTTCTCCGGCGTGGCGCGTCCCCCCGCACAGGGTTAGGGTTAGGTTGCGCGTCTCATGTGCAGAGCCGGACGTCAAGGCCCAGCTGGGCTTCTCCGGCGTGCCGCGCCCCCCCGCACAGGGTTAGGGTTAGGTTGCGCATCTCATGTGCAGAGCCGGACGTCAAGGCCCAGCTGGGCTTCTCCGGCATGGCGCGCCCCCCCGCACAGACATATTTCAAGGTACTGTATCCGCGCGTCGTCTGTCTCGTGTGCACGGCAGGTCCTGCCAGCTGCGCGTGACAGCCCAGGCGTTGTGAACAGGAGCACAACGTCCAACGTTGCGGGTGCATGGCGCCGTGCCCTTGCTGCGCAAGTTTAACAGATCGCAGGCGGGGAGCTGCATGCGGCCGCGCGGACGCAGCAGGACGGGCTCCGAGTGCGCGCAGTCGGTCGTCTGGAGGAACATATGAGTAACAAGGTGACTTGTTGGCATCTGTTGGCGGGACGCGCCTGCGTCCTGACGGCTGGCGCCCCCGCACGGGGGGGCAGGAGGGCCACCGCGCGTGGCGCCGCATCCGCGCCAAGCTGGCGGCCGAGGGCCTGGCCAGCCAGTTCCCAGGCGCGCCCGGCGATGGCGCGGGCCGCCGCGCCGACACGTTCATGCGCCTGGACGCGCCGGCGCCGGGCGCCGGCGCGCCGGCCGCGCCGGCGCGCGGCGCGGCGGAGGAGGAGGAGGACGCGGGGGACGAGGGCGGCGAGGGCGAGGGCGGCTGCGGCGGCGGGCAGCTGCTGGCCGAGTGCGGCTTCGACTGGCAGGTCATCAGCCTCCTGCTGGATGCCGGTGCGTACGGCTAGGCTAACCCTACCCTACCCCATATATGGGAGATGCACTGATCTGTGTGGGGGCGTCCGGACATGGATGCTGTCTCAAGACCGCAGAGAGGCGCAGAGGACCGACCCTACCAGACCCTGCGGCCGCGCAGGCGAGCGCGGCATGCCCCAGTACCAGATCCTGCGCCGGCTGGGCCTGGGCCAGAAGAAGGCGAACAAGGCGCTTGCGTCCGTGCTGGCGCGCTACCGCGCGCGCGAGGAGGACGGCCAGGAGGGCAAAATGTACATCAAGGCGCGCACGGGATTCGCAAATTACCGTCATCTAGGGTGTAATAGGGTTATCTTTTGCCCAGAACGCGGCTCGCTTGGTGCCTGCATGCTCTCCTCGCAGGCGTCGCCCGCATTGATGAGGCCCCGGAGCGCATGTGTGCTGCGTCCGTCATCGTCAGGGGGCCGCCCAGCTTCTGTGCGCGTGCCGCCAGCGCCACGCTGCTGTGCGCTCGACCGGGCACTCCGAGACAGCGGTAGACTGCTGTCAGAGCCCCACGTCCAGGCCTGCCAAGCGCACAGACTGCGCAAGACAGAGTCTGGTGAAGCAGCGTACCCAGTCAATGCTGTGCTACCGCCCCTGCGCTCCGCAAGCACCCTTTCCCATTCATGCGTCAAGAAAAAAAAGTGACGACCCCGTGGTGTCGTCAGCTGATAGCCTTGCCACTTCCAGCACGCTACGCGGGCTGCCAGGTCTTCAAGCTGCCGCCGGACATGCTGGCCAAGCACCGCGCGGCGCTCGCGACGCCGCTCGCGGGCGCCGCCGCGGCGCCGCCGCCGGCGGCGCCAGGGGAGCCTCGCGGGCGGGCCCCTGGTGCTGCAGGCAGCGCCCCTGCGTGCCTGCAGCGCGCGCCCGCGGCCAAGGGGGGCTGGATCACCGCGCGCGACCTGGCGCCGCCGGGCGGGTCAGAAGGTGCGGTCCTTCGCTTCTGCAGCTGGTAGTGTGCATCACCATAGGGTAGGATATATGATACCCTACACTACCGTGTATACTCAAACGTTCCCACAAGAGCCTGTTGAGGCACCAACAAGCGTAGGTGCAACAGCGGGCGTGGCGGCTGGCGCAGGCGATGCTTCAGGGACGGCCGGAGGGCCGGCCGCGGCCGCTGCTGCTGCTGCGACCCATCCTGCGGCCGACAGGGCAAACGCAGCAGCGCCGCAGGGCCAGGCACCGCCGGGGCTCCCAGGTGCCGATTCAAGCAATAACCGTCCTGCAAAGGGCCATATCTGAACCTGTGCAAGGCTGCTGCCTCTGCAGAACGCAGGCTCTCTGTGTGCATATCCCCTCTCCCCCTCCCCCAGTGTTTGTGAGGTACTTTTCAGTGGATCCAGGTCAACTCCAGAGGATCCGTCGCGAAGCACAGGCTCTCTGTCGTTGGGCCTCGTCTCAGTTCAAGTTCGTCATGTGATCGTCAGGTTTAGGTATGCTTTGCTGGAGGTCGCTGGTGGTAACTGTGCAGACGGCGCTGCAGGCCGGGGCGCTGCCGCCCGGGGCGATGAGGGCGAGCGGGCGGGCGGCGGGGCGCCCGCGCAGGCGGCGGCATGGCCGGTGCTGACGCGCCAGCCGCCCGCGCATCCCGACGTCGGCGCCTCGCTCCTGCAGGGCATGGTCACGGTGCGCGCACACGTAAAGTATGAGTATATTGTGAGTGCCGCTCGAGCAAGCTGGGTGGGGAGGCTGCCAGTCAGCCGAACTCGACCGCATTTGCGTACCGGCGCGCGTGTTACGTCTTTGCACAACCTATGAATGCACTGATGAGATGCGAGGGTGGGCAGACCCTGTGCGCGGGCCTGACAGCACCATAGCAGCTTAGCAGTCGTGGCGGTCCGGACTCTGCGCGCCATGGCTGCGCGCAGGTGCTGCCGACGGTGAGCGAAGCGGAGCTCGGCAAGCGCGCGACGACCGTGCTCAAGGCGCGCGTGCGGTGCTGCACGGAGCTGCTGGCTGAGAAGGGCTTCCTGGTGGCGTACGACCTCCGCAGGATGCTCCAGGCGCGCCGCCCCGGCGAAATGCGGCTGCCGCACTCCGCTGGCACACAAAACCGTCACCGGGCGACCTTGCTGTGAGTTAGACACCTGCATCCAACATCCGGCGTACGCACAAAGTATTGCCCGAACTTTGAGGTGGCGGGCTGTGGTTGTCAGCTTCTGGTCCTGTGCTGGTCTGGACAGCTGCAGCGCCCAAGCTCCACGGGCCCTATAAATAGGTGGTGAGGTGCATTTCTTGCCCGCAAAAAATGGTTTTAGGACCCCGGAGCCACTCCATGAGGGCTGCGCATGTAGCATCGTGTCGCAGCATGCCAGGCATCAGTGGGCGCTGCGCCCTGCAGCGTCCCCGCATCAGCGGCGGCGGGCCGGCGCGCGCGCAGGTGGAGGGCACGCGCGAGGGGGAGCGCGTCGATCGCAAGACCGCCGCGCGCATCATCGGCCATTTGGTCGTGGCCAAACAGGCGCGGAACTGTCTGGCGGCGAGGCTACCCTGCCTCGGCTCACTGGTCACTGCCGTCATTTTTTCATGACCATGCCTGCTCTGCATCCCGACTCGATGCTTGCATGTCTCCAGCCTGCTCACTCAGCCCTGCGTGGCCCGCTTAACAATGTTCACAAGTGGCGCGCTTGACAAAGTTCAACAAACACTCTGCAGGTCCACGCTCACGAGCGATCCCTCCTTCACTGACGCCCATGTCATGCCAGCGAAGAACTGCCTGGTGGCTCGGATGATGCGCCTCATGCTGTCCTGAGCCCAGCCATCTGCGCCCACCCACCAACAGCCCGCGGCTTGAAGAGTGGCCTAGTGCCGCGGATCACACGCCTCGTACTGTCGTAACCTCAGTCAGCTGCACCTGTCCACCAACAGAGTGCAGCTGCTGGGCGAGCAGGCGGTCTACGCGCACCTGTCCGCGCCCGCGCTGGACCGCAAGCAGAAGCCCGTCGAGGCGCCGCTGCTGGTGCACCCCTGCGCCGCCATCGACGAGCGCCTGGTGGACGCGGTGCGTGCACATGGTCAGGGTTAGGGCTGGGGTAGGCTAGGGTAGGGCCTGCTCAGCAATGGCCCTGTGCCCCCGGTGCACCCCTGTGCCGCCGCTGGCCCTCGGGCGTGGTGCGTGCATGGGCCTGCCGGGCCTCAAAACGCCGCTTTTTCTCATGCAGGCATTGTGATGCGCGGCCGCATGCGCCCATGCACCCAGCGCCCAGCATTTGCTGCTCTTGCGGGTGGGTCTCTGCGGTACGGGCGGCGCTTGGTGCACCGCTCAACAGTCAGCGCTCCGTGTCGCAAGCCTGCAGCAGCCCAGCTAGGGCGTGCACACGCCGGCGGCCCCAGCACGAGCACTTGTCGAGCAACGTCCAGAAACATGGCGAGTGTGCGTTAGTGCGGCATCAGTCTGGTGCCCCGCGGCCATGCCGGACCGCGTGCCCCCCGTGACGTGATCCATCGCTGGCCGTTCACTGGTCGCCGCAGGCGGCGCTGGCTGCGCCCCAGGTGGCAAAGGCACGGCCGGCGCCGTGCGGCCCCCCCCAGCTGAGCCGCATGCGCGCGCGGCCGCGCAGGCGAGGCAGGCGGTCGCGGCGCGCCGCAAGGCGAGCTACGGCAAGATGGGCCGCGCGCCGCCAAAGGTGCCGCCGCCGCCCGCGGCTCTGCAGCGGGCGCCGCCTCCCACACGCGGGAGCGCGTGTCCTGGACGTCCCTCCAGTGCTGGCAACTCTGTTCCGGGTGGCCGAGGATGGCAGTGTGACAGGGCGTGGCATCGTGCGCAGACGCGTCCTGCCTGCGAGGCCGGGCGCCGCATGCTGATGCGGCCGGAGCGCGGTCGGCGTTGCGTGCTGACGGCAAGAGCCTCGCATGCTCTGCCGCCTGTGAGCTTCAAATACCACCGGCACGCTGGCGAGCTCTGCACCCTGCTGCAGCAGCTCAGGTAGGGTGGGGGCTGAGCGGCCTGGGCCTGGCGCGCAGGGGGAGCCGCCGCCCGAAGCCGCGCCCGGCGGCGGCGCCGCGCGCGAGCCCGCCGCCGAGGCGCCCGCCGAGCCGGGCCCGGGCGCGCGGGGCTTGCCCGGCGCCGCGCCCAACGCTGCTGCCGCGAGCGCGGACGGCGCCGCGGCCGGCGAGGCGCGCGGCCCGGGGGCAGGCAACAGCGCGCTCGACGTCGACGGGCTGGGGGAGGAGGCGGGGGGCGTGCGGGAAGGGGCCGCGCGGGAGGGCGGCGGGCACGCTCCAGGGCGGGCGCCCGCCGGCGCCGCGGCGAAGGAGCGCCGGCGGCGCCGCCAGGTCGTGGCGCGCGCCAAGTATAATGCGGAGAAAGCCGCGCGCGCCGGCAACGGCTACGTTGAGCCCAAGATGGTGCGAGCGCGCCTGCTGCACGACGCCATCCTGCGCCTGCTGGGTGCGCCTCCCCGGACCCTGTAGGGTTCTATCAGGGTGCCTGCACACAACCAGTGACGACGGACCTGCATGGAGTGTGCATCAGGGTTGGGCGCAGGGGCTGCCCTGCGCTTTTGCGGTGGCTGCACCCAGGCCTATCTGGCCCGTGCAGCGCCGGGGCGCGACAAGCGCGCAGCGGCTAGCTGCTGCGGCCTCGCGCGGCATTGCACTAGCAGGGGCAGCAAAGCGCACCCGCGCGCGGCTGCGCGGCGCGCAGGCCTCGGCGGCTTCGAGCGGCCGGGCCTGGACCCCGTGGCCGGCGCGGGCGGCGCGAACCGCCTCGTGGACCGCGCGGCGGCGCCGCCCGCCCCGGCGCGCCAGGCGGGCGGCCGGGCGGCCGGCACATTCCAGCTGCCCTCACGCACGACCCTGTGCTTCGGCGGGCTGGCGCGGGCGGCCGTGCCAGGGCCTGGCGCGGGGCCGGGGCCCGCGCCGGCCCCCGGGGCGGCGGGCGCGCGCGCGGCAGCCGCGCCAGCCGCGCCTGCTGCGGCAGGCCCCGCTGCACCGCCCGACCTGGCGGCGGCGCTGGGCGGCGGGGCAGCGCCCGACGGCCCGAGCGATGGGGCGCCGGAGCGGGGCGCGGCGGCGGCTGGCGACGGCGGCGGCGGCGGCGGGGCCGCGGCCGCGGGCGGCGGCGGTGACGCCGGCGGGCGCCGCTTCTCGCTGCGCGGGCTGTTCGACGCGCTGGCCGTGGGCCTGGTCCTGCAGGTGGCCGGCTCCTGCGTCGACGTCAAGACGGTCCAGGCGGCGCCGTGCGCGCGCTCGCAGCGCCTGGGTGCGCGCCCGGGCGGCCCTGCGGCAGCGCCGCGCTTCCTCGCCGGCGGCTGCGCGCCCGCGCAAGCCTGCAGTCATGTGAACAGACACGGGCGCCCTGCGCCGTTCGAGCCAGTGCTGCGAGCGCGCCGGCACCGTTGTGCCGGAGAGCAGGCGAGGGGGAGGCGCAGGCTGACGGGCGCCGCGCCCGCGCAGGCGAGCTGCCGCCGGACGTGCAGGCGCAGCTGCTGGATGCGGGCGCGCCCGGCCGCCTGCTGCGCACCCTGGAGGTGCGCTCCAGGCGTGCCCGGCGCGCTCACGCGGGCCGGGCGCGCGGGCGCGCGGTCGACCATACCAGCCATGTCACTCGTTTCAGTCGTGCTGCACGGCATTATCGAGCTGGGCGCCCTCGTGTGGTCGGGTTAGGGGGAGGGGAGGGGGACGGGGGCGCGCGCTGAAGTGGCGGCTGCGTCGGGCGGCAGACGCTGGAAGCCCTGGGCCTGGTCGCGGCGGAGCGCCGCAAGGGCGGCGGCGCGCCGGGCGGCGGCGCGCCAGGCGCGGCGGCCGAGTCCGCGCCTGCGGCCGCTCTCACCTTCCTGGCCTCGGTGCGCCCGGCGCCCGGGGAGCCTGCGGTGAGCGCAGCTGCAGGCGCACGCTGCCGCGATCCGATCGAGGTGCAGCGCGGCCAGGGCGCTCGCAGTGCGCGCCTGGGGCTCACCTCCAGAGCAGGGCTGCAGCCAAGGGCGAGCGCCGCCTGCGGCCGTATTTGGCCTGCGAGGCGCAGGGCGCCGCCGGGAGATGCCGCCCGCCCTGCCGCAAAGGGCCAGCTGATAGGTTTAAGGTGAGAACTAACCCTGTCTCCCTAAGCCCTAACCCTTCCGGCCGCCCCGCGCGCACGCCAGGCGGAGGCCGCGCTGGAGGAGCCCGCCGACCTGGCGGACCCCAAGCTGCAGGCCGAGGCGCTGGCGCTGCCCGCGGGCGGGCCGCGCGCCGGCGGCGAGTGCGGCGCCGCGGTCCTGGGCGCGCCGGAGGAGCAGCCGCCCGCGGTGCCCGTCCCCGACGGTGCGCGTCTAGTTTTGCCAGATAAGAAGGGTCCGTGTGGGCGGTGCGTGAGTCCCGTTTAATCCGATGGTCACATAGTGTGATGATTAGTCCTGTGGGTCTGGGCCACGCCTGGTGAGGAGCCAGCCGCCTGCCGCGCACATTGTTGGCGGCTGCACATGCGCCAAGGCTCATGCTAGAGGGTAGGGTTCACAGCACGTCACACACCCCGCGCTTGAGCGGAGTCAAATGCTGCTGGGCGCGCTCGGGGCGCGGCGTCCCGCCATGCCGCAAGTGGCGGTGTCCGTGTGCATAGCCGGCACAGCGCTGTCATGCCTTGGCTTTGTCCTACTAGGGTGTGGACAGGCCACAACTGGCAGCAAGCATGGAGCGTGCAGTGCGCCTGCATGCCCGCTAGAGCACGGGTACGTCCTGGGCGTGCAGGCTTCCCGCGCGGCCGGCGCACGTACGACCTGCGCGCGGCCGGCGCGCCGGGCCGCTACTGGGCGCGCCTGGAGATCCTGTGCACGCTCTGGTGCGCGCCCGCGCCCAGCACATGCCGTGCATGTGCTTGGGGCGCCAGGCGCGGAGCGCTGCAGGTCGCGCCATGGTCAGCGCCCTTCACCCGCGGGATCAATGCATCACAGTGCAGCCAGATTGTCTGATGGACACGGGCGCCCTGTGCGCAGGAGCGAGAGGCGGGCCTGCGCTCCGAAGGCGAATTGCAGTGCAGCCAGCTATCAAGGGCTTGCTTGCGCCCTGAGCGCAGGCGCCAGAAGACGGGCCTGCGCTTCTCGTAATAAAAGCTGCATCAACTTGCAGACGGAGTTGCCGAGGGCGCGGGCGCGCCGCGCGCAGGCGCGAGAAGATGGGCCTGTGCTTCCCGGCAAGCGCAGAGCGCGGCGCCACGTCGCGCGAGGGCTGGGCCGCCGCGCGGCTGCTGACGCGCGCGCAGGCCGAGGCGCTGGCGCGCCGCCTGCAGGCCTGCGCCGCTGCGCCCGACCTGCACCTCTGCCACCAGATCGCGCTCGACCTGGACCTGCCCTACCCGCAGGCGCGCTCCCTACCCTAACCCTTACCCTACCCCCTCCACCTCTGCCACCATATCGCGCTCAACCTGGACGTGCTCTACCCGCAGGCGCCCCCACTCCCCCAACATGTTGCAAGGTCTTGCCTCCCCGGGTGACTGGCGGTGATCTGCTGTTCCTGCGCTGGGACTGGGGACAGGGGAGCTCCAGGCTGGCAGTGCAATTCTGCATGCCATGCGCTGCTGCATGCCGTGCGCGCCCGGTGCTCAGGCCGTCAGGAGCGAACCGGCGGGCACCTGACGGCCGGCGGCGCGCGCGCGCGCAGGTGTTGAAGCGCGCGCAGAAGGGCGCGGCGCGCGCGCGCGCCGGCCGGCCGCCGCCGCAGCCGCGGCAGGCCGGGCGGGCGCGGGCGCCGCCGGCGGCCGCGCCGGCGAGCCGCTGGATGGTCATGCCCCCACAGCCCCGGTGCGCCGCGGCGGGCCGGTCGCCCGTCTGCGCAGCCGCCCCCCGCCCGCCCCGCAACCATGTCACGCGACGGGGGCGAGGGCCGCGCGCTTGGGTCCCAGGTGCACGGGAGCCAGAAAGGCCCATATGAAGAGAGATTCAAAATCATGAGATGATGCCTGACCCCACTGAAAAGTTCTCCGTCGCGACTGTTTTGCTTTGATAGAGCGACCTCCAAGCCAGCCAACACAGTCAGATTGCGCCTTGGGCGCGGCAGGGAGGAGGCGCGGCAGGCGGCGCCGGCGCCGGCGCCAGGCGACGAGCTGAGCGACGGCGAGCAGGAGCGCCTGGCGCACGCGGACGACGAGGACGAGGAGCCCGCGCCCGCGCCCGCGCTTACGCCGGATGGGGCCGGGGCGCCGCAGCCGCTCGACATGGAGGCCTCCGCGGCGCTGGCGGCGCAAGCGGCCGGCGAGGCAGGCACGCTGCCGGCGGCGCCGGCGGTGGCGCCGCGGAAGCGCAAGCCGAGGGAGCCCAAGGGCGGCTTCATGGGCAAGCCGAAGGCGCGCCCTGCGGCGCTGCTTCGCGGCGCCGCACGCATCCGTGCTATGCGCCTCGCGTGAGGCACGGTCATCAGCCCAGCCTCTGCGTGATGCCGCTGCTGCGTGCTTTATTCCTGCGCTCATCGGGCCGCAGCCGGCACAGCTCGACTCGCGCGGCGCGCGCCCGGCAGGTGAGCATGGACCGCGAGAAGCTCAAGCGCAGCATGGAGCGCAAGCGCCTGTTCTCGGAGGCCGAGGACGAGGCGATGCTGCGCGCGTGGCTGCGGTGCGCGCCGCTCCCTCATAGGGTTTGGGTTTGGATGGTTGGTCCACTGCATGACGCAAATCTTCGCGCTGCGCAGCACCCGTGTTGCAGAGCCTGCGGAGCCTGCGCCCTGCCCCGCCAGGAGCCTGCGTCGCCGCGGCCGCGGCTGCGCCTGCGGCGGCACGGGCGCTGGTACTGCTCCGCCCCCATCACCATGCGCCTCTCCCCGCCGCGTGCAGGTGGCACGCGCGGCACGGCTTCGCCCGGGAGGCTTTCACGTCGGCGCGCAACCGCCTGGCCGCGCTCGGCATGCTGGAGTCGCAGGCGCGCCCCGGCGCGGCGCGCGCCGCCGCGCTCGCGCACGCGACGCCGCCGTGCATTCGGGCCTGCTGGCACATGCCGCCCGCCGGCCTGGTCAGTAGAAACCTGTCAGGCAGGAGTGGGCGCGCTCGCGGCCGCCCCCTGCCGCCCAGATCAGGTCAGGGCCTGACCCTAGGCCGAGGGCGGCAGGCGCACAGCCGGCCCTGCCGCCCAGCTCTCAGGTCAGGGCCAAACCTAATAGGGCTTAATCCTGGGCTGAGGGCGGCAGGTGCACACCCGCCTGCAGCGGCTCGCGGCGGCGCAGCTGCACCGGCCGCTCATGGACTCGGAGACGCGTATGATGACGCAGGCCCTGTGCGACAACCCTGTGCGCCCGCGTGCCCGCCCGCCCGCGGCCGCCGTTGCGCCCGCTTGCTCTTTCTTGCTGGCCACACAAGCAGCACTTTCCCGTGCAGGCGCAAGCGTTGGATGGAAGTTCTCATCAGGCTCTCAGCCCTCATAAGCGAAGTGGCAGCAGCCATGCGTGCCCTGCCGGCAAGGGCAGCGCGCGCGGCCGCGCGGCGCGGGCCTCACGGGCCGGCGCGTGCGCAGACGGCGGGCATCATGCAGCGGCTGCGCGAGCTCGCTGCGGAGGTGCACGCGCGCTACGCCGCGCGCCACCCCGTGCAGCCGCCGCAGCCCGGCGCCGAGGCGGGCAGCGGCGCGGGCGGCAAGCGGCGCAAGCGCGCCGCACCGCCGAGCGAGGGTCCGGCCCCTCAGTGTCCCTGACTGTCCATGCATGTATTGCCCTGTGTTGTTTGTGTGGCAGTCATTGTGCAGAATGTGGCCGGAAATGACCCAGGGCGCCTGAGACCGCCCGCGGAGGCGGAGCGCGCCGAGCGCAGGGCCTTGCCGGGACGGGGCGCGCAGGCAGGCAGCCGCGGTCGCCGGCAGCACCAGCGATTCCTGGGGAAATATAAAATCATCAGTATTTTGGGTGCATAGGAAAAAATTATAAACACAACGACAATGATACCCCCTGGTTGCGGCGGCCGCGCAGCGCCGGAGGGCGGCGAGCCGCAGCCGCCCGGCGGGCCCGCGCGCGGCGGCGTGCAGCACGCGCAGGCCGAGCTCGCGCGGCGCATGGCCGCGCTGGAGGCCGCGCTGGAGCCCGGGCGGCTGTGGGAGGCGGCCGACGGTGCCGACGAGCGCGCGGAGCGCGAGGCCGAGGACCTGCTGGAGCAGGTGGCGCCCTGAGAAGGGCTGGTTAGGAATAGCAGGGCCGCCAGAGCTGCCTGCCCTGCTGCCCCCGGAGCGGGAGCGGCCATGAGTACCGGCGTTCTGGGAGGTTCAGGAGCCCACTGAGAGTCGGGCGTCCACGCACGCCCTCCATGCTATCTTGCCTTTGAGGCGCAAGCGATGTCAGTACGCCTGGCTCTGAAGGTGCAAGTGTCGGGGCCGCAGCACCCGTGGACTCGGCAAAAGGTGACAGGGGCCGTGGCAGGCCTGGGAGCCAGCGCTGCTTGGTCCGGGGCTGCAGCTCATGCGGCAAAGTTGTATCGTGCAGCAGAGGAGGTTGGCGCTGGGGCGCTCAGGCAGGCCCTCCATTGCCTGGATAGGGTAGGTAGAATGAGCAACCCTTGCTGATGGCGCGCGCAGGTGCTCAAGCAGGCCTTCCACCGCCTGGACCCGACGAAGAAGAAGCGGCCGAAGCGCAAGCGCGGCCAGGCGCGCTGCCCCACAGGCAGATGCCCGCGTGCTAGGCCTTCCCATTACACTGGTGTGTGATTGAGGGTGCATTTCAGGGCCTGTGCTGGTTGCAAGAAAGCATCCCCTTTTGGCACGTCCTCTCCAGCGCCAAGGCTGTCCAATAAGGGCCGGGCGCCTCCCGCAAGAGGGTGTACATGGCATGCGACCCTCTCTGCTGCGTGCCCTACCGGTCCAAGCGAGGAGAGCGCCTGTGCGTGCCGTGAGCCGAAGCTGCGGCCAGTGCGAGCGAATCCACAGCCCCATGGCGCCCCGAGCCTCTCACTGCCCTACCCAACAGGAGCGCTGCACGCGGAGGAGCTCCATGCGCCGCGCACCCGCCACGCACATTGATGCTGCTGAGGCATCCCCAAAAACCTGTGCCATCGAGATTGCGGGCGCGCAGGACGAAGCGCTGGGCCCGGACGGCGCGCCGGTGCCTAAGCGCACGCGCCGCCGCCCCGGGGACCCGCCGGCGCCGCCCAAGCCTCGGCGGGCGCGCGAGGCGCGCGCGGGCACACTGCCCGCTGGGGCCGCCGCGGCGGGGGGCCGGCCCAGGGGCGCGCCGGGGGCGGCCGCGGCCGCAGCGGCCGCGAGCGCGCAGCGGCGGCTGGCGGCGGCTGCGGCGGGCGCCGCGGCCCTGCCGCCGCCGCGGCGCGCGCTGCTG
>JAABUV010001471.1_pt1 | contig 34148 bp, 31 predicted proteins | sample 5559971 | NCBI WGS metagenome assembly JAABUV01 (sample SAMN10711881, study PRJNA513362) | rock metagenome | isolation source: Antarctica rocks | place: Antarctica: Victoria Land, Knobhead nord | collected 2015-12-19
AGCACCGCTGGCCACATTCCCTGCAACTCGGTGGGTGGCCCCGGCAACACCACCACGGGTGGCCCGGTGCGCCCGTCGGCGACCGGCACCACCAGCCCGGGCGCCGTGCCCACCGGCTCCAACACCTGCGCGCCCACCGGCACCATGGCCTGCTTGCGGGTGGCCGCGGCCGTCGCCTCCTGGTCCATCCGCCAGCCGCGGTCGCGGGTGAGCCGGTCGACAATGGCGGCGATACGGCCCTCGAGCGCCCAGTCGAGCTCGGACGGCCTGCCCTGCACGGCGCTGACCAGCTCCGCCGTGAGGTCGTCGGCGGTCGGGCCCAGCCCGCCGGTGGTGATCACCAAGTCGACTCCCGCCCCGGCCAGGAACTCCAGCGCGGCGCGGAGGTCGTCCGGTCGGTCACCCACCACCACGACGTGCCCCACGTCCACCCCGAGCTGGCGCAGCTGCTCGGCCAGCCATGGGCCGTTGCGGTCAGCCACCCGGCCGGTCAGCACCTCGGTGCCAGTGACCACGATGCCGGCGCGTGCGCTCATGCCCGACAACCCTAGTTTGGGCAGCCCGCACCGGGAGATCGTGGCGCTTGTTTGGCAGGCGCCCGCCGCTACTGCAGCTCGGCAGTGAAGCGAGTCCGGTGGAAACGCCGACATGAGGGCGCGGAATGGTTGTATCCATGATGCCGGGCGTGGCGCAGCGGGGTGAGGTTTGCCGGCCTCAGCGATGCTCACTTCGGGCGGCTTAGTGGTCGCCGACGGGACTAGCACGGCCGGCAAAGTGTGGTGTTGGATTTACTTGACGTGGTGCGCAACACTTTCAGGGCTACCCTGCACCGAACCGACAATGTGTTGCTCGGTCCAGGCTTGAACTCCGACGGGTGACGGAGAACCGCTGCGGCTCAGCCGTTGTCGAGCCGCAGCGCCAACGTCGGGCACTGTTTGGTAGCCCGCTTGGCGTGCTCGTGCAAATGCTGGGGAACGGGCTCTCCGTCGATGATGGGGTAGCCCCACTCGTCCAGCTCCACCCACTCCGGGAACAGCTCTGCGCACAGCCCGTGCGCCACACAGTCGATGGGATTCACCCGTAGTCGCACCGCTACCGCCACTCGTCGGTGCGGGCTGCGCCCACCGGCAGGGAGGGGCGCGCGGACGCCGCCTTGCACGGGCCCGCAGTCTCGTGCACCTCGACGTCATGGGCGAACACCCGCAGCGCGCTGGCCGCGAAGCGCACCGCAGCGTCGGGATGGCGGCACGCGCCCCGGCCAGCCACCACTCCCAGCCAGCGATCGAGGTCGCCGAGCCGACGCGGTGACCACGGGCCGTGAGCCAACTCCTGAAACGCCCCGGCGATGGCCGGCAGACCATTCACGCAAGGTCCGCACTGCCCGGCATTATGGTCGGCCAGGTAGGCCATCACATGCGCGGTCTCGGCCAACCCACACGCCGACTCCGGCAACGCGACGATGATGCCAGCACCCAACGCCCCCCCGACTGCGCGCAGCCCTGCCTGGGTGAGGGGAAGGCTCGGGGCGAGGTCGGGCCGCAGCCAGGTGCCGAAGTATCCCCCCACCAGCAGGGCACGCAGTGGCTGGCTCGGACCGCCGGCGAGGTCTAGCACGTCGGACACCGTGGTGGCGGTGGCGACCTCGACCACTCCGGGGTGGTGCACCGCGCCGGTGACCGTCACCAGCACCGTGCCCGGCTCACTGCGGTCACCGACACTGCGGAACCAATCCGCCCCATACCGTGCGATGAGCGCGAGGTGGGCCAGGGTCTCCACGTTGTTGATCAGTGTGGGTCGCCCCGACACGCCCCGTTCGAACGGGCGCGGCGGAACGAACAGCGGCTTGCCCTCGCCGCCGTTCAGCCAGTGGACCAGCGCCGACTCCTCACTGGAAACGTAGTGCTCGGGACCTTGCATGAGATTGATAGTCAACCCCCGCCGACCCGGTCGTTCAGCCAGCGCATCCTGCACCCCCGCCACGATGGGCGAGCCCCGATGCACCACCAGATAGGCCCGGTCCGCACCCACCGCCCGGGCGCCCAACTCGATCCCATCAAGGACCAAGTGTGGCGCCACATCGAGCAGCAGCGCGTCCTTACCGGCGGCGGGTTCACCTTCCATGCCGTTGGCGACCACGATGGTGGGCCTACCGGCTGAGACCACCGTGCGCATCTTGCGGCCGGTGGGGAACCCGGCTCCCCCGTGCCCGAGCAGGCCCGATTCCTCGACCAGGGTCAGCAGCTCATGTTCACCCCCTCTGCGGATCTTCCAGTCCGGCAGGGCGCCATATCGGCCCTGATGCTCGGCGAACCCTGCCCGGCCACCGGTCTCCATCACTCCGGCTAATAGCCGCGGGGTCTGCACCGGTGCCTGGTGGTGCTGCGCCAGGCTCACCGCGCACCGCCCAATAAGCGGGTGGGTCCTTCGCGGCGTTCGCTGCCGAGGCGCACAAAGATCGCCAGCAATACTGTGCCGAGACAGAAGGTCGCCAGTCCGACACTCCACGGGGTGCGTGCGTCAGTCCCGGTTCCCAGGTAGTGCGCGAGGGCCAGCGGCCATGCCGCATACGCGGTCCAGTGCACCAGCCGCCACCACCGATGCCCAGTGACCCCGCGCATCATGCTGGTCCCGGCCACCACCAGCAGTATGTCCAGGGCCAAAGTCCCCAAGCCAACGTCGAAGGTGCGGTAGGCGGAGGTGAACGGCACCACGGCCGCCCACTAGCTGATGGTGACGTACGTGTCCAGCAAAGTGGTCAACACGTGCACCGCCAGGAACAGCACAGCGAGCAAGGATACGTTGCGGTGCAACGCTTGCGACGCAAACCGAGGCCACCGCGCTGTCGCCACCCGCTGGGTCGCCACGATGCCCAGCGCCGTGGCAGCGGTGAGCAGGACGAACGTCATGAAACCGGTGCTGCGGGTGGCGAACCAGAGCGGGTTGCTACCAAAGCCGTTGCCGGCGGCCGCCGCCGCCGCCGCCGTAAGGGTGCTCACTGCATCTCCTCGGGCCAGCCGGACAACACGCGCACCGCGCCGGTTCCGGACACCAGTCGTGCGGGCAGCCTATGGTTTTGCAGCCAACCAGGGGCGCCCTCACCGAGGACAATTGCGGCGGTCGCGGCGACGTTGGCAGCGAGGCAGGTGGTGGCCGCCACGCTCACCGTGCGCCACGGTCCGGCAGCGCTGCGGCCGGTCCATGGGTCGATCAGGTGGTGGTGCACCTGATCTCCGCGTCGCCACTGGCGCACCGTGGTGCTGGAGGTCGCCATCCCACCCTCGGTGATCACCACCACCGGAGCATCCGAGTCGAGGTCCGCGCCGGAATCCTCGGCAACGGCCACCGGCCATCCGCCCTCCGGTGCCGTGCCGGCCACCGCGATGTCACCTCCGAGGCTGACCAGCACCGCTCCGCCTGTCACTTCGTGCGCGGCAGCGGCGGCGAGATCACTCGCGTAGGCCTTCGCGGTGGCGCCCAGGTCCAGCTGTACCCCGACGGGCAGCCCGATGGTGCGGGCGGCAGGGTCGAAGCGCACTTGACGCCAGTCGGCGCCACGCTGGACGGTGACCATCACGGCGGGGCCGTCCTGCGCAACCTCACGGAAGGTGCGGTCATACCCGATCTGGTGGAGCACCGAACCCAATGTGGGGTCGACGGCGCCGTCGGTGAACTCGGCCGCCGCTAGGGCCACGGTGATGAGGTCCGCAAAGAGCGCGGAGACGGTGGCTCCGCCGGCCTTGTTCAGCTCGGTGATCTCGCTATCCGCGCGAAAGCGGCTCGCCGCCAAGTCGATAGCGGCCAACTCCAGGTCGATCCGCTGGCGCGCGGTCGAAAGGTCCGTCCCGGCGGGAGCCACCAGCCGAGCACCGGTACCGAACACCCGCCACTGCTGCGCTGCCCACGCGGGGGCCATACCGAGCAGTGTCATCAGGATCCGCCGGTGGCGGCCACGGGAGCCTGCTTGGCGGCACCGGCGGTGACTGCTGGGCCGCTCTTGGTCGCCGCAACGGCTGAGGTACTCGCCGGCGTAGCGGGTGCGGCGAGGGCCACTGCGCCGAAGGAGGCGACCCCGACCGACGCGGCCATCACGCCGACCGTCAACCAGCGAACCTTGGACCGGGCGACGTCGCGGTTGCGTACCGCGATCCTGCGGGCCGAGTCAGCCGTGGCCGACTCGGCGTGACGGCGCGCTCCCGTGGTGCTCATAAGACCCTCCTGTGTGCTGGTGACACCAACGATCACTGCGGTCGGGGTTGTGCCGCGGCAACATCGGAGCGGGGCGTGGTGGACAGGCTTACCGAGACCGCAGCGATGAGGACTCAGGATCCGCCGGACACCACCACCGGCGGCTGGGTACGGGCCCGCGGAGCGACCACCTGTGGTGCACTGCTGCCCGAGCTGAACGGTTGCGGCGCCCCCGCCGCTGCGGTCGGAGCGAGTGCTGTTGGCGGGGCGCTCGACGCCGCCGCGGTGCTGGGGACTGCGAGCGCGACTGCACCAATGGCGGCAGCAGCGGCCGAGCCCGACATGACGGCAACGGTGATGCGACGAACCCGCACGCGCGCGTCGTCTCGCTGCCCTATCGCGTCGTACCGGACCTGCCGCTGGTGCGCCGAGTTGCGCTTAGGGGCCTTCCGCGTGGCGGGTCTGGTGGTCATGTAGCCAAGTGTCGCCGTGGTTCCTGAAGGAACCATGAAGACCACCCTCAGATCAGCCAAGAAAATGTCATCCGTTGTCGGAGCGCGCCGCATCATCGGACTCGTACGCCCGCCTGGGTGTTGTTGCTGCTGAGGCCGGGATTGGCGTTGGCGTCGGACGGACTCGCTCGCTGCGTCTCCAGCGCCTCGGTGCCTTCCGCCGCCACAACCACGTCGTAGCCGGCCACCCGAAGTGCCCGGGCCACGGCAATCCGCAGCGACGTGTCGTCGTCCACGACCAGCACGGTCATCCGGTGCGCGGTCGTCATGCTCGCAATCCTGCCACCGGGCCCGGACAGCGGTCGGTAACCTGTGGGTCAACGGCCGCCGACGCGGCTGGAACCGTACCCGCGACAAGCAGGGGGGCTGAGGACACCGTTGGACACCACCTCGGAGCAGACGGCAGCGGCTGCGGTCGTCGTCCGGGCGGCCACCAAGCTGGACCTGCCCCACCTCGCCACCATGCACGCGGGGCTGTTGCCCGCTGGACTGTTTCCCAAGCTAGGTGAACGTTTCCTGCGCCGGTGGCACGCCACCTTCCTGATCCCCCCTCATGGGATCGCCTTGGTCGCGACAGACCCGCAGGGGCAGCCGTGCGGGTTCCTCATCGGCTCCACCGACGAAGCAGCGCACCTGCGCGACGTGCTGGCGCACCGACGGATTCCGTTGGCGTTGGCTGCGCTGGGCTGCGTCGGGCTGCTCACGCAGCCCAGCCTCGCGATGCACTTCGCCCGCACCCGGTTGCTGCCGTACCTGCGCCGCATGATCGGCTTCTACTCCCCCCGTCGGCGCCCGGCCCACAACCCCGCCGGCACCGTCGTCACCGAGCGGGGCGTCACCGCACCATCCGCCGCCATGGCCGTGCTGACCGCGGTCGCGGTGACACCCGCTGGGCGTGGCGCCGGGGTGGGGACGCAGTTGGTGGAACACTTCGTGCGGCGAGCCCGCGGTGGCCCCAGCGCCACCGCCGAACTCGCCGCGCAGGCGGGACCGGACGGTTCTGGCCTCTTCTACGAGCGCCTGGGGTGGGTGGCTGTGCGGGAGCAAACGACGACCGACGGTGATCGACTGGCCATCTACCAGTACGACCTGCGCCCAGCGCGTCCGGAGATGTCGCGCTAGTGGACAACGATCGCCGCCGGGTGCTGCTTGGCCTAGCCTCGCTGCCGCTGGCGGCGTGCAGCAGCACCGAGACCACGACCGCCCCTAGCCCCAGTGCCAGCGCCAGCGCCAGTTTGTCTCCGAGCAGCACCACCGCCAGCGCCGCCCCGATGGACACCCCGCTGCCGTCGTCCACACCGACGACCAGCCCCCCGTCGCCGCCCCCCGCGCCGGCGCTGCCCACCGTCAGCGCATGGCAACCCGGCCCCGGCGAGCCGTTGCCGCAGCTGAAACAGGCGGCGGCGGCGTTTATCGAGGCAGCCGGCACCTGGGCCGGCGGGGCGGGTGCCGCGCGCAGCCTGACCGCGCTGGGAGTGCCACCGCAGATCGCCGCCACCGCCATCGAGCTGGAGGCACCCGGCGCGGTGTCCAGCAACGTGCAGGTCATCTACCCCCAGTTTGGCGGGGTACAACCGACCGACGCCGCGATCATCCTGCTGTTCGACCAGGAGGTGACCGCCGCCGACGGCGTCGTCACCCGGCGGCAAAAGGCTTTGGATCTGCGGCTGGCGCTGTCCGCCGACCAGCGGTGGACAGTCTTGCGGATCAACCCGCTGACCTCGCTGGGCTCGCCGATCGCGCGCAGCCAAGAGGCGAACGCAGTGCTGGCCCAACCCCGCATTGAGCTGTCCGCGCCAGCCCGCATCGACGTGACCAACGGCCGGATGGACCGGCGGCTGCTGCGGGTGCTGCTGGGCCTGGCCAACGACCACGTCCTGGCAGTTGACGTGATGGCCACCGGGCACATCCAGACCGTCTACCCCACCCCACGGCTGTCCAATCACGCCGTCGGTCGCGCGGTAGACCTCCGGGCGGTGGACGGGATGGCGGTCGTGGACAAGGCCACCCCGGTGGCGCTGCTCACCAGGGTGATGCTCGGCGCGGCGAAGCTCGGCGCCACCGAGGTGGGTGGACCGTTCGACCTGAACGGGCCCAAGCGCGGGTTCTTCTCCGACACCACCCACCAGGACCACCTGCACATCGGTATCAGCGAAAACACCCCGCCAGCTAGTCTCTAGCCGACATGGGACGACACAGCCGCGCAGCGGTCGTTGCGCGGCGCGGCGCGGCGCCTGCTGGGGTGTCCCCGACCGAGCCGCTGCGAATCGAGCCGCCACCGACCGGGGGCACCGCGATCGTGCGCTCCACCGCGCTGCTCGCGGTGCTGGCCGCTGCCAGCGGGGTGCTGGGCTTCGGGCGCGACGCCGTCATCGCCGCGATCTTCGGAGTCAATTCTGCCGTGGACGCCTACCTGGTGGCCCAGGGTCTGATGAACCTGGTGTTGGCCCTGGTCGCCGACGCCATCGCCAGGGCGGTGGTGCCACCGGTGGCGCGCTCGGTGGCCGAGGGCGCCCCGCAGCGCTCGCACCGCACGGTGAGTACCACCCTGACGGTCGCCGCGGCCGTCCTGCTGCCGGCATCGGCGCTGATGGCGCTGAATGCCGACCTGGTGATCTCCCTGCTGGCCCCCGGCTTCCCACCCGATGTCGCCGAGCAGGCGCAGCGGCTCACCAGGCTCATGCTCATCGCCACGGTCCTGGTGGCCGGCACCGACATCCTGGCCGCGGTGTGCCAGGCGCACGGGCGGTTCTTCTACTCCGGCGTGCAGGGCATCCCGTTCAACATCACGATGATCGTGTTCACCGTGGCACTGGGTTCACGCTGGGGCATCGACGCCCTGGCGGTGGGGTTCGTCGTCGGCAGCGGGCTGCGCCTGGCAGTGCAGCTGCCAGCGGTGCGGGCCGCCCGGTTGCGGCTGCGTCCGTCGCTGCACGTCCGCGAAAGCGGCTTCCGGGAAGTCGTCGCGCTGGTACCTGCGTTGCTGGTCGGCACCGCACTGGTCAACGTCAACACCCTGGTGGACCGCGCCGTCGGATCAGGTCAAGTGGCGGGCACCATCACCGCGCTGAACCTGGGCTGGCGGCTGGTCACGCTGGCCTACACGCTGCTGATCGTCACCCTGGTCGCAGCCTTGTACCCGGCGGTGGCCGCGCTGGCAGCCCCGGAACGCCGCGCAGAGCTACGCAGGCTGACTGGGCAAACCCTCGGTGCGGTGCTCGTGGTGTTGGCCCCGGCGGTGGCCGTGCTGCTGGCACTGACCGAACCGCTGGTGCGGGTGGCGTTCGGCCGGGGCGCCTTCGATGACACCGCGGTGCGGATGACCTCGACGGCAATCGGCTTCTTCGCGGTGGCCCTGGTGGGCATCGCGGTGGCCGAGGTGGCCTCCCGGGTCTTCTACTCCCTCGGCGACTCCCGCACCCCGGTGATGCTCGCGGTGATCGGGATGGCGATCAACGTGGTGGGTGACCTGACGCTGGGCCGGGCGATCGGCCTGCCGGGTCTGGCGGCGTCGACCACCGCGTCGTTCCTGGTGGTGGCGTTCGGTCAGATGGTGGCGCTGCACGTCCGCCACCGTGCGGTGGATCTGGCGGTGCTGCGCCCCCGGGTGCTGCACGCCGGGCTGGCAGCGGTGGCGGTGGCCGTGGTGCTGCGCGGGCTGGCGGGGCTGTGGCCAATGGCGGAGGGCACCCTCACCTCCGACCTTGCACTCCTCGCAACGGCCGGTGTGCTCGCCGTGGCGGTGTACGTCGCCACGCTGGCCGTCCAGCGCGGCCCGGAACTCGCCGAGGCCCGGGAGTTGGCGGTGCGACTGGCGCGCCGGGCACGCCCGGGTACGTGATCAGGACGCCAGCAGCCGGGCCGATTCCGGCGTGAGGTCGGTCGACCAACCCGGCCGACGCAACGCCAACGACGCCGACGGTGGCGTACCTGCCTTGACCGCGAGCACCTGGTTGACGCCGACCCGCCGGCTCTCGAACGCCAGCGCCGAGCCGGCCAGGTAGAGCCGCCACACCCTGGCGCGTCCCGGCGAACTCAGCGCCACGGCCTGTGACCAGTTCCGCTCCAAGTTGGTTACCCAAGCCCGGCAGGTCAACGCGTAGTGCTCGCGCAGCGCCTCGGTGTCGCGGACCTCGAACCCAGCGCCCTCCAGCACCGCCACGTGGGTGGCCAGCGGCTGCAGCTCACCGTCGGGGAACACATAGCGGGTGAGGAAGGACCGCGGGTCAGGCCGGTCCACCCCGGCCGCCGGACCACGGGCGATGGCGTGGTTGAGCAACCTGCCGCCGGGGCGCAGCAACGCGTACAGCCCGGCGGCGTAGGACGGCAGCTGGGCCAGCCCGACGTGCTCGGCCATGCCGATCGAGGAAATCGCGTCGTAGGGCCCGTCGGTGACGTCGCGGTAATCCTGCAACCGGATCTCCACCAGATCGTCCAGTCCGGCCGCGCTGACCCGGCGGCGCGCCGCCTGCGCCTGCTCTGCGGAGATGGTGACACCGACCACCCGCACCCCGTGCTCGGCGGCGGCGTGCATGGCCATCGACCCCCACCCGCAGCCGACGTCGAGCAGGCGCATCCCCGGCCGCAGGCCCAGCTTGCGGCACACCAGCTCCAACTTGGCCGCCTGGGCGTGCTCCAGGGTGGTGTCCGGGGTGTCGAAGTAGGCGCAGCTATACACCAGCGACTCCCCCAGCAGCAGGGCGTAGAAGTCGTTGCCCACGTCATAGTGGTGGCTGATGGCGGCCCGGTCGCGGCGCAGCGAGTGCCGCGACCCGCGCAAGCGCGCCTCCTCCGCTGGGGGCGACGGCGGCGGCCCGATCACCCCCAGGCGCAGAAACGGCCAGGCCAGCCGGACCAACACCCGCGGGTCCAGGCGCAGCTCGGGCCGCGCGGGCAGGTCATCGGGGAAGCTCAGCGCGGCGTAGATGTCGCCGTCGATGTCGAGGTCCCCGCTGACGTAGGCGCGGGCCAGGCCCAGCTCACCCGGCGCGTAGATCAACCGGCGAAGCGCCCGGCGGCGCGCGACGACCAGCGTCGGGGCCCCGGGGGCGGCGGTGGTGGCTGAGCCGTCCCAGCACCGCACCGCCAGCGGCAGCGGCGCCCCGAGCATGGTCCGGGCGATCGAGTCAACGACCTGCGCGGCCCGGGGAGCACTCACCCGCTCACTGTGGCACATCCGCGGGCGGGGTCAGTGCAGGCCACTGTCGCGGTCGTCGCCACCCTGGCCGTCCCCTGCGGGTGCTGCCGCCGTGGTGGCCGCGGGCGGGGCGGGGGCGTCCTTTCGGCGGCCCCGGACGGCGACCGGCGCGAGCACCGGGTTCAGGTGCGGGGCGCCGACCGGGGAGAAGAACTGCGCCATCAACACGGCGGTGTCGGCGAGAACCCGCTGCGGGGAAACCCAGCTCTCCAGCACCACTCGGTCGGGGCGGATATGCACCATGGAGTGCCCGAAGTCGGCCCGCCAGTTGAAGTAGCGCAGGTTCGGGTTGGCTGCCTGCGCGGCAGCTTCGATACCGAGCGTGGCGGGCAGAGCCGCCGTCCGATACTGCCGGTCGTAGTTCGCGGCGTCGGTGAACCCCGCGCCCCGGCTGCCCCGGTTGGCGGCGAAGTACAGCTCCTCGGCGACGACGTCCTGCCCGCCAGGACGGCCCATCGCCGACGGCACCAACTCCACCCCCACCGCACCGAGCAGCCCGCGGCCGGTAGCCGGCTCGTAGTTGGGCAGCTGCGGATCCTCGACCAGGTCGTAACCGAACCACCCATGACTGTCACCGGAGAGCACCACGTTGTCCAGGATGTTGTTCTCGCGCAGGAACCGCAGCAGCCGGGAGCGTTCGGCCGGCTGGCCACCCCAAGCCACCGTGTAGATCTCGCCCTGCGGGGCGTTGGGGTCGATACCGAACTGGCGGCGGAAGGCGTCGGCGAAGGGCAGGTTGAACGCCCGCAGTTGTCCGAGGTTGACCTGGTTCACGATGTAGCGGAAGACCACGTTGCGTCGGCGGGTGTTCAGCAGGGTCCGCTCCAGCCAGGCCCATTGCACGTCGCCCAGCACCTGGCTGGTTTGGCCGGCTCGCGCGGCGAAGCGCCGGACGTCGATGAGGATGATCTCGGCCAGCGCGCCAAACTGCTAGGGTCCGGTAGAACCACTGGGCGTCATCGCCTTGCGGCACCGCCACATTCGTGTCCGGTCCCGGCGAGGCGGTGAATTGCCCCGACCCGTCCGGTCGCACAGTGCGGATCGCGGTCCACTCGAAAATCACCTGGCGGGCCTGCGCGGCGGTAATTCCCGTGCCGGCCGGCTGGGCCGGATCGTCGTCGTGCTGGTCGGGCATCACGGCGAACGGCGCGGCGGCGTGTGCCCGCACCAGGTTGGCGTCGGCGTAATACAGCGCGTACCGGCGGCGGCACTCGGCGACCGTCGCCCAGTCCTTGTTGTCGATGTCGTTGGCCCAGTCGCGCTGACCGGCCCAGAACCGCGACGCGGGGTGGCCGCCGCTGTTGTCGTAGACGTGGTCGCCGGCATGGGTGACCAGGTCGAGGTCGTCGCGCTCGCCGATCCGCGCGTAGGCGTTGAAAACGTCCTGCCACCAGGAGGTGCAGGCCACATGTGCGACGGTCAGTTCGGTGATCCCGTCGGCCACCGTGGGCGCGGTTCGGGTGCGCCCGACCGGCGAGCGGTAGCCCAGTGCGGTGAAGGCGTAGTACAGCGTCCTGGCCGAGGGCAGCCGGTCGGCGTCTACCTTGACCGTCCAGTCGCGCGCCGCGGTCGTCGTCACGGTGCCCCGCCGGATGACGTCGGTGAGTCCGGGGTCGCGGGCGATCACCCAGCCGACCGTCGCCGCGCTGATGCCCTGCGGATCGGTGACCACCGTGGCGTCCCAGCCGCGGGGGTCGGGGATGGTGATGCGGGTCCAGAGCACCACCCGGTCAGTCAGGGGGTCGCCACTCATGACGCCGTGCCCGAACGGCAGCAGGTCGGCTGCGACGGGATAGGTCCAACCAGCCGGTAGGGCGCGGTCGTACCCTGCCGTCGCCATTGCTGTGCCCGACAGGCCGACCGAGCCGGCTACGCCCGCGACGGCGACCGTTTTCAGGAACGTTCGGCGGTCCAGCGGCGGCGACGGGGACAAGCGCACTCCAAGGGGTCTGCGGGGCACTCCAGACGTCGAAGTGTGCGCGGGTCGAGCATCTGGCAGGTGAACGGCTGGTGGCCCGGTTGGTGCGCCCGGACGACCGTCAGACGGCTAAGGCCTACTCAGGGCTGGCCGCGAGATCGGCGGATACAGATCGTGGGTCGGCGGGGGTGGCGCCGCGGATGGCCTTGCCGTACGAAGCGATCACGGCGTCGGTTCGCTCGGGAAGTCTGGGGCCGTCGCGGCGATGCAGTGAGCTTCGAGCCAGTCGGCGATGGCGGCCAGATCCGCGTGGCCGGCCACAACATCAAGCATGAACCGCTCCCCCTCCTCCGCTGTCGCCTCGAGCCGCAGGCCCTTGATCGCCAGGAACACCTTGGTGCTCAACCAGGCCAGCCGCTTGTTGCCGTCCACCAGGGCCTGGTTGTTGTCCACCGACTCACACAACGCGGCCGCCTTGAACCAGATCGACGGGTACGCGTCCTCACCGAACACGCTGGTGGCCGGCCGCCCGATCGCCGAGGCGAGCAGGCCGGGATCCCGCACCACGAAGCCCAGGCGCTCGACCTGGCGCAGGATGTCGTCGAAGGTGAGGTAGCGCGTCACCTACGTGGCGAGCCGCTCGAGCAACTCGGCGTCTTCGTCGCCGGCCTGATCGAACAGCTGGTCGAGCACGGCGGCGCGGCGGTCAGCCGCGATGCGCGTCTGGATAGCCAGCACGGCGACCTCGTGCATCGACCGGTGCTCGCGCACGGCCTGCTCACGCAAGGCTTCGGTGTCATCCGGGCTCAGCTTCACGACGAACGCCATATCGAAATGATATCGCAACCGTACCCACTCAGGGCCTCGGGAACCATGAGGTCGACTGCGACGCCAGAGCGCCCACGCCACGCACCCGGGTCGGCGGCGAGCTCGAAGCCGGCGCCTCGCAAAGCGACTTCCAGCAGCGGCTCGTCCAGCAACTTGGCGGGGAAGATCGCAAGGTCGGCATCGGTCGTCGTCGGCACGACGATGAGCTCGACGTCGCCCGTTTGCAGGTAGACGGCTTGAGCGCCGACGAGGATTACGACGTCCAGGTGCGGTCCGAGCGCTTGGAGTGCATCCAGCAGCACTGACCGGGCGAGGACGTACTCGGGCGGTGGGATCGCCGTCATCGCAGCCATCCCGCGTCTTTCGCGGCCAGGGCCTCGATGAGCGACGCGCCCTCTTCGGGTGCCCGGCCCGGGCCAGTGAGCAGATCGACGACCACCTGGCTCTGCGCCGCGTATGTGAGTTGGCCCTTGACCTTCGCACCTCGGTAGACGACGGAGTCGAACGGCTCGACCAGGACGACGTTCGCTCCGCGATCCACGGGTCGCAGTTGGAGGGCTTTAGCGGCTTCGGTGGCATCAGGCACGTAGATGGTGAGCAGTGCCAGGGGCGCGACGGCGGCTGTGCCCCGCGGCAGGTAGGGACGGGTCGCGCCCTCAGCAGTAATGGCGTAGCGCTGGTCATAGCGGCGAAGGCCGGTGAGCACCTTGTCGATCCCTCGCGCCGCCAACATCGGCACTGCCTGGTTGGAGGAGGCGAGGCCGTAATCTGCACTCCAGCGCCGAGCGAGCGAGAGCTTGCGCACGTCGGCAACGCCACCGCCCGCCTCACGCTCGACGAGGTCCTCGCGCGCGAGCAGCTCAAGCACGCGAGAGCTCGTTGCAGGTCCAACCTCGGCCAGCTCAGCGAGTGCCCGCACACCGAACGGCGTATCGACATCGAGAAGTGCTCGTACTACGCGGGCAGCTCCCGGTCCCTTGAGCGACTTGAGCCGCCGATCGTCAGGGTCCGAAAACGGACTCCGGCTTGCACCCACGCGATCGATGAAGACGCTCGGTCGTTCGAGCCGCAGCCGCAGGTTGCCGGTCGAGTCGAACCAGCCCGCCCCGGCGTCCTCCAGAAGTTCGCGCACACGTGGTGAGAGGTAAGGCGCCGTGACGAGTAGGGCGGCCTCCTCCTCGTCGCGGAAGGACTCCAGCTGGCCTACGGCGCGAGGCACATCACGAGGTTCCACCACGCGCTTGGCTTCGACAAAGACCTTTCCGGTCGTTCCGTCAGGGGCGGTGAGCGCGAGCACGGCGTCTGCCCGGGTCTGTCCAGCGGCGGTGGCCTCTGGAACTGACGTGAGCGACCATGGAGCGGGCAGGGCTGCACTGAGCGCTGCGGCCAGGGCACGCAGCAACTCCGTTTCGCGAATTGCGTTGTTCCGCATCACGTGGAACACGTTACATTACGGAGCACCGGTAGGTAATCGCCATCCCGTCGCGCGCGACACCTCGGGCCGTGGACGCCGACACGTCTATGTCTCTGGCATCTACGCCGTTCCTTCAAGTGCGGTTGCGACGGCCTCGAACTCGACCAGCGCGGCAGTCAGAGCTTCCACGATCTCCCGCGCGATGATCTCCGGCGCTGGTAGGTTGTCGAGGTCCTCGAGCGACTCGTCGCGGAGCCAGGTGATGTCGAGGTTGACCTTGTCCCGCGCGATCCGCTCGCCGTGTCCGAAGGATCGGAACCGCTCGCTCTCCACCCGATCACCCAGGTAGCAGTCGACGAACTCCTGCAGGTCCTCGCGGCGCAGCGGGTTCTGCTTCAGTGTGAAGTGCTGGTTGGTCCGCAGGTCATAGACCCACAGCCGCTCGGTCCACGCCGCCTCCCGCGCCGGCTTCTTGGCGAAGAACAGCACGTTGGCCTTCACGCCCTGGGCGTAGAAGATCCCCGTCGGCAGCCGCAGCAACGTGTGCACGTCGAAGTCGGCGAGCAGACGGCGCCGCAGCGTCTCCCCCACCCCGCCCTCGAAGAGCACGTTGTCAGGGATGACGACCGCCGCGCGACCGTTGATGTCGAGGATCGTCGCGATGTGCTGCACGAAGTTCAGCTGCTTGTTCGCCGTGGTGACGACGAAGTCGGGGCGCTCGAGCTCCCGGTCCTCGCGCGCCTCCCTGCCATCAGCACCGACCATGGTGATGGAGGATTTTCGTCCGAAGGGCGGGTTGGACAGCACGACGGACCAGCGCTCGCCCGGGTCGGCGATCAGCGAGTCCTTGACGTCGACGAGGCTCTGCCCGTTCGGGGTTCCGATGCCGTGCAGCAGCAGGTTCATCGCCGCCAGCCGTGCGGTGCCGTCTACCAGCTCCGTCCCTCGCACGAACCCGTCACGCAGGTGTGCCCGCTGATCCGGGTTCAAGTTCTCTGCTCCACGCGAGGCATGCTCGTGGGCGACGAGGAGGAAGCCGCCCGTGCCGGCGGCCGGGTCGACCACCGTGTCGCCGACAGAGGGATCGATGCAGTCGACGATGGCCTGAATCAGCGACCGAGGGGTGAAGTACTGCCCGGCGCCGGATTTGATGTCCTCCGCACCCTTGCTCAGCAACTCCTCGTAGGCGTCGCCCTTGATGTCGACCCCGGCCGCCGACCAGTTCTCCTTGTCGATCAGGTCCACGATCAGCCGCTTGAGCTTCGCCGGGTCCTGGATGCGGTTCTGCGCCTTGCGGAACACCACACCGAGGGTCCCCGGCTGTCGGGCGAGCTGCTCCAGGATGTGCCGGTAGGTCACCTCCAGCTCATCGCCGTCGTTGTCCAGCAGCCGCTCCCAGGAGCACTCCGGCGGCACGATCCGCTCCGGCTTCAGCGGCCGGGTCTGCCGCTCGTGCGCCATCTTCAGGAACAGCAGGTACGTCAGCTGCTCGGTGTACTCGATCGTCGAGACCCCGTCGTCGCGCAGCACGTTGCAGTACGACCGCAGCTTGTCGACCAGTCGTCTCGCGTCAGACACCTACCAGCTCCGCTCGTCGAACAGCTTCATCAGGTTGCGCTTGGGCTTGTGGGTCGTGCGCAGCGTCGCAACGTACGGCGGGAAGTCCGCCTCGCGCTCGGCCGCGATGAGCAAACGTCGCACCCGCACGATGAGGGCGACCGCCTCGGCGTACGCCTGGTTGTTCTTGGCGTCGATGACCCGCTCGATCTCGCCCTGCCAGATCGGGATCGCCTCCAGCGGGTGCTCCCCCTCACGTCGACGGGCCAGCTCGAGCCAGAGGTCCCGCCGGCACCCGGCCGAGCTGGCTTCGGCCCACGCCAGCTCGACCTCACCGTCATGGAGGAGTACCTCGACAAGCGTGGAGCCGTCGGGTCTTACCGCCCACTGGCTGGCGCGGCCGCGGGCGGGCTTGCGCTGACCCTGCGCGATGCGCTCCCGCAGCAACGTGATCGCCCTGTCGTGCCAGTCCGCCCACAGACCGGCTCGCGTCGCGTGCTCCGCGAGCTGCCGGTAAGGGCGCAAGCCCGGTGCGCTGTCGTAGGCCTCCCACGCGACCCGTACGGCGTCCGCGCCGCGACCGGCCCGGTGGTACTCCTCGGCGGCAGCCTCCAGCAGCCGAGAGTCCGAGCCCCCGTGCAACGCCAGCCCCTTCTCCGCCCACGCGAGCGCATCGTCGTACCGGCCCGCCTTGCGGTAGAGCTCGGCAAGGCGGACGAACTGGTAGGCCGAGGACTGATCGCGGGCAAGCACCTCCACCACAGCATCGACATCTCCGGTCAGCTCGGCGAGGGTCTCCATGATCTGCGTGATCCGGAACCGCCGGGACGAGTAGCTGCGCTCCTCCTGCCCCGGTCCGAGCGGTGGCAGCCCATCCCACTCCGCCTCCGCGAGCCGCCGGTACTCGGCAATGCCCTCAGCCCCCAAGACCTCGGCGTAGGTGGCAGCGGCATCGTGGAAGACGTCGAGATCACCGGAGTGCCGCTCCCGCTCGAACAGGGTGCGGGCCAGCGCGACCGGCTCGGGCTTGGCTGCCGCGCAGGCGTGACGGTGCAGCTCCTGCAACCGTTCGGCGATGCCGGACATGTACCCGTCGGAGTCGTCGACATAGCCCAGCGCGTCCTCGGCCCGGTCGATGGCGCGTTCAGCCAAGGTGATGACGGCCTCGGCGTGACCGTCGTCGAGCAACTCCCGCAACGAGTCCAGCGCGGAGTCGATCGTGCTCGCGTAGTCGTACATGCCGCGGTAGTCGACGTAATCGCGCACGATGAACGCCTCATCGAGAGCGTGCCGGAAGACCCCGATCGGCGGCGGTCCCTCGGTCGCTCGCGCGGCGGACATCCGCAGTCTCGCGTCGAACACGTCGTCCTCGGCGGCACGTTCGACGAGCAGATCCACCAGCGCGTGGTGGTCCAGACCGGCGAGGTACGCGCGGATGTCGATAACGGCCTCGGCCCGCTGGCCTGGATCAGCGACGGCATCGGTCACGACGAGCGCCACTGCGACGGCGTGCTTGCAGAACCTGCCCTCCACCCCGACCGGGCACGAGCAGTCGAATGCCGCTTGGCCATCGTCGAGCCAGAGCATCACCTGGTACGGCGACGAACCACGCACCTTCGCCTTCACACTCGTCTCGGTTGCCGTCCGCTTGCCCACTCGGCCGTTGGCCGCGTACAGCAGCCCGCGCTCGAACGAGCGTCGATCGGCCATCGCCTCAGCCGGTCGGCGAGCGAACGCTTTGCGGAAGGCACGGCCCGGGTGTTCGTCGGGCATCAGCTCAACTTCCCAGTGAAGGCTGCCGCAAGCAGGGCGCGCCGCAGAAATGTGCCACGTTGTCTTGCGACAAGAACGTCCCGCTCAAGCCTGAGCGATGCGTCGATCACATCGCGAATCCTTGCGGCGACGGCCTGTTGTTCCTCGCGAGGGGGCACGGGTATGGGCATCAACTTGATCTTCGACAGGCTAATCGACGCCAGGTTGACGCTCTGGCGACCGTTGCGCTCGCACCACCGACCACCGAAGGAGTTCGCCGCCCACGACAGCAGGTACGGATCGAGCTGACCTTCGCAAAGCCGGGCCCGAAACACGTGGTTTTGGTGGATGCATGATTCGACTTGGCCTTCCCACACCCAGCCTCGACCAAGCTTGTCCCGGTCGCCGCCCTCGTTGAGCAAGACATCTCCCGGTAGAAGACGGAGCTTGTCAGCCGTTGCCTGCGGAACCCTGATCGAGGTCACGGTCGAGAGATCCAGCCGCCCCCGCTGGACGTTGGCCACTCGTAGGTATGGCACCTCCACCGACGTCGGCTCCGACTGGCGTTGGGCGTCCTTGGTGACACCGCCAACCACATCAGCAAGCTCATGAAGTCTCATCCAATGCCAGCCCGCAGGCATCGCCGTAGTGAACCGTCATCGACCCCAACTCCTTCCAGCTCCGCAGTGCCACGATCCGGACAGCCTCGGCGGCCGGTGAGTTCGCTTCGAACCATGCCCTCGCGAAGGACTACCAGTCGCTCCAGAGCGGTAGCCAGTTCGGCATCGGCGGCGTCGAGGCGAGAGAGGTGGTCTTTGAGGATCTCGACGATTCGCCGCTGCTCACCCTGAGGCGGCATTGGCACAGGCAACCCGGAAAGTGCGCGCACATTGATCTTCGGGAGGACCGTACGTGCTTGCTCTCCGGCGGCTCGGCGCGTGAACTCACGCGTGAGCATCCACCACTTCAGGAACCGAGCGTCCAGGTCACTCTCGATCGGGTACATGTCGGCGCTGCATAGGCCGTCGAAGTCGGCGACCACGACCTTGGCCAGGTAGGGACGAATCTTCGAGTACAGAACCTGACCAGCTGAGAACCGATGCTTCGGACTGGTCACCCCGTCGTGAGCGATCGTGTCGAACGGCAGCAGCCTGCCAGTCTCGGACTCGATGTGATTTGGCGCGATGTGCGGCCAGTTCTGAAAGTCGGAAGGACTGACGAGGTTGCTTGCCACTCGCGCGACCTCATCGAAGCGACACCAACGCCAGCTCGCTGGGTGAATGGTGCGTTGTCGAGGTCGTCAGCAGTAACGCCCGCGGAGGTGGCGATGACGTCGGCGACGCGGTCGAGCCACCAGCGCTGCTGCCCGCTGAAGGAGGCACGGGCCAGGGCCGGCCGCGCGAGCCATTCGGCGTACCCAAGTGTGATCAGGCACGATAGATAGAGCCCGTGGCGGACCTCGCTCACCGCCCGCTGCCCGCCATGGCCTGCTCGAGTCGCTGCACGGTGCGTACTCGGGCGTCCAGCAGGTACGCGGCGTCGGTCACGGAGATCGAATCGGCGTGCATCGCCTCCACGACCGCAGCGACGTAGCGGTCACCGAGGTTGCGTCGAAGCAGCACGTGGTGAGCGGGCCCTCGGCTGTCCTTGCGTTCCGCCGCCCGACGCGCGGCCGCAGCGACGCGGGCGAGCACCTGGACGACGATCTCCTCGTCGATCAGGCCGAGGTCGCGCAACCGGAAGGCAGCGACTTGTGGGCTGACGCGGAATCCCCGGACGACGGAGTCGACTAGGTCGAGACCCCCGGCGCTCCGCGCTTCGGTACTGACGAACTCCTCGGGAAGCAGCACAGCGGCCGCTGTTCGGTTGCACCGGCGTTCGATGTCGACGTCGTCCTGGAGCAGACACAGGCCGCCTTCTCGGTCGAGCAGGTGCGCCAGCTCTTGCAGCAGCGTGAAACTGCGGGCCTGGGGCGCATCCGCACCGTTGAGCACGATCACCGGGCACACCCAGTGCGCCAAGGCGAACCCGCGGCACTCCGCGGGATCGACCCGGCTCATCTGGAAGACGAGAACGCCACGCTGCTCGAGCGCCCTGATCCAGACCTTCAGCGCCGCGCCCGGGTCCAAGGTCTGTCGGATCTCCTCGGTGCTGACCCCGAGCCACTCCCGGATGCTGCTGCTGTCGGTCGGCACCACAGCCAGCCAAGGATCGCGAACGGGGCCGACGAAACCCAGATACGCGTCCCTGCGCTCCTGGGCGCTGCGTACCTCGCGGCGCAAACCGGGACTCGGCGCCCCCTCGTGGGACCGGAAGTCCGGTGGCAGCTTCGCATGCTCCTTCGGCGGAGCGGGCGTCAGGAAGAAGGCCACCGGTCGGCGCATGGCATCCGCGAGGTGTCGCAGCTGAGAGAGAGTCGGCTTCGCGGCACCGGCCTCCCACGCATCTGCGACGGCGGGCTTCACACCGGCGAACCGCGCCACATCCGCTGTGGTCAGGTCGGCGTCCTCACGTGCCCAGCGCAGCACTGCCGGGGTCACCGGAGCATCGGGTGTACGGGCCACGGGCTCAGTCTCGTCTAACGGTCCGACGCGCACGCACGCATGGCCGCCGGTGCACGGTTGTGTCGGACCCGGCGGTCACCCGCGTGGACGTGGGCACTGGACACGGCGTGCATGTTTAGTCATACTTCTGACCATGTCTGAGCTGATGCCGCTCGCCGTCGTCAAGTCCCACTTGTCCGAGCTGGTGGGCCGAGTGCAGCGCGAGCACGAGCGGGTCACCGTGACGGTGCACGGTCGGCCGTCGGCCGTGCTGCTCGCCCTGGACGACCTGGAGGCGCTGGAAGAGACCATCGCCGTGCTCGCTGACGGTGAGGCCCTACGGCAGCTGGCTGCCTCTGATGCCGAGCTGGCACGAGGTGAGGGCGAGGGCCTGGATGCCCTCAACGAGGCGATGCGTCGGCGCCAAGCCCACAGTTGAGCGGCGATGCGCGCTACACCCTGACGGTCTCCCCGACCGCCCGACGACAGCTTGCCGAGGTCCTGCCCGAGGCGGTCGCGTTCGCCGCGCACGAGTTCATCGTCGGGCCTTTGCTGGAGAACCCACATCGGGTCGGCAAGCGCCTGGGCGCCCCACTGCAGGACAGGTACAGCGCCCGGCGTGGCACCTACCGCGTCATCTACCGCATCGACGAGGTTCAGCATCTGGTCACGGTCGTCGCCGTCGTCAGCCGAGCCGACGCCTACCGCTCGTGAGGACGAGGTGCATGCTCGGATCGACTGCTGGCCGGACGGGCAGGGCACGCTATGACTTCTGCATGATCAGTGCACGGCGTCTCCGGCGTCATGCGGTCAGTTCTGCGTTGAGCTGCTCCAGATAGACCTTCGCCCCAGCCCCCAGGTCGCGGACGGCTCCGTCGACACCGCCACGTTCGATGAACGGTGCGTTGTCCAGGTCGTCGGCGGCCACACCGGCAGACGTAGGTCCTGAACGAGCGAAAAGAGCTGGTGATCTACCGGACCGTCTACGTCCCGGATGCTGCACCCTGGCACCCTGGCACCCTGGCACCCTGGCACCCTGGCACCCTTGCAGCCGGGCTACCGGGAGAGGAGAAGACCGTGAGCCGTGTGATGTGCGTCGGCGCCATGGTCGCCGCGACCCGCCCGAAGGCGCTTGAACGGGACGGGCGGCTCGCCGTGGTGCGCGAGGTCCCCGTCCTGGTCTGCGAGAGCTGCGGCGAGGTCTATCTCGACGCCTCGGTGGCTCGGCAGCTCGACGTCTTGTTCCGGCGCGCTAGCTGGACGGCCCCGTCGACCAGGTGGTCGGGCACTACGAGCCGTCCGCGGCGTAGCGCGGCATCGACAGTGCTGTCGGCGCCGAACGCCGGGAATGGCCGGCGTCCGACCGGTCACCGCTCTGTGCGCTCGTGTCCGTAACGGCGCTATGGCCGCCGGCCTTCCGAAGCGAGCGCGCAGCGGCAGGAGCGGATGTCGGTGACGGCTAGAGGAGCACATACGTGCGGTGCCGGTGGCGCAGACTCGCGTAGCGCATGACGGAACAGCCCGCCTGGGCGCAGTTCGCCGGACGTCCTTCGCACGTGACCTCGAACTGAAGCATCGGCGTCTGGTGCGACCTGCGCGCTGGCGCTGCTCTCTCCCGCTTCAGTTTTTACGCGATGGGGGGGCTTGCGGCAAGACCCGGGTCATGTTGCAGAGTCGCCGGCCTCAGCCACCGACGGAGGGAGAGCGGCTGTGCAGTTCGACGTCATCGTGGTGGGGGGCGGCCCGACCGGCCTGATGCTGGCCAGCGAACTGCGCCTGCAGGGCATCCAGGTGCTGGTGCTCGAGAAGGAGGTCGAGCCGGTCAGCTACGTCCGGTCGCTCGGGCTGCACCCGCGCAGCATCGAGGTGCTCGACCAGCGTGGTCTGGCGGACCGGTTCCTCGCTCTGGGCAAGCAGTACCCGCTTGGCGGAACCTTCGCGCAGATCGGCAAGCCGCCGTTGCCGCCAGAGAGCCTGGACACCTCGCATCCGTACGTCCTCGGCATACCGCAGACCGTTACCGACCGGCTGCTGGAGGAGCGCGCAGTCGAGCTCGGAGCGGTGCTCCGGCGAGGATGTGCCCTGGCCGGGCTGGCCCAGGACGACCACGGGGTGACCGCCCGCCTTGCCGACGGCACGAGCTTGTGGTCGCGGTACCTCGTCGGCTGTGACGGCGGGCGCAGCACCGTGCGAACGCTGCTCGGCGTCGGCTTCCCCGGCGAGCCGACCCGGGTCGACACGCTGCTCGGCGAGATGAAGGTGGGCGTCGCACCGGAGCAGCTGGCCGCGACCGTGGCCCACGTCCGCACGACCCAGCTCCGGTTCGGGGTCGGGCCGCTCGAGGACGGCTGGTACCGGGTCCTCGTGCCGGCCGACGGCGTCGCCGAGGACCGATCGGTCCCGCCAAGCCTGGACGAGTTCAAGCGCCAGCTGCAGCGGTGGGCGGGCACCGATTTCGGGGTGCACTCGCCCCGATGGCTGTCCCGCTTCGGCGACAGCACACGGCTAGCGGAGCGGTACCGCTCCGGACGGGTGCTGCTCGCGGGGGACGCTGCGCACGTCCACCCGCCGGTCGGGGGGCAGGGGCTCAACCTGGGTCTGCAGGACGCGTTCAACCTGGGCTGGAAGCTGGCCGGGCACGTAATGGGGTGGGCACCTCTCGACCTGCTGGACAGCTACCACGCAGAGCGGTACCCCGTGGCCGCGGCGGTGCTGGACAGCACGCGGGCGCAGATGGAGCTGCTGTTGCCCGAGCCCGGCCCGCGGGCGGTACGCAAACTTCTGTCCGAGCTCATGGAGATCGAAGACGTCCAGCGCCACCTGATCGCCAAGAACTCCGCCCTCGACATCCGCTATGACCTGGGCGGCGGACACGACCTGGTCGGCCGACGAGCGCGAGACGTGCGGCTGCAGCAGGGACGGCTCTACGAGCTGGTGCGCGACGGTCGCGGAGTCCTGCTCGACCGGACAGCTCGGCTGTCCGCGCCTGGCTACGCCGACCGCGTCCGGCACCTCGCCGACGAGGACGCGGAGATCGACGTGCCCGCCGCACTGCTACGGCCCGACGGGCACGTGGCATGGGTCGGCGACGACCAAGACGACCTCGCTGACCACCTCAAACAGTGGTTCGGACTCCCAGATCCGGTCGCGCGCAAGCCGCCTGTGTAGGGGGCTCTGATGCCGACCCGTGCGCGCCAGAGGGTCATCGAGTAGCGGCTCGCTGTTGGCCGGCAGCCTCGGTGCATGGTATGCGTCATGAGCGGTCGATTGCGAGCGCGCAGTACGGCGCGATGTCGGCCAGCGCGGCCGTACACAACCAGGACAACGCGGCGATGGAAGCCGCTGGGTTGCGGTCCCCGAGTCCCCAGAGCTCGGTGACTGGCTCCGCCGGGCTCAGTGCGACACGCGGTAGCGGAGGTACATGACTCCACAGTCGAACTTGTGGCTGCCGACGAGTTCGAGATCTGCGCGGCGCTGCGCCCGGGGGAAGAAGGAGGTTCCTCCACCCACCAGCACTGGGTGCACTCTCAGCCCGTACTCGTCGATCAGGCCCAACTCGGCCGCTTCCGCAGCCAGCGCCGCGCCTCCGATGGCGATGTCGCCCTGACCGGGCTCCGCCCGCCACCTCTCGACTTCCTTGGCCAGGTCGCCGGTGGCGAGACGGTTGCTGCCCGCAACAGCGGAGAGGGTCGTGGAGAACACCACCTTGGGGAGTGACACCCAGAGGGCGGCGAACTCGCGCTCGAGGTCGGTGAGCGCCGGGTCCTCCTCGGCCGTCTCCCAGTACAGCATCGTCTCGTAGAGCCGTCGGCCCATCAGGTGAACCCCGACCTGTCGCACCTCATCGGTCGCGAAGCGGAAGACCTCCTCGTCAGGCGCGGACCATGCGAAGCCGCCATCAGGCCCGACGATGTAGCCGTCGAGCGAGACGCCCATGGAACACGTCACCATGCGCATCAGCGGACCTCCTAGCTGCCGGTGACAGGTCTGACCCCGAAGATCGCACAACCGGCGGTGTGGCCGGCCCAAACGCGACTCGCGGCATGAACGTGCGGTCCCGGATCCGGTGGTGAGGTCGATGCTGAGCACGGGCTCATGCGCCGGTCTTCCCGTCGATCCCCTCGCGAAGCAGGTCGACGTGCCCGCAGTGCTGCCTTCCTCGCGGTTCGGCCCGTCGGCCCAGAACTGGTCGAAGAAGACGCCGCGCTCGACGTGCGTGAACCGGGTGCCCTCGTCGATCGGCTCGAGCTCGAGCGACGCCACCGACGTGGACATGTGGACCCCGTCGATCCACATATCGTAGGTCGTGACGATGCGGACGTGCTCGACGATGTCGGTGTAGGTGGCCTCGTACCGCGAGACGGGGCCATCGTGAAACGTCCCCTCGGCGACGTCGCGTCCGCCGACGCGGAAGTCGAACGCCCACTCGCCGGGCTCCATGGCGTCGCCGGCGCCCCACCAGCCCAGCTTCTGGTCCTCCTCGGCGAATGCGTCCCAGACGCGCTCGACGGGCACGGGGTAGTCGCGGGTCAGGGTGAACCCGGCGCGGGCGAGTCGGCGTTCGATCATGCGCGGTCCTCTCGCGTGAAGGTGACGTGGGTCGTGCCGCTCTCGGCCACTTCCGTCGAGACCTTGTGGGTGAGCTCGAGGCCGCGCAGGTCGTCCCACAGCCGGGTGCCTCGGCCGAGTAGGACCGGGGCGATCATGACGTGCAGATCGTCGACCAGGCCGGCGAGCAGGAACGCGCGTGCGGTCCCTGCCCCACCGCCGACGCGCACGTCCAGACCGCCGGCGGCCTCGATCGCTTCGGCCAGGACGTCCTCGATTGCGGTGCTGCGGAAGTGGAACGTCGTCCCGCCTTGCATCGGGATCGAGGGCCGCGGGGCGGTGTGGGTGAGGACGTAGACCGGGGTGCCGAACGGCGGCTCGTCGCCCCACCAGCCCTTCCAGTCCGGGTCGTCGGGGAACGCGTGCAGGCCGAACATCGCCGCACCCATGATCTCGGCGCCGATGCCCTCGAAGTGCGCGGCGGCGTAGGAGTCGTCGAGGCCGGTCGTGCCGGTGCCGCTGGTGTCGCTGGTGTCGCCGAAGACGGTCTCGTGGAACGTGCGGGTCGCGGCGTACGCCGCAGTGAGGCGCCCCCAGTCCTCACCCATCGGGTTCTCGGGCGTCTGGTCGGTCGTCGAGGTGTAGCCGTCCAGCGAGGCGAACAGGTCCAGGCGAACGCGGGTCATGTCAGGTCTCCTTCGGGGTGCTGCGGGTCAGGTGGATGCCGAGCCGGTCGGCTTGGTGCTCTGCGGGGGTTCGTTGCTCGCCGAGCCACAGGTGCAGGACGTCGAGGGCACTCGGTCGCAGGCTCACGGTGCGGACGCGACCGTGCTTCTGCGACGTGACCAGTCCGGCGCTCTCGAGGACGCGCAGGTGCTGCATGAGCGACGGCAACGCCATCGAGAACGGTGCCGCGAGTTCGGACACGACGGCTGGGGACTTCGCCAACCGTTCCACGACGCCCCGGCGCGTGGGATCCGCGAGAGCACGGAGCACGGCGTCGAGCTCGTCGTAATACTTAGGCACACACCTAACTATTATTGAACGACAGGACTTCGTCAACCTCTCAGCCCGTCGCGCAGCTGCTCATGGACCTCGGCGTCGCCTGCAGCCGCAGCCGCCCGTACGTCAGCAACGACAACCGCCTACAGCGCGGCCGCGTTCAAGACGTAGAAGTACGCCCCCGCGTTCCTCACCAACTTCGGGTCCCTCGCCGACCCCCGTCCGTTCTGCGAGCGGTTCTTCGCCTAGTCACGAGCACCGGCACTCCGGAATCGCGCTGCACACCACCGCATCGGTCCGCTACGGCACCGCGAGCGAAGTCCGGCGGCAACGCCGAGAGACCCCTCCTGCACACCGCGTTGAGGGCCAGCCCACTGCGCTCCGATCACCGCTGCCCGAGCCCCCAAGCTGCCTGCCGCAGCCTGAGCAACCAGCCCAGCAGGGAGGCCGTCATCCAGAGCGCCTCAACACCGATCGTCTCAACGGCCTTGACACGTTCCGAACGGCCGGGGAGCGGCAGATGCGTGCGCTCGCCATACCGAGGCGGTGCGGACCGGTTCGGCTCCTCGCGTCAATCGCGGTGCAATGACGGCATTGGCCGCCCGCCAGGTGTCAGCCCCAGAATTCGGTGAGCTGCTCGGCAAGCGCTCTCCCTTGGTTGCATCCACCTCGAGTGGCGGGCGGACGCAGCGACAGATCCATTGCGTTGACGCCGAACATGTGCTCGGAGTCGCTGTCTGGGAAGATCGTCTCGACCCTGCTGCCGCGTGTGCGTAGTTCGTCGACCTGGGCCGCGAGCTGCATGCCCCAGTCCAGCGGTTGCAGCGCTCTGCCACCGAAGGGTGACAGCACCAGCACCCGCCCATATCCGGCTGCCAGATCGGCATTTTCGTTGCGTCGGTAGCCGCCGTCGATGTATCGGTTGTCCCCGATCCTGTAGGGGAGGCCACTGGCACAGCTGGCGGCGACGGCGTCCGCCAGGTCCACTTCGCTGTGGAGGTCGAACGACCGGTTCACCGGTATGGGCATCGACCGCCGTGATGAGCACCGTTCGTTGCGGCCAGCGCTGACTGGGCAGCCGTGAGGCGACTGTGGCGCGCCACTGTCTTTGCTAGGAGCCGTCCGACGCCGCATCCATGTCGAGTGCCGCCGCGCCCATTCTGCGGCGCATGTCAGCCGCATCCTCAGCGGAGGCGATGATTTTGCTGACCCTCTCCATGTGGTCCGCCACCGGCCTGATCGGAACGCGTCCGCGGTCGAGTCCGACCGGACCGGTCAGTTGCTGGGGGGCAGCGGCAAGCAGCTCGGTCGGGGTCGCGCCAGCTAGCTGGGCCGCGGCCGTCGAGCCGGCTGACGTCCCGATGGTCAGGTCAGCTGTGGTCACGTCCAGGCCAGCATCGAACAGGCCGGCGACGACGCCGATCAGCCACGCGTTGCCTGTCGATCCGCCACCACCGAGGACCAACGCCGTACGGGAGTTGTGTTCCGAGACGCCGTCAGCGGTCGTCAACGAGTTGAACTGAAGTGAATGATTCACAGTTGTAGCTTTCTGAGAGTGCGTGCAGCGCTCCCCGCGACGGCTACGTCAGTCGCGCGACCGTGAACTCAAAGGAGCGCCCAAAGTGGACAATGTGCACATCGGGCTCACCTCCTCGAATGGTGTCACGTTCACTCAGGAACCTACCGGCTCAGGCTCGGCGTGCCAACCGACGTGCTGGTTCGACCTGCCAAAATCCACCCCACCCACCGCGTTCGACCCTCAGCTACATCGACAGCGCAGCATCGCGCTTTCCGACGACCGGAGCGCGGCAGAAGCGGACGTCGCCGGCCAGTCGGCTCACCCTCATCGGCCAGGTGACCCTCAGCGGGAAGTGGCGCGGATGTCGCAGGCTGGTGCTGCGCGGCCGCCGGCTTCGTGTCGGAACTAGCGATCGTGGTCTGGTAGACGATCGCCAACCGACAACTGGACCTGGCCGGTCGTGATGCCATGGAGCCAAGCTGGGCCGGTGTCAGTCCAGGCCTAGCACCGCCAAGAGCGCCGCGTCTACAGCGCGCAACTCCGCGGCGTCGAGGCGCCCGGCGAACTCCCCCAAGCGGGTCTCTGGATCGACGACGGTGAGCTGCTCGACCACGACGCGAGTCTTCACACCGTCGATCTCGATCTCGGGGCGAAAGGTGGCCTCGCGCCTGCCCGTTGAGGTGGGCGCGACGATCCACGTGGACAGCGGGAGGTCGTCGGACTGCACGACGACCGCGAATCGCGTACCGCCCTGCTCGTGTCCCCGTACGTCCTTGGGTGCTTTGAGCCGGTAGAGGTCACCACGCACGTAGTGCATCCATCTCCGCGGCCAGCTCACGCGAGGCGGCAACGTCCTCGGGGTCGTTGCGCAGTGACTCAGCCTCTGCTCGGAGTCGGGCGCGGCGATGCGCCCGTTCCGCCTCGAGGATCGCAGTTCGAGCCGCCTCCGAACGCGACAGGCCTTCACTTGTTAGTGCTTCCAAGGCCCGTTCCACCTCAAGGTCAGTGCGTATCGTAAGCGTCGCCATACGACAGAATGTAACACGAGGCCGGCACCTCCCGTCGTTCAGCGCGTTTCACAGAGGGATCCGCCGAACGTCTATCGGGAGCGCCGCAGGTCACCCGGGTGCGATGGCGATCTGGTCCCGTCAGACCCGTCTGGCTTGGTTTCCCGCTCAGGGGCGTCATCCGGCGCATGACGTGCCACTTCCTCGGGGCGGCGCTTCCTCAAGTGGTGTTGTTCGTCGGAGGGCCGCACGCCCTCGGCTCGGCCGGCATTCGGGTGCGCTCCGGGGCCGAGGTCGACATTCCACTCGACTAGTAAGGCGTCGACTGTTTCGGCCTGAACAAGCGCGTCGCGCAGGGCGAGCAGTCCCTCGTGACGGCCGAGCAGGTCTCGAACCGGAGCCGGTCGACGTCCGCACATCGGCATGAGCGCTCGGGTCGCAGGTCGTCCGAGGGGCGGGTTCGCCGACCGCGCCCCTGTCCGATGACAACAAGCTGAACATGCTCACGGGCACCGAGCTGTCCAAGGTCGCGGAGTGCGTCAACTTGATCGCGGCCATCGCGCCGTATGGCGCGCCGGCACCGGCGACAACACCCCCGCAATCGGCGGCAACCGTTCCGACAACCGCGGGTCAACCGCCTGCGGCAACGCGGCGCACGGGCGACGGCAGGAAGGCCATGACCATGAGTCCCGACACGAGTGACATCGACGTGGGGCGCCCGCCCGTGGTCGTCGACCTCCCAACCGCGGCGCGGCTGCTGGGCATCGCCGCACCTCGGCGTACGAGCTGGTGTGGACCGGCCAGTGGCCGACACCGGTGATCCGCGCAGGACGCCTGATCCGCGTCCCGACCGCACCGCTGCTCGCCGCCCCTTGGACTCGCCGAGCGACCGTAGAAGCCGGTCCCCACTCGCCTCCCGAAAGGCCGCCGCACGGGCGGGTCGTCCTCCACCGTGCCGCCTCGTGACGCAGAGTCCACGGTCAAATGATCAAAGGCCCTCTTCCCGTTGCTGGGAAAAGAACCTCTGACCTGAACTCGTTTTGTAGCGGGGGCAGGATTTGAACCTGCGACCTCTGGGTTATGAGCCCAGCGAGCTACCGAGCTGCTCCACCCCGCGTTGGTGTGAACCCGAGGTTACCGGTGGGCGCAGCGCAGGTGCAAATCGCAGTGACGCCCACCGGTAGGAGCTCGCTCACCCCGTCGGCGTCGGCGGCGCAGGTGGCGGCGCGGACGTCGGGGCAGGCGCGGACGTCGGCGCAGGGGTCGGGCTCACTGGCTGCCCGGTGGCCTGCTCGTAGGCCCGCACCGCCGCGTCCAGCCGGGTCAGCGCCGCACCAAGAGCCCCGAGGTCGCCGCTGGTCTGCGCGGTCTTCACCGCCCCCAGCGCGGCGTTGAGGTTCGCCACCGCCTGGTCGCGGTTCAACGCCCCGCTGGGCGGCGCGGACGTAGCCGGCGGCGCAGGACTCGTGCTGGGCGCAGGGGTTGGGGTGACCGGCGGAATAGAACCGTCCGCCGGCGGCGTGGTCCCCGAACCGGCCCCGCTGCCGAACACTTGATCCAACGCCCCGGCTAGCGTCGAGGCGTAGCCGACTTGGCCGTTGAAACTCACCAGCACCCTGGCCAGCTGCGGAAACGACGATGCCTGCCCGGAGCGTTGCAGATACACCGGTTCCACGTACAGCAGCCCGGTTTTGCCTACCGGCAGCGTCAGCAAGTTGCCGTAGCGCACGGTGGTGGAGTTTTGCCGCAAGATGCTCAGCTCCGAGGACACCTTGGTCGAGGAGATCATGGTGTTCTGTACCTGAACCGGCCCCTGCGATTGGGTATTCGTGGGCAACCTGAGCACGGTGATCTTGCCGTAGGAGTCGGGATTGGAGCTGGCCGTCATGTACGCGGAGAGGAACTGTCGGTTCAACCCCACCAGTGCACTGGTTAGCTGAAACGAGGTCTTGCCCGTTGTCGGGTCGGCAGCCAGCACGTAATAGGGCGGCTGGTTCAGGTTCGAGGTGTTGTTGTCGATCGTCGGGTCGGTCGGCACATCCCAGAAAGCGTTGCCGGAGTAAAACTCTGCCGGGTCGGACACGTTGTATTTGGTCAGCAGCTGGCGCTGCACCTTGAACAGGTCCTGCGGGTAGCGAAAGTGCGAGCGCAGCTCGGCTGAGATGGCGCTGGCCGGCTGCACCACCCCGGGGAACACCTTCCTCCAGGTCTTCAGGACCGGGTCGTTCTCGTCGTTGGCGTACAACGTCACCGTGCCGTCGTAGGCGTCCACAGTGGCCTTCACCGAGTTGCGGATGTAGGACACCCGATCACTGGGCAGCTGTTGAATCCCGGTGCGTTCCAGGCTGTCGGTGGTGGCATTCGCCAGGGACGTGCTCTGGGCGTACGGAAACGAACTCAGCGTGGTGTAGCCGTCCACGATCCAGGTGATCCGGCCGTTGACCACCGCTGGGTACGTCTCGCTGTCGGTGGTCAACCACGGGGCGATGGCCTGCACCCGGGCGCGGGGGTCCCGCTTGAACAGGATCTTGGAGTCGTTGGCCACCGCGCCGGAGAACAGGATGTTGCGCTCGCCGTACTGGGTGGCGAACACCAGCCGGTTCAACAGGCTGCCCACGTTGACCCCGCCGGCACCGTTGTAGGTGAAGTTCTGGGTGTCGGTGTCGTACTCCCGAGGCGGGGACCCGGCGTTGGCCCCGACGATCGCGTAGTCGGGGTTGGAGTTGCCGATCAACTCGCCGTAGTAGATCCGCGGCTGCGTCACCGGGATGACACCCTGGCGGCCGGCGGCCTGGGTCGCCAGGTCGCTCACGGAGTACACCGGGTACCCACCGGTCGAGCTGCCGGTGTCGGTGCCCACCGCCGCGTTCACCTGGTTCGCCGGGGCCGCCACGATGCCGTCGCCGTGGGTGTACACGGTGTGCCGGTTCAGCCAGTTGGTCTGGTTTCCGCTGAGGTTCGCCGGGTCCAGCTCGCGCGCGGCGATGACGTAGTCCCGCAGCTGTCCGTCGACCTGGTAACGGTCCACGTTCAGGGTGTTGGGGAAACCGTAGAAGTTCTTCAGCTGCTGCTGCTGGGTGTAGGTGGAGGACACCACGTTCGGGTCCAGCAGCCGCACGTTGGAGATCGTCGGATCGTTGGCGATGTCCGACGGCGTGGCCGACGAGGTCCCCGCGTAGTTGACGTAGGTGACGTTGTTGCCGTCGATCGAGTACGCCTGGCGGGTGGCGTCGATGTTGCGCTGAATGGACACCGCCTCGCGGGACGCCTCGTTCGGGCGCACCGAGAACTGTTGCAGCACCGCCGGCCACGCCGCCCCCACCACGATGGAGGAGAACACCAGCAGTGCCAGGCCCAATGCGGGCACCCGCAGGTCCCGCAACACCACACCCGCGAAGAACGACGCCGCGCAGATCACCGCGATCGCCAGCAGGATCAGCTTGGCCGGCAGCACGGCGTTGAGGTCGGTGTACGTGGCACCGGTGAACTGGCCGTTGCGGTTGCTGGCGAGCAGCCCGTACCGGTCGAACCAGTAGGCCACCGCCTTGACCAGGACGAACAATCCCGCCAGCACCGCGAGCTGCACCCGGGCGGCCTTCGTCAGCTGGCCGCCCCGCCCGGCCAGCCGCAGCCCGCCGAACAGGTAGTGCGTCACCAGGTTCGCCAAGAACGCGATCACCAGGACCACGAACAACCAGTCCAGCACCAGTCGGTAGAACGGCAGGTCGAAGGCATAGAAGCTGACGTCGAGGTTCAACACCGGGTCGGTGGTGCCGAAGCTGGTGCTGTGCAACCACAACTGCACCGTGGTCCAGCTGCCCTGCGCGATCAGCCCGGAGAGCAATCCGATAGCCAGCGGGATACCCAGGCCGAACCACCGTGGCCGGGACATGATGGTGGTGCGGTAGCGCACCACCGGGTCGTCCGGCCCGGCCACCGGCACGAATACCGGACGCGAGCGGTAGGCGAGCAGCAACGCACCCCCCAGCGCTGCGGTCACCAGCACGCCGAACACCAAGAACAGCACGACCCTGGTCAGCACCACCGTGGTGAACACGCCCCGGAAGCCGACCTCGCCGAACCACAACCAGTTGACGTAGGTGTCGACCACCCGGGCACCGCCGAACAGCACGAGCAGCAGCACCCCCCCGGCACCCAGCAGCAGTCGGCTGCGCCGGGACAGTCCGGGAAATCCCGTTGGGGGCCGCACGGCCACAGGTCACGCTCCAGGTGTGTTCCAAGTGGCGCCGCGGCGCCGACGGTGTGCCCCGGCCTCGTGCCCACCGGTGCCACCCACTCTACGGACGGGCTCGCGGCCGCCTCGGGGGCTGCGAGAATGGGACCATGAGCGCACTGTCGCCCACCGCCCTGTCCACCTGCGTACGTGAGGTGGCCGAGTTCGTGCACAGCGCCGGGTGGGACCAACCACCACAGCTGTTCGCGCTGGTGCCCACCGCCGAGCTGCTGCAGCAGGAACCTGCTGTCGCGGCCACTATCACCCCCGGCGCGGAGCTGACACCGGTGGCCCAGGAGGGGCTGCCCGCGGGCAGCGATGGCCAGCCGGCTGCACTGGACGCCGCGCTGGCCGCCATCCAATGGCCCGACGCGGTGGCGGGTTGCGTGCTGGTCCAGGAGGTGCTGATTCTTCCCCCGGCCGCGGAGGACGAACTGGACGCGGCGGTGCGCTCGGCCGAGCACGACGATGCCCCATCCGCCGAGCAGGCCGCCGTGCGACTGGCCGCCACCCACCCGGACCGGCAGGAGGCCCGGTTGGTGGCCGCGGTGCTGCGGGCCGGGGCGTCGCTGTGCCTACTGCAGCTGCGCGGTGCGGATACCGCCGACCGAACAGGCTCCCCCGAGTTGTTGGAACATGCCGACCTGGCCCCGAATCTGGTGGCAGCGCTGCACGCCACCTTCGGGGTCTGAGGCGCGTTGTGTGGGTTCAGGCTGTTGGTAGCGCGGTCCGGGTGAGGCTGTGGGCGGCGATGGTGGCGGCGGTGCGGGTGAGTAGGCCGTGGAAGGTGTGAGCGCCGTGTCGGGCGAGTTCCATGGTGTCGGTGAGTTCGCGGAAGGTGGTTTCGACGCGGTTGCGCCATCGCGCGATGATCGTCTGCAGAGTTCGTGGCATGGTGTGTCGTTCGGCTTTTGTCGGTGGCACGAGGTTCGTGATCTGCTGGGCAGCAAGGGATTCGGTGAGTGCGCGGCCGTTGAAGCCTTTGTCGTTGAGGAGGCCGGTGAGGTGCTCGGCGCCCTCGATGAGGCCCGGGACGAGGTCGCGTTCGTTCACCGCGGCGGGCACGATCGCCCAGGACCGGACCAGCCGCGAGCCCAGGTCGGTGCGTACCGCGAGTCGGAACCCGTAGAACCACTCACCGTGCGCGGCGTCGCGACCGAAGCGGGCGCTCAACTCGTGGGGTCCGGTCCAGGAATCTGGGCCACGGACCCGGCTGGGGTGTTTGACCGGCAGCGCTGAGGTGTCGATCTGGCCCCAGTCGTCGGCTGGGACCGCACCCACCATGACGTGGCGGATCTGCTCATAGGCCCCGTAGAGCCAGCGGGCGCGGCGGTTGACCTCACTGGGGTGGGGCAGCGAGGGGAACAACTGGGGCCATTCGCGGCGGATCTCGGCGAGGAACCCGGACTCGCTGCGCCGACCCAACATGTGTCTGACCAGCACGATCGCGATGATCTCGGCGTCCGTGCAGGCCGGTGCCGGACCGGGACGGGGCGGGATCACCACCGCACCAGTGTTGATGAGGTCATCGACAAGGACGTAGCAGTGGACGAACAACTCCTCGACAGGCAACATGACAGGGCCCCTCACAGGTCGGCGATCTTCAGCAATCACCAGCCTGCGCAGGGGCACCCACACGTCCCGCACCGGACACACCGATCAACCCACAGAACGCGCCTTAGGAGCTAGGGAAGAGAACCACGATCGAGCAGAACGCCAACCTCGCGGCGTTGAGCGCCGCCGGGGTGTCCGTGTGGCTGGACGACCTCTCCCGCGAGCGCCTCGCCTCGGGCAACCTCGCCGAGCTCATCGCCACGAAGAGCGTCGTGGGCGTCACCACCAACCCGACGATCTTCGCCGGCGCGCTCGCGCAGGGCGCCGCCTACGACGCACAGGTCCGCGAGCTCGTCGCCGGCGGCGCCGACGTCGACG
>JAABUV010001472.1_pt1 | contig 34148 bp, 21 predicted proteins | sample 5559971 | NCBI WGS metagenome assembly JAABUV01 (sample SAMN10711881, study PRJNA513362) | rock metagenome | isolation source: Antarctica rocks | place: Antarctica: Victoria Land, Knobhead nord | collected 2015-12-19
GCCGGTTCGGACGCTGACGATCAAGGACGAGCAGGGCCGGGGGTGCAAGCGAAGCCCGGCGATGGCGGCGGGTTTGGCCGACCATGTGTGGTCAATGTCCGAATGGCTCTCCTTCCCTGCCGTGCAGCATTGTTGAGTCACGAGGAATTTGTCGGCCAGAGCATTTATTTGCAAAAGCCAGGCTCGATCGCCGCTTTCTCCGACGTCAACGGCTTTACTCACCCGACCGACGCCGCACTTGGGGACAATCTGAATAACTACATCGCGACGATCCCGGGGGTCTCACTGACCTCGGCGGTGAAAATCGATGACCTCGGCCGGATCATCGCCGTCGGCTCGGTTAATCACGGATACCTGCTGACCCCAATGGCTCTGAGTTCGGCCTCGCCAGTGCCCGAGCCGACGGCCGCGATGATGCTCGGCATGGCCGGAATCGTCCTCGGGTTCCGGGCATTACGAAGGACGTTGCGGCGTTGATCGGATGATTCGAAATTCGGCCCGTCGGCCCTCCATGGGCCGCCACGTCGCCGACAATCGCCGCCTCATCGAACTCCCTCCCGATGTCGACGGTGACGTGCGGCTCGAACCGGCAGGGCTTCCGGAAGGCGTCGGAGAAGTCGAGGACGACCGGGCTGGCCGCCAGGTGCGGCGAGTCGGGGCAGATGGCGGGCACGGTGAGGAGGTACGCCGCGTCCTGAACGAGGAGCCCGGCGAAGCGGTGGTCGGGGTGGTCGTCGGTCGGTCGGTGGGTGAGGATCAGGTCGGGCCGGAAGCTGCGGATCAGGCGGATCACCCGGTGCCGCGACTCGATCCCGTCGTCCAGCGTGCCGTCGGGGACGCCGCCCACCTCGGACGACGCCCCGATGATCGCGGCGGCGGCCTCGGCCTCGGCCCTCCGACGCCGGGCCAACTCCGGCCCGCGCTCCGACTGGTGCCCCGCGCCGCCGTCGGTCAGGCTGACAAGCCGGACGACGTGGCCCATGGCTGACCACTTCGCCGCGGTCCCCCCGGCCTTGATGTCGGCGTCGTCGGGATGGGCGCCGAGGATCAGGATCCGCAACGGCTCGGCCGTCATGAAGGCTGCCCTCGGGGTCCGGGATCGGCGGAACTCAGGCGAAGAGCCGCCCCACGGCCTCGGCCTTGACCAGCTCGCGCGGCTGCTTGAGGTGGTTGTAAACGATCGTGGCCGGGTCGATCCCGAAGGCGTGATAGATCGTCGCCAGCAGCTCGCCGGGGTGGACGGGGTCCTCGGCCGGGGCCGATCCGGTCTTGTCGGACTTGCCGTGAACGTAGCCCCGCTTGATCCCGGCACCGGCCAGGACGGCGGTGTAGCAGTACGGCCAGTGGTCGCGGCCATCGGCGCTGTTGCCGTTGCCCGAGGTGCTGATCCCCTTCTGGGGGCTCCGGCCGAACTCGCCGACGGCCACGACCAGGGTCTCCTTGAGCAGGCCGCGGTCGTCCAGGTCGGTGATCAGGCCGGACAGGCCGGCGTCGAGCATCGGGCCCGACTGGTTCTTCATCCGCTCGCTCAGGCCGACGTGGTGATCCCACGAGTGGTTGTCGGAGTTGGCGACCTTGGGCCAGATGACCTCGACGACGCGGGTTCCGGCCTCGACCAGCCGCCGGGCCAGCAGGCAGCTCTGGCCGAAGGTGTGCCGGCCGTAGAGGTCGCGGACCTTCTCGGTCTCCAGCCCGATCTGGAATGCCTCGCGGGCGCGGCCGGAGATCACCAGCCGGAGGGCTCGGTCGTAATACTCGTTCAGGTTGTAGTCCGAGACGGCCTTCTCGATCTCGGGCATCCCCGCGTCGATCGCCTGGCGGAGCCGGGCCCGCCGCTCCAGCCGCATCGAGAAGACCTCGGGGCGGAGCTGCAAGTCGTCGACCTTGATCTTATCCATCTTGGCGAGATCCATGTCGTCGCCGTCGGGATAGAGCGTATACGGGTCGAAGGCCTTGCCGAGGAAGCCGGCGCTGCCCCCCTTGCCCACGACGTTGGATTCCTGCAAGGGGCGCGGCAGCATCACGAAGGGGAGCATCGGCTCGGTCGGGGGCTTCAGGCGGATGATCTGCGAGCCGAAATTGGGGAAGTCCTTCGGGCTGGGGGGCTCCAACTGGCCCGAGGGGCTGACCTTGTCGGTGGTGTAGCCGGTCATCATCTGGTAGATGGCGGCCGTGTGATTGAAGAGGCCGTTGGGCGTGTAGCTCATCGACCGGATCATCGTCAGCTTGTCGGAGACCTGCGCCAGCCTGGGTAGGATCTCGGTGAACCGGAGGCCCGGCGTCCGGGTGTCGATCGGCTTGAAGATGCTCCGGACGTTCTCGGGCACGCCCTCCTTGGGATCCCAGAGGTCGAGGTGGCTGGGGCCGCCCTGGAGGTAGACCATGATGATGCTCTTGGCCTGGCCCCAGCCCGCCCGGGGCGCCTCGGCCGGGCTCGCCGCTCGGGCGGAGGCGGCCTGGAGCTGGAGCAGGCCGCCCAGCGACATCCCGAGCAGGCCCGAGCCGCCGACCCGGAGGAGGTCGCGGCGGGTGGTCCCGAGCGTCCGATCGCAGAGGTCCTTGCCAGGCTGACCGGGGACGATGATCATCGCTCTGCTCCTCGGGGAGAAGGGGTTCACTTCGAATTTCTGGGATTCGCATCAGTGGTTGAAGAGGAACGCCGGGCTGTTGATCAACGCCCAGGCGATGTCCTGCGCGGCGGTCAACCGCCGCTCGTTGCATTGAGCGATGCTCATCTCGATGTCCCGTCGCAACTGGACCAGGCGCGGGTCGTCGGCGACGGGCTTGCTCGCCGCCTCGACCCGGCCCCGCAACTCCCCCAGGCGGGGGTCGGCCGGGAGCGGGACCCGGCTGGCGTTGGCGGCGTCGACCCGCTTGCGGTACTCGGGGTCGATGACCCGTTGGTAGGCGAGTAGCGTGGTGCGCTGGGCGTCGGTCCGGATCTCGGGGGCGGTCGCGAGGATGGCGCGATAGTCTTCGGCCAGGTCGAGCCCCATCGGCGGCGCGACCCGGGTGACCGACAGGCGGAAGCGGCCGAGGGTGTAGATCCCGCTCGTGTAGGCGTGGGTCAGCTTGACGGTGAGGGCGGTTCCCCCGACGGACCCGACCGGCGCGGCCGTCTCGAAGGTCGCCCAGTGGGTCACGCCGGTCACCGGGGAGAGCGCCCAGCCGGTCGAGGGAGTGGTCCGGTCGTCGTCGATGGCGGCGGTCACGGGCAGGCCGGCCTGGTTGAAACTGGCCAGGGCCTTGCCGAGCTTCACCGGCTTGGCCTGCTTGGGGTCGGCCTTGGGGGCGGCGGCGACCTCCAGTTCGCTCAGCACGAAGTTGCCGTCGGGGGCCCGACCGGGGCCTTTAGCGGGCAGCTTGTCGTCGGCCAGCACTTCGAGGCGGAACCCGGTGATGCCGGTCAGGTCGGTCTCGGCCTGGATCTCGTAGACCCCGTTCTTGGTCGCGCCGGTCGCGAGGATCGAGCCGTCGGGCGCGGCCGTCAGCGTGGTACCAACGGGGGCCTTCAGCTCCTTCGGGTGGAGGGGAACCCAGCGGACGGCGGTGGATTGCGACTTCTCCCAGGCGGCGAGCTTGGCCGGGAGCGTGGCCTCGTAGTCCGCCAGATCCTTGTCGAGCCCGGCGGTTTTGGCCACCTTCTCCCGCTCCGCCGCGGCGAGCCTGGGGGCGAGCTCCGCCTCGTAGGCGGCCAGGGCGGCCTTGGCGGCGGCGAGGTCGGCCTCGCGGCGGCGTCCAAGCTGGGGCCGGATCAGGGCGACCTCGGTCTCACGGCGGCCGAGGGATTCGGCCAGGCGGACGTGATCGGCCTCGATCTCGGCGAACTCCCGGATGCAGGAGTTGACCTCCTCGCCGCTCGCCGGCCGGTTCAGGACGCGGAGGAACAGCTCGTCGACCAACTTCCGGTCGTCGGCCTGGGTCCGGACCAGCTTGGCCACGTCGTTGTTCGAGTCGCCGATGGCGTCGCTGATGGTGGGGCCACTGACCAGGGCCATGACGGGGCCGAGCTGGAGGCCGCTGGATCGCTCGCATTCGCAGGAGCTTTCGCGGGACGGGCGGCCGAAGGTGGTCAGGAATCCGCTCGGGAGCTCGACCTCCGAGTCGGGCAGTTCGGCCGCGCGGGTGCCGGTGGGCACCCCGGGGAATTTCGAGACCGCGCCGGTGGCCCGGTTGACCGCGTCGTAGAGGACCTCGGCCGGGAGGCGGCGGGCGGTCGCGTGCGAGTAGTTGATCTTGTCATCCTCGTTCCACTCATTCGCCGAGACCGAGAGCTGATAAGCCCGCGACTTGCAGATCAGGCGGACGATGTGGCGGGCATCCATCCCGCTCTTGAGGAACTCCTCGGTCAGGTAATCGAGCAGCTCGGGATTGGTGGCGGGGTTGCCCGCGCGGAGGTCGTCCAGCGGTTCGATGATCCCGACGCCGAAGAGGTAGCCCCAGAGGCGATTGACGTAACTCCGGGCGAAGTAGGGGTTCTCCCTCGACGTGATCCAGGCCGCCAGTTCGTCGCGGCGGGTGGCCTTCTCGGCCGTCGGGTGCGGCGTGGGGTACGGGAAGACCGGCGGGGCGACCTTCTTGGTCCGGTCGTGGATCACTTCGCCTTCGGGCTTCTCCCAGACCTCTTCGTAGAGCGGTTGCGGCGCCTCGACGGCAGTCCCGCCGATGCTCCGGCCGGCCGAGGCGGGGTCGGCCTTCAGCCCGACCCGGGCGAAGAAGGCGGCCGTCTGGTAGTACTGGTCCTGGGTCCAGCGCTCGAAGGGGTGATCGTGGCACTTGTTGCAGTTGAACCGGACCGAGAGGAAAAGCTGCGTCGTGTTCTCCATCATCGAGACCGGGTCGCGGAGGATCTTGTAGTAGGACGCCTCGGGGTGCTCGCGATTGGTCCCGCCGGCGGTCAGGATCGAGCGGACGAACTTGTCGTAAGGGGTGTTGCTGGCGACCTGATCGCGGATCCATTTGCGGAAGGCGACGGCCCCCTCGACGCCGAGAAATTTGCGGTTGACCTGGAGCAGGTCGGCCCACTTGTTGGTCCAGAACTCGACGTATTCCTTGGTCCCGATCAGCCGGTCGACCAGCGCGTCGCGCTTGACGCGGCCGTCGCGCGGGTCGGCGAGGAAGGCGCGGACGTCGTCGGCGGTCGGGGGCAAGCCGGTGAGGTCGAGGTGGGCCCGGCGGAGGAACTCGGCGTCGGTGCAGAGGCCCGAGGGCTTGATCTTGAGCCGGCGCCACTTGGCGGCGACGAGCTCATCGACCCGGCCGTAGGTCGGGGGCGGCTCCCAGGCGAAGCCGGTCCGGTCCCCCATGACGGTGAGGGTGGTGGCGGCGTAGGCCCCCTCGAAGCGGGCCAGGAGCGGGGCCTCGCCGCGGCGGAGCGAGGTCATCACGCCCGAGCGATTGGCCGAGACGACCTCGGTGTTGCCGCTCTCGACGAACGCCTCGCGGGTCACGTCGCGGACCTCGCCGTCTACGTAGGTGGCCACCACCCGGATCTGCTGCTTCAGGCCGACCTGCTGGATGATCGGGTTGGCCGGCGTCAGCTCGATCCTGGCCACCCGGGGCGTGTCGACCTTCAAGGTCGCGCCATCGACGATCCAGCCGCGGAGGGTCTCGTAGTAGGGCTCTCCCGGGACCATGACCTGGCCGCCGACGTGGGGGACCGCCCCGGTGGGCTTCAGGAGCATCAGGCTGTCGTCGGGCGAGGCAAGGTTCACCCGGCGGGCCGCCTGCTCGTCGGTCAGGGCGCGGACGTCGAAGATCGGGTCGTAGCCGCGGAGCGAGAGCTTGAAGCCGTTCTTGCCCTGGGCTGACCCGTGGCAGGTCCCCTGGTTGCAGCCGAGGCGGGACAGGACCGGGTTGACGTCGTGGACGAAGTCGACCTTGGCCCGCTCCCGGACGCCAGCGACGGCCACGGGGACCTCGACCTTCAGGCCGGCGAGGCTCAGCCCGAGCGTCGTCCGGCCGTCGGCGACGGGTCGGACCAGGCCCGATCGGGTGACCCCGACGAGACCCTCGGCGGGCCGGGCCTCGACCATCCGGGTCACGTCGACCAGGTCGCCCGAGTCGAGCTGGGCGGTGACGAGCAATTGCGCGTAAGCGAACCGATTCTTGAGCTGGATCGCGGCGGGCTCGGCTCTCAGGGCCACCAGCTTCGACCCCTTGGGCAGCGTCTCGGTCTCGACCGACTCCTCCGACTTCGGCGTGACGGCCGAGGCCACGCGCTCGCCGGCCGCCTCCGGCGGGCCCACCGGGGCCGGGGCGAATTCCCGGATCAGCGAGCCGGTCTCGGGGTTCACCAGGCGGACAAGGCCATCCGAGCCGGCGACGGCGAGGGCCTTGCCGTCGGGACTGAAGGCCACGGCGTAGACCGCGGCGTGGGGCAACTCGACCTTGGAGACGAGCTTGACCCCGTCTCTCAGGTATTTCTGGAGGGCCGCCACCTCAGCCGGGTTCCGCGAGGTGGAGACCTTCGACATGATGGCCTTGATGCCGTCGGGCAGGCTGGTGTCGAACTCGTAGGAGTGGACGTGGACTTCGCCAGCGCCGTCGAGGCTGCTGCCGGCGGCGATCCGCTTGCCGTCGGCGCTGACCGCGACGGCGTTGACCCGGCCCTTCATCGGGTCGAATTCCCGGATCAGGTTCGAGTCGTCGCCGATGACCCGCACGGTCTGGCGGAAGACGCGATAGAGGCGGGGGCTCCCGTCCGAGCCGCCGACGACGACCTCGTCGCGCTTCGGGTGGCGGGCGACGGCGGTGATGCCTCCCTTGAGGGCGCCGGGGGTGATCGAGGTGATGTTGTCGACGAACCGCTGGGTGGCGACCTCGGTGAGCTTGGCCGCCATGTCGCGGCCGACGGAGATCAGGTGCGAGCCGTCGGCGGTGAAGGCGGTGTCGAGCACCCAGTCGTTATGCGAGCCCATGAACAGGCCCTGCGCGCCGGTCCTGGCGTCGATGGCCCGGACGCTGTTGTCGGCCCCGCCCAGGGCGATCCTGGAGCCGTCGGGCGACCAGCTCGCGCCGTAGACGGTGTCGTAGGTGACCGGGACCGAGAGGGCGAGTTGCCGCTTGGGCACGTCCCAGATTTGCACCTCGCCCATCCGCCCCGGGAGGCCGCCGGAAACGGCCAGGCGAGTCCCGTCGGGCGCGAAGCGGACCGACTCGATCCGCTCGGAGAGGCCGACCAGCCGCGCGACCAGTTCGGAGCCGTCGGACTTCCAGAGCAGAACCTCGTGGAAGCCGCCGACGGCCAGGAGAGTGCCATCGGGGGAGAAGTCGATCGCCCCGATCACCGGCGGGCGGCGATAGACCGGGGGATGCTCCCCGTCGTAGAGGACCCGGGCGTTGGCCGGGGTGTCGTCGATCGCCCCTTGCGCGATCCACTCGCCGACCGTCTTCAAGTCGGCCGGAGCGATCGGCGGCTTGTCCTTGGGCATCGGAGCCTTGCCGCCCTCGGGCGTGATCTGCTCGATCAGGTGGCTCAGGGCCGGCTTGCTCGGGACGACCGCGGCGACCTTCGATTCGCCGCCGGCGAGCAGGCGGTCGAACGAGGTCATGACATAGCCGCCCCCCGGCTTGGCGGGCTGGTGACAGCCCTGGCAGTGGGCCTGGAAGATCGGCCGGACCTGGGCGTGATAGCTGACCTTCTCGGGGGACTTCGCCGGATCGCCGGCACCGGCCGCGTCGGGCAGGGCGACCAGCAAGAGCACGCCGAAGAGGGGTCTGCGGGTCGCCATGATGCTCATCTCGAACGGCTCCTCTGCGGTCCTCGGTGTCGAGCCCGGCGGCCTGGGCCTCCGCCTGGCGGATCAGGGCGGGAGCCCCGCGCGATCGGGGAAAGATTTCCCCATTTCCTCGGCATCGCCGGGGCCGTGTCGGGTGGAAGGAGAGTCGCAAAAACTCGCGTGACGTTCGGTGTTAAACAAGATCCTAACAAAAAAGATCCCGCCGTCATACAGTGTTCTGGCCACGGCACAGTAGGACGCCTTCCGATAAAAGAGTGCACCCTCTTCTGACGCCCGCCTTGTTGACCTGGCAGGATGAGGCGAACGACGGCCAGTCTCGGGAGCCCCCGCGGATGATCCGGACCGGGCGACCACGGCCCACGACCGGCGGGACCAGTACCTCGCTTGTTCGAGGCCCAGGTCCCTGCTATGATTCATGATTGAGATCTCCCGAGGAACGCGAAAGCCCGCCGATTGATAGACCCGAGGCGCCCCTCCGCTTCGATGGGTGCGACCTCCACGCCGGCCCGCAGACATTTCCGACGATGTTTTCGGCCGGAGGATCCCAGGCCCCGCCCCCCGAGACTCCAGCCGGACGCCGGAGGCCCCGACGGTGGGCGAGCCCGCGGTTCTCTCCGGGTGGGCCCTGATCGATCGGACCCGCCCCGGCCATCACTCCGAGGATCCCCGACGTGAGCTTGAGACGCCTGCGGAAGGGTACGATTGGCACGGTCGTGCTGCTCTTGGGAGTCGGGTCGGCGGGGGCTCGGGCCTCGGATCTGGCGGGTTTCGCGGAGGAGATCCGGCCGTTCCTCGCCCGGCATTGCGTCCGATGTCACGGCGAGGCGGAGCAGAAGGGCGACCTCCGGGTGGACACGCTGGGGACGGATTTCGCCGGGACGCGCACCGCCGGGCGATGGGCCGAGATCATGGACCGGATCAACTCCGGCGAGATGCCGCCGCCGAAGGAGCCGCGCCCGAAGGCCGAGGTAGTCGCCCGCGTCGCCGAATGGATCTCCTCGGGGATCGCCGATGCCGAGACCGCCCGCCAGGCGGCCACGGGCGAGCGGGTCTCGTTCCGTCGGCTCTCGCGCGAGGAGTACCGCAACACCATCCGCGACCTGCTCGGGGTGACCTACGACGCCAGCGACCCCGCCGGCCTGCCCGAGGATCCCGACTGGCAGGGCTTCGAGCGGATCGGGGCCGTCCTCACGCTCTCCCCGGCGCATGTGGAGAAATACCTCGCGGCGGCGGAGACGGTTTTGAACGAGGCCCTGGCACTGGGGCCCCGGCCGAAGTCCGAGGTGACCCGATGGTCGGCCCCGAAGCTGCGCGTCCGTGACGACGTCGCGAAGGAGCTGGCCACCCGAGGGCTCCTGGACCAGGTCCGCGCGGACATCGTGCCCAACAACGGGGCCCTGGACGCCCATGACCTCCGGGTCGCGACCACCGGGGAATACGCGGTCCGCGTGAAGCTCAGCGGCCTCCGTCCCGAAGGCGGGCGCGCCGCTCGGTTGCGGATCTACGCCACGGACATCAGCCGGACGCTCTTCGAACGCGACGTGGACGCGCCCGAGGATCGGCCGGTGACGCTGGAATTCCGGGCCCACTTGCCGGCCGGGACGCACCTGATCCGGATCGTCAACGCCGTTCACGGCCCCAACCCCGAGGATCGCGCCTCGCGCCCGCTCAATACCAGGCCCTTCTTCCGGACGTCGGCCCGACAGCCCTGGCAGATCAAGCTGACCGACGACGACGCCAGGCCGATCTGGCCCACGATCCTGCTCGACTGGCTGGAGTGGGAAGGCCCCTTGCAGGAGTCGTGGCCTTCGCCCGCGCACGATCGCCTCTTCTTCGCGGGCGAAGGCGCGACCAAGGACGCCGCCTATGCCCGCGAGATCCTGGCGCGGTTCGCCACCCGGGCCTTTCGACGCCCCGTCCGCCCCGCGGAACTGGATCGATTGGCGAAGCTCTTCGAGACCTCGCGAGGGCTGGGGGATCGCTTCGAGGCGTCGGTGAAGACGGGCCTGCTCGCGGTTCTCTGCTCGAACAGCTTCCTCTTCCTGGTCGAGGGGTCGGCCGTCGAGCCGTCGCCTCGCCTGAACGACTGGGAGCTGGCCTCACGCCTTTCCTACTTCCTCTGGAGCACGATGCCCGACGAGCGGCTGCTGGACCTCGCCGGCCGGGGAATCCTCCACGAGCCCGACACGTTGCGGGCGGAAGCCCGCCGGATGATGCGCGACCCGAGGGTCTCCGCGTTCGCCGGATCCTTCCCCCGCCAGTGGCTCCAGTTGCGGCGCGTGGGGATGTTCGAGCCGGACAAGAAAATTTATCCCGACTACGACGAATATCTGGAAAAGAGCATGGTGGCCGAGACCACCGGGTTCTTCGGCGAGGTCCTGGGCCGGAACCTCCCGCTCCGCGAGTTCCTCGACTCCGACTGGACGATGCTCAACGAGATCCTCGCCCGCCACTATGGGATTGCCGGGGTCGAGGGGGAGCCGATCCGGCGTGTCGCCCTGAAGCCGGGCGACCATCGGGGCGGCCTCCTCACGCAGGCGTCGATTCTCGGCCTGACCTCCGACGGAACCCGGCACCGCCCGGTCCATCGCGGGAAGTGGGTCCTGGAATCGATCTATGGCAACCCGCCGCCTCCCCCGCCCCCGAACGTGGGGACCATCAAGCCCACGCCGCCGAACCAGCCCAAGACCTCGCTCCGGGCCAAGATCGAGGCCCATCGGGACGAGGCCAACTGCGCGGGCTGCCATCGGAAGATCGACCCGCTCGGCCTGGCGTTCGACCAGTACGATGCGATCGGTCGCTGGCGGACCGTGGAGGACGTCCGCGATGGCTCGGGGGCGAACCCGGAGATCGACCCCGGCGGCGAACTCCCCGACGGCCGCCGATTCGCCGACGCCGCCGGCCTGAAGGGCCTGATGGTCGCCGACCTCGATCGGTTCGCCGCCGCCTTCGCCGGCAAGCTGGCCACGTATGCGCTCCGACGCGGCATGACCATCGGCGACCGGAAATCGCTCGCGGAGATCGCCGGGCAGGCCAGGCGCCAGGAATATCGGCTGGCCTCGCTCGTCGAGTCGCTCGTGCTCGGCGACCTCTTCCAGAAACGCTGACGACCCCCGCAAAGGACCCGAATCCCGATGAGCAATGTCCTGGCGCAGCGCTGGCTCCTGTCCCGCCGCCACTTCCTCCGGGGTGTCGGGACCTCGATGGCGCTGCCCTTGCTGGGAGCGATGACGCCATTGCGTGCCGCCGCCGAGGCCGATGCCGCCCGGCCGCGTCGGAGCGTGTTCGTCTACATCCCCAACGGCGTCAACGGGATGACCTGGCAGGTGACCAAGCCGGGGCGGGGCTACGAGCTTTCGCCGGCCCTGCGTCCCCTGGAGAAGCTCCGCGACGAGTTCACCCTCTTCAGCGGCCTGCATCATCCCAACGGGCTCGGGCAAGCCCACGTCTGCGCCGATACCTGGCTCACCGGGGCGAAGATCGACGCCCAGAGCGCCCGCCAGTACCACAACACCGTCTCGTGCGACCAGCTCATGGCCGAGGTCACCTCGCGGCACACGCGGTTCGCCTCGCTGGAGCTTTCGATCAGCTCGGGGACCGGGCAGCCGAACAACTCGACCACGCTGGCCTTCTCCCGGGACGGCGTGCCGCTCCCGGCCGAGGACAACCCGCGGAACGTCTTCAACCGCCTCTTCGGCGAGGAGGTGGGGGGCGTGGCGGCCCGCCGGCTCGGCCTCAACCGGCGCCGTAGCGTGCTCGACGCGGTGCTCGACGACGCGAAGTCCCTCCGCCTGGAACTCGGGTCGGACGACCGCTCGAAGCTCGATGAATACCTCCACTCGGTCCGCGACGTGGAGCAGCGGACCGTCCGGCTCGATGCCTGGCTCGACCGCCCCAGGCCCAAGGTGGACGGCGCCCCCTTCCAGCGGAACGTCTCGAAGGACCAGGCCGGCGAATACTACCGGACCATGTTCGACCTGATCGTGCTCGCCCTCCGGACCGACATGACGCGGGTGGTCACCTACATGAACGGCAGCGAGGGCAACGGCCTGGCCATCCCCGAGATCGGGATCACCCAGTCGCGCCACCAGCTCTCGCACCACGGTGGCGACCCCGAAGTCCTCGGGCGTCTGGCCAAAAGCGACGCATTCTTGATGCAGCAGTTCGCCTACTTCCTCGCCAAGCTCCGGGGCGAACTCGACGGCGGGGAGCCGCTGCTGGACCGGACGATGGTCCTCTTCGGCAGCGGGATGAGCTACGGGCACAGCCACTCCAACAGCAACCTGCCCATCCTGCTCGCCGGCGGCCGGGGCCTCGGCCTGAAGCACGGCCAGCACGTCGATTACAACCGGCCGGCCGGCGGCTCCTACAAGCTCGACTACGACGAGTGGCTCAACCTCTCCGGCAAGCCCAAGGACGAGAAGGCACGCCTGAGCAATCTCATGCTGACGATGTTGCAGAAGATGGGAGTGGAGACCGAACGGTTCGTCGACAGCCTCGGCCCCGTCTCGGAGGTCGTGGGATGAGGAGGGCCTGGCTGCTCCTCCTCCCCCTGATCGGCCTTGTCGCCGGGGCCGGGCCCGCGGAGGTCGACCCGACCGTCCCGTTCCGGACCGACCTCGCGAACCAGGACCTGCCCTGGTATCGACTCAAGCCCGGCGAGTTCCCCCCCCTCCACTCCGAGCATTCCGTCGCCGGCGTGCTGCTGGAGGCCGACTTCCTCCATCGCTCGGGGCAGTTCCGCAGGCTCGACGACGGGGTCCTGGTGGATTTCACCCTCCCCCCCTTCGGGACCATCCTCTACCTCGACGCCGAGGCCGACCTCCGGGACGTGCCCCTCGGCACGCTCCTGCACTTCTCCACCTACCAGGACGAGCAAGGCGGCTTCACCCGGGTCGCGACCATCCGTGACGAGTTCACCATGCTCGCCGGCGCCGGTCTCGCCGATCGGCTCGACGGGATCGGACCCGGCGGAGGCAAGCTCTCCGTGACCGCGACAAAGCCGTCGGGAGAGGTCGGAGGTCCGGGCCGCCGCGAACTCCGGGTGGACGAGCACACCCGATTCTGGAAGGCCGACAAGGCCGCGAAGCTCCCGGACCTCGCCGTCGGGGACGCCTTGCTCGTCAACACCTCCGGCGACGGTCGCTGCGCCGACGTCTGGGCGGGCCCCGAGGCGCGGGGGCTCGCCACCGGACGACAGCGGGGGAGGCACAAAGCCTTCCTCCGGGAGCGCGGGCTCCCCGCCTGGATCGACCGGGTGGAGGGGAAGAAGCTCACCGTCACGCTCCTCGGCGACCCGGCGGGCTTGCGGGCCCTGCTCAAGGACGAGGGGATCGACCTGGCCCAGTGGGCCGCCGAGCGACGGTCGGTGGATGCCGTCGTCGCCAACGACGAATTGCGCACTTATAACCCACCCGTGGACCGGCGGAGGTCCCGGGTCCTGGAATATCCGAGCGTCTCGGCGGCGGGTTCCGGATCCGGCGGCGTGCGCTGGGTCATCGAGCCCGACCTGCTGCTCGAAGGGTTCCGCAAGGGCCGCGTCATCCGCCTTTTCGCGCATCCCTCCTGGCCCGTGGTCGACATGCCCTTCGGCGAGAGCCTGTACAGCGAGGCGCCCGACGCCCGGCCCGACAGCGTCGACCCGAACCTTTATCCCTATCGGACCGACTCCGGGAACGAGCACCTCCCCTGGTATCGGCCCCGGCCCGGCGAGTTCCCGCCCTTTCACTCGCATCACCTGGTCGTCGGCGAGCTGGCGGGGGTGGACGACCACGGTCGTTCGGGCCGGTTCCGCACCGATCGGACCGGGGAGCTGGTGGATTTCACGATGCCGCCCTACGGCTCGGTGATGTCCCTCAATGCCGAGGCCGACCTCCGGGACGTGGCGATCGGGACGCGCTGCCGCTTCTTCCTCCATCAGGATGCCCGAGGCGCGTTCACCCGGGCCACCGTCATCTCGGACGAATTCGGGCACCTCGCGGGCGACGACCTGACCTACCGGCTCCAAGCCAGGCGGCTCGACGAAGGCTCGATCTTCCTGGCGAAGCAGCATGCACCCGTGAAGAACGAGAAGGAGGAGCGGGTCCGGCCGCCGGACTTCGGCCGGGGCGTCTTCGGGGTCGACGACCGGACCCGCGTCTGGAAGGGCGACGGGCGGGCGACGTTGGGCGACCTCGCCGTGGGCGAGGAATTGCTCCTGAACACGACCGGCCGGACCGCGACCAGTCGGGGTCTTTGCACCGACATCTGGGCCGGCTCCGAGGCGCAAAAGCTCGCCACCGAGCGGCAGCGCGCGAAGCACAACGTCCTCCTCCAGCAGCGCGGGATCCCCGGATGGATCGACGGCGTGGACGGCAAGAAGCTCACGATCACGTTCTTTTCCGGGAGCCGCAAGGATTTCCGCGCGTTCCTGAACGGCGACCCCGGCGGCCAGAGCGTCCATGTCCTCCTGGCCGACGAGGAATTGCGTCCCATCGACGGGGCGGCGGTCAAAGCGGCCTACCTCGGTCATCCGCCCGAGGCGGGCACCGCCGGGACCTACGGTTGCAGCGGGGTCCGCTGGCAAATCGAGCCGTCGGAGCTTCCCGAGGGCTTCCGCGTGGGTCGGATCCTCCGCGTCTTCAAGGAAGGCTGGCCGATCCCGGCCCATCCGAAGGCCGCTCCCTCGCGGTGATGACGTCGCCGGGCCAGATTCGGACGAGATCGTGCCAGTCGCCGGTTGATGACTCTTCGATCGCCCCACCCGGAAGAAGTCCCACCCGCGCCGGCCTCGGAGCGACGACGGGTGTTGACCCCGAAGCACGACCACCGGCCCGGGGAGCCCGCCGAGGTGGACGCCGGGCCGTCCGGCGTGCGATGATCGGACGGGCGAGGGAACCGCCCTCGCGATGGGGCCGGGGAGATCCATCGATGCGAAACACCAGGGCTTGGTTCGCGGCGGCCGGGTTGCTCGGGCTGCTCGCCGCGCCGGATCGGGTTGAGGCCCAGGCGGTCGGGTTCTTCCCGGGGGTCGGGTCGGCCGCCGACGGGGTCGGCCTGGGTGCGACCCCGACCGTCTCGGCCGACCGGCGGTATGTCCGGCTCTCGATCGGCGCGGGGTTCCAGACCGTCGACGGCTTCCAGAACTTCCCCGTGCCGGCGGCGGTGAGCGGCGGAGGCGGAGGAGGCGGCGGTGGCGGTGGCGGTGGCGGCGGTGGTGGGATCGGGGTCGTCACCGGGATGAACGGGCCGATCGGGCCGGGGATCCCTGGCTTCCCGGGGTTCGACGATTCGGGGTCCGGCGGGGGATCCTCCGAGAATTTCGGAGCCTGGCGGCCTTCGCCGCGCCGGGCCAGGGTCGCCCGACCCCGGTCCATCCGGTCCAAGAAAGCCGCGCCGGACGTGGCGATCGCGCCGGCGAAGGGGAAGTCGTGATGCCCCGGATCGTCCCCGGGCAGGACCGATCGTTGGACCCTCCGAGGAGGGCCGGATGAGTCGGGTTCCGGGTCGTCGACGGGTGGTCCGCGATCGCCTGATCCCCGCGCTGGGCTTGCTGGCAGCCCTGACGGCGTCGGGGTGGTGGGCCTGGCACGAGTGGATCCGGCCGGAGCCGAGGTATGGGCTCGGGATCACCGGCGGGCGGGCACCGGGGCCCCGGCAGCGGGTCGCGGAAGTCCTGAGGCGTGAGGGGGCGGGCTTCGGGATCCGGCTGACGGTCAAGGACGTTCCCGGGTCGGTCGAGGCGCTCGACGCGGTCAACGACGGTCGGATCGACGTGGCCCTGGTCCAGGGCGGGCTCGATTCCAAGCGGTGGACCAACATCCGGCAAGTGGCGGCCCTGTACGTCGAGCCGCTCCAACTGGTGGTCCGGGGGGAGCTGGCCCTGGAGGTCGAGGCGAACCTCCGGGCCCTCGGGGGCCGGACGGTCAACCTCGGCGAGCCCGGGAGCGGCTCGCACGCGCTGGCCCGCGAGGTTTTGGGCTTCGTCGGGCTCCGGTCGGGCGAGGGCCCGGCCGGGGATTACGTCGCCAGGACCTGGAGCCACGCGGAGTTGCAGGCCATCGAGGTCCGCGAGCAGTTGCCCGACGCCGTGATGACCGTCTCGGCCCTGCCCACGCCGGTCGTTCGGCACCTGATCTCGAAGTGGGGTTATCGGCTGGTCCCGCTCCCGTTCGGCGAGGCGTTCGCCCTGGAAGACCTGAACCGCGAGGAGGAGGCCGCCCGGATCGACCCGGTGAATCTCGGGGCGGTCGTCGACAAGGTCCACCTGCACGAGACCTTGATCCCCGCGTACACCTACGGCGTCGAGCCCGCGGTGCCGCCCGAGCCGCTGGCGACCTTCGGCGCCCGGGTCCTGGTGGTGGCCCACCGAGGGGTCGCCCCCGGGGCGGTGAAGCGGCTCCTGGAGGCGATCTTTTTCGGCCGGTTCGCGCAGGTCGCCCGGCCGCCGCTGGACCCCTCGCTGCTGGAACTTTCCGCCGAATTCCCGCTCCACCCGGGGACCGTCGAGTTCCAGCAGCGGAACAAGCCGCTGATCCTCGGCGACGCGGTCGAATTCCTGGGCAACTCCATGAGCGTGACCGGGCCGCTGGCGGCCGGGCTGTTCTTCGTCTGGCAGGGGCTCAAGCGGCGCTACCGGAGGCGTCGCGAGCTCGGATTCGAGTCCTACCTCCGGAAGGTGACCGAGGTCGAGCGGCTGGCCCTCCAGCACGAGCTGGCGGCGCGCCTGGACCTCCCGGCGCTGCTGGCCTTGCAGTCGGACCTGGGCCGGATCAAGGCCGAGGCGATCCGGCGATTCACCCTGGGGGAGCTGGAAGGCGAAGGGCTGATGTCCGGCTTCCTGGCCCACGCCAACGACGCCCGGGACTACCTCGCTCGCCTGATCCTCCACGCCCGGAGCTCGATCGAGAAGCAGGCCCGGCGCCAGGGCCTGACGCCCGAGGCGGCCTGGGACCTGGCCCTCGGGGCTTCGGGACCCCCGGGGGCCGGAGACGGCGACGGGCGGCCCTTGCCGACCGAGGGGCGAGTCCTCTAGAGTAAGCCCGACGGGCCCGACGGGGCGGCCCGGCTCCGTGGGCCGGAGGGGCGCGTGGCGGGGACTCGGATCGCGAGCGTCTCAGGGATCCGGGGGGTCGTCGGCGACGGGCTCGACCCGGCGATCGTGGCCGACTTCGCCGCGGCCTACGCCACCGGCCAGCCCGCCGGGCCGATCGTGGTCGGGCACGACGGCCGGGTCTCGGCCCCGGTCTTCCTGGCCGCCGTCCTCTCGGCCGTCACCGCCACCGGTCGCGACGCCCTCCTGGCCGGTCCGGTCGCCACACCCACGCTCGGCCGGCTGGTCCGCGACCTCAAGGCCGCCGGCGGGATCCAGATCTCGGCCTCCCACAACCCGCCGAAGTATAACGGGCTCAAGTTTTTCCAGCAGGCCGGGATGGTTCTCGGGCCGGTCCAAGGCCGGGCCGTCCTCGATCGGCTGGAGGCCCGCTCGCTCGGCTGGGCGAGCTGGGACGAGCTGGGGAAGGTCCGGACGCTCGACGAGCCCGACGGTCAGCACTTGAAGCTGGTCCTGGCCACGGTGGATCTCGCGGCGATCCGGCGGCGGAAGTTCGCCGTGGTCCTCGACGCCTGCCACGGCTCGGGCGGCAGGCTGGGCGAGGCCCTGCTCCGGGCCCTGGGATCCGAGGCGGTGGTCCTGGGCGGGATGCCCGATGGCCGGTACGACCACCCGCCCGAGCCGACCGCGGCGAACCTGGGGCGGTTCTCGGCGCTGGTTCCAGCCCTGGGCGCGGCGGTCGGATTCGCGCAGGACCCCGACGCCGACCGCCTGGCGATCGTGGACGAGACCGGCCGCTACATCGGCGAGGAGCTGACCCTGGCCCTGGCCGCCCGGCACCGGCTTGGCAAGGTGGTCGGGCCGGTCGTCCTGAATCTCTCGACCTCGCGGACGACCGAAGACCTGGCCAATCGGGCGGGCTGCCCGGTGATCCGAACGCCGGTGGGCGAGATCCACGTCGTCGAGGCGATGCAAGCGCACTCGGCGGTCCTGGGAGGCGAGGGGAACGGCGGCGTGATCGACCCCCGGGTTGGATACGTCCGCGACAGCTTCGCGGCGATGGCCCTGGTCCTGGACCTCCTCGCGGAGACGGGCCGGCCGCTCTCGGAGCTGGTCGCCGAGCTCCCCCGCTACGCGATGGTCAAGGATCAGTACCCGCTCGGGGACCGGCCGGTCGCGGCCGGCAAGTTGTTCGACCGGATCGCCTCGGCCCATCCCGAGGCCCGGGCCGACCGCCGGGACGGGCTCCGGCTCGACTGGCCCGACCGCTGGGTCCACGTCCGTCCGAGCAACACCGAGCCGATCGTCCGGGTGATCGCCGAGGCGGCCGAGCCCTCGGAGGCCCGGGCCCTGGCCGACGAGATCGGCCGGCCGGTGGTCGCCGGGGGGGAGTCGTGAGCGGCGCCTGGCCCTCGTTCGAGTCGCCGCCGGCCGTCGCCTTCATCGACGTCGACGGCACGCTCCTGGCCGAGACGACCACGTATCTGTTTGCCCGGATCCTCCGGCGTCGAGGGCTGATCAAGCGGTCGTTCATCCTCCGGGCCCTGTACCACGGGCTCCAGCACCGCCTGGGCCGGCTCGACTACGGGCGGCTGGTCGGCTTCGGGCTGACCAGCATCGCGCGGATCCCCATCATCGACCTCCAGCGGATCGCCTACGAGAACTTCGTCGAGTACGTCCAGCCCCGGCTCTACGAGGGCGTGGTCGAGCACCTGAACGACCTCCGGATGCGCGGGACGGCCGTGGTCCTGGTCTCCTCGTCGCCGGGGATCGTCCTGGAACCGCTCTCGATCTACCTGGGCTGCACCGACGCGATCACGACCCCGGTCCGAATCGAGCGCGGGCGTCTTGCCGGAATCGCCGATGGCCCTCCGTGTTACGGCGAGGGCAAGCTGTACTGGGCCCGGCGTTGGGCGGAGTCTCGACAAATCGCGATGGACGATGCGGTCGCCTATGCGGATAATTGGAGCGATCGGGCTTTGCTCGGCCATGTCGGCCGGGCCGTGGTCGTCCATCCCCACCGCAAGTTGAAGCGCCTGGCCGAGCAGCGAGGGTGGATCATCGTCCGGCCGCGCCGCCCTGGCCGGGCGGCGGCCCGGGACTCGCGGCGGTGATCCCCGGACCGATCCCGGCGAGATCACGCGGCGGGCCGTCCTGTAGGAATCGGGATGCCGCCGGATCCGACCTCCCTCGTTCGTCCCTGCCCAGGCGGGAGTTGATCGATATGCCTCTCGATGCACCCGACACCCCGAAAGGTCTTCGCGGTCGCCGCGCGGGCGCCATGGCGCTGGTCATGGGCCTGGCCGCCCTGACCGCCCAGGCGACCGAGTCGGAACTGGTCCACGACATCCAGCGTTATTGCGCGGTCTGCTGGCGGAACGCCCGGCTCGATCCTGGGATCTGGGACGACTGCACCCAGGAGGTCTGCTGCCGGCTCCTGGGCAAGGCCCGCTCCGGGGCCCTCGACCTGAACCTCGTCCTGGCCGACGACACCGCCGAGCGCCGCGAACTGGTCCGGGCCATCGACATGGTCCGCAAGCGGGTCCAGCGGACCCGTCGGTTCCAGTCCTTCGACGAGCAGCTCGCGCCCGGATCCGACCAGGACCTCCGCGACCGCGAACGTCACGAACTGGGCGAGATCCTCGAAGCCGCCCGCCGGGCCGTCCTGAGCCCCCGCCAGGACCGGATCGTCGAACTCTGGACCCGCGGCTGGACCGTCCCCGAGATCAGCCGGTCGCTGGGCCTGACCGCCGCCCGGGTCAGCGACGAGAAGTACAAGGCCCTCCGGAAGCTCGAACGCCACCTGGCCGACCGCCGCGATGACCTCGACCTCCCCGCCGGGCCCCTCGCCGACGAGGTCGCCCGCCGCGTGGGGTGAGAGGGGTGAGAGGCGATCCGGAAACATTTCCTTGACCTGGGGATGAGTGATGGCCAATGGACGATGATTGATGGTTGATGGGTGAGAAATCCCCGCAGATTTCCCCGGCATCGGCATCGTCAGCCATCCCGTTGATCGACCATGACTCAATTCCTGTTCCGGATCGCCTCTGAGCGACCGTTCGCCGGAAATCGGGCCCGCCCCTCGGACCAATCCTACGGGAAGGTCCGGTTGGCGGGCTCTCCGCGTCCCCGGGTCACTCCCCTCGCCTTGAGGGCTCCGAGCATCGCCTCGTCGCGGAAGGCGCAAGCCTTGGTGTTCCCGCGAATTTGGAAAAGTGTGCTAAGCGGCCCCCGATTCCACGATCTTGTTGGAGAGCGAAGCGCCATCGGACCCCCACCAGGAGCCGGACCCATGCCCGCCAGCGAAGCCCGGATCGCCGCCGCCCGAGCCAATGGAAGCAAGAGCCGCGGGCCCGTCACGCCCGAGGGCAAGGACCGCTCCCGAGCCGGCGCCTTCAAGCATGGTCTGAGCGGCAATGGCGTTGTTTTGCCGCCGGTCGATTCCGCCGAGGTCGAGCGCCGATCGCAGGCGATGCAGGCCGAGATGGCGCCGAAGACCGAGATGGGTCGCCACCTCGTCGGCCGGCTGGCCGAGCTGACCGTCCGGGTCGAACGCTGCTCCCGGCAGGAACGGGCCGCCAACGAGCGCCACGTCGCCCACGCCGGCTCCGCCTTCGATGAGGCCCGGCTGGCCGAGCTTGACGAGGCCCTGGCGCGGATCGGCGACGAGCCGGCCACCTTCGCCCGCAAACTCCGGTCGATGCCCGAGGGGGTCGACCGCCTGATCGCCGCCTTCCTCGACCTCCGCGACGCGCTGGACACGGGCCGCTGGGACGACCGGCACGGCGAGCGGGTGGCGCACCTGACCGGGGAGCGCTACCTGGACGTCCCGACCCACCGGGTCCGGGAACTCTCCGGGGCGATCCTCGGCGACTTCGATCACCTCCGGCCGGTCGACGGCGCGGGGCTGCCGACCGCCGACCGGGTCGCCTGGGCCCGGGACGCGATGGCCGGGCTGATCGACGCGGAGATCGAGCGCCTGCTGTCCCACCGCGAGACGCTCGACTTCGAGGCGATCGAGGAGGACCGCGCGATCGCCGCCGACCGGGCCCTCTTCGACGCCTCGAAGGAGGCGACCCTGGCCCGTCGCTACGAGGCGGCGGCCGAACGCGGGGTCTACAAGGCGCTGGCGCAGCTCCGCAAGGTGGAGGCCGAGGCGGAGTTGGCCGCGATCGAGGCCGAGGAAGTGGACCCCGACGCCGGGTCCTCGGGTTCGTTTCGCGCCGAAGACCCCAGCCCCATCCGGGACGCCGTGCCGCCCCCCCAGCCGGCCCCTCCGGCCGCCCCGGCGCGTCATTCCTTCCTCGGACGGTCGGGCGAGGGGCCCCGATCGGTCGGCCCGGCCCATCCCGGGCTCGCCTGATCGGTCCTCGGGGATCCGAACCGGGCCGGAGGGGCGGATCGATCCCGCCCCGGAAGGGACCGCACGCCCTCGACCCAGGTTCTCCCCATTCATCCAGGAAACTCGGGTGATATGGGATAAATAGGCAACTTTCCTCCCCGCTGCCCGATCGTCGGCCGGATCGCGTGATGGCCGAGTCGGGGCCGGATCGGTTAGATTGGACCGGGGCCGGTGGGACCGGCCGGAGCCCCTCCCCTGGCGGCGAGACGCGGACGATGGCCTGGATCCCGCACCTGATGGTCCTGGACGACGACCCCCGCGTCCTGGAGTCGCTGATCCCGAGCTTTCCGCTCGACCTGGCCCGGGACCTGGGGCGGGACGGGGCCGTCGGCGGGGCCCTCCGCCGGGGCGACCCGGGCGGCGGGGCCTCGATCCACGTCAAGGTCTCGGCCCACGGCTACGAGAGCGACCGGCTGGCGGCCTACCGGCACCGGTTGCCGCACCACATCCACCTCCACCTGGTCCGTGAGCGGGGCGGGCGGTTCGACCTGGCCCGGAAGCTCCTGAACGACCAGCTCTTCGCCGTCGTCGTCTCCGACCTTCGGTTCTCCGACGAGGCCGGCGGCCTCCGCGCCGGGCACCTCTTCGTCGAGGAGGCCGGGCGGGTCCACCCCGAGGTCCAGGGGCTCCTGTACTCGGCCTATCCCCGCCCCGAGGGGTTCCCGGCCGAGCGGTTCGTCCGCAAGGGGGGCGAGGGGGCCGGCTCGCCGGGCCTGGCCGAGACGGTCGTCCGGGCGATCGGCCGCCACCTGGCCGACCCGTCGGTCGGGGCCTTCGCCGCCTCGGTCGCCGACGGGGGGATCATCTACCAGTCCGACGCCTTCGGCTCGACCCTGGCGCAGCTCTTCGACCTGGCCCGGCTCTTCGGCGTCGACGCCTCGAACGCCTCGAAGGGGCCCGGCCGGGCCCGGCGGCCCCTGCCCTGCCTGCTGCTCGACGGCGAGAGCGGGACCGGCAAGCGTGGCCTGGCCGAGCTGTTCCACGCCGCCACCGACCGCCGGAAGGCGCCGATGACGGTCGCCTCGTGCAACGAGCTGACCAACGAGACGCTGCTCCGGAGCATCCTGTTCGGCCACAAGCGGGGAGCGTTCACCGACGCCCGCGAGGACCGGCCCGGCCTGGTGGCGGCGGCGGGCAAGGGGATCGTCCTGCTCGACGACTTCCACCGGCTGCCCAACTCGTGCTCGGCGATCCTCCACTCGTTCCTGGAGGACGGCGAATACAGCCGTCTCGGCGAGGAGGAGGTCCGCCGCCAGGCCGAGGCGGCGGCGGTCCTGACCGTCGAGACCGGCCCCTGGCTGGAGCGGCGGAAGTCGGGCGAGCTGCCGCTGGCCTTCCTCGCGCGGGTCGAGCGGCTCCCGCTGGCCGTCCCGCCCCTCCGCGAGCGGCCCGAGGACATCGAGGCCCAGGCCCGGTGGCTCACCCGGATGGTCGCCGCCGAGGTCGGGGCCGAGGTCGATCTGGGCGACGACGCCGTCCAGGGGCTCCGCGACCAGCCGTTCGCCCAGAGCAACAGCCGGGAACTCCGGAACGTCATCGAACGGGCCATCCTCCGGCACAGCCGCGAGGTCGACGTCCTCACCTGGCCCCTCCTCGTCCCGTTCCTGAACCCGGCCGCTCCCGCGCGACCGGTGGCGGCGGGTCTCACGGCATCGCCCCCGACACCGGGCCTGGTCCTCGCCCTCTCGTCGTCGCAGAACGACTGGCAGCGGCGACTCCGGACGCTGGCGTCGAAGATCCTCGCCAAGGGCCTGACGCTCCCGCCCGAGGAGGCGGAGGCCCGGGTCGCGCGCCTCTTCGACGCCGAACTCCCCGGGGTCTGGGGGCCGACCGAGGCCGCCCGGGACGCATCGGACACGGGGAAGGCCATCCCGCTCCCGGTCTGGGAGGACCTCTACCGCTGCTACGCCGTCTCGCGGCTGGGTGGCCCCGCGCCCGCCGAGCGGGTCCTCGGGATCCCCGCCAATACCCTCCGCCAGTGGATCAACGACCGCGAGTCACGCTGATCCGCCCGGCGGATCCTCAAGGCTCCTCGGCCGCGACCGGCCCCGCGCATTCGGAGGAGACCGGCTCGCCCACCTCCTCGGGCACGGCGGGCGTGACCATCGGCTCGTCCGGCGGGAGCAAGGGGACGGCGGCCGGCTGCTCGATCGCCTCGGCGAGCCGGGCCTGGGTCGGGTCGCCCATCGCGACGGGCCAGATGTGGAACCCGCCCCGATTGATCGGGCTTTCCTCCCACGTCCCCCAGATGCCCTTGCCCTCGTTATACCCTTGATAGGCGACGCTATGCCGGCGGAGATACGACTTGGTCCACCAGCACTTGCCGTCCTCGACCTGATACCGCCCCTTGAAGGCGAATTGGCCGACCCGGTCGCGGCCCTCGCCGTCGAGCCGGCCCTTGCGGAAGGTGAGGCTCAGCTCCATCTGGTGCCGGCCGGGCATCAGCGGCTGGAGAAAGAAGCCGGTCCACGGGCCGGACGGGAAGCGGGCGTCGCTCTCGACTTCGAGGTCCTCGGTCCCGGGAGGTTTCATGGGCGGACGGCTCCGGCGTGGATCTGGGGCGGGCCAGGGCCTGGAACGGCAAGGGCCGTGCCAAAAGCCGCCGGAAGTCGGGGCACGAAAAAACCCCGCCGCCCCGTATTGCTACGAGACGGCGGGGCCGGAACAGAGAAGAGGCCGAATAAATCGAGGCCGATGCCCCGGTCGGATGGAGTGGCTAGAGGCGTATGAGCTTCGCAGCCGACGACCTCATTATGGTCTCGGAATCGAATCCGTCAATCCTCCGTCCCAAAAAATCTCGGCGCTCCGTGGCGGCCCGGGATCGAAAATGGTTGATGGCTGATGGTTAACGACGGGTAAGGGCCAATGGATCCGTAGCCACTTCGGCTGCTTTTCCAGGAATTCCAACAACCATCGCCGATCTGCCATCGCCCATCGCGACGACTCGGGAAAATGACCGGATCGCCTCTCAGATCAGAGCGGTCGGGCCGGCGACCTCCGGATGGTGGCGATGCTGAAGGTGTGCGGGCCGGGGGCCGTATTTCCGGGGAACTGGTAATAGCGAGCGGACCGGTCGTCCCCCTCGATCAGGAAGCCGGGCTCCTCGCCGACGTAGAGCCGGGTCCGCTTGTTGGGCATGGGCTCGACCTTCCGGAGGGTCCAGCCCCGGGTGGTCCCATCGCCGTGGCGGATCAGGAGGGTCCGGCCCATGAGGGCCGGGTCGTCGGGGACGGCGGCGTCGGTCTCGAACCAGCCCCGGCTCTCGGGCGTCGGGAACCGGGCGGCGGCGAGGATCTTGCCCGAGATCCAGAGGTCCCGGAGGGCGGCCCCCGGGATCGCCCCGATGGTCCCGCCGGTCATCGCCAGCTCGTCGCGGCGGGCCCGGACGACCCGGGCGTCGGTGGTCAGCTCGCGGCCGTCAGCAAGCTGGACCGCCCGGGTCGTGCCCGGCCGGAGGTTGATGACCAGGTGCTCGGGGCCGTCGGACGTCTCCAGGTAGAGGACCACGAAGCCGGGCGTCTCGGTCATCCGGCCGACCTTGGTCAGCGTCGGCCTGGGCGTCGTCGGCTCGAAGACGGTGACGAAGGTCGACCCCAGGGCCGAGCCGTCCTCGGATCGGCGGCGGAGCAGCAGCGCGGCCCTCCCCGGCTCCTCCGGCGAGGCGTCCCGGGGCGTCGAGCCGGTGACCACCTGGAATGGGGCGTCTCCCAGGAGATGGAGGCGGACGCCGGGTCGGCCGGGCTCGGCCAGGATCGCGGTGGCCGGGCGGTCCGACCGGCCGTGGGCCATCTCGACGAACTCGCCGTACGACTGGACGAACCACCGGCCGTCCTCGGCCTCCGAGGTCGGGAGGTAGGGAATCGTCGGGGCCAGGAGCGACTTAGGCCCGACCAAGGTCGGGACCGACGTCACCCACCGGGCGGCCGACCCGGGCGGGGCGTGGAAGAACTGGTCGTGCTGGATCCCGCCCTCGACCTCGAAGACCGAGACGGCGTAACGCGACTTCGGGCCGGAGCAGGCCACGACCGTCTGGCGATAGCGAGTCGCCGACCCGGGGTAGGCGCGGGGGTCGTCCAGGACGGCGACCTGGAAATCGGGGTCGGCCGCGTAGTGGAGGAAGTCGCCGCCGGAGGCCGGAACTCGCATCAGCGGGAGCGTCTCGCGCTGATTCAGGCCGTCGACGAGGACCGTGTTGTGGCTGGCCGAGGCCCGGTCCCAGCCATCGGGGCGGGGCGGTTGCTCGTCGAGGTCGCCCAGGACGGACCGCCCGCCGACGGCCAGCCGGAGCGCATTGCGTCTCGACCGGGGCGAGCCGTGCTGCCCGATCCCCCGGAGTTCCAGCTCCAGGGCGTCGGGCCCTTCGCCGACGGCGAGCAGGGCCACCCCCGCGCCGCCGAGGAGCCCGGCTTTCCGGGCGGGACCGACCGACTCGGGGGCCGGCCAGGAGGCCCGGAGGACCTCGCCTGGCGCGGTGTCGGTCAGGACCGACGCCCCGGCCGATCGCGCGAGCCCGAGCATCGGGACGGCCTCGGCCAGCGACCCCGAGGGGCCCGCCATCAGCCGGCCAATCCAGCCGTCGAGCATCCCCAGGACCCGACGGTGCGAGGTCGCGTCCCCCTGCCGCCAGAGCCCGTCGAGGTAGAACCCCCGGCGGGCGAACTCGGCGAGCCGCCGGGTCGCCTCGGCCACCAGTTCCTCGTCCCCCAGGAGCTTCCCGACGGCGAGCATCCCCCGATCGGCCTGGAGCGAGGCCTCGTTGACCTCGTCGGGCTGGTCGCGGACGAAGCTCCCCGAGGCCCGGAACAGGTCCCGCTCGATGACCTTCGCGGGGTCGGCGACGCCCAGGATCCGCCCCGCCTCGGCCATCGCCGGATCGTCGCGGACCAGGGCGTAGGCGATCGCCAGGTTCAAGGGGACGTCGAGGCTCCCCGACCAGTCCCACTTGGCCGTCCCGTACCCCCGGCGATACGGGGGCGGCTGGCGGGCCGGCTCGAAGAATTTGGGCCGGCCGGGCTGGTCGAGGTGCAGCGCGTAGTTCGGGTAGACCCGGGCGAACCGGAGGAGGAGGACGCAGGCCAGCCGGGCCGAGGCCGGGTCCGACCGGCCGGGCGGCTGCCGGCCCTGGCGGACGGCCGCGTAGAGCGCGGCCTTGGACAGGTATTCGCGGGCCTCGTAGTCCCGGCGGGCCGCCAGGAACAGCCGCTCGTCGGGGGAGTGCTGCTTCTCGGGGTCGACGGCCTGATAGGGGTAGTGATGGACGACGCCGGGGGCGACCTCGATGGTCTCCTCGGGGACCTTCTTGTCGACCGAGGCCGGGACCTTCTCGTTGGGAAAGGATCCGCCGCAACGCTTGCAGGTGACCACGTCCGGCTTCCGGATCGACCAGCCGAGGGGGTCGTCGGACTCGGGGGCTTCGCAGTCCGGGCATCGACAGAACCGGAGGCCGGCTTGCTCGGGGACCAGTCGCGCGACCGCCTTGGGCTCCATCGCCAGGAGCGCCGCGCCGTCGGGGCTGGACCAGAACCGGGCCTCCCATTCCTCGGGGAGTCCGAGCCGGGCCAGAGGGTTCGCCGGGGTTCCGGGTCGCCCGGGCGGGTCCCCCGCGGCGACGGTCGCCACCCCGAGCAGGCCGGCGAGGGCGAGGGCGAGGCTCCGGCGGTCGGCGATCGGTCGGGCGGGAGGCATGGGGCGGGTTCCTTCCCGTCGTGGTGGCCCGCCGATAACCCGGCGGGGATCGTCCGTGCTTGGTTGGCTCAGCGGCCCGATCCAGGCGAGAGCGGCAATGCGGAGTCGCGGTGGCCGGGGGCGAACTCGTAGACCTCGACCGGCCCGACGGTCTCATCGTCGCCGACCTTGAGCGCCTCGCGGTGCTGGCGGGCCCGATCCAGGACCGCCTCGCGGTGCCGCTCGCAGGCCAGCCCGTAATTCTTCAACTCGCGGAGCGGGCCGTAGCTCCACGGGGCCGCCACCTGGAACCGGGGCGGGTCCGGGCACCCGGCGCAGTGGCAAGCGGTCGCGTAGCGGAAAGTCGATTCGTCCATCGGAGGATCCCACCCGGAACCGGGGAGGCGGCCGTGGCCCCAGTCTTGACGCCTCCGGTCGAGACCTTTAGGATCGTAACCGATCCGACCCCGAGGGGAAAGCGATGTCCCGGGCGCTCGCGCTGGCCTGCCTCTGTGCCTTGCCGATCGCCGGCCTGCTTCGCCAGGCCGAGGCCGCCGAGTCGTGCGCCGCCACCCGGGCCGAACTGACCCGCCCCGGGGCGATCGACCCGGTCGACCCGCCCCTCGACCCACTGGGCGACTCGATCCTCCGGGCGACCTCGCCCGCCGAGACGCAGACGCCCGGACCCCCCTCGGACCTCGACGGTCTCCGCCCGCCGCCCGGGCTCGGCCCGCCGTCTTCCCTGGATCATGGCCACCGAGGCGACTTCGCCGGCCCGGCCCCGCCCCCCACCTCCGCCCGCCGGAGGCTCTGCCGGCTCCAGGTCTTCCGGAATTGAAGGGTGCTCGCCTCCCGAGATCGCAGATTCCAGGAGGTCGGATTTCCGACTGGCTGGTCTGAAGTTTTGCGGGCGTTCCACCCTTCCTCATCCCGGACCGGAGCCAGGCCATGCGCCATTCTCAGACTCCCCGAGCCCCCCGTGCCTTCACGCTGATCGAGCTGCTGGTCGTGATCGCGATCATCGGCGTCCTGGTTGCCCTGCTCCTGCCCGCGGTCCAGGCGGCACGCGAGGCGGCCCGGCGGTCGCAATGCTCGAACAACCTCAAGCAGGTCGGCCTGGGGATGCACAACTACCACTCGACCCACGACACCTTCCCTCCGGGCTACATCACCGCGACCCAGTCGAGCCAGGCCGACAGCCCCGAGACCGGTCCCGGCTGGGCCTGGGGGACCCTCCTCCTGGCCAACCTGGAGCAGTCGGCGGCCTACAACGCGGCCAACTTCAGCCTGCCGATCACCGACCCGGGCTCGTCCACCGTCCGGTCGATCCGGCTGGCCACCTTCCTCTGCCCCAGCTCGCCCGACCTCGGGCCGATCACGCTCAAGGATGGGGGCGGCAAGGTTCTCCTGACCGACCTGGCCCCGGGCAATTACGTGGCCTCGGCCGGCCAGTTCGAGGTGATCGAGTACCCCGCGACCAACAACGGAGCCTTCTACCGGAACAGCCGGGTCGGCGTCCGCGACATCCAGGATGGGACGTCCTCGACCCTGATGGTCGGCGAGCGGTCGCGGAACGTGGCCAATGCCACCTGGGTCGGCGCCCTCCCGCTCGCCCAGTCCTGCACCAACTCGTCCTGGAAGGTCCAGGACTGCGAGCCCAACGCCAACGTCATGGTCCTCGGGCACACGGGGCCATCCCCGAACCAGCTCTGGATCGACGTGCCGAACTACAAGGCCGCCGGGGCCGACGACTTCTGGAGCCTCCACTCGGGCGGCTGCGACTTCCTGTTCTGCGACGGCTCGGTCCGATTCCTCAAGGAAACGATCAACCCCCGGATCTTCAGCGCCCTGTCGACCCGGGCCGGCGGCGAGGTGGTCGGGGCCGACCAGTACTGATCGGCCCGGGCGGCCGGTCGACGTCGGGGATGGGCATGTCCATACCGATCCCTCTTTCATGTTCGTTCGTGCATCATGTCCGAGAAATCCGATCGGGCCCAGCGTGAGATCGGAGTCGGGATTGCCCGGACCGGCTGGATCTGCTAGCGTCCCGAGTCGGCCCATCCGTCCCGGGCCGCCGCCGGACAGGAGGTCCCGCCGCATGGAAGGGCTCGATCGAGCGTCCTGGTTCGCGGGCGATCTGGACGACCCCTGGGTCGCCGCGATCGCCGGGGCCCTGCCGCGCGCCCTCCGGATCGATTGCCCGGGCGACCTGCCCGATGCCTGGCCGGTCGACGGGCGAACGCCCCTCGCCGTGGTGGTCCATCGGTCGGTCCTGAATCCGGCCGACGCGATCCGGATTGGCCGGCTCCGGGCGCGGTGGGACCCCGCTCCCCGGCTGGTCCTCTGCGTCGGCCCGCACGCCCGTTATGTGGACGTCGAGCGGTGGTCGAGGCTGGTCGACGTGGTGATCCCCGAGGCGACCGCGCCCGACACGGTCGCCAGGCACGCCCGCGATCGCGTCCCGACCCCGCGAATCGGTGGGCCCGGCCCGAGAGTCGCGGTCGTGAGCACCAACTCCGAACTCCGGGCGACCCTCGCCGACGCCTGCCGGTCGGGCGGCCTGATGGTCGAGCCGGCGTCCGACCTGGCCGGACTCGCCGCCGGGCTCGCCGCCGCCTGGGACGTGCCGATCCTGGAGCCCGACTGGCCCGACCGCCTGGCCCGGCGGGCGAGGATCGCGCCGGTGGTCGCCCTCCTCGGGTTCGCCGATCGGGGGACCGTCGCGATGGCCCGACGCTCCGGGGCCTCGGCTTGCCTGGACCTTCCCTGCGACGTGGACGATCTGGTCGAAGTCCTGGAGCGGGTCGCCGCGAGCCGGGGGTCCGATCCCGCCCACGAGGTCCCCCCCTCGCCGATGGGCTTCCGGGCGGCCCTGGCCCGGACGATTTGAACCGCCAGGACGCCAGGAACGCCAAGGCAGGAAAGCGAGGGGAAGCAGAAAAGGATGGGATTCGAGAATTCCTCTCTGTCTGACTCCTCTCTGCTCCCCCTCTCTTTCCGAGCTTGGCGTTCCTGGCGTCTTGGCGGTAGAAATCCCCCCGTCTACAATTCCCCGATCCGTCGGCACGCGATACCCCTTGGCGATTTTCCATGTCGAAGCCCTCCCCGGTCCAGGCGTCCAAGGCGGCTCCGCCTCCCCGCGAGCTGAAGGACCTGACGCGGCTGATCCAGCGGTCGCCGGGGTTTCCGGAGGCCCTGGCCGCCTTGAAGAACGGGCGGAGCGCGACCGTCGACGGGGCCTGGGGGTCGGCGGGCCCGCTCACGGCGGCGGGGCTAGGGCTTCATGCTCCCAAGACGCTGGTGATCGTCATGGCCCACGTCGGCGACGTCGACGACTTCCGCGACGACGTGGCGACCTTCGCCGGGGTGAGGCCCGAGGTCTTCCCCGCCTGGGAAAAGCTCCCGCGCGAGGCCGGACCGGGCGATGAGGTTTTCGGCCGCCGGCTCCGGGTGGTCAAGGCGTTGCGAGGCCCGGAGCCCCCCCGGTTCGTCGTCGCCCCGATCCAGGCGTTCTTGCAGCCGGTCCCGACGGTCGAGGTTCTGGCCCGGTCCTCGCGACGGCTCCGGGTGGGCGACTCGGTCCCCCTGGAGGAGCTGACCGCCTGGTTGATCGAGAAGGGGATGGCCCGGGTGGAGGTCGTCGAGATCGCCGGCGAGTTCAGCGTCCGGGGCGGGATCCTCGACGCCTTCCCGCCCGACGTCTCCGACCCGATCCGGGTCGAGTTCTTCGGCGACGAGGTCGAGTCGATCCGCCCCTTCGACGCCGAGACCCAGCGCTCGCTCGGGCGGCTCGAATGGGTCGAGCTGACCGCCGCGCCCCGGTTCGATGGCGACGACCCGGCCGCCTTCGGCCACGCCGCCGATGCCTTCCCCGAAGGGACCTGGGTCGCGCTGGTGGAGCCGAACGACCTCCGCGAGGAGGGCCGCCACTACCTCGGCCGGTCCGAGGACCCGAGGGGGTTGTTCACCGTCGAATCGACCTTCGCCAAGCTCATCAAACGCCCCTCGATCGCCCTCTGCACCCTCTCGGCCGACTCGATGGAGGCGACCTGCCACCTCCGGATCGAGTCGATCGAGCGGTTCTCGGGCGAGCTCAACAAGGTCAAGGTCGAGCTGGACGCCGCCTCGGGGGGCGACCGGGTCCTGATCGCCTGCCACAACCCGGCCGAGGTGGAGCGGCTGGGCGAGGTCTTCGCCGGGACGGCGATCGCGCTTTCGGGGCGGCTGGAGCTGGTCGTCGGCCGGATCCGGGCGGGGTTCCATCTGATCGACGGATCGACGCTGGTGATCGGCGACCATGAGCTCTTCGCCCGGACCGACGTCCGCCGGCCGAGCACCCGCCGGCGGTACGAGTCGCGGGCGATCGACAGCTTCCTCGACCTCAACGAGGGCGACCTCGTCGTCCACGTCAACCACGGGATCGCCCGGTATCGGGGGCTCCAGCTCGTCCGGCGGGGCGACGAACACGACGAGGAAACCCTCCTCCTGGAGTTCGCCGAGGGGACCAAGCTGTTCGTCCCGATCGCCAAGATCGACCTGGTCCAGAAGTACGTCGGCGGCGGCAAGGGAGAACCGGCGCTCTCCAAGATCGGCTCGTCCTCCTGGGAGAAGCGGAAGAAGCGGGTGGCCGAGGCGGTGGTCGACCTGGCCGCCGAGCTGATCGACATCCAGGCCGCCCGGGCCAGCCAGCCGGGGATCGCCTTCCCGGCCGAGGACTCGCACTGGATGGCCGAGTTCGAGGCGGCCTTCCCCTACCAGGAGACGCCCGACCAGCTCGCCGCCATCGACGCGGTCAAGCTCGACATGGCCCGGCCCCAGCCCATGGACCGCTTGATCTGCGGCGACGTGGGCTACGGCAAGACCGAGGTCGCCATCCGGGCGGCGTTCAAGGCGGTCGACGCCGGCAAGCAGGTGGCCGTGCTGGTCCCGACCACGATCCTGGCCGAGCAGCACCACCGGAGCTTCTCGGCCCGGATGGCCGAATTCCCGTTCACCATTGAGGCCGTCAGCCGGTTCCGGCCCCGGTCCGAGGTCAAGGACGTCCTGAAGCGGACGGGGACCGGCGGGGTCGACGTCCTGATCGGGACCCACCGGATCGTCCAGAAGGACGTCACTTTCAAGGACCTGGGCCTGGTCGTGATCGACGAGGAGCAGCGGTTCGGCGTCGAGGATAAGGAGTGGCTCAAGTCACTCCGGGCGACGGTCGACGTCCTGACCCTCTCGGCCACGCCGATCCCCCGGACCCTCCATATGAGCCTCCTGGGCCTCCGCGACATCTCGAACCTGGAGACCCCGCCGCCCGACCGCAAGGCGATCGAGACCCGGATCACCCGGTTCGACAATGAGACGATCAAGCGGGCGATCCACCGCGAGCTCAACCGCGACGGCCAGGTCTATTTCGTCCACAACCGGATCCACGACATCGAGACGATCAAGGACCGGATCCAGGCGATCGTCCCCGAGGCCCGGATCCTCATCGGCCACGGCCAGATGGGCGGCGAAGCGCTGGAGCGGACCATGCTCGCCTTCGTCCGCCACGAGGCCGACATCCTCCTGGCCACCACGATCATCGAGTCGGGTCTGGACATCCCCAACGTGAACACCATCTTCATCAACGAGGCCGACAAGTACGGCCTGGCCGACCTCCACCAGCTCCGGGGCCGGGTCGGGCGGTACAAGCACCGGGCCTATGCCTACCTCCTCCTGGAGTCCGACCGGCCCGTGACGCCCAACGCGGTCAAGCGGCTCAAGGCGATCGAGGAGTTCACCGAGCTGGGCGCCGGGTTCAAGATCGCGCTGCGGGATCTGGAGATCCGGGGGGCGGGCAACATTCTGGGGGGCGAACAGTCCGGGCACATCGAGAGCGTCGGCTACGAGCTGTACTGCTCGCTCCTGGAGTCGGCCGTCCGGTCGCTCACCAAGAAGCCGGGCCATGCCAGGTTCGACTGCTCGATCGAGCTGTCCTGGCGGGCGTACCTGCCCCGGGACTACGTGCCCGGCCCCAAGGTGAAGGTCGAGCTTTATCGTCGGCTCGCGCAGGTCCGGAGCCCCGAGCGGCTGGAGGACTTCCGGAAGGAGCTGGTCGACCGCTTCGGCCCGCTCCCGGTCCCCGCCCAGAACATGCTCACCGAGGCCGAGCTGCGGATCCTGGCCGGGCGCTGGGAACTGGCCCGGATCCACGTCGAGGACGAGTACGCCGTCCTGACCTACCGGAGCGCCCGGCGGATCGAGGCGCTGGCCCGGCTCCGGCCCGGCAGGATCCGGGTCGTCGACGACCGGACGGCTTACGTCCCGCTCGACTCCGAGGCGAAGTTCCCCAAGGGGGCGATCGTGGCCCCGGCCCTGAAACCGCTCTTGCAGGCTTCCTGAGAGCCGGCTATCCTCCCGGCCGAGGGCCGGAAGTCCATCGAGGCGCGAAGGATCGCGCCCCCGGGTCATGACTCCCCCTCGATCGACGGGGCCTTCCCCCGAGCGACCTTACCCCCCTTTGTCGATGGCAACTCGCGAGGTCGACCACGCTCCCGAAGGATTGGGACGGAGGATCTCCATGGACCGTCGCATCGTCGCGGGAATCGTCGGTATCATCCTGGCCGGCTGGGCCCAGGCGAGCCCGGCCCAGACCGGCCCGGACCCGAGCGGGCTCCCGCCGGTGGGCCTGACGCCGCTCCGCTCGATCACCGACTCGATCAACAACACGACGGTCGATCCCCGAAGGGTCGAGATCCCGTCCCAGGCCGTCCCGACCAACCCGACCGCCTCGGGGCCGCCCGCCGCGATCCCGCTGGCCCCGACCGCGCCGGGCCCGGTCTCGCTGACACCCGAGCCGCCGCTGAACCATTCGCTCCGGTCGGGCTATCCGTCCGGGCGACCCTCCCGGCTCTTCCGGGCGAATCGCCCGCTGGCCGGCCTCTCCGCGACCCAGGCCGCAACGATCGCACCCCGGCCGGTCGCGCCCCCGGCTCGCCCCGGCCCAACGAGATCGGCCGCGGCCACCGCCCCTGCCCCTGCCCCTGCCCCTGCCCCGATGGCCGATCCCTCGACCCTCGCCGGTCTCCCGCCGGCCGAGGCGGAGGCCCCCGCCCCGATCCCGGCCGGACGCCCGGCCCCGTTCGCCGGGCAGGTCCCCGAGGTTCCCCGGCCTCAGTCCGAGGCGTCCACCTCGACCAGCGCAGGCCGGCCGGCACCCATGTCGGGCGAGCAGCCCCGGGTCGCCCGGCCTCAGGCCCCGGCCGACGACCGGCCCCCGGCCCCTCGGCCCCGCGCCTCGGCTCCGAACCCGCCGAGTTATCGCCCGGTCGAGGCGCCGGCG
>JAABUV010001473.1_pt1 | contig 34137 bp, 35 predicted proteins | sample 5559971 | NCBI WGS metagenome assembly JAABUV01 (sample SAMN10711881, study PRJNA513362) | rock metagenome | isolation source: Antarctica rocks | place: Antarctica: Victoria Land, Knobhead nord | collected 2015-12-19
AAGCGGCACCACCCACCAGGCCGACGAATCGATCCAAAGACAGCAGGTTCGCGTCAGGCTAACGGTGGGTCAGACCCAGCGGATGGCGCCAACTACATCCTCACTGGCTAGTGCAGACGCGGAAGCACGGGCACCGGATAGCCCTCGTGGGCGGTGCCCCTGGCGCGCTCGAACGAGCGGGTGATCTCGGATTCGGCTTCGGCGCGACCGACCCACTCGGCACCGTCGACGCTCTTGCCCGGCTCCAGCGACTTGTACACCTCGAAGAAGTGCTTGATCTCCAGCAGGTAGTACTCGCTGACGTCGTCGATGTCGGTGATGTGGTCCTGCCTCGGGTCGTCGGCGGGCACGCACAGCACCTTGTCGTCACCGCCGGCCTCGTCGGTCATCCGGAACATCGCCACCGCACGGGCCGTGATCAGGCACCCGGGGAAGGTGGGCTCGGAGACGATGACCAAGGCGTCCAGGGGGTCGCCGTCCTCACCCAGGGTGCGATCGATGAACCCGTAGTCGGCCGGGTACTGGGTGGCGGTGAACAGCGTCCGGTCGAGCCGGATACGCCCCGTCTCGTGGTCCACCTCGTACTTGTTGCGGCTCCCCTTGGGGATCTCGATGGTGACGTCGAAGTCCACGCGTTCCTCGCCCTTCGTGCCGGTGGGCCCGCGGCCACGTCAGGTGGCGCAGGGCGGGCTGATCGTCAGCTCGACGCCTAGTCTGGACCACACGCGCGGTCGGGCCGGGAACCAGGTGCCTGCTCACCAGGCGGGAGGGGGAAACGCCAGTGCTCGGTCGACGGATCGCCGCCCGCCCGAGCACGCCCGACCGTAGCCGGGCCAGGACGTTCCTCGCCGGGATCGTGCTCTTGCTCGTCGTCGCCGCGGCTGTCGCGGTGACGGTCGGCCAGCGCGGCGGATCGTCGGCTGCGATGGGGGCACCGAGCACCGTCACCAGCCCACCGCCGTCACCGGTGCGCGCCACCCCTGGCGTGCGCCCGCTGTCGCCCGCCGCCCCAGCGCCGAGCGCTGCGGTGTTGGGTGCCGCACTCGGACCCCTGGCCGCGAACCCCGCGCTCGGGACGCTCACCGGGCGGGTCACCGATACGTCGACCGGTGCGGTGCTCTGGGATTCGGGCGCACAGCTGCCGCAGGTGCCGGCCTCCACCATGAAGGTGCTCACCACCGCCGCCGCGCTGTTCACCCTGAAACTGGACGACCGGGTGTCCACCCGCGTGGTGGCCACCGACGTCCCCGGTCAGGTGGTGTTGGTCGGGGGTGGAGATCCGACGCTGTCCGCCCAGCCAGCGGGCAGCCCCACCTACTATCCGGGGGCGCCGCGCCTGGATGACCTGGTAGCGCAGGTCAGGGCCGTTGCCGCCCCCGTCACCTCGGTGCTCGTCGACACCACCCGGTGGAGCGGCCCAGCGTTGGCGCGAGGTTGGTTCTCCGTCGACGTGGCGGGTGGGTACAGCGCCCCGGTCGAGCCGCTCATGCTCGACGGTGCCCGCCGCGACCCGCTCGTCGAGAACTCCCCGCGCAGTGGCACACCTGCGCTGGACGCCGGTCGGGTCTTCGCCCAACGGCTCGGCCTCGAGCCCGCGGCGGTGAGCGCGGGGACGGCCCCCGCCGGGGCACGCGCGCTTGCGCAGGTGCGCTCCGCCCCGCTGAGCACCAGGATCGAGGCCATGTTCCTGACGTCGGACAACCTCCAGGCCGAAGCGCTGGGTCGGGAAGTGGCCCTGGCGCGTGGGCAGGAGCCATCGTTCGCGGGGGGTGCCGCCGCGGTGAGCCAGACGCTGGCCGAGCACGGCGTCGACGTGAGCGGGCTCGCCGCGCAGGACGCGAGCGGTCTGTCGGTGGACAACCGGGTACCCGCGCGAATCCTGTCGGATCTGCTGGTGGCCGCGGCTGGTGGTGGCCCGCTCTCGTCGACGCTGCGCCCACTGCTCGCCTGGCTGCCGGTGGCCGGGGCCACCGGAACGCTGGCCGACCGCTACGGCGTCAACGGTTCGAGTGGCCCAGCGTCCAGGGCCGGTGCCGGGTGGGTCCGGGCGAAGACCGGCACCCTGACCGGGGTGAGTTCGCTGGCCGGGGTGGTCACCGACACCGACGGGCGAGTGCTTGGCTTCGTGCTCATGTCCAGCGGCGCCCCCCCGGTGGACACCCGTCCCGCGCTGGACGCGATCGCCAGCCTGCTGCGCTCGTGCGGTTGCCGATGAGCGCGGCGCAGCACCCGCTGCCGGTGATCGACTGGTCGCTGGCCGGGCGTACCGCGGCCCGGCTCGTCCGGCCGGGACCCATCACCACCCCCGCGGAGGCCGCTGCCGTGGTCGGTGAGCTCGCCGACGCGGCCGTCCGTGCCGAGCATCCGGTGCGCGAGGTGACCGGGTTGGCCGACGGGCTCGGAGTCGCCGCCGCGTTGGTGGTCGACCGGCCGCGGTGGGCAACGGCGGCGGCGGAGTCGATGGGCTCGCTCACCGGCACCGCCGCGGTCCCCGGCGGGAAGGGTCCCGGGCTCACCGGGCGCACCGCGGCGGTGCAGGCCGGGGCGTTGCTGGCGTATCTGTCCAGCGCGATCCTGGGGCAGTTCGACCCGTTCACCCAGCGGCCGGGCACCACGACGGGCACCCTGCTGCTGGTCGCGCCCAACGTGGTGGCCGTCGAGCGGGCGATGGGCGTGGACCCCCACGACTTCCGGTTGTGGGTGTGCCTGCACGAGGTGACCCACCGGGTCCAGTTCACCGCCGTGCCGTGGCTGAGCAGTTACCTGGCCGACACCGTGGCCACGCTGACCACGCTGGAGGACGCCGGTGACCAGCTGGGACGGGTGATCGCCGCGGTACGGGGCACCCGCACGCAGGGGCAGCCGGACGGCCCAGGCGGCGTGATCGGGCTGCTGCGCACCGCCGCGGCGCCGCCCCAGCAACGTGCACTGGACGCCCTGTTGGCCCTGGGCACGTTGCTGGAGGGCCACGCCGACCACGTCATGGACTCCGTCGGTCCCGCCGTGGTGCCGTCGGTGCTGCGCATCCGCACGGCGTTCGACCGTCGCCGTACCCGCCCGACCAACCCGGTGCACCGCGTGCTGCGCGCCCTGCTCGGGATCGACGCCAAGATCGCGCAGTACGTGCGGGGCAAGGCGTTCGTCGACCACGTCGTGGGCGCCGTGGGCATGGAGCGGTTCAACGCGGTGTGGACCAGCGCCGAGACGCTGCCCGTGGACGCCGAGATCACCGCTCCCGACCGGTGGATCAGGCGGGTGCTGGGGTGAACGGCGTTCTCGGTTGAGTGGCCCGCACCCCGACGTCGCCGCGGTCCGCCGGGCGGTGCGCCGGTGGCGGGCCGAGCACGCCGCGGTGGGCCCCGTGGCGGTGGCCCTCTCGGGCGGCGCCGACTCCCTGGCGCTGGTCGCAGCGGCCGTGCACGAGGTGGACGAGGTGCGCGCGCTGGTCGTCGACCACCAGCTGCAGCCGGGTTCGGCGGAGGTCGCGCAGGCCGCCGCCGCCACCGCCCGCGGTCTGGGCTGCACGCAGGCCGAGGTGTTCGGAGTGCGGGTTGTGGGCTCCGGCGGGGTGGAGGCCGCCGCCCGGCGCGCCCGCTACGCGGCGCTACGCTCGGCGGCCGACGGAGTTCCCGTGCTGCTCGCCCACACCCTGGACGACCAGGCCGAAACGGTGCTGCTGGGGCTCGGGCGTGGCTCCGGGCCCCGTTCGCTGGCCGGAATGCGGGCGTGGGACCCCCCGTGGGGTCGACCGCTGCTGGGCGTGCGGCGCCTGACTACCCGCGGGGCGTGCACGGCGCTGGGGCTGCACCCGCATCAGGATCCACACAACGACGACCCGGCCTTCACCCGGGTGCGGTTGCGCCACGAGGTGTTGCCGCTGCTGGAGGAGGTGCTGGGCGGGGGGGTGGCCGCTGCGCTGGCCCGCACCGCCACCCAGCTGCGCGAGGACTGCGACGTGCTCGATGCGCAGGCGGTTGCGTTGCTCGCGGAGAACCTGCACGCGGCCGAGTTGGACGCCGAGGGGCTGGCACCGCATCCCGGCGCCCTGCGCCGACGGGTGCTGCGCACCTGGCTCACCGCGCATGGGGCCACCGCGCTCACCGACGACCAGCTGCGCTGGGTGGACGAGCTGCTGGGGGTCTGGCGCGGGCAGGGCGGGGTAAGCGTCGGCGGCGGGTTGGTGGTGTCGCGGCGACGTGGCAGGCTCACCACGACCGCCGACTGACCCGACAGCTGAGGGGCCGCCCGCTGTGTACGAGGGTGACATCGCCGCGGTGCTCATCACCTCCGAGCAGATCCAGCAGCGCATCGCGGAGTTGGCCGTCGAGGTGGCCGCCGGGCGCGACGCCGCCGCCACGGACGATCTTATCCTCGTTGGCGTGCTCAAGGGTGCGGTGATGTTTATGACCGACCTGGCCAGGGCGTTGCCCATTCCGGTGCAGCTGGAGTTCATGGCGGTGAGTTCCTACGGCTCGGCCACATCCTCTTCCGGCGTGGTGCGCATCCTCAAGGACCTCGACCGCGACATCGCCGGGCGCCGGGTGCTCATCGTGGAGGACATCATCGATTCCGGGCTGACTTTGTCCTGGTTGATGCGCAACCTCTCCACCCGCAACCCGGCGTCCCTGCAGGTCTGCGCCCTGTTGCGCAAGCCCGACGCGGTGCAGGCAGACGTCGAGGTGGCGCACATCGGGTTCGACATCCCCAACGAGTTCGTCGTGGGCTACGGCCTCGACTACGCAGAGCGGTACCGCGACCTGCCCTACATCGGCACCCTGGAGCCCCGCGTCTACACCAGCTGAGCGCCGGGCGACATCCTGTACCAACACGCGAGCACCTGGGACAGGTGATCGAGCCGGCAGCCCGCCCGGGAACGCGGCATCGCTCCCGGTCGTTGGTCGGTGCAGCGCGTCCGCACCTGCGGGCGAGCGCCCGGTGGTCTGTGCGACCCCGGGGTAGCCTGACCCCTCCGGGACGATCTCCGTGTCGCGCGCCCAGCGCGGAGACAGCACCCGGTCCCGGCTCCTGGAAGGACGAGGCCGCTTCGGCCGCAGGCGTATGACTCGTAAGAACCTCCCCCGCAACCTGAGCATTGCCCTTGTGCTGCTCGTGCTGCTGGCCGCGTTCACGTTCTTCGGCAGCAGCACCAGGGGCTACACGACGGTCGACACCTCGGTGGCGCTGCAGCAGCTCAGTGCCGGCAAGGTCAAGGACGCCCAGATCGATGACCGCGAGCAACAGCTTCGGCTGACGCTGGCCAGCGGCATCTCGGGCGTTCCCGGGGTGCCTGACGGCACCACCATGTTGATCACCAAGTACCCGGCGGACGCGACCCGGGTCATCTTCACCGACGTGCAGAACGCCAACCTGCCCGGCGGCTTCACCACGGCGGTGAACAACCCGAGTTGGATCTCCAGCATCCTGCAGTTCATGCTCCCGCTGCTGCTGGTGCTGGGTCTGCTCTTCTTCGTGATGAACCGCACCCAGGGAGGTGGCCGGGGCGGGGTCATGAGCTTTGGCAAGTCCAAGGCCAAGCAGATCTCCAAGGACATGCCCAAGACCACGTTTGCCGACGTGGCGGGGGTGGACGAAGCCGTCGAGGAGCTCTACGAGATCAAGGATTTCCTGCAGAACCCGGCGCGCTACCAGGCGTTGGGTGCCAAGATCCCCAAGGGGGTGCTGCTCTACGGCCCGCCAGGCACCGGCAAGACGCTGCTGGCCCGGGCCGTCGCCGGTGAGGCGGGCGTGCCCTTCTTCACCATTTCCGGCTCGGACTTCGTGGAGATGTTCGTCGGGGTGGGGGCCTCCCGGGTGCGCGACCTGTTCGAGCAGGCCAAGCAGAACAGTCCCTGCATCATCTTCGTCGACGAGATCGACGCCGTCGGCCGCCAGCGCGGGGCCGGCATGGGCGGTGGCCACGACGAGCGTGAGCAGACGCTGAACCAGCTGCTGGTGGAGATGGACGGCTTCGGTGCGCGCGCGGGCGTCATCCTGATCGCCGCCACCAACCGACCCGACATCCTCGACCCGGCCCTGCTGCGTCCTGGCCGCTTCGACCGCCAGATCCCCGTCGGGGCGCCCGACCTGGCCGGGCGCAAGGCCATCCTCAAGGTGCACGCCACCGGTAAACCCATCGACTCCGAGGCCGACCTACACGGGCTGGCCAAGCGGACCGTCGGCATGTCCGGCGCCGACCTGGCGAACGTGCTCAACGAGGCCGCGCTGCTCACCGCCAGGGAGAACGGTTCGGTGATCACCGCGGCGAACCTCGAGGAGTCGGTCGACCGCGTGGTCGGCGGACCGCGCCGCAAGAGCCGGTTGATCAGCGAGCACGAGAAGAAGATCACCGCCTACCACGAAGGTGGGCATGCCCTGGCCGCGTGGGCGATGCCGGATATCGAGCCGGTCTACAAGGTCACGATCTTGGCGCGCGGCCGCACCGGCGGGCACGCCCTGGCCGTGCCCGAGGACGACAAGGGCCTGATGACGCGCTCGGAGATGCTCGCGCGCCTGGTGTTCGCGATGGGCGGCCGCGCGGCCGAGGAGCTGGTGTTCCACGAGCCAACCACCGGTGCCTCCTCCGACATCGACCAGGCCACCAAGATCGCTCGCGCGATGGTCACCGAGTACGGCATGAGTTCGCGGATGGGCGCGGTGCGGTACGGACAGGAGCAGGGCGACCCGTTCCTCGGCCGGTCGATGGGCAGCCAACCCGACTACTCCCTCGAGGTGGCCCACGAGATCGACGAGGAGGTGCGCAAGCTGATCGAGGCCGCGCACACCGAGGCGTGGGACATCCTCAACACCTACCGTGACGTGCTCGACGACCTGGCCTCGGAGCTGCTGGAGACCGAGACGCTCAACCGCAAGGACCTGCAGCGGGTGCTCGCCAGCGTCGAGAAGCGGCCGCGCATCACCGCCTTCAACGACTTCGGTGGTCGAACCCCGTCGGACAAGCCGCCGGTGAAGACGCCGGGTGAGCTCGCCGTCGAGCGTGGTGAGCCCTGGCCTCCTGCACTCCCGGCACCGGACCTGCGCAAGCCCGAGCCGGTGGGGGCGCCCGCTGGCGCCTCGGTGGCCGCGTGGGGTGGCGCGCTACCGCAGGGCGCGCCCAGCCCGTACGCGCCCGCACCCCACCAGGGCGCGCCCCACGAAGGCGGGCCTGGCTGGAACGGGCCGGGCTCGCGCAGCCCGCAGGGCCAGCCCGCGCCCGGCTCACGGCCGGACTACGGCGCGCCTCCCGGCTGGTCGGCCCCCGGCTGGCCCCCCAACGGTGGCTCCTCCAACGGCGGTCCCCCCAACGGCGGCCCCCCGCAGGGTGGTCCCTACCCAGGAGGCCCCTACCCGGGCGGTCCCCCCAACGGCGGGCCCCCGCAGCGCGGTCCCGGCCCCTATCCGGGCGGTCCCGGCTCATACCAGGGCGGGCCGCACGCGGCACCCCCGCACGGCACGCATCACCGCAACGGCGACGCTGCGGGCGACGAACCCCCCCGCGAGCGGACCGCCCGGTGGGACGCGGGCGAACCGCGCGACGAGGACCGTCGCTAGCCACGCCCCCCTCGTTCGCATCCCAAACGACCATGGAGGACGGCGATGTCGACCGTGGAGGACGCGGAGGTGGCCGTGACCCCACCGCTGCGCGCATCCAGGGTGCTGGGCACCGAGGTGTTCGACCACCGGCGCGCGGAGGCTGCCGTGCGTGAGTTGCTGCTGGCCTGCGGCGAGGATCCCGACCGCCCGGGGCTGCTCGAGACGCCCGCCAGGGTCGCTCGCGCGTACCAGGAGATGTTCGCCGGGCTGTACACCAACCCCGACGACGTGCTGTCCACCAGGTTCGACGAAGGGCACGACGAGCTGGTGTTGGTCAAGGACATCCCCATGTACTCCACCTGTGAGCATCACCTGGCGTCGTTCCACGGCGTGGCGCACGTCGGCTACATCCCCGGGGTGCACGGGCAGGTGACCGGGCTGTCGAAGCTTGCGCGGGTGGTCGACCTGTACGCGAAGCGGCCCCAGGTGCAGGAACGGCTCACCAGGCAGGTGGCCGACGCCCTGATGCGCAGGCTGGACCCGCGGGGGGTCATCGTCGTAATCGAGGCTACGCACCTGTGTATGGCGATGCGCGGCGTCCGCAAGCCGGGCACGAGCACCACCACCTCGGCGGTGCGTGGATTGTTCAAGACCAGCGCAGCATCCCGGGCCGAGGCGCTGCAGCTCATCCGCACCCGATGAGCCCCGCCCGATGAGCCCCGCCCCGTGAGTCCCGTCCCGTGAGTCCCGTCCCGTGAGTCCACTGTCGAGTCGACGCCACCCGGGGTTGCCGGATCCCGGCCGCTGCGCGGTCATGGGGATCCTCAACGTCACCCCCGACTCGTTCTCCGATGGCGGTCGCTTCCTGGACCGGGACGCGGCCGTTGCGCACGGTGTCGCCCTGCACCGGGCGGGGGCCGACCTGGTGGATGTGGGGGGGGAATCGACGCGGCCGGGGGCCGAGCGGGTGGACGCCGACACCGAGGCCGCGCGGGTGGTGCCCGTGGTACGGGAGTTGGTGGCTCAGGGCGTCGCCGTCAGCATCGACACCATGCGCTCCGAGGTTGCCGAGGCCGCCGTCGCTGCCGGAGCTTCGGTGGTCAACGACGTCTCCGGTGGCCTGGCCGACCCGCGCATGGCCCGCGCGGTGGCCAGTGCCGGTGTGCCGTGGGTGCTGATGCATTGGCGCGCGCACAGCAAGACCATGGACGCCCACAGCAGGTACACCGATGTCGTGGCCGAGGTACGGGCCGAGCTCGTCGCGCAGGTGGACGCCGCCGTACTCGCCGGCGTGGACCCCGCCGCGCTGGTGGTCGACCCGGGCCTGGGCTTCGCGAAGAACGCCGCGCACAACTGGACGCTGCTGCGGTGCTTGGGTGCGCTCACCGACCTGGGCTTCCCGGTGCTTGTCGGCGCGTCCCGCAAACGTTTCCTGGGGTCGTTGCTGGCCGAGCCCGGTGGCGTGGCGCGGCCGCCGGATGGCCGGGAGGTCGCCACCGCCGCGGTGTCAGCGCTGGCCGCGGTGAACGGCGCGTGGGGGGTACGGGTGCACGACGTGGCCGCGTCGATGGACGCGCTGGCCGTAGCCACCGCGTGGACGCTGGGCACCTCGCCCGCGCGGGACCAGCCGCGGTGAGCGAGGAGTCGTGGTTGACCGACCGGCTCGAGCTCCGCGGGCTGCGGGTGCGTGGGCACCACGGTGTGTTCGCCCACGAGCGGCGGGACGGTCAGGATTTCCTGGTCGACCTCGTCGTTTGGCTGGATCTGGCGCCGGCGGCGTCGTCGGACGCCCTGGTCGATACGCTGCACTACGGGGAGTTGGCCGCGGCCGCGGCCGCCGTCGTCGCCGGACCCCCTCACGACCTCATCGAGACCGTCGCCGCCGAGATCGCTGACGGGGTATTGGCCGACCATCGGGTGCAGGCCGTCGAGGTGACGCTGCACAAGCCGTCGGCTCCGATCCCCCTGACCTTCGCCGACGTGGCCGTGGTGGTACGCCGCTCGCGCGCGGCGCAGCCGCTGGGCACCTTCGGGGTGGAGCCGGGGTGACCCGCGCTGTCTTGTCCATCGGCTCCAACTTGGGCGACCGGCTGGCCCACCTGCAGTCGGTGCTCGACGCGTTGGGCCCGGCCGTGCAGGCTGTCTCGTCGGTGTACCGCACCGCGCCGTGGGGCGGCGTGGAGCAGGCCGAGTTCTGCAACGCCGTGCTCGTGGTGGAGCACCCACGGCGGGGTCCATGGGACTGGCTGCGCGCCGGTCAGGAACTCGAGGCCCTGGCACAGCGTGAGCGGCGGGTGCGCTGGGGCCCGCGCAGCCTCGATGTGGACGTCCTCGACTGCGCCGGCGAACGCTGCAGCCACCCCGACCTGCTGTTGCCGCACCCCCGGGCGCACGAGCGGGCTTTTGTCCTGGTGCCGTGGCTGGAGGTGGACCCCGATGCAGTGCTCGTCGGACACGGACGGGTCAAGCACCTGCTGGGTGCGCTTCCCGCCGGGGAGCTCGGCGGGGTGCACCGCTGCGACGGCGTCGCCCTCCTACGCCGGTGACCCCCACGCGCCCCGCCGACCTCGTCGGACTCTGGCTGCTGGTGGGAGTGCTCACCCGGTTGGTAGTGCCGGCCCTCTACGGCGCGTTGCCTCCCGTGCCGGTGCTGGCGGGAAGCTCATTGCTGCTGCTCGCCGGCGTCGAGGTCGGCCTGGCCGTGGTGCTCCGCGCCCGGATCCGGCGCAGACCTGGTGCGCGGATGCTCGACCCCATCATGGCGGCCCGCTCGGTGGCGCTGGCGAAGGCGTCGGCGCTCGGGGGTGCGGCCACGGCCGGGGTGTGGTCGGGTCTGCTGGTGTTCGTGCTGGGCTCGCGGAACGACCTCAGCGCCGCGGCAGCCGACACGCCCGGCGCCGTCGTGGGGTTGATATCCGCGGTGCTGCTGGTCGGCGCGGCGCTGTCCTTGGAACACAACTGCCGCACCCCCGATGACCCCGGGCCACGCCGGGATTGACGCAACCACCGAGCGTGTCCGGACGCGGATGCGGTAGGCGGTGCACCGTGGCTTCCCGGGTAGCGTGAGGCGCATGAGCACCCCGGCCCGCACCGGCCGCGTCCGGCGGAGCCGCCGCGGGGTGGTTCACGGTGCGGCCGGTGCGCTCGCGTTCCTCGGCGTCGCCGGGAGCATGGCGCTGGTCTTCACCGACGACCCCCGCCTGCTCAAGGTGGCTGTACTCGCGGTGCTGTGGGTGGCGTTGGGGTCGCTGTTCGCTGTGGTCAGCTACCGCAAGAACTCCGAGACCACCACCGCCCGCTCCCGAGACCTGCGACTGGTGTACGAGTTGGAGCTCGAGCGCGAGGTGCACGCCCGGCGCGAGCACGAGCTGGCGGTCGAGCGCGAGGTGCGTCAGGGGGTGTCCGTCCAGATGCGCGCCGAGGCCACGCTGGAGCTCGACGGGTTACGCGATGAGCTGAAGGCGCTGCGCGAGAACCTGTCCGTGTTGCTGTCCGGTGACCTGCTGGTGGAGCGGGTGGCCCTGCGCGCGGAATCCACCCGGCTGCGCTCGCTGACCGACACCGCCCGGTTGGAGTCCGGTGCGGCTGTGCCGATCGGACGGCCGCACTCGCCTGATCTGCTGGAGGCCGAGACGGTGGAGCCGCAGCCCGACGAGACGGTGGAGCCGCAGTCAGCACCGGAGCAGCGCGCGGCCGAGCCGCCTATCACCGAGCCGGGGGCCCACAGCGCAGGCCGTTCGGTGTCCGACCTCATCGCGGCCTACAGTGGTGCTGACGCCTCGCGTCGCCGACGCCGCGTCGACGATTGAGCACGGCGCTCAGCGGTCGATGTCGCCGACCACCACCGCGAACGAGCCGAGCGTCACCGGCAGCTGAGCCACCGACGTCCCTGGCAGCAGCACGCTCAACGCCTGGACGTTGCTGTACGACGCGGTGCGCAACCGCAGCCGCCATGGGGTGCGCTCGCCGCGTGAGACCAGGTGGACCCCGGCCACGCCCAGCGGCGCCTCGCCCCACACGTACACCGAACCCTCGGGAACAGCGATGGTGCCGGGCAACCGCACGTTGACCGGGCCCCCAGGGAGGTCGGGCAGGCAGCGAGCGGCGAGTTCGGCGGCCAGCCCCACCTCATCCAGCTGGCACGCGACCCTGGCCAGCGCGTCGCCGCTGCTGCGCACCGCGGGCCGAACACCCAGTTCGGCGTACCCCGCGGCGGGGTCGTCGCGGCGGAGATCGAAGTCGAGACCGCTGGCGCGCCCGGCCGGCCCGGTGACACCGAGGGCAACGGCGTCGTCGAGCCCCAACACGCCCACGTCGCCATGGCGCGCGGTGAAGGCCGCGTCCCCCACGGTGGCCTGACGCAGCACGGGCAGCGCCCTGACCACCACCTCGAGCGCGGCGGACACGCTGTCGGTCCAGCCGACGGGGACGTCCTCGCGCAGCCCCCCGATCCGGTTGGCCACGAAGTGGATCCGCCCACCTGACCCCTCCTCCAGCACGTGCTGCAGGGCCTCGCGGGCGCCGACGGCCACGCGGGTGGCGTCGGTGTGTGCGCCGTCGAGGCTCCGCGTGAGCGGGGCGAGGAACGCCAGATGAGCCATCGCGCGGCTCAGCTCGCAGTGCAGTACCCGAAGCCGGACCGCCCGCTCCGGCGGCCTGATCCCGGTCATGAGTTCGACGGCGTGCGCCACCAGCACCTCGTTGGCGAAGGCCGCCCACCAGTCGTGGCGGTTGGCGAGGACCATCACCTGGCGGTAGTCGCGCACCTCGAACAGTTTCTCGGCGCCACGGTGCAGGTGGCCGACGAGTGGGGTGGCGGCGGTGATGACCGCGTCCGGTCCCGTACCCGCCAACCCCAGCCGCAACCGGAGAGCTCCGTGCGCGGTGGGATGCAGGGGGCCGAGGTCCACCACATGGTCCACCCCGAGGTACTCGGTGGCGGCGCCGACGCCGACGGTGATGGTGTGCTCCACGCGAATGATCGTGCCTGGGTCGGGTGTGCGCGGCTCGGTGAGCGGCGTGGTCCTGGGTCGGGTGTGCGCGGCTCTGAGAGCGGGGCGGGTGGAACGCGCTATACCTGCTGTGGGCGCCCCGATCGCCTGTTTGACCCGGTCGAGGGGCACTCCGATGAGCTGTCAAACGCTTGATCGGGGCGGATTCTGCACGCTGCGACCGCGTACCAAGCGCCCGGATCGCAGAGCCCCGAACACTGCCCCTACCCCCGAACACCACCCCCACCCGTCACCGATCCCCGACCTCCACCAGCAACCACCCAAACGCGCCCAGCCCGTCCGGGTCGCTCAGCTCGGCCAGCTGCCCGACCCGTTCGGCCGCGGACAGCCACCCCCAGGGGTCAACCGCAGCCGGTGTGGCCGCCGTCACCCCCAGCTTGGCAAGCGCCTGCGCCTGCGGCAGCACCGCTCCCCCGGCCACCGCCACCACCGACGGCCAGAAGACGTGTGCGGTGAGGTCGCAGGATCCGTCGGGCACCGGCCGCACCTGTCGCCCACCACGGTATGCGGCCAGGGTGTCGCCCGTGCGCTGGTGCCCGTAGTCGATTGCGAGCGCCGCCCCGGCCACCACGCTGCGCAGCACCGCCGCCCACGCCTGATCCCGCGGGGCGCCCACCTCGGATCGTTCGCCAGCGCGCAACGACCCCCAGCGGCGCAACCACGCGAGTTCCGCACCCGCAGCGGCAGGGCCCCGCCGTTGGGCACCCGAGTCGTCGACCTGCACCCGCCGCACCGTCACCCCGTCGTGCACCACCACGGGGCAGGCCAGCGCGTCGAGCCACTCGTGGGCCACAACCAGTCCATGCACCTGCGCCGGCAGAGCTGCCCGCCACCCCAGGTCCCAGCCGTCCGGGGCGGGCCGCACGTCCACCCCCAGCGGCCGCAGTCGGGCTCGTAACCGGGCGGGGGCCTGCTCGTGCACCCCCGCCAGCAGTTCGCGCCGCCGGCCCCGAGGTCCACCACGTCCAGTGTCTGCGGGTGGTCCAGCGCGGTGTCGGTGCGGGCCAGCAGCTCCACCACAGCCTCGGCCAACAGTCCGCCGACGTGCACCGATGTCCGATAGTGCGCGGCGGGCCGCTGCCCCGAGCGCACGAAGCCCGCTGGCCCGTAGAGGGCCTGCGCCCAGGCCTGTTCCCAGTCACGCCACACGCGGTCGACTCTGCCGCATGACCCCGGTCACCACCGGCGCGTCGGATGGCTACGTCCCCGTACCCTGTCGTCGACACCGTCTGGTACCTGCTGCGCAGGACTGGAGCGAGGAAGAGAGGCCGACGATGCCGTCGCACGCCAGTTCCGGCGCGCCCGCGCGTCTCGCGATCGGCGTGATCTCCGCGGGTCGGGTCGGCACGGCACTGGGGCAGGCGTGGGAACGGGCCGGGCACGTCGTCGTCGCGACGTCCGCCATCTCCGACGCCTCGCGTCGTCGCGCCGCCGACCGGCTCCCCGAGGCCCAGGTACTGCCGCCCGACGAGGTCGCGGCTCGGGCCGACCTACTGCTGCTCGCGGTACCCGACGACACGCTGGCTGGTCTGGTCGGCGGGTTGGCTGCCACCGGCGTGCTGCGGCCGGGCCAGATCGTGGTGCACACCGCCGGCGCCCGGGGGGTCGGGGTGCTCGACCCGCTGGCCCGGCTCGGGGCGCTCCCGCTCGCGCTGCACCCGGCCATGACCTTCGCTGGGCGCGCGGAGGACACGGCCCGGCTGGCCAGTTGCTGTTTCGGTATCACCGCGGCCGACGAGCCGGGCTGGGCGGTGGCCGAGGCCCTGGTGTTGGAGGTGGGCGCGGAGGCTGCGCGCATCGCCGAGGCCGACCGCCCGACCTACCACGCGGCGTTGGCGCACGGGGCCAACCACCTGGTGACGCTGGTGCGGGACGCCGTGCAGGCGTTGGAGTCGGTGAGCACCGGGGTGCCGGCGGAGCGGGTGCTGGCCCCCCTGCTCTCGGCCGCGCTGGACAATGCGCTGCGCCACGGTGACCGCGCGCTCACCGGTCCCGTGGCCAGGGGTGATGCCGAGGCGGTGGCCACCCACCTGCGCGTGCTCACCGAGGTCGACCCCGAACTCGCCGCCGGCTACCGCGCGCTCTCCCGGCGGACCGCCCGCCGCGCGGCCGCGTGCGGCCTGATCACTCCTGATGCCGCCCGTGCCGTGCTGGAGGAGCTGCGGTGAACGGCACGAGCGGAACCTTCACCCACGGCCACCTCACGGTGCACCACGACCCGCGCGAGCTGCGCAGGGTCGCACGCGCGTTGGGTGCCACCGGGCGGCACGTGGTGCTGGTGCCCACCATGGGCGCGCTGCACGCCGGGCACCTGGAGCTGGTGCGCCACGCGCGCCAGGTACCCGGCTCGGTCGTCGTCGTGTCGATCTTCGTGAACCCACTGCAGTTCGGAGTTGGCGAGGACCTCGACGTGTACCCGCGCACGCTGGAGCGGGACACCGAGCTGCTCCGCGACGCGGGGGTCGAGCTGGTCCTCGCACCGTCGGTCGACGGCATGTACCCGCACGGGCCGGGCCGGACCATGGTGTGCCCCGGCCCGCTGGGCGCCGAGCTGGAGGGGGCGTCACGGCCCGGGCACTTCGCCGGGATGCTCACCGTCGTGGCCAAGCTGTTCGCCATCGTCGGCCCCGCCACGGTGTTCTTCGGCGAGAAGGACTACCAGCAGCTCACCCTCGTCCGGCAGCTGGTGGCCGACCTCGACCTGGGCGTGCGCGTGGTCGGGGTGCCGACCGTGCGCGATCCCGACGGGTTGGCGCTGAGCTCGCGCAACGCCCAGCTCGACATCGGGGGTCGCCGCGCGGCGGTGGTCCTGTCGGCGGCGCTCGTGGCGGGAGCGCATGCGGCGCGGCGCGGAGGGGACGCCGTGCTGGGCGCTGCCCGTGCGGTGCTCGCCACCGAACCGGGCGTGGTCGTGGACTACCTGGAGCTGCGCGACCCGCAGCTGGGTCCCGCACCGCGCCACGGTGACGCCCGGCTGCTGGTGGCGGCCGAGGTGGGCACCACCCGGGTCATCGACAACGCCCGTGTCGCACTCGGCGCCGGCTGCCCGACCACCGAACCGTCCAGTACTGCTCCGGAGGCGTGAAGATGTTCCGCACCATGCTGAAGTCCAAGATCCACCGGGCGACGGTGACGCAGGCCGACCTGCACTACGTTGGCTCGGTCACCGTGGATCGTGATCTCATGGACGCCGCCGACCTCCTGGAGGGCGAGCAGGTGGCCATCGTCGACGTCAGCAACGGTGCCCGGCTGGAGACCTACGTCATCGCGGGGGAACGCGGCAGCGGGGTCGTCGGCATCAACGGTGCCGCCGCGCACCTGGTGCACCCCGGTGACCTCGTCATCCTGCTCTCCTACGGGGCGATGGAGCCCAGCGAGGCGCGGGCCTACGCGCCCCGCGTGGTCTTCGTGGACGCCGCCAACCACGTGGTGGAGCTGGGCACCGACCCGGCGCACGCCCCCGCGGGCTCCGGCCTGGTGGTCACGGGCGCCCCGGGCGAGAGCGGGGCCTGAGCCGTGCTGCTCACCGTGGACATCGGCAACACGAACATCGTCCTGGGGCTGTTCGACGGGTCGGGTGAGCACGCGCAGCTGCTGCGCGACTGGCGCATGCGCACCGATGCTCGGATGACCGCCGACGAGATGGCGCTGATCGTGCGCGGACTGCTCGGCAGCCACCTGCACGAGATCACGGGGGTGTCGGCACTGTCGACCGTGCCCGCGGTGCTGCGCGAGCTGCGGGTGATGCTCGCCCGCTACTGGGGTGACGTGCCTCACGTGGTGGTGGAGCCCGGGGTGCGCACCGGGGTTCCGCTGCTGGTCGACAACCCCAAGGAGGTGGGCGCCGACCGGGTGATCAACACCCTGGCCGCGCACCACCTGCACCGGACGGCGTGCGTGGTGGTCGACTTCGGCACCTCCACGAACATCGACGTCGTGAGCGCGCGCGGGGAGTTCCTCGGTGGCGCACTGGCCCCGGGCATCGAGATCTCGGTGGATGCCCTCGCCGCCCGGGCTGCGGCGCTTCGCACGGTGGAGCTGGTGCGGCCGCGCTCGGTGATCGGCAAGAACACCGTGGAGTGCCTGCAGTCGGGCATCGTCTACGGCTTCGCCGGGCAGGTCGACGGGTTGGTGCGGCGGATCTGCGCGGAGCTGGTGGGCGGTTCGGGCGAGCCGGTGGCGGTGCTGGCCACCGGCGGGCTGGCGCCGCTGGTGATCGCGGAGTCGGAGACCATCCACCGGCACGAGCCGTTCCTCACCCTGATCGGTCTCCGGCTGGTCTACGAGCGGAACACCGAGCGGGTGCCCGCACGTGGCTGATGACCCCTGGGGCCTTCACTACGCTCGGTGCCCGTGACCGACACCCCGCAGCCTGCCTCGACCGCCACGGACACCCCGACGAACAACCCAACCGACACCCCCGAGCAGCAGCGGATCCGCCGGGACAAGCGGGTACGGATCCTGGCCGCCGGCGGCGACCCCTACCCGGTCAGCGTGCCGCGCACCCACACGCTGACGCAGGTGCGCGCCGCCTACCCCGAGCTCGCCGCGGACACCGCCACCGGCACGCGGGTGGGGGTGGCCGGACGGGTGATGTTCGTGCGCACCGGTGGCAGGCTCTGTTTCGCCACCCTGCAGTCCGGTGACGGCACCCAGCTGCAGGTGATGCTCAGCCTGGCCAAGGTCGGGGAGTCCGCGTTGGCGGCGTGGAAGGCCGACGTCGACCTCGGTGACCACGTGTTCGTGCACGGCGAGGTCATCACCTCGCGCAGCGGCGAGCTGTCGGTGCTGGCCGACGAGTGGGCGATGGCCGCCAAGACCCTGCGCCCGCTCCCGGTGGCGCACAAGGAGATGAGCGAGGAGAGCCGCATCCGGCAGCGTTACGTCGACCTCATCGTGCGCCCGCAGGCCCGCCACGTGGTGCGTCAACGGTCGCTGGTGGTGCGGGAGCTGCGGCACGCGCTGGAACGGCGGGGTTTCCTGGAGGTCGAGACCCCCATGTTGCAGACCGTGCACGGGGGGGCCACGGCGCGGCCGTTCGTCACCCACTCCCACGCGATGGACCTCGACCTCTACCTGCGTATCGCGCCGGAGTTGTTCCTCAAGCGCTGCGTGGTCGGTGGGTTGGAGAAGGTGTTCGAGCTGAACCGGAACTTCCGCAACGAGGGGGTCGACTCGGCGCACTCACCGGAGTTCGCGATGCTGGAGACCTACGAGGCCTACGGCACCTACGACGACTCCGCCCGGATGACCCGCGAGCTGGTGCAGGAGGTGGCCGACGCCGCCTTCGGCACCCGCGCGCTCACCCTGGCCGACGGTTCCCGCTACGACGTGGACGGGGAGTGGACCACGCTGGCGATGTATCCGTCGTTGTCGGCGGCGCTGGGGGAGGAGGTCACCCCGGCCACCGGCGTCACCGAGCTGGGTGGGCACGCGTCCCGGCTGGGGCTGGACCCGGCCGGCTGGGGCCACGGCAAGCTCGTCGAGCAGCTGTGGGAGCACCTCGTCGGCAATGACATATGGGCGCCCACCTTCGTGCGGGACTTCCCGGTGGAGACCTCGCCGCTCACCCGCCAGCACCGCAGCATCGACGGGGTGACGGAGAAGTGGGACCTCTATATCCGCGGCGTCGAACTGGCCACCGGCTACTCCGAGCTGGTGGACCCGGTTGTGCAGCGGGAGCGTTTCGTCCACCAGGCGAAGCTCGCAGCTGCCGGTGACGACGAGGCAATGCGACTGGACGAGGAGTTCCTGGCCGCGATGGAGCACGGAATGCCGCCCACGACGGGCACCGGAATGGGGATCGATCGGCTGCTGATGGCGCTCACCGGGCTGGGGATCCGCGAGACCATCCTCTTTCCGCTGGTTCGGCCGCTGAACTCCTGAACACGAATGGGTGGGTATGCCCACCAATTGTGCACGGTGCGGCTGTCCATATGGCGGGGGGTGCGCTACAGTGCATCCGTCATCGCAACATTGGTCGAAAGGGAATCCGCACACATGGCTAAGCAAGAGCAGGTCACCGTGCTCTACACAGACGACCTCACCGGTCAGACGCTCGGTGCGAACGCGGTGCAGACGGTGCACTTCTCCCTCGACGGTGTGGGTTACGAGATCGACCTGTCGTCGGAGAATGCGCAGAAGCTCCGTGACGAGATCTCCACCTGGATCGGGCACGCACGCAAATCCGCAGGGCGTCGGCCTCCGCGGGCCGGCACCGCTCCCCGGGGCCGTGCCGCGACCGACCGCGAACAGAGCACCGCAATGCGGGAGTGGGCTCGGGAGAACGGCTTCCAGGTCTCCGACCGCGGGCGTATCCCCGGCGCCGTGGTGAAGGCGTACCGCAACGCGACCTAGACCGCACCGTCTCGCGCTCCGGCCCCGTCCCCAACAGCCGTTGGGACGGGGCCGGAGCACGTTCACCGTGGGCGCAACGGCCGAGGAAACGACTGGTGGGGCCACAGTGTTGCACCCACTACCGGCGTCGGAACCCGTGATCGTCGAGTTCGAGCCGGCCTGCGGTGGCTGCGACGTTTAGAGTAGTTGGACGCGTCCCACGGCGATGTGACCGCCGGGGGGTGTCGGAGCAGCTCCGGGCGTCGCCTGAGACTGCGCACCAGTATTGTGAGGGAGAGCGATGTTCGAGAGGTTCACCGACCGCGCACGGCGGGTCGTCGTCCTGGCCCAGGAAGAGGCCAGGATGCTCAACCACAACTACATCGGCACCGAGCACATCCTGCTCGGCCTCATCCACGAGGGCGAGGGCGTGGCGGCGAAGTCGCTGGAGTCGCTCGGCATCTCCCTGGAGGGGGTGCGCAGCCAGGTCGAGGAGATCATCGGCCAGGGCCAGCAGGCCCCGTCCGGGCACATCCCGTTCACTCCGCGCGCCAAGAAGGTGTTGGAGCTGAGCCTGCGTGAGGCGCTGCAGCTCGGGCACAACTACATCGGCACGGAGCACATCCTGCTCGGCCTCATCCGGGAGGGTGAGGGCGTCGCGGCCCAGGTGTTGGTGAAGCTGGGCGCCGACCTCAACCGCGTGCGCCAGCAGGTCATCCAGTTGCTGTCCGGCTACCAGGGCAAGGAGCCGGCCGAGTCCAGCGGCGGTGGCCGCAGCGAGGGTGGCACACCGTCCACCTCGCTGGTGCTCGACCAGTTCGGCCGCAACCTCACCCAAGCGGCACGCGAGTCCAAGCTCGACCCGGTGATCGGGCGCGAGAAGGAGATCGAACGCGTGATGCAGGTGCTGAGTCGGCGCACCAAGAACAACCCCTGTCTCATCGGCGAGCCTGGCGTGGGCAAGACGGCCGTGGTGGAGGGCCTCGCGCAGGCCATCATCAACGGGGAGGTGCCCGAGACGCTGAAGGACAAGCAGCTGTACACGCTGGACCTGGGCTCGTTGGTGGCGGGTAGCCGCTACCGGGGTGATTTCGAGGAGCGCCTGAAGAAGGTGCTGAAGGAGATCCGCACCCGCGGGGACATCATCTTGTTCATCGACGAGCTGCACACGCTCGTGGGTGCCGGGGCCGCCGAGGGTGCGATCGACGCCGCCAGCATCCTCAAGCCGATGCTCGCCCGCGGTGAGCTGCAGACGATCGGCGCGACCACGCTGGACGAGTACCGCAAGTACGTGGAGAAGGACGCCGCGCTCGAGCGCCGCTTCCAGCCGGTCCAGGTGGCCGAGCCCAGCGTCGAGCACACCATCGAGATCCTCAAGGGTCTGCGTGATCGCTACGAGGCCCACCACCGGGTCTCCATCACCGATGGCGCGCTGGTCGCCGCGGCCACCCTCGCCGACCGGTACATCTCCGACCGGTTCCTGCCGGACAAGGCGATCGACCTCATCGACGAGGCGGGCGCCCGGATGCGCATCCGCCGGATGACCGCGCCGCCGGACCTGCGCGAGTTCGACGAGAAGATCGCCGGTGCGCGCCGGGAGAAGGAGTCGGCGATCGACGCGCAGGACTTCGAGAAGGCCGCGAGCCTGCGCGACACCGAGAAGCAGCTGCTCAGCCAGAAGGGCGAGCGGGAGAAGCAATGGCGCTCCGGTGACCTCGACATCGTCGCCGAGGTGGACGACGAGCAGATCGCCGAGGTCCTCGGCAACTGGACCGGAATTCCGGTGTTCAAGCTGACCGAGGAGGAGACCACCCGCCTGCTGCGCATGGAGGAGGAGATCCACAAACGCATCATCGGGCAGACGGAGGCCGTGGCCGCGGTATCCAAGGCCATCCGGCGTACGCGGGCGGGGCTGAAAGACCCCAAACGCCCGTCCGGCTCGTTCATCTTCGCCGGGCCATCCGGTGTGGGTAAGACCGAGCTGAGCAAGGCGTTGGCGAACTTCCTCTTCGGCGACGACGATGCGCTCATCCAGATCGACATGGGCGAGTTCCATGACCGCTTCACCGCCTCGAGGCTGTTCGGGGCACCCCCCGGCTACGTGGGTTACGAGGAGGGCGGCCAACTCACCGAGAAGGTGCGCCGCAAGCCGTTCAGCGTGGTGTTGTTCGACGAGATCGAGAAGGCCCACCAGGAGATCTACAACACACTCCTACAGGTACTCGAGGACGGCCGGCTCACCGACGGCCAGGGCCGCACGGTCGACTTCAAGAACACGGTGCTCATCTTCACGTCGAACCTCGGTACGGCAGACATCTCCAAGGCGGTCGGGCTGGGATTCTCCAGCGGTAGCGGTGCCGACTCGAACTACGACCGGATGAAGCAGAAGGTCAACGACGAGCTGAAGAAGCACTTCCGCCCGGAGTTCCTCAACCGTATCGACGACATCGTGGTGTTCCACCAGCTCACCACGGACGAGATTGTGCAGATGGTGGACTTCATGCTCACCCGGGTCGAGACCGCGCTGAAGCACAAGGACATGGCGCTCGAGGTCACCCACAACGCGAAGCAGCTGCTGGCCAAGCGCGGGTTCGACCCGGTGCTGGGTGCGCGGCCGCTGCGTCGCACCATCCAGCGCGAGATCGAGGACCAGATGTCGGAGAAGATCCTCTTCGGCGAGTTGCAGCCCGGTCAGATCGTGCTGGTGGACGTCGAGGGCTGGGACGGCGAGGGCGCCGGTGAGGACGCGAAGTTCACGTTCCGCGGTGAGACCAAGCCCAGCGGGGTCCCCGACCTTCCGCCGGTGGAGCTCTCCAAGGCCGGCGAGGGCCGGGCCGACGGCGGGGCCGAGTGAGCTGAGGGGGCCCGCACGACCGTAAGCGGGTCCCTCAGCCCTCACCGGCCAGCGCGAACCGGCCGTCCGGTGTCTGCTCGACGAGCCCGTCGGCGCGCAACGAGCCCAGGGCCCGCTCGAGTTGCGCGGGGTCCTGCGTCCAGACCAGGTCCAGTCGCGTCCGCACCACGGGCCCGGACGCGTCGCGGAGCACGGCCATCAGCAGGCCACGCACCTGCCGGTCGGTGCCCACGAAACGCTGCGTTGCCTGGCGCGGCCCGGTGTGCGCCGGCCGCCCGAGCCGCAGCCACGCACACCGGTCCTGCACGGGGCACGCGGGGCAGCGTGGCCGGCGCGCGGTGCAGATCACCGCACCCAGTTCCATCAGCGCCGCAGAGAACACCACTGCCTCACCCACGTCGTCGGGCAGCAGCGCGGCGGTGTCTGCCAGGTCCCGGGTGGTCGAAGGTGCACCCGATCCGGCGGCGCCGTGCACCGCGCGGGCCACCACCCGACGCACGTTGGTGTCCACCACGGGCACCCGCCGGCTGTAGGCAAAGCACGCCACGGCACGTGCGGTGTAGGGGCCGACACCGGGCAGGGTGAGCAGCACGTCCACGTCGTCGGGCACCACGTCGCGGTGTTCGGCGCCCAGCACGCCCGCGCAGGCGTGCAGCCGCAGCGCGCGCCCCGGGTAGCCCAGCCTGCCCCACGCGCGCAGTACGTCCGCCGGCTTCGCCGCGGCCAACGCGCTCGGAACCGGCCAACGCTGCACCCACTCGGGCCACACCGGGGCCACCCGGGTCACCGGGGTCTGCGCCAGCATGACCTCGCTCAGCAACACCCCCCACGCGGTCGTCGCCGGCCGCCGCCACGGCAGGTCGCGAGCCGTGCGGCGAAACCAGTCGTTGAGTACCCCGGACAGCCGTACCCCGGACGGTCCAGCCGCCCAGGGCGCGGTGTTCAGAAGACCTCCTGGAGCATGGCGCCCGCCGAGAGGTCCACGACGAACCCGCGCAGCACCAGGCTGTGCTTGAGGAACGGGCTGCGGCGGATGCGCATCATGCCCTGGCGCACGCTCGCCTCGACGTCGGTGAACGACTCCACCGACCACGTGGGGGTCAGACCGCTGAACTCCAGCAGCTCGTTCTTGAGTTCGTCGTCGGTCATCGACGACATCCCGCACTCGGTGTGCTGGGCCAACAGGATCTCCGTGGTGTCCAGCCGGAACTGGCTGATCGACAGCGAGCGGATGACGTCGTCGGTGACGACACCCCCGGCGTTGCGGATGACGTGCGCCTCGCCGGGCTCCAGGCCGAACAGGTCGTAGAGATCCATGCGCGCGTCCATGCACGTGACGATGCTGGTGTGCAGCGACGGTGCGACCGCCAGCGCGGCCAGGTTTGTGCCGCGCTCGGCCCGCTCGGTGTTGCGCTGCACGAACTTCGCGACGCCGCTCATCCTGCTCCTCCTCCGCTGGGTCCCCGTTCGATCGAACAGGGCGGTGCCAGGTTGCACAACAAGACCTGCGACACGCCGCGGCCAGCCGCACGGTAACGTCGTCGCGGCCGGTTACCGTCGGTGCCGTGCTGCACCCGGTCGGTCCCCTGCCCGCGTCGGTCTACTGGCGACGCCGCGCGGCCGCGATGCTCGTGACGGTGGTCAGCGTGGTGGTCGTAGTGTGGTTTTCGTCCGCGGTGTCCGGTTCCCCGGCGAACAACCCCTCCGCCCAGCAGAGCGCGCTGGGCTCGTCGGTGCAGCAGCGCACCACGCCAGCAACATCCACGACCACAGCACCCACGACCACAGCACCCACGACCCCAGCACCCACGACCACGAGCGCGGCCCCGAGTACCACCCAGGCACCCGTGCCCACGACCCCAGCACCGACCCCGTCGACCCCAGCACCGACCCCAGCGGCACCGCCCGGAGCCCCGCCGAACTGCCCAGACACCGCCATTGGACTCGCGGTCCAGGTGGCGCAGCCCTCCTACGCCGTCGGCGAGCAGCCGGTGTTCCGGATCGTCATCACCAACACCGGCGCCGTTGGGTGTACCCGCAACCTGGATGCGGCCCTGCAGCAGGTCCTGGTGTACTCCAACGGCGGTGCGACGCGGCTCTGGTCGAGCAACGACTGCTTCCCCGGCAAGTCCTCCGACGTCCCGACGCTGGCCCCCGGTGAGCAGAAGGTGTACAGCGTGAAATGGGCGGGCACCAACTCCGAGCCCACCTGCCGGGCGCAGCGCGCACCGGCGCCGGCCGGCAAGTACACCGCCGTGGCCGCCCTGGGCCCGCTGTTGAGCCCGCCGGTGCCCTTCGCCCTGACGTGAGCCAGGACGTCAGCCCTGACGTGAGCCGTGACCTGAGCACGCTGAGTCAGCCGTAACGCTCGACGATGCTCGACTCCGCGAGACGGGACAGCCCCTCACGCACCACGCGGGCCCGCATCTCCCCCACGCCATCGACGGTCTGCAGGTCGTCGGCGGTGGCGGCCAGCAGCGCCTGCAGGGTGCCGAACGTCTCCACCAACCGATCCACCACCGTGCCGGGCAAGCGCGGCACCCGAGCCAGCAACCGGTAGCCGCGCGGGCTCATGGGCTCCTCCAACGTCTCGGTGCCCAGGAGGTAGCCGAACGCCATCGACACCGTAGTGAGGTCGAGCAGGTCAGCCGTGCTCAGCATGTCGAGCGCCTCGAGCACCGCCGCCATGCTGTCCGGTGCTCCGGGGACCGGGGTGTCGTGCAGGTAGTCGCGCACCACCAACTCCCGGTCGTTGTCGGTGCCGCCGGCCAGCTCGTCGAGCTGGAGGGCGAGCAGTCGCCCGTCGATGCCTAGTTCCACCACGTCGCCGGTGATCTCGGCGGAGATTCGGCGCACCATCTCCAACCGCTGGACGACCGTCATCACGTCCCGCACGGTGACGAAATCTTCGATCTCCAGAGCCGAGAGCTGTTGGGCCACTTCGTCCAGACGGGCCTTGTACCGCTCGAGGGTGTCCAGCGCCTGGTTCGCGCGGGAGAGGATGGTCGCGGAGTCGGCGAGCACGTGCCGGGTGGCGGCGACGTAGACGCTGATGATGCTCATCGACTGGCTCACCGACACCACGGGGTAGCCGGTCTGGATGGCGGTACGCTCGGCGGCCCGGTGCCGCGTGCCCGACTCCTCGGTGGGAATGGTGTGGTCGGGCACCAGCTGTACGTTGGCGCGGACGATGCGGGCGGCGTCGGTGGTGAGTACCACCGCACCGTCCATCTTGGACAACTCGCGCAGCCGGGTCGGCCCGAAGGCCACGTCGAGGGAGAACCCGCCGTCGCTCAGCGTCTCGACGAGGGGGTCGTACCCGAGCACGATGAGGGCACCCGTGCGGCCACGCAGGATGCGTTCCAGGCCTTCGCGCAGGCCGGTGCCGGGGGCCAGCCGGGCGAGGGTGGTACGCAGTAGCTCGGAGGAGGTCGGGTCGAACGCCGCAGCCACGGTTACCCCCTTCCGTCGACCGCTGGTGTGCCGGGGGGCGATCATAGGACACGACTGCCACGCGGCCTCGGCTCCGGCCGCGGGCTCAGCGACCGAGCAGCCCCAGCGCGGCAGCGAGGTCGGCCACGACGGTCACCCGTACCCCGGCGGGCATCGGGCCCGAGTCGGGGGGTACGAGGGCGCGGGTGAAGCCCAGCCGGGCGGCTTCGGCCACCCGCCGACCCGCTCCGCTGACGCGCCGCACTTCCCCGGCCAGACCCACCTCGCCCAGCACCACGAGGCCGTCGGGCAGCGCAAGGTCGAGCGCGGCCGAGGCGACGGCCAGCGCCAGGGCCAGGTCGGCAGCCGGCTCGGTCACCCGCATGCCGCCCACCGTGGCGGTGTACACCTCGGATTCGGAGAGCTTGACGCCGCCGCGACGCTCGAGTACCGCCAGCACCATGGACACCCGCGCCGAGTCGAGCCCGCTGACCGCCCGCCGTGGTGACGCCAGACCGGAGCCGGCCACCAGTGCCTGCAGCTCCCCCAGCAGGGGGCGTTTGCCCTCCACCGTCACCGTGACAGCCGTGCCAGCCACCACCGCATCCCGGTGGTGCAGGAACAGCCCCGACGGGTCGTCCACCCCGACGATGCCGTCCTCGCGCAGTTCGAAACAACCCACCTCGTCGGCGGGGCCGAACCGGTTCTTCACCCCACGCACCATGCGCAGCGTGGAGTGCTTGTCGCCCTCGAAGTGCAGCACCACGTCCACGAGGTGTTCCAACGAGCGGGGCCCGGCCACCGCACCGTCCTTGGTGACGTGCCCGACCAGCAGCACGGCCAATCCGCGCGCCTTGGCCAGCGAGGTCACCGCCGCGGTGACGGCGCGCACCTGGGTGACACCGCCGGGCACCCCGTCGACGTCGCCGGCCACCACGGTCTGCACCGAGTCGACCACCAAGAGGTCGGGCTGCACCTGCTCCACGTGCCCGAGGAGGGTGCCCAGGTCGGTCTCCGCGGCCAACCACACCCGCTCGTGCACGGCGCCGGTGCGTTCGGCGCGCAGCCGGACCTGACCCGCCGACTCCTCGCCGGTGACGTAGAGGGCCGTGCCAGCACGGCGCGCCCACTGCGCCACGACCTCCAGCAGCAGGGTTGACTTGCCTACCCCCGGCTCGCCGGCCAGCAGCACCACCGCACCAGGAACGAGTCCGCCCCCGAGCACGCGGTCGAACTCGGCGATTCCGGTGGGCCGCAGGCGCGCGGACTGTGCGTCGACCCGGGTGATCGGCACCGCCGGGCAGGAGGGCGCCACGATCGTCACCGTCGTCCTGGCGCCGGGGGAGACCACGGCGCTGAGCAGGGCCACCTCGCCCACCGAGCCCCACTCGCCGCACTCCGGGCAGCGCCCGACCCACTTGCCGACGATGTGCGCACACGCGGAGCAACGGAAGCTCGTCCTGGGTCTGGCCACGACGCCACGGTAGGCCGGGACCCCGAAGGGCGGGGCCGGGCCGGACAACTAACCGCCCAGTGCCACGTCCGGGGCGCCGACGGGCACGGGCATGGTGATCGCACCGGCCCGGGCGAAGGTGAACGTCACCGGGATGTTGAGGCCCGGCTTGACGTCCTGGGTGAGCTGGCTCAGCACCGCGGAGACTGGGTACGGGACGATCTCCGGCGCGTCGGCGCTGGTGGACGACGCAGCGGGGGCGCTGGCAGCGGAGGAGCTCGTCGACGCGGTGGCGGAGCCCGACTTCGTCGGGGTGGAGGACGCCAGCGACGTGCCGCCAGGCAGCGTGGTCGGCCCCACGAGCTGCACGCCGGCAGCGGCCGGGGTGGTGATCGAGACCAGTTCGTCGCTGCCCAACCCGCTGTTGGTCACGGTGAACAACAACGGGGCGTCCGCACCCGCCGGGTAGAACGAGGCACCGTTGGTCGGGAACTGCACGGTCACGTCGCGTACCGCGATGGACCCGGCCGCGCCCTGACCCCCGTTGACGGACGCCACCTGACTGCCGATGGTGCCAACCTGACCCGTGCTGCACCCCGCGAGGGCCAACGTGGCCGCTGCCGCCCCGGCCGCCGCGCGCAGGATCCAACTCGGTCGAGGTTTCCCGGACGTGCGGGTGCTTCTCGAGGGGGTCACTCAGCGTCCTCCCAGACGGTGCGCGCCAGGCGCGCCGGCCGTCCCCGGTCGTGGGACGGGCAGTGGTCGTGAGCGTAGTGGCTAGCGCCGGTACCCCCTGCGCCCGGGTCCGCCTGGCACGTCTGCGCCTGATTGTCAACCCCTGATGATCAGCCCGTAGCCCTCTGACCTGCGACGACGTTCACCACGAGGCCCTCGGACGTGTTAGGATGGGGACAGCGAAAGGGGCTTGAGAACACATGATCTTCAAGGTCGGAGAAACTGTCGTCTACCCCCACCACGGGGCAGCGCTGATCGAGGCCATCGAGACGCGGACCATCAGGGGCGAGGAGAAGGAGTACCTGGTCCTCAAGGTCGCCCAGGGCGATCTCACGGTCCGGGTCCCGTCGGACAACGCCGAGTACGTCGGGGTACGTGACGTCGTGGGACAGGAGGGCCTGGACAAGGTGTTCCAGGTGCTGAGGGCGCCGCACACCGAAGAACCCACCAACTGGTCGCGCCGCTACAAGGCGAACCTGGAGAAGTTGGCCTCCGGTGACGTGAACAAGGTTGCCGAGGTCGTCCGCGACCTGTGGCGCCGCGAGCAGGACCGGGGGCTCTCGGCCGGCGAGAAGCGCATGCTCGCGAAGGCCAGGCAGATCCTCGTCGGCGAACTCGCCCTCGCGGAAGGCACCGACGACGCCAAGGCGACGTCCATCCTCGACGAGGTACTCGCTGCCGCTTCCTGACGGCGGCAGCGGCATGACGGCTGCCCAGCACGGCCAGGGTGGATCGGCGCACGTGGTGGCCGTGGTGGCTGCGGCGGGCCGGGGTGTGCGGCTCGGCGCGGGCACGGCGAAGGCGTTGGTCGAGGTGTGCGGTATGACCCTGCTGCGGCGATGCGTCGACGGGCTCACCTCCTCCGGTGTGGTCGACCTCGTGGTGGTCGTGGCCCCGGCCGAGTTGCTCGGCGTCGCCCGGTCGGCGCTGCCGCCCGAGGTGCACGTCGTCTGCGGTGGCGTCGAACGCTCGGACTCGGTGCGGGCCGGGGTGGCCGAAGCACGGCGGGTGGCGCCCGAGGCCGCCCATCTGCTGATCCACGACGCCGCGCGGGCACTGACCCCTGGCGAACTGGTTCGCTCGGTGGTGGCGGCGCTGCGCGCGGGAGCCCTGGCCGTGGTGCCGGTGCTGCCGGTGACCGACACCATCAAGAGCGTGGACGCCGACGGTGTGGTGACCTCGACGCCCGACCGGGACAGCCTGCGCACGGTGCAGACGCCGCAGGGCTTTGCGGCCGACGTGCTGCACTCCGCATACGCCGGGCAGTTGGTGGCCACGGACGACGCCGGTCTCGTCGAGCGGTCGGGGGTGGCGGTGCACACCGTGCCCGGGCACCCCCTCGCCTTCAAGATCACCACGGCGACGGATCTGGCGCTGGCCGAGTCACTGCTGAGGGCCGGGTCGTGAGGGTGGGGATCGGCACCGACGTGCACCGCGTGGCACCCGGGCGTCCGTGCTGGGTGGCCGGGCTGTACTTCGCGGATGCAGACGGCTGCGCCGGGCACTCCGACGGCGACGTCGCCGCGCACGCGCTGTGCGATGCGTTACTCTCGGCGGCCGGGCTCGGCGACCTGGGTTCGGTGTTCGGCACCGGCCGCACAGCGTGGTCCGGGGCGAGCGGGGTGCGGCTGTTGGGCGAGGTCCGGCGGTTGCTGACCGAGGCGGGCTGGCGGGTCGGCAACGCGGCGGTGCAGGTGATCGGCAACGCCCCCCGGATCGGCCCGCGCCGCGTAGCAGCGGGCGACGTGCTCAGTGCGGCCGTGGGTGGGCCGGTGTCGGTGTCGGCCACCACCACCGACGGCCTCGGCCTGACCGGGCGGGGTGAGGGCCTGGCCGCGGTGGCCACCGCACTGCTGCTACCCGCCTGATCGGGGGCCGGGGGCCGGGGGGCCGGTGCCGGTGGGCCGGGCCGCCCCTGGCTCGCAGGTGGGAGAGGTTCACCTGGTGGCCGGTAGGATGGACCGTCGTGGCCCTGCACCTGTACGACACCATGACCCGGAGCCTGCGGCCGTTTCAGCCGCTGACCCCCGGGCAGGCGTCGATCTATCTGTGTGGCGCCACGGTGCAGGGGGTTCCCCACATCGGTCACGTGCGCAGCGGGGTCGCGTTCGACGTGCTGAGCCGGTGGCTCGCGGCGAACGGTTCCGAGGTGCACCTCGTCCGCAACGTCACCGATATCGACGACAAGATCCTCACCAAGGCCGCGGCGGCGGGCCGTGCGTGGTGGGAGTGGGCGGCGACGCACGAGCGCGCGTTCGCCGAGGCGTACACCGCCCTGGGCGTCGCGCCCCCCACGGTCGAGCCGCGGGCCACCGGGCACGTGACGCAGATGGTCGAGTTGATGGCGCGCCTGCTCGACTCCGGGCATGCCTACGCCGCCGCCGGGGACGTCTACTTCGACGTGGCGAGCTACCCCGGCTACGGCGCGCTGTCCGGGCACCGTATCGACGACGTGCACCAGGGAGAGAGCGCCGCGACCGGCAAACGAGACCCGCGGGACTTCACGCTGTGGAAGGCCGCCAAGCCGGGGGAGCCCTCGTGGCCCACGCCGTGGGGCCGCGGCCGGCCCGGCTGGCACCTGGAGTGCTCGGCCATGGCCGGGACGTACCTCGGCGCGGAGTTCGACATCCACTGCGGTGGCGTCGACCTGGTGTTCCCCCACCACGAGAACGAGCTGGCGCAGAGCCGGGCCGCCGGTGACCCCTTCGCCCGGTTCTGGCTGCACAACGGCTGGGTCACCCTGGGCGGGGAGAAGATGTCGAAATCGCTGGGCAACGGGCTCGCCGTGTCGGCCGTGCTCGAGCGGGTCCGCCCGCAGGAGTTGCGCTACTACCTGGGCAGCGCCCACTACCGGTCGATGATCGAGTTCTCCGAGTCCGCCCTGCAGGAGGCCGCCGTGGCCTACCGCCGCTGCGAGTCCTTCCTGCAGCGGGTCACCGCGCGCGTCGCCCGCCCCGGACGCGGCGTGTTCTGCGCCGACTTCACCGCCGCGATGGACGACGACCTCGGGGTGCCCGCCGCCCTCGCGGCCGTCCACGGTTGCGTGCACGAGGGCAACACCGCGCTGGAGTCCGGGGACCACCAGGGGGCGCTGGGCGCGGCGGCGAGCGTCCGCGCCATGCTCGATGTGCTCGGCGTCGACCCGCTCGACGAGCACTGGGAGCCGAACTCGGCCGGCGGTGCGCGCGAGCACGCGCTGTCGGTGCTGGTCGGCTCGGCGCTGGAGCAGCGTCAGGAGGCCCGCGCTGGTCGTGACTTCGTCGCCGCGGACGCCGTACGCGATCTGCTGGCCACCGCAGGCATCGACGTCACCGATACCCCCGATGGTCCACAGTGGACCGTCAATGGCGAGGACGGGGCACCCTGATGGCGGGGAACTCGAGCAGGCGCGGAGCGGTCCGCAAGGGTGGCGTCCGCAAGGGAGCCACGGTCGGCTCCGGCGGCCAACGCCGTCGTGGGCTGGAGCCGCGCGGGGCCACCCCACCGGCGCAGGCGCGCACGAAACGCCCGGCGGTCAAGCGCGCGCGCTCGGCTGCGGCCGTTGCGGCCAAGGGCCGCCCCAGCACGGGTGGCCGTTCACGCGCCGCCGGAAAAGCGGTCGATGGCCCCGAGACCGTGCTCGGGCGCAACCCGGTGGTGGAGTGCCTGCGCGCGGGGGTGCCGGCCACGGCGCTCTACCTCGCGGTGGGTACCGAGTCCGACGAGCGGCTGACGGAGAGCATCCAGTACGCCTCCGAGCACGGCATCGCGATCCTCGAGGTGCCCCGCACCGACCTCGATCGGCTCAGCCGCAACGGGCTGCACCAGGGGGTGGCCCTGCAGGTGCCGCCCTACGGTTACGCCCATCCCGACGACCTGCTCTCCCGCGCGCGGTCGGGTGGTTCGGCGTACCCGCCGTTGCTGGTGGCGATGGACAACGTCACCGACCCGCGCAACCTCGGGGCCGTCATCCGCTCGGTTGCGGCGTTCGGCGGCCACGGGGTGGTGATCCCGCAGCGGCGCAGCGCCTCGGTGACGGCCGTCGCGTGGCGCACGAGCGCGGGCACCGCCGCCCGGCTGCCGGTGGCCCGCGCCACGAACCTCACCCGCACGCTCAAGGACTGGGCGTCCAAGGGCCTCACCGTGGTGGGTTTGGACGCCGACGGCGAGACGAGCCTGGACGATTTCACCTCGGCGGACGAGCCCGTGGTCGTCGTGGTCGGCTCCGAGGGCAAGGGATTGTCCCGGCTGGTCCGTGAGGCCTGCGACACGACGCTCACCATTCCGATGGCCGGGGCGGTGGAGAGCCTGAACGCGTCGGTGGCGGCCGGCGTGGTGCTGGCCGAGATCGCGCGGCGTCGCCGCCAGCGGTGAGCGGCTCCGTCACGCGACGCGGTTGCGTCGTCGGGACGCCAGACGGCTCTCCGTCGTCGATGGCATCGACGATGATGGCCCGGGCGCCGAACCCTCGGCCTTCAAGTCAGTGCCCGCCACGAGCCGACCTCCAACAGTTCGATCATGCGCCGAGCGACCAGTCGAGTCCGGCGCCGCACCCAATGGCCGAGATTGCGGCCGCGTAGCGTCCTTCCCCCCAAGCCCTATGAGGCGAGCCATCTGCGTGAATGGCCGGGCGCGGACCGCCCGCAGCGCTGGTTCGGCGCGTTCAGCCGGGGAACACGGCATGCTCAAGGCGTTCCACTCGTGCGGCGAGGTCTTCGCTGCCGGAGTGCTGCTCGGTGTGGAGCCGGTCGAGGAGCCAGGTGCGGGCCAGTGTTCGGGCCGGTAGGCCCCGCTGTTGCGCAACTTGGCCGAGTTCGGCGAGTTCGTCGTCACGCAGACGCACCGAGAACATCCGGGATCGGGTGTCGTTACGGCGCCCGACGCGCGCCCGCGCTGGCAGCGGGTCGGGCAGCTCGGCCTGTTCCAGCGCGTCGCTCTCGGCGGCGATGATGTCGTCCACTTTGCTCACCCGGACCACCTCTCCTGTTCCTGTTCGTAGATGCGCCGGTCGCCGCCGTTCGATCGCCAAGCGTTCGTTCCCCACCAGTCGGTCCGGCGGATCGGCGGGATCGGTGTCGGCCGGTAGCAGAATTGCCGTGAGCACTTCGTCGGCTGAGGGTGAGTAGGCGCGGTGGTCGAGCCATGCGGCGAGGCGTTCGCGGACGGGGTCGGCGAGCGGCATGTTGCGGCCGTCGACGGTCAGGCGGCCATCGACGATGTCGGTGAGCTCGATGCGCTGCAACTGGCCCATACGGATACCGTGGAAGGCGATCAGCGCGACCACGAGGGCAGTCGCCGGGTCGTCGGCGAACAGCAGGTCGCGGACTTGGCCGATGCGCTCGGCGTCCAGCGGGAGCGGCTGGTTGGTGGGATGCACCCCGGTCTTGACGCGGGCGGTGGGGTCGAGGAAGAGGACCTTGCGGGCTTTGAGGAGCCGGAAGATCGACCTGAGTCCCTGCCCGGCGCGGGACCGTTCGGCGCCGGCGGCGGGGAGTGCGTCGAGGACGTGTTCCTTGGTGATCTCGCGCAGGCTGGCGTGTCCGGCCGTTGCCCATTGCCGCAGGGTCGGCAGGGCCCAGTGCAGGTGCAGGGTGATGCTCTGCTGGCTGCGCGGGCGGTGTCGCGGTGGGGTCCGGGTGCCGTTCTTCATGATGTCGAACCAGATGCGCAGCTCGGCGACCATCGGGTCGGGCAGCCCGGTGATGCGTTCGACGAACCAGGCGTCGATCGTTGGCACGCGGTCCTCGATCAGGGCGCCGGCGGTGGCGAGGACCTCGATCACGGTCCACACGCACATGTCGATGTCGCGCAGGGCTTCGACTTCGCTGGCGCGGACCGGGGCGCGGCCGTCGATCTGGATGCCGAGCATGATCCGGGTGCCGATGATGGCTTCCTTGCGCTGCCTGGGGCTCCACTTGTACTTGGCGCGCCAGGTGACATGACGTAAACGTCAACCATCGATCTTGGAACAGCGGGAGTGGTTTCAGGTCGGGCCAGCGACTGCGTTGAGGTAGTAGTCGAGGTCGCCCTTGGAGTCGGGTTCGCTCCTGACCAGGTGGTATCCGATGGCCCGGGCGATGCGCACCGACGCAGCGTTCGCCGGCCGGATTGTTGCCCAAACGTGGGGATGGCCGGCTGCGTGTGCTGCCTGAGTGACGATGCCGGCGGCCTCGCGGGCGTACCCACGACGCCGGTGTGGAACGTCGATCTCGTAGCCGATCTCGGGCTCGTCGCCGCAGCGTTCACCAAGGAACACGCCACAGCTACCGACGAAGGACTCGTCGCGATCCCACAGGCCGTACCAGGTCAGACCACGCTCGCGGTGGAGCCTTTGCCGTCTCTCGAGCCAAGCGAGCGTCACTGCTCGATCGCAGACCGGCCCGTCCCCGATCGTGTGCCCGGGGCTCGAAAAGAGGCTGTGCACGACGTCCAGATCGTCGGGATCAAGGAGGCGCAAGCTGAGTCGTTCGGTCCGCAGCGCCTCGCGCATCGCCATACCCGGATGCTAGGCGCGCGAGTCAGACATAGACGGGAGTGGCCAACTCCCGGCCAACGAACCCCCATACCTGCCAGCTGTGGGAAGAGACGAGGTGGCCAGTGGACCCGGTGGACACACGAGTAGGGCCCGCCAACGGCCGAACACGAACCCGCGGCACTTCCCACACACGGCACGGCGGTCCCGGGGTAAGTCCCGTGGAGTGGTGTAACTCGTCCGCGTGATTCTCTGCGGGGGTGGATCAGATTGTGCCTTCTTCGGGGTGGTGTGTCTATTACCTCCTGGTGGGTGTCGGCGGGGGTCGGGCGGC